>OHSB01000138.1_pt1 | contig 17998 bp, 7 predicted proteins | sample 1578591 | NCBI WGS metagenome assembly OHSB01 (sample SAMEA3879508, study PRJEB24766) | human gut metagenome | biome: human-associated habitat; feature: feces | place: USA | collected 1985/1987 | reverse complement strand
AAATATAACGGTTCGATAGGAACCGACGTATTGAGCCGACGCATTCAAGAACGTTGTTCGCTGACAGAAACGGACGTCACAGCTGTACTCGACGCCCTTTCACATATCATGGGACAGGAATTGGCAAACGGACGGCAAGTACATCTGGACGGTATCGGTTATTTTCGCCCTTGCCTGACCAGTACGGAACCCGTAACGATAGACACCAAACGAAAGGCTACCAAAGTAAAATTGAAAGCGATCCAGTTTCGTGCCGATCAGACATTGAAAAATGAATTTGGGATACTGAAAGTAAAAAGTCTCAAAGGCGGGCTCGACTTCTCCCAACTGACGAACGAAGAAATAGACCGGAAACTGACGAAATACTTCCAAACACACCCATTCATGCGGAGATGTGACTTCCAAGACCTCTGCAGAATGACAAGAAGCACGGCAATGCGACATATCCGGCGGCTACGTGACGAAGGAAAGCTGAAAAATGAGGGTGGAGTGATGCAACCGATTTATGTACCAGGAAACGGTTATTATACTAATAATAAACATGTTAAATAGTGGGAATTAGTAACCTGAGGGTAAAAATTACCCTCAGGTTACTCCAACTTAACTCTCATAGCCGCAAACAACGATGTATAAAGGGATTGAAGCTATCTATGAGAGTATGAGAGTAAAATCATCACTAACATCTATTGTATGCATTTTCTTTCACCGCCATTGTTCCATACAACATGGTTGACGGACAATGCTTACATACATCCCCTAACCCCGCATTCAACATTTTCCAGCATTCGGCGTTTTCCGGCACTTGTCCGGCTTCTTCCCCGAAAAGCTTGTTTGTAAAGATCATCTTCACCGTGTCATAATCGCTCACGAAGATATTGGCATTGATATTCCAGTACCGATTGTGACGCCGGGCAGAATGTTGGAGTTTCCTCCAACCCACACATTGTTGCCCAATGTCACAGGAGAAGTAAAAAGATTTCCAGAACTGAAAAGAAATAAGATTGCCCGTAAAACAATATTTTACCGGCAAACGTTTTCTTTATAGTATTTTTTTAAGTTATTTTGCGCAACAGATATCACGAAATCATCAAATTATGGATTGGATTGGCCTTGATTTAACATTCCCTATTACCGACCCTACATGGATATTTCTCCTTGTACTTCTCATTATACTGTTTGCCCCTATTTTATTGAACAAGTTGCGCATCCCGCATATCATCGGTATGATTCTGGCGGGACTGGCTGTGGGTGAACATGGATTCAACATTCTGGCACGCGACAGCAGTTTCGAATTATTCGGAAAAGTGGGACTGTATTATATCATGTTCCTGGCCGGTCTGGAAATGAACATGGGAGATTTCAAAGAGACACGGAACAAGGCGTTAGTCCTGGGGCTGCTCGCTTTTATTGTACCTATCGGAATCGGATTCGTTGCCAATGTGTCTTATCTGAAATATGGTATAATCACATCCGTACTGCTAGCCAGTATGTATGCCTCACATACCCTGGTGGCTTACCCCATTGTCACCCGTTTCGGGGTGTCACGTCATCGTAGCGTAAGCATTGCGGTAGGAGGAACGGCAGTGACGGACACACTCACATTGTTGGTGTTGGCTGTCATAGGCGGTTTGTTCAAAGGAGAGACCGGTGGTTTCTTCTGGTTATGGCTGGTAGTAAAAGTGATTTTCCTAGGTGGACTAATTATCTATTTCTTCCCGCGTATCGGCCGCTGGTTCTTTCACCGCTACAATGACCATGTGATGCAGTTCATTTTCGTCCTTGCCATGGTCTTTCTTGGAGCAGGACTCATGGAGTTCGTAGGAATGGAAGGAATTTTGGGGGCTTTCCTCGCAGGATTGGTACTGAACCGACTCATTCCACACGTTTCTCCGTTGATGAATCATCTGGAGTTCGTCGGGAATGCGCTTTTCATTCCTTACTTTCTTATCGGAGTGGGAATGTTGATCAACTTGCGTGTTATCTTCGGACACGGAGATGCCCTGAAGGTGGCCGCCGTAATGATTGTAATGGCACTGACGGGCAAGTGGATTGCCTGCTGGCTCACGCAAAAGATATACAGGATGTCCGTTCTCGAACGAAACATGATGTACGGATTGAGTAATGCACAGGCGGCAGCTACATTGGCGGCGGTATTGGTCGGATATAATATTATCCTGCCCGGCGGCGAACGTCTGTTGAATGATGATGTACTGAATGGGACGGTTCTGCTGATCCTCGTTACTTGCGTAGTCAGTTCCCTGATAACCGAACGGGCGGTCAAGAAGCTGGCCATGGATGATTCGGAACCGGGAAAAGAGTCTTCGACGGAAACTGAAAAGATTTTGGTATCTCTTGCCAATCCGGACACCATTGAAGACATGATGAACCTTTCTTTAGTGATACGTGATACGAAACTAAAGGACAATCTTCTGGCACTGCACGTTATCAACGACGACAGCACTTCCGATAACCTGAGAATGCGAAGTAAACGCTACTTGGAAAAAGCGGCCATGACAACAACAGCAGCCAATGTTTCGCTGAAACAGCTGACCCGCTATGACTTGAATATTGCTTCCGGCATCATCCACTCTGTGAAAGAGAATGAAGTAACGAGTATCATCACCGGGCTGCACCGCAAAGCGAATATCACTGATTCATATTTCGGAATGCTTGCCGGAAACCTGCTGAAAGGATTAAATTGCGAGATTATTATCTCCAAATTCCTGATACCGGTCAATACGATAAAGCGAATCGTTATTGCCGTCCCTCCGAAAGCGGAATATGAATCCGGCTTTCCACGTTGGTTGGAACATTTCTGCCGAATGGGAAGCACGCTCGGATGTCGTGTGCATTTCTTTGCAAACGAACCGTCCGCCTGCAAACGTGGATAAAGAAAAGACATAAACAGGTACTGACGGATTTCTCTCTTTTAGAGGACTGGAACGATTTACTGGTACTGACAGGGCAAGTAAGCTACGACCATCTGTTAGTCATTATCAGCGCCCGTCCCGGAACGATTTCTTATGACAACTCGTTTGAGAAATTGCCGAGACAATTAGGAAAATATTTCTCTAATAATAGCCTGATTGTGTTATATCCCAATCAATCGGGTGAACCACTGGACAGTTCTTTCTTCTCCAAGCTATACACCGATACTGAAACCCGACACTATGAGAAAGTGGGCAAATGGGTTTACAAATGGTTCAAAAAGAGTTGATAAGCGGTATATTCCGACCACAAATATATGCCATTTGAAGAACAAGGCTATTATTGTAATCTAATTTATAGTTTGACTACAATAACAGCCTTATACCATCAGTCTTGCACCATTAATTTTGTATAATATCACCCACTAAAAGAATATAGCCGAGATAGGTATTAAACTCATTGAAATATTCAGTTTCCTTTATTCGCTTCGGATTCATCTTGTAGATTTCCGCCTTCTCAAAACGTCTATTGTCCGGACGAATAATAATTGTATGTTCTTCTTCATTCAAGGACTCAAACAGACAATAATTAGTACGATTACGATCTCCGCAATATTTATCAAACCTACGGATATAGGAAGGATCATTCTGATCTATCTCTACTGTCATTCCTCCGGATGAAGGTCCGATTAAGTCAAACACCCCAACTCGAATTCCCTTAAAATGCACTTTCACAAAATCTTCCGAATCCGAGGATTCCAGAACAACCGGCAATGCTTTTTGGTCTCCCTGAAAATTTGAAAAGGCTTTATCATCTTTCGAGAGTAGTTTCCAACCTTCGGAATGTTCAAGCTCTGTTACGGGAATCATTTTAGCTTTCTCATAATTACCCGGATACAACGGAGCTTTCAATGCATGTGCCTTTTCCTGCGCCTTGTTCATTTGTAACAGGGAACGGCTCAGTGTCTTTGTATATATAGGATGTCCGCCATCATAAGTAGGATGTGTCCCATCATTCGTAAACACAATCTTACCACTATACTCCTTTTTTGAATCTCCTTTAAAAACCAACTTATCCTCATTCAACAATTCCAGAACATCATCGGCAAAATTAACAGACGGAATATCATAATAGTCTGCTACTGTCTCCATATACCGCACAGAACGGTAATTCTTTCCTGCTTTCAAGTCATCCAACATTGGTTCATTTAGCGTATAGAGAAAACATATATCCGTATGCGGATTATGATGCCAGATCTTACGTACAATTCCTTCCATGGAATGAGCGATCACCAAGGAGTCAGTTTTGGCATCATTCACAGCAAATTCGACAAATACCAAATCCGGATGATACTGCAACACGTCCCGTTCTGTACGGAACACACCCAAATCGGATCCGGTCCCACCAATTCCGGAATTTATTGACGTAAACTGTACATTACTATATTGTTGCTTGAGCCAATCAGTAATTTGCACTCTATATCCTTGATGATTTGTTATACTTCCACCCAAAAAAACGACAGATACGGGTTCATTCTTTTGTATCTTATAATTAAAATTAGGAAGTCCTGCACGCATCTGTAACCCTGCAGAGTCTTCTGTTGTAGTACAACTGAAACAAAACCCGATAAGACAAGCTATAATTCCACTAAATAAAAATTTCTTCATAAGTATAATGATTAAAATGTAAACAGTTTATGCTCCAAGTTGACCGGTGACTTACCTTTGAACGGAAGCTGTCCCAACAATATGCGTAATAAAGCAGAATGAGTGGAAGCATCATTCGAATAAGTATTTATATAAGTCTTGACACGTTCAAAATATTCATTTCCAATGTAAGGACTACCTAATGAAATAACAATCACTTTACTTTTGTCCATAGAATTGGCAGCCCATACGGACTGAGCCTCATCGTCCCATAATTGGAGCGGGCCAAATGGAGTATGAGTATTCCGTGCTACCAGAAAGATTACTTTATCATACACTTCAGTCGCATTATCCTGCCAACCTTGATCTTCATAAAGTATATTACGGCGGAAATCAACCTCAAAACCATTCTTCACAAACTCATCCCGCAAATTCTGTAATCGCTTAAAGTCACGGTCGTTACCTTTATGAGCTACGGGAGTTACAGCCACCAATAACAGCTTTTTATCTTTTTCCAAAGAAAGTGGTAACTTATGATCTTCATCCCGTACTAAAGTTATGGAACGCTCTGTTATCTCTTTGGCAGCTTCCCGTATTTCAGCTTTTTCTTCTGCTGAGACAGGACGTATCAACTCCCTGTTTTTATTTAATAACCCAAAACGTTCTTTCATTGCCCAAACACGGCGAACAGCATCGTCCAACCGTTCCATTGGAATTTCACCACGTTGAATCCGTACTTCTACCGTATCCATGTATTCGTAAGAAGGCCACAACAATATATCTACCCCGGCTAAAAAGCTGGCAACTTGCCCTTCCAAATCATTTTTATACCAGCCCCGGAAACCTGCCATTGTCATCGCGTCCGATACCACAACCCCGTTAAAATGCATTTCTTTTTTCAATAACCCGGTTAATAGCTCATGGGATAAAGTTGCCGGAGGCAGATAACCATTTATCCTTTCTTTCTGATAGAAAGGTAAAGTTATATGTCCGGGCATGATACATGCAACTCCTTTTTTAATCAACTCGGCAAACACTTTTCCATGATATTGCTTCCACATTTCTTCAGACAAGGAATTGACAGTTGTCATCAAATGCTGATCACGATAATCAACCCCATCTCCCGGAAAATGTTTGATTGTAGCGGCAACAGAGTTATCTTGCAACCCCTTTATCTGTTCGGACAACAAACAAACCGCTTTTTCCGGATTATCCGAAACTGAACGTGTATTTACAATAGGATTCAATGGATTCATATTTAAATCTGCAACAGGATGTAACACCCAGTTTATACCCAACGAACGACATTCTAATGCTACACTTTTACCATATTTATAAGCTAATTCCGGAGAATTTGCGGCTCCCAGTGCCATCTCTTTCGGAAAAGGAGTCATCCCTTGAAGTCCTACTCCCGATTCATAATCCTGTTGAAACAATAAAGGAAGCTCTGATGCTTTTTGATATTCCTCGACAGAACTACGCACAAAATCAACCCGCTCTTCCTCCGGAACTCCTGTAAACAACTTCCACCCCATAAAATAACCTGTAACCGGGTAACGTTTGAAGTACACGTCCAATGAGCCGTCTCCCAAATCCAATTCTTTCTTGCGATCAGGTAACATTAACATTGTCTGCCCTATCTTTTCACGCAAAGTCAAAAGTTTCCAAGTGGAATCTACCGACTGAAATTCATAAACCTCATTAACCGAACCGGCTGTCACTCTTTCTTTTGTACAAGAAAAGAACACGGATACAAGCAATGTAGCAGTAACTATTAAAAAAGAGTTTTTCATAATTCATTTCACTTTGTTTTTCATGTTACAAAAATAGCACTCCTTATTTTAATCCATTAGAAATCATGTTTCAATCTTTTCCATACATGTATCTTTATTCCTACTCCGGTTACATTACTATCACACAGGTTACGTTTTTCGTTTTCAGCCTCGATTTTGTTTGCGAGTTACTTGCAAACAAATTATATTTGCTTCTACTAAAAATATCTATCAGGACATGAAAAACATTGCATTCATCATTTTTCTTCTGTTTATTTCCATTTGCAGAGCGCAAGACAACAACATATTGTTTCAGAACTATAACGTAAGTAACGGACTCTCACAAAACACCGTTATACGTAGTTTGGAAGACAGTAACGGAGTTATGTGGTTTTGCACGCGGGATGGGCTGAACCGGTTTGATGGTACCGAGTTCGAAGTTTTTCGCGCCGACGGTCAGCCGCACTCCCTATCCAGCAGTGATGTTACCACCATTATTGAAGAATCACCCGGAGTTCTATGGATAGGGACTCACAGTGGACTGAATCGCTACGATGTATCCTCAAATACATTCACTCAATACTTTCATGATCCGGCGAACCAGTATACTATATCGGACAATTGCATCAAACACTTGTTGTGCGATAACCAAAAAAGAATCTGGGTAGGCAGCATGAAAGGACTCAATCTGTATAATAAGGAAACTGATGATTTTATCCCCATTTCAACCAACGGTTCTGTCTTCTGGCTTATGCAAAACAGTCAAAATGAAATCTGCTATCTTATCAACAACACATTGTGCATCATGAATCCTGTCACCTATGTTACAGAGCGTTTTCAATTCGGTGATGAACATAAAATCTACTTTTTATATGAAGACAATGATAAACGCCTGTGGGTAGGTATGTGGGATTCAGGACTTAAATGGTTTGACCGTAAAAACCGTAAACTTGTAGATGCCAACCTGACAATGGAAAACGGCAAAAATTTCAATAACTCCCAAGTCAACTACATTGTAGAAACGTTGGAAGGAAATCTTATGCTTGCCACACGTGAAGGAGTGCTGATTTATGACCGGCAAGCAAACAGGCTTATCAATTATTACCAACGGGAACAAAGCTGCGGTTTGAGTGAAAATACCATCATCTCTCTATATAGGGATAAAGCAAATAATATATGGATCGGAACTTACGGAGGAGGTGTTAATTTGTACACACCATACAGTAATTTCTTTATTCCTCATAAACCAGAATATAAGCTCCAGAAAAGTATCGGAAACATTAATGCCATAGTGGAATATAAAGAGAAACTTTGGTTAGGCACGGACGGTGGTTTAATCATCTACAATCCCAAAGACGAAAGTTATGAGTACTGCCCGCTTCATGTTCCACGCTCGGTAACAAACAATGAAGTAAAGTATATACAGAAAGAAGGAGATCATCTTTTATGGATTAGTATTTATTATTGCGGACTATACCTCTATGATATGGAAACCCGCCGCATAATAAAAGAAATACCCGATTTTCCTTATAATCAAGTAAGACGTATTGCCAAAGGTACTGATAATATTTATTGGATTGCTTTAGGAGTAGACAGCCCCATACTACGTTACCACATGGAGAACAACCAATTGGAAGAGTCTTTTCCAGTAAAGGGTCGTGCCACAGAACTTTCTATCATCAATGTACAAGATTTAAAAGCTATAGGACCTTATATATGGATGGGGACTCGTGCAGCCGGTCTATATCGCTATCACACACAGACTCATGAATTAAAACATTTTGGTAGTGAAGAAAAAAGTCCGGAACAATTCCTGCCAAGCAATCATGTCAGTACGCTGTATACTGATGCATCGGAAAATTTATGGATAGGAACTTATGGCGGAGGCATAGGATTATATAATAATATCAAAGAAAGTTTCACGATATATAATGAAGAGAACGGTCTTCCCAATAATGCTATCAACAGTATTGTGGCCGATAATAACGGTAAATTATGGGTTTCTACTTTAAAAGGCATGTCATGTTTTGACCCCAAATCAGAGACTTTCACTAACTGGGATAATAAAAATGGATATTCTTTGCTGGAAACCAATTTACACGCTTGCCTGAAAAGTTCATCCAACATTTTTTATGTCGGTGGAAATAATCATTTCCTTTCATTTAATCCCCAATTAATTAGACGAAATACATTTATACCTCCCGTATACATTACAAAAATGAGAATTTGGGCAGATTATCTGGAAGATAATAAAGCTGCCCAATGGGTAAATATCTCAAATCAGAGAATCAAATTAAGATACAACCAAACCTCATTCACAATCAAATTCTCCGCACTTAGTTATGTGTTTGCCTCCAACAATAAATTTTCCTATATGCTTGAAGGATTTGATAAGGGTTGGTCGGAACCGACACACGAACGGAGTGTTAACTATACTAATATCCCGCCGGGTAAGTATGTTTTTAAAGTAAGAGCTTGCAATAATGACGGTATATGGAGCAATGGAAATGCTTCATTATCAATTACAGTCACTCCTCCTCTATGGAAAACATGGTATGCGTATTTGTTCTATCTAGCATTCACCATTAGCATGATTATGCTGTTCATACGTTATAAAACCCGGGAAGCACAACTGAAAATGGATCTTCAGTTAAAACAGATGGAGAAACAGAATATTGAAATCAGTCACAATATGGGTGTACAAATGTTCACCAATTTCTCACATGAGCTCCGTACTCCACTGACTTTAATCATAGCTCCGCTCACAGACCTGTTGCATAAAGAAGATATGCCTCCGGCATATCGCCAACCATTGGAGCTGATCAACCGTAATTCCCAACGTTTATTATGGCTGGTAAACCGTTTAATGGACTTTCACAAGCTGGAAGCCGGGAAAATGCAACTTCACGTCAGCAATTACAATCTAGGTACTTACATACCTGAAATCATCAAACTATTTATGCCTGTTGCCGAAAAGAAAAACATATCTATCGAATTTAATGATACGACCTCCTCAACAGACACTTGGTTTGATGCCATTCTATTGGAAAAGGTTTTCTTTAACCTGCTCTCCAACTCTTTAAAGCATACTCCCAACGGTGGATATATTATCATCTCAAGTATGGAAACCAATACTGAAGATATTCAGAAGCCTGAAAATTTGGGCCTCCCCGCAGGAAAGATTCTTTTGATTAAAGTAGAAGATAGCGGCTCCGGAATCCCTGCCAATATGATGCCCCGTATATTCGAAGCTTTCTTCCAGGCAGGTGAGAAAGTGTTGGGAAGCGGAATTGGGCTGAATCTGACAAAAAGTATCATTGAGCTCCATGGCGGACGTATTTGGATAGATAATAAAGAAGGGCATGGAATGACCGTGTCTTTCACCCTCCCATTAGGTAAAGACAGTTATACCGAAAACCAACTACTTAGCAAAGACAAGATAGTAAAATCCACCCATGCTTATTCTGATGTAGAAGCACTTATTGCAACAGATGTCAATCCCTGCGAGATATCTCAGACTAATACTTCACCCAAGGAAATGACTCTGCTCATAATAGAAGACAATGAGGATGTACGTAATTACCTGGTATCATTGCTCAGCAAATACTATAATATCTATACTGCCGTAAATTGTAAAGAAGGCTATGAAATAGAACAAAAACAAATACCTGATTTGGTGATTAGTGACATTATGACTCCATATATGGACGGTATTGAGTTTACAAGATTATCTAAAAACAATATGGTAACTTCACATATTCCGATCATATTGCTCACAGCCCGTGTCACTTCATCGCAAGTGCGCGAAGGCTATGAATCGTTAGCTGACGATTATATCATGAAACCATTCGATCCGGAATTGTTGGTTGTACGTGTTGCCAACCTGTTGATTAATCGGAAAAAACTCGCAGAACGATATGGAACGGAAATGGTATCAATCAACAGAGAGCCACAGAAAGCTAAAGAAACTTCTGTTTATAGTGCCATGGAAGAAAAGTTTATGAAAAAAGTAATGGAAATAATAAACAAAAACATAGAAAACCCTGCCTACTCCATTGATCAGTTCAGTGAAGAAATCGGTATGAGCCGCGTACAGGTATATCGCAAGATCAAAGCCGTAACAGGTATGTCGCCCAGTAAACTCATCCTTGACATACGGTTGAAAACTTCACTAGATATGCTTCAAAACACAGAATATACAGTGACCGAAGTTTCTTATCGATGCGGTTTTAATGAAATATCTTATTTCGGAAAATGCTTCAAAACAGAATACGGCTTATCTCCTTCCGAATATATAAAGAAGTACAGGAAATAACAGAGTTATTATCAAAAAGAAGTGCCGCTATGTCTTACGATAGCGGCACTTCTTTTTTAGAACCTCACCTTCTTTTAAGGTTGCTGATAAGATCCTGAATACAAATATTCAATGGAAGGCAACGGTACATACATAGTACTGTAAGGCGGATTCATTGCAGGAATCGGATCCCCATCAGTATTCGGATTATCATAAACAGCTCCCGGATTTCTCTTTTGCCCATCAATTGTCTTCTGCATAGCTACTAAATAAAGCAAGCGGTCTCCATTCTCAAAACCAAACTCTTTGATTCTTTCTTTTTCTATATCTGCTTCAGTTACATTCTTCAAAGGAGTCAATCCGGCACGTTGACGAATCTTATTCACATCTCCTAAAGCTTGAGATACATTCTTAGACAGGACTAAGGTCGCACGCGTCAGATATGCTTCCGCCAAACGAATCAACGGTACTTGGGAATACTTCCCATACGGAGCCCGATAATACTTATCATTCCAAAAAGCATTCCATTTTGTCTTGTTATATGCCATTTCATGTATGGTTTTATCTCCTCCATCCGTATAGTTTTTCAGGAAATAATGCAGTTGAGTAAATCTCTTATCAGCCAAGGCTTCTGCACTCGGAACATAATTCGTCAAATCCATAGGATCATCTGTTACCGCCCAGCCAATATACTTAATTAAACGAGGATTCCAGTAAGCACAAGCCCAACCACCATGTTGCCAATTCTGACTGCCACGCGCTCCTTCCAACCATAATTTATTACTAGCATCAAATGTCTTTGACTTGAAATTATAAATACCAGTTTTACACATACGAGCTAACGGAATAGCTACGTTATTTCCCTGATTGCTTTCAGTGAACGCACACTCAAACATAACTTCCTTTGATACCGGGTCTACTGTATATTGTTGTTCGGCATTCCGGTTAAAAGCAACAATCGGTTCTTCAGTCAAATCAAAAGGTGCTACTCCGGCTTCCGCTTTAGTAATCACATAATCAGCTTCTTCCAATGCTCCGTCTTTATCTCCCATTAACCATTTTACACGCATCAACATCATAGCAGCTGAAAATTTATTGGCACGACCACGCACAAAATAATCTTCAGGCATCAGACTTTTAGCTTTAGCAAAATCAGACAACATCTGATCATACACTTCTTTCACAGTCCCCATATAAGGATTGCGTGCAGACTCTTGTGAATAATCGAGCCTATTGATTAACGGAATGAACTTACGATTATTCCCCTCTCCGCCTGCCGGGTCGTAAGGAGCAACAAAAGCCCGGCTAATCAGCCAATAGGTATACCCCCTCATAAAATATAGTTCTCCGGTCTGACGTGCCAACGTCTTCTTATCATTTTCAGTCATATTGGCAAAAACTGGCTCTCCTTTTTTCTCCTTCTCCTCAATATAAGTCAACGGAGAAGTAGCTCCTGTTACAGAACGATATAATATTGAAAAGGTCTTCTCAAATTGTTGTCCTGTTACATCAAAGGTAGACATCTGACGAGGATACCAGTAAAGTGCTTCCTGCTCATAAGCCCCTTGCGGATTAACCGTAGACAAATCTGCCACCAATTCCTGATAATAAGGGATAATACCGATAGGTGCCTGCCAGTTAGGATTCTGAAAAAGAGTATTATAAGGATCAGCAACAGAATATTCCAAATCATCAACCGATAACCAAGGATTAGATTCCGGACGATCCAGTTCAAAAAATTTATCCATATCACAGGAAGCAAGAAGTGCAATACCGGATAAGGCTATCGCTTTCATACTATCAAATATTTAATTAAAATTTAAAGTTAATACCTGCGGAGAATATACGGGTCTGCGGCATTTCACTACCGGAGAATACAGCTCCCTGCGCATTGGCACCTGTTTGGTTCTTTACTCTTACTTCAGGGTCATAGCCGTTAAATGAAGTAATGGTGAAAAGGTTGACAGCTGAGACATACACTCTTAAAGCATCAATATTTATTTTCGAGCAGATTCTTTGTGGAAGTGTATATCCTAAAGTCAAATTACGCAAACGTAAATAAGCACTTTTCTCCAGATACTTGGTGTGACCGGCATCATGTTTTATATAAGTTACATTTTGCTTGTCATTTCCATTGTCATCATAATTATATTTATCTTGCCAACGAAGTTGCGGATACTCTGCAATATCTCCCGGTTTCTTCCATGAGTTCTCATAAATATCAGCAGTCACATTATTACGTCCATCTCCTACAAATGATTTTGTATATCTATGATAATTAAAGGTATAACTACCTAATGAGAGATAGAACATAAATGATAAATCGAATGCCTTATATTTAAAGTTATTTGTCCAGCCCATATAAACTTTCGGAAGAGCCGTTTTACCTTCTTGAATTATACGATGTTTATTTACGTTTGATTGAGTAGCGGGAATCAATCTTCCGGTTTTCACTGTCTCACCGGTCTTATTGTAACGGTCAAGATCTATTTCATAAATCATGCCGATACCTTTCTCCGGATCAACTCCTGCCCATTCAGCCATAAAATAAGTACCCAAAGCCAGATCTTTCTTCGTGATCGCTCCCGGACGTGTATTGATGATACCGGTTCCTTTTGCATCAACACTCGCATCAAGCGCTGTCACTTTATTCATATTTGTCGTCAAATTATAGTTCATGTTCCATTCAAAGTCTTTCTTGACCAAAGTAACATTAATGTCAAATTCAAATCCCTGATTATACATCGAACCAACATTTGCCCACATAGAATTATTGTCAGCATTACCGCCACTATTGGTGATACCGGCAGATGCGGGTAATTGCACACGCATCAACATGTCACTTGTCGTACGACGATAATAAGCAATAGAACCATTTACTTTATTATTGAACAGCGCATAATCAAGTCCCAAGTCAATACTTTTGTTTTTCTCCCATTTAGCTGCTTTATTAGCAATATTCCATAAGAACATATTCTGCATATTATTGTAATATTGCTTGCTCTTTATACTATACGAATTCTTCGTCACTTCCGAAGGAATGTTCTGATTACCTGTTTCTCCATAGCTGCCACGTAACTTCAACAATGAAATAAAACCGGCATTACGCATAAAAGCCTCATCAGAAATAATCCAACCACCTGAAACTGAATAGAAGTCTCCAAAACGGTTTTCTTTCACAAACTTAGATGATCCTTCGCGTACAAAAGATGCTCCAAGTAAATAACGTTGTTTGAACTTATAGTCGATACGGTTAAAGAAACTGAATGTGTAACTCTCACCACCTATATAAGCACTGTTATTCCCCAGCATTGTGCCAATGATCTTGGGTTCCTGAAACTCACCACTCAAGTTCTTACCGGCAACAACGGCATTATCCGTATAACTCCTATTTGCTTCAATACCCGTTACAATATCCAGACCATGATCTGTCCATTCACGGTTATATTTGGCAAAAGCATGATATTGTTGGGACTTAGTCGTTTTCTTGCTTTTATTACCTTGGTTACCATCTACATTGCCAGTATTCGTAATCAAGCCGGACAACCAATAATCACTTTGCGCCAATCCATACCCATAACTTGCATCTGCACGAACTGAGAGCCCTTTTATCCACTTCAGGTTAACATCCATATATAATGTTGTGCGGAAACTAAAATTCTCACCTGTACTCAACTGATAATCGTTGTCAAGAGTAGCTGTCGGATGACCATCCGCCATTTGTGGATTCCAATACCCTGTAGGGTCTTCCGGATCATACACTTTGCGCCACGGAAACTTATCAGAAACTACCGCCCATTTATTCGTCGATTTTTTACGGTCGAACTTCAGAAAAGACTGAGTTCCCAAAGTCACAATTCCTTTCTTAAATTCACTATTCAAACGTGCACTGACCGCATTCATGCTAAGCCCTTTCAAACTGGACTCATCAGAACGGTAATTAACAGACGCGTAAGTCGTTGAGTTCTCTCCCCCTTGGTTCAAGGCCACGTTTATATCATGGAAATGTCCCATACGAGTCACCAAATCAACCCAATCCATATCCGTATTCATAGCTTCCTCACGAGTTATCGGAGAAGTCCAATTGGAATAATACGGTTCGATAATATCTTTCTGTGGGTCAAGCGGATTTAATCCCACATTAGCACGAGCCTCATCCATTATATTAAAGTATGTCTTCGTACTGGCCAGCCCTAAATCTGAATTAGTGATAGGAGTAATACCACCTTCATAATGAACGTCGAATTTAAGTCCTCCCTTTTTTCCCTTCTTCGTTGTAACAATGATCACACCGTTCGCACCTCGGGAACCATAAATTGCAGTTGCAGCAGCATCTTTCAATACTTCTATTGATTCAATATCATTGGAGTTCACCATCGTAGAACCTCCACCTACAATACCGTCAACCACCCAAAGCGGATCACTCCCCGATGCAATAGAACCGATACCGCGAATCTTTATCTGTGGAGTACTACCCGGCATACCGTCATTCACAACTTGTACACCGGAAGCCAGCCCCTGCAAAGAATTCTCAAAACGCCCACCTTGCATCAGCGACATTTCATCACTTTTAATTTTAGAAACAGACCCTATCATATCACGGCGTTTCTTAGTTCCATAGGCAATCACCACCACATCATCAATCACCACAGAGTTTTCTGTCAATGTAACATCGATAACCCGACGTTTTCCCGGAACAATTTCCTGATTATCAAACCCCATATAACTAAATCGAAGAGGAGAAGAATCTTTCTGAACAACAATACTATACCGACCATTCATATCAGTAACAGTACCATTCGTTGTACCTTGTTCTAAAACCGAAACACCTACAAGAGGCTCTCCTTTGGGGTCAACTACCTTACCAGTAATTGTTGCATTCTGTCCCCAAACAGACAACGTCGGTAAAATAAGTCCAATCATCAGCACCAACAGGAACCGAGATCGTAATCCAATACGTGTAAATGAATTCATAATAATTAAAAATTTAATAAAGGTTACTTAGTGTTGTTTAACTACGGATGCAAAATTAGGCATTAGACAGCACGGCAATTAATACTCATGCTTCATATGAGAATAACATCTTCATAACAACACTGGTTACATTTATATAATACATGTTACATGATACGCAAATTCGAATGATTTATGTCAGTCTTAACCGTCATGTTTTTCATATTTTCTGCAATGATATAAAATACTTCGAATAACTCATGAAACAAATCTCATATATTTTGAAATGCCATTATTAAAAAGATTGGCTAAATCACGGTACTTTTGCACTTGTTCTATTTTCAACAATCAATATAATACAATGAAACATTTACTGTTCTTATTATTAGCCTGTACTTTTTCCTTTCCCAGCCGGGGGCAAAGTATTATCCAGCTTTCCCCACTCCAAGGAGAGAGGGGCATACAAGCAGCCATCGAAAAAGCATCTATGAACGGAAGCTCCATTTTACTTCATGACGGAGACTATATCCTTCATAAAAGCATAGATATAAAAAACTGCAAGAAAGGGATAATAATAAAAGGTAAAAATCCGGGAAAGGTACAGTTGCGGTGTGATAAACCCTTGAAAGGAAAACTGAGACCTGTCAAAGATACTCAAACAAAAAACAGAGTTCACCCGAATGCTCAAGGTATTATTATGGAGATAGACTTATCGGAAATAGGTATCAATGTTCCTTTTTTTCCCGATTTAATGAAAGAGCGTAAGAACTTTCCACAACTCATTTACAACAATGAGCTACTCCCTCTTTCGCGTTACCCCAACAAAGGTTATCTATATATGAAAAAGGTATTGGACAATTTCGGAACAAACGAACAAGGAGGTACTTTTGAATATAGTGATCCGGAACACGGCAAATGGGTGAATGCCGTCAAAAACGGTCTATGGTTTACAGGATACTGGCGTATCCCCTGGCAGGCCTGGACTGTACGTATAAAGGAAATAGACCCGAACAAACAAACTGTCACTCACAGCGTAGGGATAGAAACAAAGGAAGGAAAAGATGTAGGCATATTTGGCGGCATCGGTTCCAAATATCATCGTCCGTACGGTTCGGGAAAAGAAGAATATTATGTAGAGAATCTTCTCGAAGAAATAGATCATCCAGGAGAATGGTGCATTGATTTTACAACTCAAAAATTATATCTTTTCCCTCCCGAACATTTTGATGAAAACTTATTGAGTATTGTATCAGAAATCATTTAGGCGATGGCGTCATCATAAAAAATGCCACAGAATGTCTGATTGCCGGATGTAACTTCAAAAATATATTAGGAGACGCATTAATCATTCAGGGAGGAAAACAAAATAGAATACAAAGCAACAACTTTGAATATATCGGTCGCACCTGTATTGAGGTATCAGGAGGTGACCGAAAAAATCTGATTGCTTGCAAACACTTAATAGAGAACAATTATTTTACCCGTTTTGGTGAAATACAGCGCAGTTATGCTCCTGCTGTAAAACTGGGAACCTTTACTACAGGAATCGGCATAAAAGAAGGCAATGCAGTGGGAATTACCGTCCGGCACAATATGGTACACAACGCTCCCCATGCAGCCTTTATCTATGGAGGAAACAACAACATCCTAGAATATAATGAAGTGTTCGACATAGCTCGGGTCACAGGTGATGTCGGAGCCTTTTATAGTCGTTGGGACTGGACTTCACGAGGCAACGTCTTACGCCACAATTTTATTCATCATTCACCACGAGCTAATGCATTGTATGCAGATGATGGACATGCGGGGGACTCAATTTATAAAAACATAGTCCATCAAGTCGTTTCCGGTACCATTATAGGTGGAGGCCACTGCAATTACGTTCACGATAATCTATATTTTGATTGTAGTGCAGCAGGCATAAGTATTGATGCCCGTGGAAAAAAACGAAATTATAATGCACAAAATCCTGAATTCACCCATTTGTTCGATGTTTTCCGGATTAACAAAGGCAACTGGGACAACATCTACCCAGGCATAAGTACATTTTTACAGACCGACCATCTGGAATTACCCATTAATAACAGCATAGCAAATAACACATTTATCAACTGCCGTTGCGGATTACGAAAAGAAGGGAAAGATGAAGATTTTCAATATTCATACTTCGGCAGTAATACAGACTTGGTTATTCCCAACTTAAATTTCCGGGAAATATCTATTCTAAAAAGTCTGAAAAATATTCTGGGAGTTAGCTCTATAACAGAATACCAATTAGAGAAATGCGGACTATATATAGATAAATATCGCACTTCCTTACCGGATAGAGTACAATTAATCAATTCTATAAAACAACAACAAAAGGGTTTTGATTCTATCGAAGATCAACAAGTTACTAATAACAA
>OHSB01000122.1_pt1 | contig 19089 bp, 9 predicted proteins | sample 1578591 | NCBI WGS metagenome assembly OHSB01 (sample SAMEA3879508, study PRJEB24766) | human gut metagenome | biome: human-associated habitat; feature: feces | place: USA | collected 1985/1987 | reverse complement strand
TTTTATAATCCTGACTGTGATTTATCTTTCATTTTTTAAACCACCCAAGACGGATTTGAGTGAGATTCCTAACTTAGACAAGCTGGTTCATATTTGTATGTATTTCGGTATGTCAGGTATGTTGTGGCTGGAATTTTTGCGTGCACATCGCCGGGACGAGGCACCGTTGTGGCATGCTTGGGTAGGAGCGTTCTTCTGCCCCGTGCTGTTCAGCGGGTGTGTAGAATTGCTGCAAGAATACTGTACCAGTTACCGTGGAGGAGACTGGCTGGATTTTGCAGCAAATTCTACCGGAGCATTGCTCGCAAGTCTGGTTGCTTATTATGTGGTGCGTCCAAGAATGATGAAACAGTGATTATAAATATTCTACTGTTGAGCTAAGTTTGATCCCATTGGAACCTTTGATGAGAATGGTATAGCCTTTAGGCTTATTTGTTTCAAGTTCCTTTATGACCTCTTGTACATTTGCATACGTCTTGAAAGAGTGACAGACAGATGCAAACTGCTCTCCGACCAGCCATACTTTTTCAAAGTCGCTCTCTTTTATGTAATCAACAATCTTCTGATGTTCGTTCAGACTTTCGGTGCCCAGTTCGCGCATGTCCCCCAATATAAGCATTTTGTGAGAAACTGTCATATTCCGAAAGTTTTGCAGGGCAGCCGCCATACTGGTAGGATTGGCATTGTATGCATCAATGATAAGGGTATTGTCTGCTGTCTCTTTAAGCTGTGAACGATTATTCTGGGGTGTATATCCGGCCAACGCTTCGTCTATCTTCCGGTCTTCCACCCCGAAGAACCGTCCGATTGTAATGGCAGCCAGGGCATTGGGGAAATTATACTCTCCGATTAACTGCGTCCGTATCCGGTGGATTTCACCATTCTTTTCTGCCTTCCATTCGAGAGCGAGATAAGGTGAATTCCCTGTGATGCAGCCGTTGACATAAAGATCTTCCCCGCTTCCATAAGAAATCAGATTCAATCCTTTGGCTATATTCATCAGATAGGGATTGTCATGGTGGATAAAGATTGTAGAATTTCCTTTCTTGCGGAGGAAGTCATACAGCTCTCCTTTAGTCTTGATTACACCTTCAAAAGAACCGAATCCTTCCAAGTGAGCTTTACCGACATTGGTTATAATGCCATAATCCGGTTCGGCTATTTCACAAAGGAATTTGATTTCTCCCTGATGATTGGCACCCATTTCGATGACGGCAAGGTCATGTTCCGGTTTCAGCCGGAGTAGAGTTGTTGGCACTCCGATATGGTTGTTCAGGTTTCCTTGGGTATAAAGAATGTTATGCGTTTGAGAAAGAACGGCGGAGATTAATTCTTTGGTTGTTGTTTTTCCATTGGTTCCGGTGATACCGATAACCCGTGTTCCGAGTTGACGTCGATGATAGTTGGCTAGCTGTTGCAATGTTTGCAGGCAGTCGTTTACGAGTATGTATCGTCGATCACCCTCTATGGCATATTGGGTCTCGTCAATAATAGCAAATGCGCAACCGTCTTCCAACGCTTTTCCGGCAAAGGCATTGCCATTGAATGACTCGCCTTTCAGAGCGATAAACAATGAACCGTCCGGACAATTCCGGCTATCAGTGGTTACTGATTGACAATCCAGAAAAATCTGGTAAATAGCAGAAAGTTTCATAACCTGAACATCTATTAAAACGTTGCAAAGATAGGCTATTCTTTCGGATTAGATACGGCTTCGGACGGTTTTTTGCTTAGGCGTATACTAAAGGTAAGGTTAGTACGATCCGACATCCGTCTGTATAAGAAGAATCTATCTGGAGGCTGCCTCCCAGTTTTTCTGCAATACTTCGGGATATAGAAAGTCCTAGTCCTGTCCCTTGTGTGAAAGAATTTACTTTATAGAAACGTTCGAATACGCAATTTTGTTTGTCTGCGGGTATCCCCATTCCTGTATCGGTGACACTGATTTCAATCTTCTTTTCAGCTTCCGATATGGAATACGCTATACAGATACTTCCGTGCGAGGTGAATTTGGCAGCGTTGTGCATCAGATTATTCAATACTTGTGAGATACGTTCCTGATTGCTGAGTATAAACAGGCTTTCTCTTTCAGGTTTGAAGAATACTTCAACTCCTTTCTGGCTCTTATTTTTAGCTACTTCGTAAGCAAGTTCGCAGATGGCGTTGACGTCTGTGGTGATATTCGTAGGTAGCTTGTCATATTGGTCGAGTTCGGACAGAGCAAGCACGTCGGTAACTAACCGGAGTAGGTCATTACTATTATTCTCTATGATTTTGACGAATTCCTGAGTTTCCGGACTATTGCTATAATGATCATTTAAAATCTGTGAGAAGCCTACAATTGAATTAAGCGGTGTACGAATCTCATGTGTCATACTTTCAATAAACGTTGTCTTCATCCGGCTGCTTGCTTCGGCTATATCTTTGGCTTTGTGTAATTCCTCCCGGGATATAGTGAGCTCTTCATTTCTGATTTTAAGTTCGCTTTCCGAAACTTTCAACTTACGTTTCAGGAAATTCTCTCTGTATAAGAACATGAATAGGATACCTAACAAGACAATTAATGAGATGATTAATGTCGTCTTATTGCGTATCTCCTTTTCCTGTGCCTGGAGCATTAATTCCTTTTTTTCGGCATTGAGTTTCTCCACTTCGAGCAGAGTGGCAAATTCGCTACTGGCCATTTGTTCATTGGCTATCTTTAAAGAATCCTCTGCTTCGATATACATTTGCAGGTATTTGATTGCTTCGCTCATATTACCCATATTGCTGTATATTTTTCCTTTCGTCAGGTAATGGACACTGTTCTGTATACTTTCGCTAAGGTTTAATTCCTCCGCTTCCTGTTTCTCAGCAGCTTCCAGTGCCTTTGGGTATTGCTTGGATTGCAGATAATAGACGTATTCTATATTATATAGTCTTTTCTTTATCGACCATAATCTTTTATCCTGATCAAATGCTGTTTTACATTCGTTTAGTATTTTCTCGGCTGCCTGCATATCTCCGAATTTGCTGTAATAATTAACGTATTCCAGTTGCACGGATATTTTTTGTGTAGGGGAGTATGCGGTTGCATCCGCCTTTTTCAATGCTTCCAGTGCCTTTTCCGGCTGGTTGGTATTGATGTAATAACTACTTATCTGGCTGTATGTTTGCGAGATGTTATAGTTTTCCAGATCATATTTCTCCGTCAGTTCTATTTCTTTCAATTGCCATTCGAAAGCCATGGAATCCAGTCTTTTGACTGTATAAATCTGCGACATGATGTTATAGCAGCGGGACAGACCGGTTTTGTCGTCTTCCTCTTGTGCTTCTTTCAGCATCTTTTGCGCTTCATAAAGTGCAATATTGGTTCTACCGTTTTTCAGATAATATAGAATAAGCCTGTTCGACCATGCGAAATAATAATACTTGGGTTGTTGGGTTGCTTTGGCGAAGTCTTTTACCTTATTGGTATAATAGATAATGCTGTCTTCATTTGTTGCCTGAAAATAATGATAATCCAGTTGGGTGGAAATAGCTACTGCCTGCATCCGTTTATCATGCCGTTCCTCTGCCATTCGATACAAGGTATCGGACATGCTAAGTACAACGGGTTGCAATAAGCATTCCTGACAACGTTGATAATAGGCATAAAGGGTAGAGTCAACGTTAAAGTCTTTAGCTTCTTTCTGGGCTTTTACAGAAGCGGTAAAGAATAAAAATAAAAAAAGAAATCGGGTGAAAGATAGGGCTGTCCGGCTCATGGTATGATGTTTTCGGTTTCTTCTGTTGTTTGCAAATATACGTTTATTTCTTCTTTTTAGTACGATTGCTTGCTTTTTTTCTCTACATTTGTGGGCAATCTAAAAGGAATACTGTCAATGATGAAATCTACGTCTCCTATTTATATAAATGTAAAAGGGCAGTTGCTTGATCTCTCCATTCCGCAGGTAATGGGTATTCTGAATGTAACTCCCGATTCTTTTTATGCCGGTAGCCGGATGCAGACCGAAGAAGATATTGCTGCCCGGGCCCGACAAATCATTGATGAAGGCGCTGCTATTATCGATATAGGTGCTTATTCTTCGCGTCCTAATGCAGAACATATTTCTGCCGAAGAAGAAATGAACCGGTTACGCACCGGTCTGGAGATTCTGAACCGCAATCATCCGGAGGCTATTATTTCCGTAGATACTTTTCGGGCTGATGTAGCAGCGCAATGCGTAAACGAGTATGGCGTTGCTGTCATTAACGATATTGCTGCCGGTGAAATGGATGACCGGATGTTTCAGACAGTAGCCGGACTGGGAGTGCCCTATATCATGATGCATATGCAGGGCACCCCGCAGAATATGCAGAAAGAACCCCATTATGATAATCTGATAAAGGACGTTTTCCTTTACTTCGCGCGTAAAGTTCAGCAGCTTCGTGATTTGGGAGTGAAGGATATCATACTCGACCCAGGATTCGGGTTCGGGAAGACGTTGGAGCATAATTATGAACTAATGGCACATCTCGAAGAGTTCCGTATATTCGAATTACCTTTGTTGGTAGGAGTTTCACGAAAATCTATGATTTATAAATTGTTGGGGGGCACTCCGCAGGATTCGTTGAACGGGACAACTATATTGGATACCGTTGCGTTAATGAAAGGCGCTCACATCCTTCGGGTACATGATGTACGCGAAGCAGTGGAAGCGGTTCGCATTGTTGAAAAATTAAAATCAGAGAACGATGTTTTTTGAATTTGGCATAAAAGATTTTATTGATATTCTGTTGGCGGCTTTCTTGCTGTATTATACATACAAGTTGATGAAGGCTTCCGGCTCTATCAAGGTATTCACCGGTATTCTGGTTTTTATACTGATCTGGTTGGTGGTGACTCAGGTTTTGGAGATGAAGTTGCTGGGTTCCATCTTCGATACTTTGATGAATGTGGGCGTGATAGCGCTGATCGTACTGTTTCAGGACGAGATACGCCGTTTCTTGCTGACTTTGGGTTCTCACCGGCATGTCAGTGCATTGGCCCGTCTCTTTAACGGGGCGAAGAAAGAAGTATTGAAACATGATGATATTATGCCTGTGGTAATGGCTTGTCTGAGCATGGGAAAGCAAAAAGTCGGTGCACTGATTGTCATTGAGCATAACGTTCCTTTAGACGAAATCGTCCGTACAGGTGAAATGATTGATGCGGCAATCAACCAACGTTTAATTGAAAATATCTTCTTCAAGAATAGTCCGTTACATGACGGGGCAATGGTTATCAGCAAGAAACGTATCAAAGCGGCAGGATGTATTCTTCCTGTTTCTCACGATTTGAATATACCTAAAGAACTCGGCTTGCGTCATCGGGCCGCTATGGGTATCTCACAGCAGTCGGATGCACACGCCATTATTGTTTCCGAAGAAACGGGAGCTATCTCTGTTGCCTATCGCGGGCAATTCTATCTTCGCCTGAATGCGGAAGAACTGGAAAGTATGTTGACGAAAGAAAACTGATTTTGGTGTTATGACTGATAGCCGGACTTATACTGGATATTGCTTTTGTAGTGGGAAAATAAATGAAAATGGCCCTGTTTGTAGTTATTTTGCTTTATTTCTAACCCTTTTTGAATGATAATTATGCCCTCGGATTTAGGTGAATCGCCTACCTTTGTCGTATACTATTAAAATTCTATTTTGAATAAACCATGAGAAACAGATTGATTGCTTTACTGGTACTTTTTACAGTCGTTATCTTTAGTAGTGCACAGGCACAAACTACTGCCCGCAAATTTGAAGCCGGCAAGAATACCTTTTTGCTGGACGGTGAACCATTTGTGGTGAAGGCCGCCGAACTTCATTACACTCGTATCCCGCAAGCCTATTGGGAACATCGTATTGAGATGTGCAAAGCATTGGGGATGAATACCATTTGTATCTATATCTTTTGGAATATCCATGAACAGGAAGAAGGTAAGTTTGACTTTTCCGGTCAGAACGATATTGCTGCTTTCTGTCGTGCGGCACAAAAGCATGGGATGTATGTCATTGTCCGTCCCGGTCCTTATGTGTGTGCGGAATGGGAAATGGGAGGTCTTCCCTGGTGGCTGCTGAAGAAAAAAGATGTGGCGCTTCGTACGCTCGATCCCTATTATATGGAGCGCGTAGGCATCTTTATGAAAGAAGTCGGCAAACAATTGGCGCCACTGCAAGTAAATAAAGGTGGTAATATCATCATGGTGCAGGTAGAGAATGAATACAGCTCTTATGCAACCGACAAGCCTTATGTAGCTGCCGTGCGTGATTTGGTACGCGAATCAGGGTTTACGGATGTGCCTCTTTTCCAGTGTGACTGGAGTAGTAACTTCACAAATAACGCATTGGAGGATTTGCTCTGGACTGTGAATTTTGGAACCGGTGCCAATATTGACCAACAATTCAAGAAACTGAAAGAACTTCGTCCGGAAACTCCGTTGATGTGCAGTGAATTCTGGAGTGGCTGGTTCGACCATTGGGGACGAAAACATGAGACGCGTCCTGCAAAAGACATGGTACAGGGAATCAAGGATATGCTCGATCGTAATATTTCTTTCAGTCTTTATATGACTCACGGTGGAACCACTTTCGGACATTGGGGAGGTGCTAATAATCCTGCTTATTCTGCCATGTGCAGTTCCTATGATTATGACGCTCCTATCAGTGAAGCCGGTTGGACGACAGAGAAGTATTTCCTGCTTCGCGATTTATTGAAAACATATCTTCCTGCCGGTGAAGCGTTGCCTGAAATACCTGCCGCATTGCCGGTCATTGAAATTCCTGAGTTTCATTTTACAAAAATAGCTCCTCTTTTCTCTAATCTGCCGGAAGCAAAACAAACGGTGGATATTCAACCTATGGAACAATTTAACCAAGGTTGGGGAACAATTCTGTATCGGACGACATTGCCCGAAGCTGTAAAATCCGGAACGACTCTGAAGATTACCGAAGTGCATGATTGGGCACAAATCTATGCTGACGGTAAACTATTGACACGTTTGGATCGTCGTAAAGGTGAGTTCACGACAGTGTTGCCTGCTTTGAAGAAAGGGACGCAACTGGATATTCTGGTAGAGGCTATGGGACGTGTAAACTTTGATAAGTCCATTCACGACCGGAAGGGAATCACGGAAAAGGTGGAACTTGTTTCCGGCGACCGGTCAAAAGAACTGAAAAACTGGACGGTGTACAGCTTCCCTGTAGATTACTCCTTTATTAAGAATAAGAACTATCAGGATACGAAAATATTACCAGCTATGCCTGCTTACTATAAAACGACCTTTAAACTGGACAAAGTCGGTGATACTTTCCTTGATATGAGTACTTGGGGAAAAGGTATGGTATGGGTGAACGGTCATGCCATGGGACGTTTCTGGGAAATCGGTCCTCAACAAACCCTGTTCATGCCGGGCTGCTGGCTGAAAAAAGGAGTGAATGAAATCATCGTTCTTGACTTGAAAGGCCCGAAAGAGGCAACCATTGTCGGATTGAACAAACCTATCCTGGATATGCTTCGTGTGGCTGTTCCTGAAACGCATCGTAAACAGGGGCAGACCATCAAACTGGAGAAGGAAACACCGGTATCTGCCGGTACTTTCAAACCAGGTAACGGTTGGCAAGAAGTGAAAGTTCCTGTTACGAAAGGACGTTACTTCTGTCTGGAAGGGCTGTCTTCTTTTGATAATACCAACATTGCCGCCATTGCGGAGTTTGATGTGCTGGATGAGAAAGGACAGAAAATCTCTCGTGAAAACTGGAAGATTGTTTATGCCGACAGCGAGGAAACCCGTAGCGGTAACCGCACAGCCGACAAGATTTATGACCTGCAAGAAAGTACTTTCTGGCAGACGGTAGATAATACGGCTTATCCTCATCAGGTGGTGATAGATCTCGGCAAAGAATATAACGTGACCGGTTTCCGTATTCTGCCACGTGCGGAACAGGGAGCTCCCGGCATGATTAAAGATTATAAGGTGTATGTAAAAGCAACCGGTTTCGGTTATTGATATACTTTTCCCGTAGGGGTGGAAACACAGACTGCTGAAGAAGCTACCGAAAAGAATTAAAGACACAGATGTAAGGAGGAAGCTTCAAAAGAAGAAAACCTGCGAGTGGAGCAATTATCGGATACTTTAGCAAATTTTAAAATTTGCTAGAGTATCCGGTTTCTTTTTTATAACTTTGTGGCAGTCTATGATTCTAACCGAAAGCACAATGAAATATATATTGACCTTTATACTATCTTTTCTCTCCTTCTTGGTGTGTTCTCAGAACATAACTATTACAGATATCCCTACCATTGACCAGCTGCCGGTAAATGCCATTCATCGCGTATTCAGAGACAGCGAAGGATATATGTGGTATGGCACGGTGAACGGATTATGTCGTGATGACGGTTATCATGTGAAAGTGTTTCGTTCGGACATTGAAACTCCGGGATTATTAGAGGACAATTTGGTGGAGTGTATCGCTGAGGATAAGAAGGGGAATATATGGTTCGGTACAGACAAAGGGGTGTATATTCTTGATAAATCGGACTACAGTGTACATCCTATGGACCGGGAGCGTTTGAAGAATATTCCGGTGATGTATCTATATGCTACCAGTGACGGCTATATGTGGCTGAGCTATCGTTCTATATTGGCCAAATATGACATCAACGGACAGTTGGTCAAAGAGTATCCCCTCCGGAATAAGTACGGAAGAACTACTATTTCCGGATTTTGTGAGAGCCGCAACCATGAGATTATTATTTCTGTGTGGAATGGCCGGGTATATCATTTGGACAAAGAAAAAGACGAGTTCGTTCCTTATCCTGATAAGATGAGAAGACAAAATCCTACGGTGATGGTTCAGGATAATGAACAGGACTACTTCTGGTTGGCAACCTGGGGGGATGGTGTGGTGCGTTTTGACCCTTCGGCTCCTGAAGATTCTATGTTTGTATATTCTGAAATACCGGTCAATGCTGCCGGTGAGGAGGATGGGGTCATCCTTAGTCTGGTACAGGATGATAAACTGGGGTATATCTGGTTAACCACCGGGCACGATTTCATGTCCTTACAAATACAACCGGATAAGACGTTAAAACAATTGAAATTCCAGACAGGGCTTCTGCCTGTTAATCATATGTTGGTAGAAGTTCTGAAAGGGAGGGGATGTCTATGGGTGTCGGCCTTTGACCGTCCTAGTTTCATTGTACATCTGATGGATAATATGACCAAGGATTATGCCTTGCCCGCTTTGGCGGACAGAGTAAACCGCAGTCCGGCTGTAATGGCTTTGTGTGATGACGGAGACGGTATGATGTGGATGATGCAAGAAAGAACCGGGTTGGTGTTATATGACTTGAAGCAGGATAAAGTGAAAATCTATTCGGATTTTCCCGAGCTTGTTTCGTTGTCTTTGGATAACGGACGAGAGATGACTCGAGCACGTATTAATAACGGTATTTGGGTGGCAAAAGATTTGAATAGATTGGTTTATGGTATGATCCGTAAGGGTATGGAGATGTATCTGGTGGATCTTATTGATTTGAACGGGCAGGTGGAATCGAACGCTACGGTGACCAAATTGTATGAAGACTCGCACGGAATCTTGTGGATAGGCTTGAACAAAGGACTTTGCAGTTATGATGTCCGTCAGAAAAGAATTAAACAGGTTTATCCCGATGTGGGGCATGTGATGGGAATCGTGGAGAATAAGGAAGGGTTGATATGGATTTGTACTCAAGACAACGGTTTGTTTCAGACAACGGCGGATGAAAAACTTCGTTCTTTCAAATTGGACAAGAATTTCTCTTGTCTGTCTATTGCTCCCGATTGGATTTTGTGGTTGGGAACTTGTGACGGAGGAGTCTATTCTTATGATCCTTCAGAGAATAAGTTGGTCAGTTATAATGAGGCTTGCGGTATGAACGGTAATCAGGTGAATCAAATAGTGGCTGATGCATATAATCATATTTGGATTGATACAAACCAGAAACTGATAGAATTTAATCCTCGTAACGGTTCGTTCCGCACCTATCTTACCACGGATGGTTCTATCTTGTTGCGTCGCTTTCTTCCCACTGCTGTTTGTCAAGCAAAAGATGGCAATATTTATTGGGGCGGCATTCCGGGTATTTGCATGGTTACTCCATCAAACGGGTTGGAAAGAAAGGCTAGTGCAGTGAAGACCAAGATAACTGATATAAAGTTGCAAGGAGAATCATTGATATTCGGAGATAGAAAGAGTAGCAATTCCATTAACCGGATAGAATTGCATCCCGATGATCAGAATTTGGAAATTAGTTTTTCTTCTCTTAACCACCGTTATGCTTCAAAAATACGCTATGCTTATCGGTTGATAGGAGTGGACAAAGCGTGGGTATATGTGGAAGGTGGAAAAAACTCGGCTTTTTATAATCATCTGAGTAAGGGCACTTATACTTTTCAGGTGAAAGCGACGGATGAAAATGGTCTTTGGAGTAAAGAGGTAACTGAACTGACTATCCGACGCCTTCCTGCTTTTTATGAAACTTGGTGGGCGTATTTGTTCTATGTATTGATAGTGATGGGTGTATCCGGTTATAGTCTGTATCTTTATCTGAAACGCGTGGACCGTAAGAATAATGAAATGTGGGCGGACAGCAAGGAGATGATTAAAATGCGTATTTATTTGGATAGTAAGGTGAATTTGCCTGAACCTGAGTTTGTACAACTGGACAAACTTCTATTGGAGAAAGCGGTAAAAGCCGTGGAAGATAACCTTACTGAGCCTGATTTTGATGTGACAGCTCTAGCTGATGCCATGAATATGTCCCGTTCTACTTTGACCCGTAAATTGAAAGCCATAACAGGCCGAACTCCATTGGATTTTATCCGGAACATCAAGATGAAGCATGCCAGACACATGTTGGAAGATAAAGACAAAAGTGTAACAGAGGTTGCCGCTACGTTGGGGTATTTTAATCGGAAGTATTTCACCACTTGCTTTAAGGAGGAATTTGGAATGACTCCCAGTGAGTTCCAGAAATCACAACACGAAGAATAAACATCTTCCTGTCCTTTAATTGTTGCAAATAGGGGGTACAAATGCGTCAAGTTATAGCTAGAGCTATTTGTATCCCCTGTTAGCATGGTTCTTCACCTGTATTTCTATTTCCTATTTCATTCTTTTGCCACAACCTTTTACGGGGAGAAAAACACATCTTCTTCATTCATTCCCGCAGTAAAGGTATGTATAACTTTAAATTTAATATAGAATGAAACATTTGTTTTTGTTGCTTACTCTGTTAAGCTTTTCATTAACGGCCTTAGCCCAGCAAAAAGTGACGGGTAAGGTGAAAGATTCTTCCGGCGAGCCTGTCATAGGAGCCAGTGTTGTTGTAAAAGGCAATAATACCATGGGAACCATTACCGATTTTGATGGAAACTTTATGTTGGATGTTCCGGCAAAGAGTGTGTTGGTTATTTCTTATATTGGCTATGTCACTCAGGAAGTCCCGACAACAGGAAAGAATTCATTAGAGATTGTTTTAAAGGAGGATACCAAAACCTTGGATGAAGTGGTGGTGATTGGTTACGGTACACAGCGTAAAGGTGATGTGACCAGTTCTGTAGCTAGTGTGAAAGCCGACAACTTTGTAAAAGGAGCCGTGAAAGATGTGGGACAGCTGATTCAAGGAAAAGTAGCCGGTCTGGCCATTACCAATCCTAACGGTGACCCGACGGGAAGTACTCAGATACGTCTTCGTGGTACAAATACCATTGGTGGAGCTAATACAGCTCCTTTGGTATTGATTGACGGAATTCCGGGAGAACTCGGTACAGTGGCTCCCGAAGATGTGGAGAGCGTGGACGTGCTGAAGGATGGTTCTGCTGCCGCTATTTATGGTACGCGCGGTACGAATGGTGTGATTTTAATTACTACCAAACAGGCTAAAGGAGTGGATATTAACCAGGTGGAGTATAATGGCTACGTCAGTACTTCTCTTATAGCCAAAAAGTTGGATATGCTGAATGCAGATGAGTTCCGTACCCTTTATCCTGACCAGGACCATGGGGCTGATACGGATTGGATTGATGAGATTAGCCGTACACCGGTTAGCCATGTTCATAACTTGTCATTGATGGGTGGCAATTCAAAGACTAATTATATTGCCAACTTGAACTATGCCTCTCGTCAAGGGATCATGAAAAAATCGGATTTCGAAAGTTTTCAAGGACGTATTGAGGTAACCCACCGTATGTTTGATGATAAGTTGAAGTTGAAATTCGGTTTGTTTGGTAAGAAAAACCAGATGGAATCTACAACTAGTGGGGGTAGTTTCAGAGGTTGGGTATATGGCCAGGCAACTCGTAGAAACCCGACTGATCCGGTAAGAAATGAGGATGGTACATGGAATGAGAATGTGAGCAAATTCGAATACGAGAATCCGTTGGCTTTGTTGTATGAGGCTGAAGGAAATGTAAAAAAGACGCAGTTGCGTTACAATGGAAATATTGTTTATAATCCTATCAAAGATTTGACTCTTTCTGCCGTATTCTCTTATATTCGTGACAATATGAACCGTGGCTACGGTGAAACTTTGAACCATATTTCTGCTTTGCGTGATGGATTGGCTGGTTGGTCTTCGGTAGGTGCTTATACCAAGATGGAGAAGTTGATGGAACTTACTGCACAATATAACAAAGAAATCGGTGCGCATAAATTTAGTGTCTTGGGTGGTTATAGCTACAATGAAACAGACTTTGAAGAGCTTTGGATTGATAACTATGGTTTTCAGGATGATTATTTTGGCGGATGGCATAATATTGGCATTGGTTCTGCTTTGAAAGACGGTAAAGCGAATATCGGCTCAAAGAAAACTCCTACAAATTTGATCGGTTTTTTTGGGCGGGCTACCTATTCGTTCAAGAATCGTTATTTGTTGATGGGAGCTCTTCGTTATGAAGGAGCCAGCCAGTTATGGGGTACTGATAATGCATGGGGGCTTTTCCCATCTATATCTGTAGGATGGAGAATTACCGAAGAAGCATTTATGAAGAATCAGAAGATATTTGATGATTTGAAACTTCGTGTGGGATATGGTGTGACGGGTTCACAGCCTAAAGATCCTTTCCTGGGGGTGGCTATGTTGAAATACGGCTCGTATGCTTTTGTAAATGGGAATTGGGTACAGACCATTGTTCCGGCATCCAATCCGAATCCTGATTTGAAATGGGAGGAAAAGAAAGAAACCAATATTGGTTTGGACTTCGTTTCATGGGGTGGCCGTTTGTCCGGTTCTATTGATTATTATAACCGTGATGTGGATGGCTTGATATACGAATATGGAGTACCGACTCCTCCGAACTTGTATAATAAGACGATGGCCAATGGGGGTACAATGAGAAACCGTGGTGTGGAAGTGTTGGTAACTGTGGTTCCTGTTCAGAATAAAGATTTTGAATGGAGCACTACCGGAACATTCTCTTTGAACTCTAATAAGCTAATCAGTTTGTCTGGCAGCATCTTTAAGTCGGATTATGACTATTTTAATACGGGTACAGTGGAATACTCCGGTCAGGTAGCCGATTCTCACAGAGTACAGGTAGGTGAAAGCATCGGTAATTTTTATGGCTTTAAAGTAGTAGATGTGGACAGTGAAGGTCGTTGGATCTACGAAGACAGGAATGGTGAGTTGGTGAACTATAAAGATTTTACTCATGCTCCCGAAGATAAGCATGTTATTGGTAACGGTCTTCCTAAATGGTATGCGGGATGGAACAATACTCTTCGTTATAAAAACTTCGACTTGAATGTGACGATGCGTGGCGCGTTTGGTTTCCAGATAATCAATGGTGGACGTATGAATTATGAGAATGTAAAAAACAGCCGTTTTGAAAATCGTTTGAAGTCTGTGAATGACTTGGTATTTGGCAAGCATACGTTGAGTCCGGAAGTAGAACCGGAATTCAATAGCTATTATGTAGAAGATGGTGACTACTGGAAGATTGACAATATCACTTTGGGATATAGCTTCGGTCAGGTAGGTAAATATATAAAGTCACTCCGTATTTATGGTTCGGTATTGAATGCTTTGACTATAACCGGATATAAAGGTATTGATCCGGAAGTATCAACAGATGGTTTGACTCCGGGGTATGATACACGTGACAGATATCCGAGTGTGCGCTCATTTACTTTCGGCGTTAATGTGAAATTTTAATGAACTAAAAAGGAATTGAAGATGAAAACAAATATAAAATTATGGACAATGGGACTGATGACAGCCGCATTGTTGGGAAATACAGCTTGTACTGATTTACTGCATGAGAGCTATGGACAGGTAGTGTCTGAGGATTACGTACCGAAAACGGAGGAAGATGTCAGTTATCTGGTAAATGCCGCTTATATACCTTGGCGTGAAACGTTGCTGCAATGGAACGGAGTGATTCGTGCACAGGAATTGTGTGCGGATCAAGATGTTCTTCCTGCCCGTGATGGTATTGGATGGGTAGACGGTTATATCTATAAAAGATGGCATCAGCATACTTGGACTACCGAGGATGACGGTGTGCTTCAAGGATGGGAACGTACGTACAATGGTGTGAATACCTGTAACCGTATTTTATCTCAGATAGAAGAAGGTGTGATCAGTGTGGATGGAGAAACGAAAGAAAAGTTGATTGCCGAATTGAAAGTACTGAGGGCTTCATATTATTATATTTTGATTGATTTGTATGGTAATGTGCCCATTGTGACAGATTTTAAAGATACTTCTTTGCCGCAACAGTCTACTCGTAAAGAGGTCTTTGACTTTATTGTGAAAGAAATAACGGAGAATATGGATTTGTTGTCCGAAACGCCGAGAGGTTATTATTATGGACGTTTCAATAAGTGGGCGGCTCATACATTGCTGGCCAAAATGTATTTGAATGCTGAAGTTTGGTCGGGTACTGCTCAATGGCAGAAATGTATTGACGAGTGTGATATCGTGATTAATTATGCCGAGAAGTCCGGAGAGTATGCATTGGAAAATAATCAGAAGGATGTTTTTGTAACGCATAATGAGAATTCTAAAGAAATTATCTTTGCATTGCCGTTTGATGAAATTTATGTGACAGGATGGAATGATTTTGATTTTCATATGTACACTTTAGCACCTGAGAATCAAGATACTTACCAATTGACTGCACGTCCTTGGGGGGGCGTGTGCGCAGTGCCTCAGTTTATTAATTCTTTTGATGAGGATGATGCACGTTTAGAGGATAACTATATTCAAGGTCAGCAATATACCTATTCCGGTGAAATCTTGAAGCGTAGTATTGATGGAAAACCATTGATTTATACGGTAGATGTCCCCTCTATTGATCAGTCGGATGTGGATGATGGGTTCCGTTGGGGTAAATTTGAATATGCCACCGGTATAACCAACCGTTTGAGCAATGACTGGCCGTTGTTACGATATGCGGATGTATTGATGATGAAAGCGGAGTCATTGATGCGTTTGGGCAAATCGGGAGCAGGTGCTTTGGTGACTCAGGTACGTGAACGCGCCTTCAAGAATGAACCTGAAAAAGCGCAAGTTACAGACGCGGAACTGATGGGAGGAAGTGTATATGATTATGGTCGGAGAGATAGTTATAAGACAGAACATGATGGAGGAACGGATATTAAATATGGTCGTTTCCTTGATGAGCTTGGTTGGGAGTTTTGTCAGGAAGGACGCCGCCGTCAGGACATGATTCGTTTTAGCATCTTCACTACAAAAGCTTGGTTCTCTCATGATAAGAGTGATGAAACCAAAAATCTGTATCCTATTCCAAATAAAGTATTGTTGACCAATAGTAATCTGAAACAGAATCCGGGATATTCTAAATAGTATTTATTGGATGTTTTTTTAAGGATGAAAAGGTTGTTTTTTCTTTTCTACATTAAATTAGAAAGAATTATGAGTAAAAAGATTTCAATAAGTTTGTTGCTCCTCTGTCTGGGATTATTTTCCCAGGCACAGAGCTATCAGAAAATATCGCAAGGAGTTAAGACTACTGTACAAGGTATGGATGTTGAAGTGGCATTTTATTCTCCATCCATTGTCCGGGTATATAAGACACCGGAGGGAAGTTCGTATGACAAGAAGAGTCTTGTAGTAATGAAAGAGCCTGAGGAGACCTTTGTGGAGTTTGCAATGAATAAAGAGTATATTCGTTTAAAGTCGGATGCATTACAAGTAGAGGTAAATTCATCTACAGGTGGAATCAATTTCTATGATGCAACCGGAAGGGTGTTGTTAAAAGACAAGGATTATGGAACACAGTTCACCCCGTTTGATGATGCGGGTACTTTTTCTTACAATGTCCGGCAGGCTTTTTTATTAGATAAGGATGAAGTGATTTATGGATTGGGGCAACAACAGACTGGAAAAGTGAATCAGCGCAATCAAAAACTTTTTCTTCGTAACAAGAATATGAGTATCTGTATTCCTTTTATTCATTCAGTGAAAGGTTACGGACTTTATTGGGACAATTATTCCCCAACTATGTTTACGGATAATCCGCAAGAAATGTCATTCGACTCTGAAGTGGGCGATTGTGCCGACTATTATTTCATTTATGGTAGCAATGCGGACGGCGTGATAGCCGGAGTCCGTGATTTGACCGGGCAGGCTCCTCTTTATCCGCTGTGGACACTTGGATTCTGGCAGTGCCGCGAGCGTTATAAGAGTCCGGATGAACTGTGCGAAGTGGTTGATGAATACCGTGATCGGAAAGTTCCTTTGGATGGAATCATTCAGGATTGGCAGTATTGGGGATGTGATTCTAACTGGAACTCCATGAAGTTCCAGAATCCTCGCTATATTAATAAGATGGGCGACAAAGAATACATGAAATATCTTCCGAATGGTGAGAATCCGGATGCACGTTATGGTACTCCAAGAATAAAAAGCCCTCAAGAAATGATTGACTATATACACAAGCGGAATGCGCATATCATGATTTCTGTATGGGCCTCTTTTGGTCCGTGGACAGAGATGTATCATAAGATGGACAGTCTGAATGCTTTGCTTCATTTTGAGACTTGGCCGCCTAAAGCCGGAGTGAAACCTTACGATCCGTTCAATCCTGTAGCAAGAAGTATTTATTGGAATGAAATGAAAAAGAATATCTTTGATCTAGGTATGGACGGCTGGTGGTTGGATTCTACCGAACCCGATCATCTGGAGATTCAAGATAAAGATTTTGATACAAAAACTTATTTAGGTTCTTTCCGAAGAGTTCACAATGCTTTTCCTTTGATGTCCAATAAAGGTGTTTATGAGCACCAGCGTGCTACCACTTCCGACAAGCGGGTATTCTTACTTACCCGTTCTTCATTCTTGGGACAGCAGCGTTATGCTTCACATTCATGGAGTGGAGATGTCGTTTCTACTTGGGAAGTGATGCGCAAGCAACTGGCAGCTGGCCTGAATTATTCTTTGTGTGGTATTCCTTACTGGAACACTGACTTGGGAGGATTTTTTGCTTGGAAATATAATAATGATGTTAATAATATTGCTTATCATGAGTTACACGTCCGTTGGTATCAGTGGGGAGCCTTCCAACCTATCATGCGTTCTCATAATTCCAGTCCTGTTGCTGTAGAGATCTATCAGTTCGGCGATAAAGGTGATTGGGCTTATGATGCATTGGAGAAATATACCCATTTGCGTTATCGCTTATTACCTTATTTATATAGTACTACTTGGGAAGTAACAAATAAGGCAGGCAGCATTATTCGTCCTTTGGTGATGGATTTTCCGAAAGACAAGAAAGTACTTGATATGGATACGGAGTATATGTTCGGACGTAGTTTTTTAGTACGTCCGGTAACTGATTCTCTCTATACATGGCAGGATAAAAAACAGAATGGTTATCAGAAAAATATGCGGAAAATAGAGAAAACGGATGTATATTTGCCAGAGGGAAGTAACTGGTTTGATTTCTGGACTGGGGCAAAGTTGGCTGGTGGCCAAACCATACAGCGTGAAGTACCTATTGATATCATGCCTGTTTATATCCGTGCCGGTTCTATAATTCCTTGGGGACCTGCGGTGCAGTATGCCACAGAAAAAAGTTGGGATGACCTGGAGATTCGTGTTTATCCGGGTGCTAATGCAACTTTTATTCTTTATGAGGATGAGAACGACAATTACAATTATGAAAAGGGAGTTTATTCTACTATCACTTTCCGTTGGGATGATAGTAACCGTACTTTGCACATCAGCGACCGTGAAGGAAGATATCCCGGAATGTTGGAAAAGAGGAAGTTCAAAGTAGTTCTCGTAAATCATAGATCAGGAGAAGGCGATAAACCATTGAAGGGAGGAAAGATGGTGAATTATACCGGTACAGCAATTGAGGTGAAACTTTAGAATGCTCATATTGAATATCCAGCAGAATAAATAAAGAAACGATAAAATACATTATGAATTTACTTAAAACCATTTTATCCACTTCCGTTTTTGCTATAGCTTCTGTAGCTTTGCATGCTCAGCTACCCGCAAAAGTAGAAAGTTTTCCAGTCAGGGATGTGCGGCTCACCGCCAGCCCTTTCAAACACGCAGAGGATATGGATATCCGTTATCTGCTGGGAATAGACCCCGACCGTCTGTTAGCTCCTTATTTGAAGGAAGCTGGTCTTTCCCCTAAAGCCGAAAATTATACCAATTGGGAAAATACAGGGCTGGACGGTCATATTGGCGGACATTATTTATCGGCCCTTTCCTATATGTATGCCGCTACGGGAAATAAGGAGATCAAGGCGCGTCTGGATTATATGATAAGTGAACTGAAGCGCTGCCAGGATGCCGCCGGTGACGGTTATCTGTGTGGAGTCCCAAACGGGCGTAAAATGTGGAAGGAAATAGAGGACGGAAACATTCGCGCGTCCGGTTTCGGATTGAACGACCGCTGGGTTCCTCTTTACAATATTCATAAAATATATGCCGGCCTTCGTGATGCAACTCTTCAGACCGATAGCCGGGAGGCAAAGGAAATGTTGGTGAAACTCACGGACTGGATGATTCGTCTGGTATCCAAGTTGAGCGATAAACAGATACAGGATATGCTGCGTAGCGAACAT
>OHSB01000120.1_pt1 | contig 19162 bp, 33 predicted proteins | sample 1578591 | NCBI WGS metagenome assembly OHSB01 (sample SAMEA3879508, study PRJEB24766) | human gut metagenome | biome: human-associated habitat; feature: feces | place: USA | collected 1985/1987 | reverse complement strand
CCATTAAAATTTTTAATTCAACTTGCTGCCCAAGCGAGGGCGCACCACACGCATTTTTGTTTTCAAAAGAGCTTTCTTAGTCGGGTCCGGCGCGAGTCGCATCCGATTTTTATTTACGAACCCACTAAAACGATATACACAATGGTAAAAGTCATTGATTCCATACACGTCACCAAAGCCAACACGGACAGGCTTCTCGCCCTGCCCTGTGTCGTAGCTGTGGCTGACCACGGCGACGGACTCGTCGTGGCCCTCTCCAAGGACCTCACCAACGGCTCCCTTCGGGCCAATGCAGGCGATTACATCGTACAGTTCTCAAACGGAATGTGGCAGCGCTTCGGAATCGAAGCTTACGCCCGACTCGTCAAGAACCCCAACTACATACGTGCTCTATGACAAGACATCGTATTACGCAGCAGCAGATTGATGAGGTGCTCAGTCTGAGAGGGACACTCTTACACCGGCAAATCGCCGAAAAAGTCCACATCTCTTCGGGTTCGGTATCGCGCATTCTCAGCGGGATAGTCACGGTGGAAGCGCCTCTGTGCCGAAGCATCCGTCTGAAGCCTGTCATCATCCAGAACTATCCCGACATGCTCCCGCGTGAACTCGAGGAGAAGTTCGGCGTTCCACAGTCCACCATACGGCAATGGGCAAGACAACTGAAACTCAAGCACACCCCCGAGACAATAGAAAGGAGAAAGGAGAGATACAAGAACATGAAGACGGAACACCTCCAGACACCCGAAATCATCAGCAAGCGCTCCGCCAAGCGCAGAAAGACAATGCGTATGGAGAGGTTCCGCATAATGTCGGGGATGCGTCAGCAGACCAAGCTCCGGATATCAATATTGCCGAAAAAGACAAGCTCCAGCATACGGCGCCTCGTCACTCTACACAACTATTTCCGAAGCGAAACCGACAGCCTTACACTCCATTACGACGAACAGACACGCCGCACACCCAACGAAGAGTATTTCTCCAGGCGGTACGGCATCAAGTTTATCTCGGCTATTTAAGTAACTTTCATCTATACATTTTTTTGTTATTCATTAAAAAATGAGATCCAAGGAGTCTCATCCGGGTGCAAGTCCCGGACGTTGTTATTATTAGTTTTTATTGCAAAATGGAAGTGATTCCTGGAGGGACGACGGCGTGGATGCCGCTTTAGCGAAGGTTCGATTCCTTCCCGTTCCGCATTAATTATTTATTTCATCATGAACAAATTCAGACGCACGTTATACGCCGATTGCGACGACTGCCTCTGGCGCGACTTCCCCGATTGTCCCCGTACAGAGACCCAACGGAAAGTCATCGCTGTCAAATGCCCGTTCTGGGAGTGGCGCTATCAGTAACAGAAACAGTTATAATTTCAGTATAAAAACATTTTATCTATGCGAACAAAAACATCACCCAAGTGGTTCGAAGCCACAGCCCTTACCTTCCCTCAGAATGAGGAAGGTCTTATTGTCAGGAAGTCCCACACATACGTCTTCGATGCAAAGTCCTTTGCCGAAGCCGAGGAACGCATCGCCGACCAAGTCTGCCTCTTCCCCTCAGAACAAGAACCCGAGGTCACCAAGATAGCCATCGCCCCGTACCGAGAGGTCTTCCTCGTCGATGAAGACTGCGACAAGGGCGAAATCTTCTGCAAGGCGAAGGTCGTCTTCATCACATACGACGAGAAGACCGCGAGAGAAAGACGTCAGACGATATATTATCTCGTCCAGTGCAACGACATCAACACGGCACGTCAGAACATCGACAAGGTGCTCTCTTCCTCGATGATCGACTATCGCATCGTGTCCATTTCCGAAACCCAAGTCATCGACGTCGTACTCGACGTACAAGACAATGACGAATAACACCCCTCAGAATGAGAAAGAAGATATCAGTCGAGATGCTGCAAATCCGATTCCATGACATCATGGACTTGCCGTACGAAGTGGCAAGAGAAAAGCAGCGTCGGGCCGTAGCAGCCGACTACGCGGAAGGATTCTGCGAAAGGCACGAAAACGCCAACGGCTTCAAATTCTGTAAATACAAAACACTTTAATATATGGAAAACAACCTTCAGTCACTTGACGCTTACGAAGTGACACAGGTCCAGCATGACCAGAACATCATTCAGCTCGACACCATCGAGCGTGCAAACGTAGATTCACAGATCGCCACAGCCAAGCAATATCCTCGCGACCTGCGCCGCGCCATCAACAATTCCGTAGCAATGGCCACAATGGACATTCCCACGGCTCAGTCTTGCGGTTACGCCCTTCCTCGTGGTGGCAAACCCATCACCGGACCTTCAGTACATCTTGCCAAGCTCATCGTTTCCAATTACGGAAACATACGAGCAGAGGCGAAAGTGGTGCAGATTACCGACAAGCAGGTTATCAGCCGTGGCACATGTTGGGACCTCGAAAACAACGTCGCTACGGCATTCGAAGTGCGCCGCTCTATCGTCGGACGTACAGGACAGCGCTTCTCCGACGACATGATCACTGTTACTGGCAATGCTGCCAACTCCATAGCCTACCGCAACGCCGTTTTCTCAGTCATCCCACGAGCCATAACCGACAAGGTCTACCAGGCAGCGCAGCACTGCATCACAGGCGACCTCTCTGACGAGGATAAGATTATCGCCCGCAGAAAGAAGTGCATTGATTACTTCAAGGACGAGTTCGGCATCACGGAGCAGGAGGTGGTAATGCTCTGCGGAAAGAAAACCGTCAATCAGATTAAGGCTCCCGAAATAGCCCTCCTCCTCGGCATCACGCAGTCACTCACCGACGGCGACACAACCGTCGATGAGCTTATGAAGCCATACCGCAAGGAGGAAACCAAGAACACCATCGCTGCCGCAGCAGCTGAAGCTGCCAAGAATGCCGCCGCCAAGAAAGAGGACAAGAAGGAGAACAAGAAATGATTAACACCGAGTCCAATCAGCGCGAAATTTCATGGTTCCGCGCACGCTTCGGTTCTGTCACAGGTTCCGAGGTCCACAAGCTCATGACCAATCCTCGCAAGAAAGACGAGCCTTGGTCCGAAACAGCCAAGACGTACATCTATCAGATAGCTGCCGAAAGGCTGTTCAATCCCCAGTTCCTTTCTGACGACGACATTTTCCAGTCTTATCTTGACCAGGTCGCCGTCTCCTCGCGGGCTATGGAATGGGGTGTCCAGCAAGAGGAGTCTGCCCGCCAGCTCTACTCCTCTCTTAACGACGATGTGGAGGTCTTCGAGGTCTCCTCATGCGCACACGATATCATCCCGCACTTTGCTGCCTCTCCCGACGGAATAGTCCGCGGAGAGGAGCAGAAGTGCCTCGAAATCAAGTGCCCCTCTCTCGCCGTCCACACACGATATGCCGCAGAGATACACGATGCAGCCTCGTTGAAGGCTGTCAAGCCCGAGTATTACTGGCAAGTGATGGCAGAGATGTCCTGCACAGGCTGCACGTCAGCCGATTTCGTATCTTACTGCGCATGGCTCTCCTCCCCCATCCATATCGTCCATATAGAACGTAACGACGACGACATCCGCCTCCTCGAAGAGCGCGTCCGTCTCGCCAACGATTACATAGCCAAAACTTTCAATGTCTAACCCCAAGTCTTAATAATGGAAATCTTCGGAAAAATCATCTGCGCACTGCCCATCCGGTCTGGCGTCTCTGCAAAGAGCGGCAAGCCGTGGCAGAGCGCCACTTATGTCCTCGAAACGCAAGACCAGTACCCCAAGCGGATGGTCTTCGATGTCTTCGGACAGGACAACATCGCAAAGTTCAACATACAGGTCGGAGAGTCGCTTACCGTCTCCTTCGACATCGACGCACACGAATACCAGGGACGCTGGTTCAACGCCGTCCGCTGCTGGAGCGTGCTCCACGGCGCACCGCAGCCCGTCGTTACGCCGCAGCCGTCCGTTCTCCCTCCCGTAGGCGCACCAGGGTCGGCTCTCGGCATCCCCACACCCCCGCCACCCTCAGCAGCACCCGCTGCACCGGCAGGAGGCTCCGACGGACTGCCCTTTTGATTTGATCAATAACAGCTTCCTCAGAAGCTTTGATGTTTGTATAGTTCACGCTTCCAAGGGGTCTTAGCCGCCCCTTGGTTTTCTCTCACCCCGAAATCTCTTTCTTACCCGTTCCGTATAACTTTCAAAATCCTTCCCCCTATGTCAGACAATAGATTTTCTCTCAACATCGCCCATTACGAGGCGGTCAGCCAGCTCACCGACCTTCAGCTCGGCATCCTTATGCGTGCCGTCTTTCTTTATGCCAAGGACGCCACTCTCATTAGCGACGACGCCCCTCAGGTGGTCCGCGTAGCCTTCACCTTCATCAAGGAGGACATCGACGCGCAGCGTGCCGCCCGCGAGGCGCGATGTCGCAAGAATCGCGAGAATGCGCAGAAGCGTTGGGCGAAGAAAGGAAAGGCCCCCAAGGAAAAAGGAAAGACCGCGAGGAAAGAGCAGCACCCCACCTTTAATGCCGAAGGTCTCATCACTTACTGGAACCGACGCATCCGCGAGACAGGCTCCCGAATGCCGCAGATCCATCGCCTCAATCGCACACGCATAGCTCTCATCGAGGCTCGTCTGCTTGAGTACGACGGCGACACCCGCAAAATCCGCGACGCCTTCGAGCAGGCGTTCGCCTCACCTTACCTCAACGGAGCTGGCAAGCGTCACTGGGTAGCCGATTTCGATTGGATTCTCCGCCCCGAGAATTTCTCACGTGTCCTCGACGGCAGCTTCAAGGCTTACGCAGCTGCCGTTCAGAAGGAAGAGTCCCCCGCACCAGCTCCCGAACTCACTGACGAGCAGATTCAGCAGCAGGCGGAAGCTCGCAAGAAGCAAGCAGCAGAAAACGAAGCGGCACGCAAGGAAGCACAGCGCAACCGCATCCTCGATGCTATAGAGGCTTTCGAACAAAACCCAAAGTCCCTACAGGGTCAGATTGCGTTGCAGGCTTATCAGAGCGGACTCACACATCGCCTCGGTATAAGCTGGACACCGAGCGTCACGTCTCTTAATCGTAAGGCAGTATGAATCTCAGTCAGCGCATCGAGCTTTGGCTCAGACAACACCCCGACGCCACACCACGCGAAGCGATATGGGCAGGCGCCCGCATCGAAATCGAACTGTGGTGCAGCGGCAACAAACACACACGTCAACCCTAAATATCACCTATACACATGATAGCAATCACCGAAGCCATCTCCTACATCATCGTAGCAGCCGTGGCGTTTATCATAGGAAGAGATTCTGTTAACAATTCTAAAAACGAACAACAATGAACAATTCTGACATCAACATCGCAGACATCCTGCGTGACTGCCCGGCAGGAACGCCTCTTTATTCGAGAATAGCCGGCAAGGTTGAGCTTCTGCAAGTGTTGGAAAAAGGTTGTGATTCTTATCCGATACAAGCAGAAGTGATTTACGAAAACGGAGACAATGGAAACGATAAATTTGCTGCTTTTACTGATACCGGTCGTTGGGCCAAGTTCCTCCCCAACGGAGAGTGCGTCCTCTTCCCGTCCCTCGAGATGCGGGACTGGACCAAGTTCTTCCGACGCGGCGACGTGGTCGTTAGCGAGAAATTAGGCGTCACGGCAGTCTTCGAAGGATGGGATTCTGAGGATTACACGGATTTCCGAACAACTGTCGAGTACGACAAGAAGGAGGACATCTGGGGCATTAAGCTCTACGGACTGTTCCACACTCTCGACTTCCGCAAAGCCACCGACAATGAGCGTGCGCAGTTCTTCGCCGCCGCTGAAGAACACTACGGAGGTCGTTTCAACTCCGAAACCCTCGAATTCGACATTCCTAAGCCCAACACCCATCCAAAACCCTCGTCCAAACCTACATTCAAGCCCTACGACCGTGTGCTCGTTCGCGATAACGACAACCAATGTTGGAGTCCTGAATTCTTCGCTTTCCTTAAACTGGGGTCAACTCTTCCTTATCAGTGCTTTGGATGCTCCTTCAAGCAGTGCATCCCCTACGAAGGTAACGAACATCTTCTCGGCACAACCGACGCCCCCGGCAAATAACAAATACAAAATAATAAGTAATAAATATGATATCCCTCTTCCTCGACCATCACGACTTCCTCTATGCAGTGGAAGGATTCGCTCGTGGCAGTCACCTTCGTCAGCATGTCTGGCGGAACATCGTATATAAGAGCATCCCTCAAATGTCTGACGACGACCTCGACTACCTCTGGTATTTCATGCGACGCGACCTCTTCGGTTGTTACTTCTACGAACTCAACGGCAAGCGACATACGCACGTCGGACACGAGGATTTCCTGCACGCCCTCGCGGCACTCCACCGTGGCAATCGTTACCTCGTACGATTCATTCCCGAAGCAGACAAAAAGGCGCACTCAGCCCTCTGTTACCGCTTCCAGAATCAATACCACCCCCTCTTTCTCATAGCGGAAAAAGACACCTCCCTGCAACCCTACGGAGCCTACGTCCCGCAAGAGAGTATCAAGGGGGTCAATCGTCTCCCACTACCCGTCAATCCATACGTAGAAGCAGGGTATGAACATTGTTGGCCCCGCCTCGACTTGTATGACGATATCGTAAACGTATAACAATGAAGCAACAAAATATCTAAAAATCCCATCACATGATTCATCAAAAAGACCTACGCCTCGGCGACCTCGTGCAGATCACCGTAGACCTTCCCGAATACAAGCAAGGCGACACCTTCGTAGTAATAGACATCTCCGAAGTTTACATTGGTCTCCGCAGCCCCAGTGAATCTGACTGTAGACCAGACATGTACACCATCAGAGACCACATCGAAGGAATCCCCATCACCCCTGAAATCCTCGAAAAGAACGGGTTTGAAATGCGGGAAGATACCGTCGTATATGCGAAAAACAGATTATCATTAAAGCCTCTGGAGGGCGAAAAAGGCTACCAAGTTGGTTTGGGCAGCTTGCACTTCTTTTATGTTAAGGTAAAGATTGTCAAGTACGTCCACGAGTTCCAACATATCCTCTGGGCACTCGGCGAGGACGCAAACTTAAAAATTTAAAAATCGAATATGAATAAGATAGAAAAAACCTGTAAGGAATGTAATTGCAAACACTTCATTGTTTGGTCATTTGGCTTTGGAGACATGTATTCCTGCGAGTTGCAAGGACAGAGTGAACACATTGAAAGTGTTGCTAAAGATTGTCCATTCAGAAGCTTAAGTAAGTTGAGGATACTAATCGCAAATAAAAACAAACATTAATACACAAACAATATAAAAACAAAAATAATGGAAACAAACATCGGAAAGAAAGTAATCATCCGCGGCGACCGCAGCGGAGTAGAGTTCGGAACACTCGTAGCACACAACGGCAGAGAGGTCACGCTGCATAACGCCCGACGTATCTGGTACTGGGCAGGAGCAGCCTCACTCTCACAGCTCGCCCAAGAGGGAACATCAAGGCCAAACAGCTGTAAGTTCACGGTCTCAGTAGACAGCATCACCATTCTCGACGCCATCGAAATCATCACTTGCTCGGACAAAGCCGTCAAGTCAATAGAGGAGGTAGAAGCATGGAGACGTTAGAAGACCGAATCAAAGCATTCTTGAGCGTCAGCTCTGGCGATGGCTCTGGCTATGGCGATGGCGATGGCGATGGCTATGGCTCTGGCTCTGGCTATGGCTATGGCTATGGCTCTGGCGATGGCGATGGCTATGGCTATGGCGATGGCTATGACATAAAGGAAATGAATGGTGACAAGGTTTATGTAATAGACGACGTACCAACGATTATAAAATCCGTCCGCGACAACATCGCACAAGGTTTCATATTAAACAGGGACCTTACCCTACACCCCTGTTACATCGTCAAGGAACAAAACCATTTCGCCCACGGCGACACCCTGCACGATGCCTTCACGTCCCTGCAAGAGAAACTCTACGATGATAGCACCGAAGAGGAGCGAATCGAGGCTTTCCGCGAGAAATTCCCCGACTACGACACCCCTTACCCAAACCGTGACCTCTTCGCTTATCATCACGTTCTCACTGGTTCGTGCCGAATGGGACGAGAGAGCTTTTGCAAAGACAAAGGCATCAACCTTAACGACTCCACCACAGTCCGCCAATTCGTCCTCCTCACCAAGGATAGCTACGGCTCTGCCACAATTCGCAAGCTTCCCCAAGCCTACGGAATAGACGAGCCGCAGCTGGTTAGTTGTCCTGAAAGACCCAGTAACATCATATAAGTAGCGGTCCAGTAAGGCTCAGCCTAACCTCTATCTCGCTTGTCAATCACCCGCACAAATATGAAAATCAATATCAAAATCGTAGCTTTCGCGGCGTGGATTGTGATGACCCTCATCATCGTCAGCGCCACACTCCGCGGTGTCAGCAAGCCCGACACCGCCACAAACTTGATTAGCATCGCAGTCCTGTTGTTTTGGACGCTCTTGTCCATCGCAACAAACTGCCTAACTTTTAAAAATAACAAAAAACAATGAAACGATTCAATTCCGTGTGTATGTTCTCGCTGCTCGTCGCAGCGATGTCCCTAACCTCTTGCTGCGAACGCATCGACGCAGGTTCTGAAGGCATCCTCGTCAATCTCTACGGCTCAGACAAGGGAGTCGATGACGTAAGCCTCGTCACAGGTCGCGTCTGGTACAACCCCCTCACAGAAGAGGTCTACGAGTACCCCACGTTCGTACAGACCATCGACTATCCTGCATTCACAATCAACGCCAAGGACGGATCCGAGTTCACCGTCGATCCTACCGTCTCTCTCAAGATGGTCGATGGCAACGCCCCGAAGGTGTTCAAGAAGTACCGCAAGGAACTCAACGACATCATCAACGGCACGCTATTCAATTATGTCAAGGATGCCTTCCGCATTCAGCTCAACAAGTACACCACAGACCAGATAGTCAGCAATCGCGACATGGTAGAACGTGCCATTGAGGCACAGCTCAGCAAGGCTCTCGCCAAGGAGCACTTCCATCTCGAACAGCTTACATCTGGCCTTAAATACCCTAAATCCATCGTGGAAGCCGTCAACCAGAAGAACAAAGCTATTCAGGAGGCACAGCGAGCACTCAACGAGGTAGCCGTCAAGAAGGCGGAAGCAGAAAAGATGCTCGTACAGGCACGAGCCGAGCGAGAGGCCAATGAACTCAAGTCCGCCTCACTTACCCCAGCCATCCTCAAGAAGATGTGGATAGAAAAGTGGGATGGCAAGCTTCCCATTTACGGCAACGTACCACAGATGATGATTACCAAGTAACCCACACTCCTCCTGCCCCTTACATCACATTTGGGGCAGGAGGACCTAAAACTCATATCGCAATGAAAGAAACAGGAATGGTTCTTGTTGGCTACAGCATCGTAATAATCATTATAGCCATCATGCTAAACCTCATAATCGAATACGGCCCATTAGCAGGCTTCTTATTCTTCGCATTTTTCCTCTTTGTAGTAGGAATCATCCTCATAAAACTCGGCAAAAAGAACACTGATTCATGAAAATTAATTTAACAATCGAACAAGCCGAAAACGGAATGATTGTCAGGACAGACGAGTACGTATCGGTAATAGAAAACACCCACTCCGCAGAAGAAGGAAGAAAAGACAACCTTGTCCATGAACTCGGACGTATATTCTTCCAGCATGTCAATTTCGTCATGAACGAAGAACTGACAAACAAGGTTGAAGTGGAGATAGAGATAAATAAAACCGAATAATTTATGAAAAAGATAATGTTCAACGACCGCTACGGCCTCACCCAAGCCGTCCTCGAAGGCAGAAAGACGCAGACGAGAAGAATCGCTTATACCGCAGGAAGATTGGAAGGGCTTACAGTTAGGCAGGATTTGGTAGGGAAAAACAAAGACAGAGCGTGCCTGTTTGATGGAGGCATCCTTCTCGCCAAATCCGCTTACAAGCTCGGCGAAACCATAGCCATCGCCCAAAAATACGATGATCTGGTAAAGGACGATGAATTCTACCGCCTTTGTGGCATTCACGGAATGCCCTTGGAATGCATCAAATACGAGAAAGGATGCACCAACAAGATGTTCGTCCGTGCTGACCTTATGCCCCATCACATCCGCATCACCCGCATCCGCGTCGAACGTCTGCAAGATATCAGCGACGAGGACTGTCTGGAAATTAGCCTATCTTGCGAAATTCCATGATTCCGTAATGTTTGGGATCAAGGACGGTGATTACGATACAGGCTCTTTTGACGGCATTGAGCGTTTCGATGTACGTGTTTACGAGACTCGGATTTATGACCTCCACGAGAAATCAGACTACGGTATATTTTAGCCTGAACAAACGCTCGCTCTTGCAGAGTGGGCGTTTCTTACCAACCAACATACGATTATGAAGAAAAGAACTTACAAGACTCTTGCCGGTCTGCTTAGAGCGTACGACAAGAAGCAGTTTACAATGGACGATTTTCTGAGCAAGCGGAAAGTATACGACCGCAAGTCCGGCGAGTGGATTGATTTTGAGCTTACCGACGACGCCCTACGTGAGCTGTCTGACGGATTCTGCCGTGCACTGTGTTGCCAGAAAAGAAAGTACGACACGGTGTTCCACAACATGAAGTACAATAGAATACTCAACCGTGGTATACTTTCCCGTCTGTGGGTCGAGCTTTGGGACAACAAGCCAAGCTTTACCTATTGCGTAGCGCAGAACGGAGATTACGAATATCCGCTTGTCAAGAGAATCCTGTATCGTGGTTATTAAGTCTAAGCAAATCTGTGGATCCTATCTGCACAGAAACTACTAAGAAAGCTTATCGCCTGAAACTCAATCCCCACCCTCAACAAAGAGAGTGGGGATTTCTATTAACCAACATTTAGAATTATGACAGAAAAAGATTTTTTAGAAAAGTGCCATGATGTTCTTCGTAAATTTGAAGACAAAGATACTTTTGACAAGTGTATTTGTCAGATTTTACATTCAGGTTGTATTGACCTTGAAAAATGCCCTAATAATTACATTCCTATTTATTGGGTGATGGGCGCATTATTCAAACGTGCTATGTCGCAATGTCTTGATGGCTCTATTGACAAGAAGACGAAAAGAATAGCCCACAAGGAGGCTAAAAACATAGCATGGTTTATTCCTTGGTGGTTTTGATAAGCCTAAAAGACTCTCCCTCGCGGAGAGTGCAAGTATAACCTAAAACATGTAATATAGAATATGGAAGATTTACACAATGATGCTATTACTATCGTAGTACACCACGACAATATTCATGCTTATGATGCGATTGTCAAAGCGATAACAGATGCTGCGTGCAAGCAAGCAGAGAATTATCACGTAAAGATAGAAGTAATAACAAAGGTAGAATACCTGCCATGCGAGGATTCTAAAAGTTCGCTTCCCGAACTCTTTAGAATACTTGAAATTGGTTAACAATAGATTATATAATCAACAAAACAACGTATTATGGGAAAACCTGTCAGAACAAAATTGGAGATGTGGACTTCGTGGGGTTATTGCATGACTCCGCAGATATTCAGTTCGAGAAGCAAGGCGTTGGATTACGCACGTGAAATGCGCGACAATGGCTATATTTTCGGTTTCAGAGCTTCTCCTGCCTAAAACGTAGTAGCATGGCTTATCCGTTGGGGAAAGAAACCACAATCGGAGCAACACCGACAACGGAACAATATTAACCCTAAAAAAGAAATGAATATGAGCAATGATGTTATCAAAACCGAACAAATCGGCGACTACAGAATCAAGATTTGTCGCGATGGTTATCTTCCATGTCCGTGCAAGGACTGGGACATGACTGGCGTGCATCTTTTCAACAGCGGCAGAAGGTTGTCAGAAGCCTCAAACTACGAAGAGTTGTTCGCAACAAACAGCTATTCGCTTGCCGATGCGGTGTGCGAGCTTGCTTGCAAGTACGTGCCGCAGAAGAAGTTCATCGAGTACATCAACACATGTCTTAGCGACTCTCTACGCTTCCGCTACGACCGCTCTGATCACACATGGTACCTTGAGCAGTATTGCAGATACGGAAACGAAGGCGCAAAATGGTGCTGGATGCAGGAGTTTACGCCCGACGAGGTAAAGAACGACATCCGTGGCGAACTTTCTGAGTCTCTCGATGAAGAAGATTTTATATATCTTCTTACAAGTTGTCAGAAAGAGATTGCGGTGCACGAATGGTCGTCATACGGCTACTGTCAGGGCGATTACGTTGAAGGCTTCTCCTATTGCACAAAGGAGCGCTTCGTAAAGCGTTACGGTGGCACAACGAAGGACTGGCAGAAACGTGCGGGTTCCGTCATGGAGAGCGAAGCTGAGTGCATCGGCAAATGGATGTGGGGCGACGTGATAGGCTTTGTTCTTGAGAAGAAAGTGCGTTACACGAAAGTCTACGAGGACAGCAAGAGAGTTGACGAAGACGATTACGACTGGGAAGAGGTCGATTCTTGCTGGGGGTACTACTGTGATGAGGACAAGCTGATAAAGAAGGTCATCGACGAACACAAATTGCAGCCGAGTGTTGCAGCCTAAAAACGGAGGGAGCAATCCCTCTGCAAGTTCAACCAAAACAATTATAGATATGAAGAAAATAGAAATCGGTATGAAGGTATATTGTGACATTCATTCTCAATCCCGAGAGCACGTTGTAACACACCTATATGAAGACCGGGGGGTTGCTGGCATAGACAACAGCTTTTACTGGCCCATAAGTCAATGCTTTCCGTGCAGCGAAATCACATTACCTAAACAGCGCAGCTAATGACTGCGCACAATAATCAATAACACCTATTGGTAGCGCAGCCTTAAACAGGCGTGAGCGAAGACAGGATTCAGTCTCCAGCGTCTCATCCGGGACACCGCCGCACGTTGCGGCGTATTTCCCGGATGAGTCTACCGCTGGATACATCAACGACCTACAGTAATGCGCCAAGTCTTCGTCACGCCACATTGTCAACCATCAAAACATGATTATGGACCAACAATAGGTATCGCAGCCTGAATGGGTACACAAGGAGGGATTATTTGGTTTCCCGTACGAGATACGCGAGATGTCTGAAGCTATCACTCAGACATCTCCGCGTGCTTCACACGGGATAACATCAACGCCATATAGTCATGCGACATTCCCTTTGAGTGTACCGCCAACAAACCAAAACATCAAGAATTATGACACACACGCAATTTATGCAGAACATCTCACAAGCCGTAGAACTCGGCTCACGTTTCACCGTCAATTTCGAGAAGCGCACACTCCGTCTGGACAGAGAGCTTGTCAGTCTCGACGATGTCAACATCCTCCCTCTCAACGGGTCCGTTATGCTCCGCGAAATCGAAAGGTATTACCAGCAGTACAAGCACTCCATTCCCTCTGAGCGGTCCGAGTCACACCGACGCAGTTATTTCAAGGCTCTCCCTGAGAAAGACCTCTCTGACCACGACATGCTCTACGGCGTATCACGCGAAGTGGCACGCTGCTATCTCGAAGTCTTCGTCCTTCTCATGTTGTTTGACGGACAGCTCCAATGGCAGAGCAAGTGGGGCAGCTGGTTCTGGCAGTCACCCAACGACAAGGATCTCGTCATCCTCCGAGAATGGGTAGAGCCAAAGTCAAAAGAAGATTAAGAACACCCCAAAAAACAGGACGAGGCATCCCCTCGCCCACCAATCAACCAACATTATTAACAATTTTAAATCTTTGAATTATGAAAAAGAGAAATCTTATCATTTCAGGTGAGTTCACAATGACAGAGGTAGCTAACGCCGACACACAGGCACAGTCGCAGAACACAACAGCGCCAAAGGCGAAGTCAGCGGCAGCACGCATCGCAGCTCTCAAGGCAGCAGGCGTAGACGTTTCCAACTACTTCCCTATGGGAGAGGAGATGGTCGTCAAGGTCGTTGACGGAGTCCCCGTACAGGTTACGGACGACGATCCTGTCTTCGCGAGCATCGCAGGAGGAGGTCACATCCGCAACTACACGCTCTACCGCCGTTGGGTAATGTCACAGATGTTCCACATGCTCGACCGCATGGAGCGTCAGAACGTCTCCTTCAACGCCCTCTTGCAGGACAAGGGCTACGCCTATCAGTGGCGCATGCTTGAGAAGGAACTGCTCGACCAGTACAAGATGCTCAAGCACAAGGACAAGGTCTGCTACGAGCAGCGTGCCCTTTGGTTCAACGGCAGGGTAGCTTCATACATGGTGTTCGACTATGCTCAGAAGCTCCGCTCTTACATCGAAAAGCTGTTGCGCCAAGGCACTCACACTTGCAAGGGCAAGCCCTACGTGCGTCTTAGCAGCGAGAACATCTTCGTCTCTGACTTGGAGTCCAAGCTTTACAGCCCTCTCCGCGACCTTGCCCTTGCAATGAATGGCGTCAACGGAGAACGTCTCTATCGTCTTGTTGTCAAGTTCAACAAGCTTATGAAGCGACTCCCTGCCGACACCAAGCAGTCCGAGGCGTTCATCAACGCCTACAAGGGTTCCGGCGCCTACTTCACCATGCGCAACATGGTCTTGTTCCACGGAGCACACTTCAAGCAGGGCCGTCGCAATATGTCCGAAGCCAAGTCTCTTGAGCATCTCGAAAGCAAGGCTGCCGAGTATGCCCGCGAAGATGAGGGATGGCGCTTGCTGGGCGTGCTCAAGCAGCTCATCGCCGACTCTGGCATGTCCGTGAGCGCCAAGATTGACGAGTGGACTGACCGATAGTCCGTCATTGCCACGAAAGTCACCGCCGTGCAGTGGGTGGGCATCGTTCACACGCTGCTCTCTGAGACTCAGGAACCAGCCAGGTCGATTACCGTGGCTGGGTCCTGACCTCGAACCGCAGTCGTCAGATCATTCGCCTACAGCCAGACTCCAAGCCCACGGCTGCACCGCCAAAAACCGCGTGAAACATTATGTTTCACGCTCTATTAACCATAAAATCCAAAGAATTATGAAAGAAGACAAAATCTTACAGATGGCCTTCCAGCCCGAACGTTGGCAGTACGCCATACAGAAAGGACTCGACAAGGACATCAACAAAGCCACGCTCTATCAGCTCACCACACCCGAGGCACGCGCCTTGATGTATCAGAAGATACGCGACGGCAAGTACAGGATAATGCCACCTCACACGGCTCTCATACCGAAGGACAACGGAGAATTCCGCACCGTCTACATCAACGAGCCTGCCGACCGCATACTCCTCTCCATTGCCAACGACCTCCTCTTCGAGCTGACACCCGAAATGGTCCATCCCTGCTGCACATCATATCAGAAGGGCATCGGATGCGGACGCGTCGTACAGAACATATCCCGACAGATATCCTTCGCGGAAGGACGCATCGGAGGCTTCAAGTCCGACCTGTCCAAGTATTTCGATACGGTGCTCCTGTCGTACATCGACTGGGCGTTCGATCAGGTAGAGCTTCGTCACGGTCATTCCGCACTGATAGACGTCCTACGCGCTTACTACCACTGCAATCTCTATTTCGACACCGACGGCACTCTCTCCGAGAAATACCAGTCGCTCAAGCAGGGATGCAGCGTAGCCTCATGGCTTGCCGACGTGGTCCTCTATCACATCGACGAGCGCCTCTCCCGTCTGCGCGGCGTCTACTGCCGCTATTCGGACGACGCCATCTTCGTGGGCGAGGACTGGCAGGAAGCCAAGCGCATCATGGAGGAAGAGCTGGCGAAGATGCAGATGAAGCTCAATCCCAAGAAGGTAGAATTCCTCGACGCTGACCATTGGTTCAAGTTCCTTGGATTCTCCATCAAGGGCAGCAGCATCTCGCTCTCGTCCACGCGCATCAAGACTTTCCAGAAGGAAATCGAGAAGCGCACAGTCAAGAAGCGTGACGTCACCCTGCAAAAAGCCATAAACTCCGTCAACCGCTATCTCTACAAGGGGTACGAAGGACATTCATGGTCCACGCAGGTCCTGTCCATCATCAACGCCGAAGAGGACGTCTATACGCTCAACACGTTCGTCATGGACTGCCTCCGAGCCGTCAAGACGGGCAAGCGAAAGATAGGAGGCATAGGGTTCGTCAAGAATCAGCAGGTCGGCTGCATACAGCGAGGACGAGGACGAAACGTCACCGCCAACCGCAGCAAGACCTCACCTCTCATCACCGGCTACCTCACATTAGGCTGCGCCCGCAAGGCCCTGCTTACCAGCAAAGCCGCCTACGACACCCTCGTAGCCAATCTCTAAAAGCCGCCTCTCCAGCCCGGCACAGGGCATCGCGCAGCAAGGATGTCACATTCAGCTACCGGCAATAGCAAGAAGGCACGGTCCCGAGTGTTACCCACTGGGACCGCTGCCTTCTGCTACGCAGGCAACATCATTCACCTAAAGACACGTGCCAAGACATCACAGCCCGCCCCTTCAAAGAGGCTTAGGAAGGTCCCGTGAGGCTCAGCCCCAATCATCCCAAGCACAGGGAAGCGTTCTTCAAGAGAGTCCCGTTCAGCATCCAGAGCTTTAATGCGGGATGCCGCAAGGCGGCATCCCGCACACGTTCTGGACACATCACACACCTACAGCCATGTGCCGCCACTCATGAGAAGTCCGCACCACGGGAATTGCATCCCGCAGGACACGCAAGGAGGATTCATTCACTCCAGACTGTTTGCATCAACAGATCTTTATCGACAGCACCTGTCGATATAGATCTGTTTCTCAGAACGGTCTTCGATCATTCACTTACAGAAATGCAACACATCCTCAGAACGTGTCCGCTTTTTATTCAAAAAAACATCACCAAAAGGCTGTCCGATAATCGCAAAAATCACTACCTTTGTATTCACAATCATAGCACAGCCAGCCTGAAGAGGCGTAGCGAGGCGCACACATCGCCTCCTTCGCCGCTATCAACCAAACAATAAAACAATTATGTCAGTAACCAAATTTGTCCGAGCACAGGACATCCTTAAAGAAAAAGGCTTCAAAGCCCCACCCTTCGACACAGCGGGATTCCAAAACGCGGTGGTCGAGTTCTTCCGGAAGAACGACGTGTCGGAAAGACTCAGTATCATATCAGTTCGCTTCCTCGACTATGAGGACGCGCCGGATTGCGGCTTTGCTGCAAGCACAGAAGGCGTATACAATGACTATTTGGGGCCAGGATTCGACAAGTACATATTCCCGCACTTCCTTGGTGGGTATTTCGGAGGTACTGAAGAATACGTCTGCTCCCCGTACATCATCGTTGACGAACCCTACGTCACTAATGCCGTAGCCCTCCTCAAGATGGCAGGTTTTATCGTCAGTCGTAAACACAAATGGCTGAAACACGATTCCTACACCGTCACCCTCGTCTAACCCTAAAACCGCCAGGCTCGCCCTGGCACCATTAACCAAGCCCTCGACATCACGGTAAGTCAACAAAATGAAAAAAACTTTAACGAAATCCTACAGAGAGAAGACTACGTCAGACTGACAGCCAACCTCAAGGAGCGCACAGAAGAAATCGCGCAGCTCATCAAGTCCAAGATGGTACAACTCGACCTCGAAGACGAAACCATCGAGGTCGAAGGCGTCAAGGTAGCCATCAAGGGCGTATCGTCCAACTGCGGCAGATACGAGTTTCTCGCCATCGAAAACACAGGCGAATTCTCTTCCGAACACGGCGAAAAAGACTGGTGGTCACTACAGGACGTCAATCACACATTCTATTACGCAGGCGACTTCACGGCACGCGTACCCGGCTGTAGCAATAAGGACGCACTGCGCTTCCTCAACGTAGCCGGAGCCATAATCAGTCTCCTCGGAAAGGCAGAGCGGGAACAGATCGACGAAGTACAGAACGTACTCGCCGAAACCGAGGGCCTTGTGGATTAAGACACAAAAAAGCTCCATCTTCAATGAAGGTGGAGCCGTTGCAGAAAATCTGCCGCTTTTGTGAGCGTTTCAATCCACAGCCCGAAGGCTGACAGTCAACGGAGGGTGTCTTTTATTTCAATTCCATAAAGGTACAATTAAAAAATCATTTCCATAAAGGTACGATTTAAATAGCCCCTCCGAAGACATTGCAAATGTAGTCATTAAAAAACCAATATGCGATATCCATCCACAAACGTTAACAGTTTTAACAAATGTATACCATCACAGACGCCGACAGCTTCCTCTATCCGTGGGTCGTTCTGACCTTAAAGCCGAAGCAAGGCAAGGAATTGCTATGGTGCATGCTGGACGACCATGCCGAAACCGACATCCTCGAAGCCCATCACGCCAAGTCCTACAAAGGCATCGTCCTCGACAGCCTACCGTCAAGAGGCGGAACCATCACACAAGAAGAGAAAAACCGACTGTAAAGACATTATAATATGAACAAAACCAACGAAGACGTACCATTCGAGCATCAGATGCTCCACATCCTACGCAACTACCAGAAGCTCCTCGACCTCATCTACAAGCTCCGCAAGGAGAACGACACCCTCCGAAAGAGCAACGCAGGCGAAAGAGAAGCCGAGTTCCAAAGGCGGGCAGAAAAAGCGAAGAGCGCCAACAATATGCTCAATTACCGAATCGGCAAGCTACAGGACACAGTCAAGAACCTCCATGCCGAAATCGAGCGCAGGGACACCACAAACGCCGAATTGAAGCGCACGATCGAACAGCTCCGCGACGAGATTGCCGACCTCCACCGCAAGCACAAGGTCCTCCGCATAGCCGACCACATCGGATAAAAGTCAAACCATAACAATAATTAATTATGCCACAAGTAAACCTCTCCGACGAAGAGTACAAGCGCCGCGTACAGGCCATCCGTGACCTTTTCGCCAAACGCATCTACGACCTTTACGTCAAGTGTGTCAACGGCGAAATCACCGAATACCACAAGCTCGTAGACGAACTCCATTCGTTAGACTTCGAGTACGCCGACGCTCTCGAACCCTACGGTCTTGCAGAAGATCTCCGTCCCGACGACTACAAGCTCATCCAGAAAGCCGACGACAACGACGAACCTCTAAAGGACTTCGCCTACAACTGGCTCTCCCTGCGTAACGAAGCCGAGTTCCGTAACGTAGACATCACCTCCTTCATCCCAATAGCACACCGCGAAGAAGAAGACGATGAAGATGACGATTACAACATATAATCGTGTCACAACACCTAAACATGGTAGAGAATCCTTTTTCCCTACCAACCGTTTT
>OHSB01000114.1_pt1 | contig 19462 bp, 17 predicted proteins | sample 1578591 | NCBI WGS metagenome assembly OHSB01 (sample SAMEA3879508, study PRJEB24766) | human gut metagenome | biome: human-associated habitat; feature: feces | place: USA | collected 1985/1987 | reverse complement strand
TTCTCTTATGAGACCAACAAGGGCAACATCAAGCACCTCGATCCTCGCCTGCACAGCGTAAAGAACCATTCCGAGCAGCAGGCCGAAAAGCTGCGTCAGCTGCAAAGCGAAAATAATCAGGTACAAAAGCAGTACGGACTGGCCGCATTGCGTCTGCAGGAGGCACAGGAAAAGCAAAAGCAGACCGCCAACCAATATATTCAGCTGGAGGAACAGCTTGCCGCCCTGCAGAATGAAATTCAACAGGTACGCCTGCAAATGGAGCAGACGCAGCAAGAAAAGCTGCAGGCTCAGCAGGAACGCGAGCAGGCACAGCAGCAGTTCAACTTTGCCCAAGCTGCTTTGGAAAAAGCCATTGAAAAGAAGCTGGAATCCGTCGATTCCGACAGTTATCAGATGTTTATCGATAATCTTGCTACGCTGACACCTAAGGAGGAGGACATCTTTAACCTTTATGTACAAGGCTGCTCTACCAAAGATATTATCAGCCAGCTTGGTATTACCGAAAACACCTTAAAATATCATAATAAAAATATCTACAGCAAGCTGGGTGTAAAAACCCGTAAGGAGCTGCTGCAGTATATCGAATTGATGCGCAACTCAGCGCACTGATACGCAGCGCATGCAAAAAGCCTCCGGCGAGTTTACTCGTCGGAGGCTTTCGTTATGGTTTAGGGGTTACTATTACAATATTAACTTTATCGCTCATTTTATCGCCCACTTTATCGCTCATTTTTATGCAATATATAGCCATACACCCTGCTGAAGCCAAATATCCAATTTAAGCTATAATTCAAACACCCCCCAAATATATCTTTCGGGGGTGCTCAAATCCTTATTTCTTAAATTTTACAGCTTCTGTCATGCCTTCTACCCTACATTACAGTTGCAGGATGAAGAATTCATCTTTAATATTTTTTCTGTCATTGCTGAGGGCAACTAAAACTCTGTTATCAGGCATATTTGCCAAGTTTACACATGCACCGATGCTGGTTTCCTTATTATCGGTCAAATCCTTATAACTTACGGTACCAACCAGAGTGCCGGTGTTCTTTCTGTAAATCTGCAGCTGCTGCTTGTCTACAGAGGAATCGCTGACTACCAGATATTCATCAGTCAAAGCTATATCGGTTAAGGAATTGATGGCCTTGCTATCTTCACGTTTTTCCTTGCCGATGACGCGTTTTTGCTTGCCATTGAAGTCATAAACGCTTACCAGGCCTACATCCTGAGTGCCGATACGCGCATTGCCGCCAACATAGAAATCACCGTTTTTGTCTGCAACAACGCTTTGCGGAATATTGATTTTATCCTTGTCGTCAGCATTACGGCTTCTGGATTCCTTACGTACTTCGCCCAAATCCTTGCCTACTCTGTAGCCGTTGCGCAGCTCAACCTTTCTCATATCGCCCTGGTTCATCCAAATCAAAGCCTTGTCCGCATTGCCCTTAGGAATTACAACAAGGTTATTGAAGCGTCCTTGTGCCTCTTCAATGCGCTTAGTTTCGCTATCGAAATAGTTGAGTCTCATTCTCTTATTGTTATAGAAAATGCCTCTGGTGCCATCGGAAGAAATCTTAGCATTACCGGACAAAGCATCAACATTATTGTCCAACATGCGCAGACCATCTTTATCCCACTGCATCTGCACAAGTCTGTCTTTAACGTTGGCATAAATCATATCTCTGCCGACAACAGCTAGCTTCATGCCCTTGCCATAGGAATTTTCCAGACGCACTTTAGAATTATTCTTCAGCGCAAACAGCTTAAAGGTTCTACCACCGGCCTTAATATCCTTGTTCGGCAAATCCTTCAAATCGGCAGCAATCGGTTTCGGTTTAGGGGGCTCGCTGGTGCCCTTGTCACCGCCGCAGCCGGCAATAAAGCTGCAGGCCAGAAGTCCGGCCAAAATTCCCATCGCAATACGTTTCTTCAACATAACAATCATCTCCTTGTTTTATATAGAACGCTCTTTATTTGATGACGATACGACCATCGCCGTAAGGCTTAGCATATTGCTCGCCAACCTTGCCATTCAGATGATTCTGCAGATATTCCATAATCGTATCTGCGTCGCTCATCATTTCGTCCTGCACCAAACGTGCGCCCTTGAACATCGTAATGCCGTCACCACCGAATTTGAGCATGTAGGAGGTACCGCCAACAGTGTATTTTTTCTTAACGTCTAACAGTTTGCCGCCAATCTTGACATCGCTTACACGACGGGCACCGGCAACACGCACAAAGTTGCCCTTGGCATCAAGCTCAACGCTGGAAGCAACGGAGCTGTCAATCGTGTAGCTCAGGCCGGATACCTGCATAAAGCAGCCGCTTTCTTCCGGATAGCTCATAGAGCCCATCTCCAGCGCATCAAGAATCTGCTGTCCGCTGGTCTCTAATACTACGCACATATTACCGAAGGGGAAGGCCTCCAGCAAATCGTTGTAGCTGATTACGCCGGTTTTGATTTCGTTGCGGATACTGCCGCCGTTTACCAGAACTACATCGCAATCCAGCACTGCTCTATAAGCATCGGCAACAAAGTCGCCCAAGCTGCATTCACGGTTACGCACGATGCGCTCACCGGTCGCGGGGTCATTGCTGCGCAGCTGCACCAGTGCTTCGCCTACAGGCTGCTTCAGCAAAGGCTCATATGTTTTTATTTCCTGGGCAATAACTCTGGAGATATTGGCGTCCTTGCCGTTGGCTTTGGTAAGCAGCTGGCTCTTGAGCTTGCCGTCCGGAGTAATTACCAGCTCGCCTACAGTTTTAAGCTTAGTACCGGTCTGTGCCAGCAGTACATCCTTACCAACTTTATTTTTTACCATACGGCTGAAGCGCTCGTGGGAATGTCCGTCGATAACGGCGTCTACGCCCTGAGTATTTTTAGCAACGCTTTCACTGCTCCACTGCGGGGTAGTACCGTCCATTCCCAAATGACCGACGATAAATACATAGTCCGCGCCTTCCTTGCGCGCCTTATCAACATTCTTCTGCAGCTGTTTGTACAGCTTGCTGCCGCTCTTATCCTCGCAGAAGCTGTAAATATACTGTCCCTTCTCATTTTGGAAGAAGGCAGGCGTAGAGGTTGTCAGGCTTTCCGGTGTGCTTGCACCGATAAAGGCTACCTTGGTATCCTCGTACTGCATCATCTTGTAGCCAGGCAAAACCTGCTTGTTGTTGCCGGCATAAACAAAGTTAGCGCAGTAGTAGCCTGCACGCTGCAGCGGAACCAGCTCCATGAAGCGGTCCATGCCATAGTCAAATTCATGGTTGCCGGGAATGCAGAAGTCGTAGCCCAGATAATTCATAATGCTGACAACAGCCAAGCCACGGGACAGCTTGCCGATAGGTGCACCCTGAATAGCATCGCCTGCATCCACCAGCGCTACGTTCGGCGTTCTTGCCAAAGCATCCTTTTTAATCTGCGCCAGGCCGTCAAAGCCGATATTATCATTAATACCGCAATGTATATCGTTAGTGTGCAGAATAACAATGTCATGCTCCAATGCCCACGCCATCAGCGGAGCGGAAACAGTCATCGCCGCAGTCACCAAAAACAGCGATGTTTTTTTCAGGAATTTTTTCATATACACCACTTCCTTCCATCTTTGTACCTTCATTATACGCTCAAAAAAGCAAAAGCACCCTACCCGAAAGGCTGATTTCGGGTAGGGTGAGCAAAAAAATGTGCATTTTTCTGACTATTTTTCGCTTAAATTCAGCTTCATAAAGTGCTTTTGAAAAAACACAGCCTTCCGGAAGCACCGGAAGGCTGTTTATGTTATGCTGTAATTTTTTCAGTTGAGTTCTTCTCAGGACCACGGATCATCTGCTGCCGGAGTTTTGATGCCGCTCAGCAAGCCTTTGTAATCCCACAGGAACCATTCGCCGGTAGAAGCCTTTTGACGCACGGTCATCGGACGCGGGCTGTCAGCGCCGCCGCAGTTAATCAGGAAACGTGCATAGCCCTCTTCCTGATAGGTGTAGGCATTAGTTTTAACCTCTACGGTATAAGGCATATCCGGCTGATAGTTGTTCGCCGGAGTTGCGCCCATGAAGTAGGAGCGCATCAGATACTGTCTGCCGCGGAAGCGGTCTGCGAGGAACTGTTCATCTCTTTTAGGTACCGGACGAGGTCCCAGCAGCTTGTTGAGCATAGCAATAGCCTCTTTCGGATTAGTTTCGTAGCGAGCCAATGCTGCCACAGTGTAAGCTGCAACCTGCTGAGCATCGGTTTCCGGTCCGATTTCAGCTGCCGATTGCGGCAGGTTTTGGAAAATGACACGTCTGGTTTTTTCTTGCTTCTCCACTTTATTCACCGCCCTGTTAATAGTATTGTCAATGGTTCTGTCGATCATTCTGTCTACGCCAATTCTTCTGTTCCAGTCAAGAGCTTCTGCAGATTGCAATTGTCCCGCCAAAAGCATTGCGCAGCAAGCTAATACAATACCTTTCTTCATTTGTTGCACCTCCTCAGAATTATCCTACGCTGTTAGATACGCAAGCATGTTTCCTTACAAGCTCATTGTACAACGAAATTGGCTGAAGCACCCCACCCAAACTGCCGATTTCGGGTAGGATGAGTAAAATTTTTCTGTTTTTCAAGGAAAATTCTGCAAAGCAGCAGTTCTAGCATTATCATACACAGCAATCTCAGTATCCACATCAGCGCCACCCCCATTGCCAAAAATCGTGCGCAAGCACAACCGCCGGCCTATTCATCGGCCAAATCGTAAATTTTCCTTACCGTGCCGTCATCGGTAATATTATAAATCAGCCTGCCGCTTTTCTCTACCAGATAGCGCGCATCCTTAAATTGCACCGGATTAGGAGCATCCGGATCTCCCGCCTTAGTCATAGTATGATAGCTGTAACGCTTGTCAACATCAGGATACAAAGCCTTTTCTTGTTCCCACTGATAATCCCAGAAGCTGAAAGAGCCGTTGCTTCTGTCCAGTAAATTAACATTCGGCTCCAGCACCAGCTGCAAAAACATTTTCGCTACTATCCAAGGCATTTCCGTTTCACCCTGCACAAAGCGAGTACCTCTTTTGTTGCTTCTTTCATAGGTCCCGGCCAGAGACGGCAGCACCCGCTCATTGCCCTCAGACTCACCCAAAATCCAGGCACCATACAGCTTGTTCTGCGCCTGATATCCCTGCGGACTAGCCAAAGCATACTTTTCATAAAGCGGCATACTATATCTGTACCGAGAAGGATAACCCATACCATTTTCATAGCTTGCAAGACTTGGCACATGCAGATAACCGATAAAACGCTCACCGTCATGCGCAAAACGCACCACACCGCTCGCCTCGGTTTCATAGCGATAATGATCGTCCTGCCATTCACCGCTGTGCACCTTCAGGCTCATCAGAGTACCGTGCGTAGTTTCATACACCATAGCACCACCCTCAACATGGGTAGCAGGATTGTACATCTCATAATAGTCCGCCCGCGCAGTCGACATACCGCCGCACATTAGCAGCACACCGCACGCCAACGCACTCAAAAGCTTCTTCATAAGCTCACCTCCAAAAATACAACCCCCTTCCGCCTCACTTCGTTCGGCACCTTCCCCGAGGGGGCAGGCAAGAAAGGTTAGCACAATGACATAACAAGCAATTAATATATCGTGTAAGGAATAGCAATTTTAGCAAATGAGTGCTTGGAACCATAGAAGCAAGGGTACGTAACATTCTTTTACCGTCTGACAAATTGTACCGATGCTTCGTCCTGGTTCCGCACGAAATTTGCGTTATGCCCTAAGGCATAGGAAAATTGCTACTGACTGAAACGATATTTAATTACGACGCACAAGCAACCCCTTTTTCAACATCAAAAAGGCCCCTGCTCCGCAATATTAACTTACGTCGCAAGGACCTCAAACTCAACTCACTGCCTCAACCCACAGCATCATTGCTGCACAACAGCTTAACCTCACCATCAACAGTCACACGATACGCATCCCACAAACTCGGATGCACATAATAAGTCATAACCAGCTCATCGTTCTTATTATAAACATAAACCCCAAAATAATCGCCGTACTCCTGCGGCAGATACGAATTAAAAACGCTGTTCGGAGCCTCGGCAAAACGACTGCCATAGCCAAACCAATAATCCTTACTGCTCAAATCCAAACCCGTATTCTTCACATTCAGCTTACGCAGAAAATACAGCGCCATAGTATAATCCTCTTCCGCCTGCATTCCCTCAAGCCTATAAGTACCGCCGATATCAGGCTCACTCACCTTAGCAATACCCATCTCGCGTGCATCAATCGTCGGCAGCAGCACAACCTGCTTACCATCTTGCACTCTGGCCTCGCAAACAAGCGGCTGAGAGCCATAACCAAAATAACGTGTATCCTCACCATGACGGCCCACATCAAAAGAATAATCCTCCAACACCAGCGAACCGTTCTCCAGCATACCCACGCCCTTAAACATCGGCGCATTACCGTCCTGCAAATCATAAGTAACAACAGAAGCAAAAACGCCGGACTGCGTATAAATCAGATGCAAAGAAGCATTATCCCTGCCATTCGCACCATAACGCATATACGAATACGCACCATAAGCATAAGACGCTGCCATCGCTGTTGCGCTGACAAGCAGCAGCAGGCAGAACATCAGTAAGCTAAATAATCTCTTCATCGCCGCACCTCTATCTCTCAACCTCGCTCAGCAGCAGGCTTCCGTCCTCACCGCTGATAGCAATACCGAAAACACGCTCCCTGCCCAAAGAATCGCGCACCGCAATACCGTTGCGCGGGAAGGACTCGGAATCACGCATCACAATAATAATCGGCTCCGTTGCACGCAGGAAATCCTTATAATAAACAGACTGCACATTAAAAATAGGATAGCCTTCCTCAGTCACCTCACGCAAATCCAGCGCCACCACCTGAAAATCCGGGAAATCCACCGAGCTTGTCACCACAGCCTTCGCCGGTTCAAAAGCGTCCGGCATCCGCACAACCTCGCAGGCCGCAGGATTAACATGAGCATCCTTCAGCCAGCACACATGCAGCATGCTTTGCGTAGGCTCCGCCACACTGTTCGCCTGAGCACTGCCCCAACCGCCAAACAAACCAATACCAAGCGCCAATAACATTGCACCTAAAAATCTTTTACGCATAAAAAACACCTCCATAGTTTTTTACATCTTCTCTTAAATTAAGCCCTTTTCAGGCGTTACACCTTACTCAATCTCCTGCAGATAAATACTGCCGTCCTTACCGCTTTGCAGAATCGCAAACCTGCGCTCCCTGCCTGCATCATCCTTAAAGCTGATACCGTTCTTGGGAATAGTTTCCAGGCTCTCCAGATGCAGCACCAGTTTTTCATCAGCCATCAGCAAATCCTTGCTGTAAACGCTCTTGCCGGAAGTAAGCTCCAGCAGGCGGAACTCTTCCAGATTTTTCGTACTGCGGAAAATCACGTCCGCACCCTTAAAGGGATTAGGCACGGAAACCTGCTCGTACTTGGAAAGATCAAACTTTGCATCCTGCAGCTCATGTATGCCCATGCATTCCAGATACTGCATCGCCAGGCCCTTAAAGCCTCTCTGCTTGTATTCCTTCAACGGCAGCAGCTCAAGCTTCACGCTGTCACCGGCCATCTCTTCGCCCATATCAAAAAAATCATCCGCAGTCATATTAGTCTTTTGCGAAACAGCAACATCAGCACTGCCCACATTGTTGCGATAAACATCAAGACCAGGTTCATTATTGCTCTTTGAACGGGTAAAGTACATATCAACGCATCTTTTATTACCGTTCGGCAGCAAATCCTCCAGCGCCAGCACATAGTCTGTATTACTGCTGTTGCCGCGCGTCAGTAGCATATTGTTCGCCAACAGCTTAATATTGCTGCGAGCCCAGCCCTCATCAACAAATTTGATTTTGCCGTCCACAAAGGTATAAATAGCATATATATCCTTGCCATAATAGCCCTTGCCCTGCTTTTCGTTATCCAAGATAGCAAAAATCAGCTCCGGCACCTTGTCATTATTGATATCCTGCAGCGTATAGCCAAGCATGTTCAACGCATCAACATAACCCATACGGTCACGCAGCTCATAGATACCGGTCATGCCCTGCTGCGGCACTTTACCCATATCGCCATCATTCACAAAATTATAGATACCCTCCACCAGCTTGCCGTATTCGCGCTCATAGGCAGGCACCTTGGCGACAGTCGCTGCAGCTTCCTCCACCTTCGTGGTCTTAGGCTGCGTTGCAGCAGCCTGCTTATCCGAACCGCAGCCATTCAGCAGCATTGCCAATGAAGCCAGCAGCATTGCTCCCGCCAGGACATTTTTACAGCTTTTCTTCAGCATCTCCATCCCTCCGCTTCCCGCTGCCTGCTTTGCAGCTAATCTTTTATACCTATATTGTACCCTAAAAAAAACTAAAGCGCCCTACCCGAAACAGCAAATTCGGGTAGGGCGCAAGCTTTAAATCGGCAAAATTATTGCTTACAGCTTGTTGAATACATCCTCAACCATCTTCCAAACCTTAGCGCGGTCTACAGCGTAAACAATCTTCGCATTCTGAGCACCCTCAGGAGCAGCGCCGCGGAAGCCCATAGTCTGACCGTAACCGTAGCCGTATTGGTCATCAACATCAACCGGCAGAGTTTCGGATTCTAGAATTACGGACGGATCAATTGCTACTGCTGCTGCCAGAACGTCCCAAATGTAGTTCTTGAAGGACGGATCCTTGCGGAACATCGGAGTAGCATAATGGCTTTCCCACATAGCCTTGAAGCGGTCGCTCTTAATGCGGCTTTCCAGATCCTTAAAATCATCGTGGCTCATCAGTTCCTTGCTGCAAACATCCAGCGGCAGGAAGATTTGCTCCTTCCAGGGAGCACGGTAAGCTTTTTTAGCAGTTTCCGGATCAATCCAAACGTTAAACTCGGAGGTCGGCATTACGTTGCCTTCGCAGAAGAAAGCGCCTGCCATATAAACAACGCGTTTAGTCAGCGGAGCAATTTCCGGAGCCTTGTCCAAAGCAGCTGCCAGGTTAGCACCACTGCCGATAGCAACGATGGTTACTTCGCCCGGATGCTTTTTGATAGTATCAATGATGAAATCAGCAGCATGTTCCTTTTGCGGGTTCATAACAGGCTCATCATTATAATTTTTGCGGTATTCAGCCTGCCAGGATGCCGGCTGAGGATAGCCTGCAGCGCCCAGATGGGAGTCATGGCCACGGCCGTAAATGCGTTTTTCTTCCTTCATGTTAGCGAAACGGTCCTTGCGGACGGTTTCATTAACGCCCATATATACAGGGATATCGGTGCGGCCGATGCCCTCCAGCTGACGGATAGCGGAAGCGGTACCGGTTTCAACCCAGGTATTGCCGATAACAATGGTAACACCCTTCAAATCCATCTTGGGAGATTCGGCAAGCATCATCATAGCGATGCCGTCATCAAACAAATCCACCATATCTGCGTCCAGAATAACCTTTTCGCGTGCTGCAGCCTCAGCAGACAGCGGAGCAGTCATAGCGCCAACGCCCATGCACATGGAAAGCAGCAGGCAACCACATAAGCTGGTTAATTTTTTCATTTTCATCTTTATTACCTCCTTAATTTCCCAACCTTATTTTATAAATTTCCGCACAAAATGCAGATTTTACCTTAATCAATCTCCTCCAGATAAACACTGCCGTCCATAACCTTCGCCCGAATCGCAAACTTGCGCAGGCTGCCGGTGTCGTCCCTGAAGCAGATACCGTTCTTGATAACAGTTTCATAGTCAAGCTCAGGATCAGTTTCAAAGCTTTCCAGATGCAGTACCAGCTTTTCTTCCGGTTTCAGCAGTCCTTTGCTGTAGATAACTCTGCTGCTATCACCCTGCAAATCCAGCACTTCAAAGCTCGCCAGAGAAGTATTGCTGCTAAACAATACCTCTGCTCCCTGAGAGGGATTATCCACATAAACATGCTCATATGCGGAAAGATCTACCCTATTATCCTGCAGCTCATGCAAACCCATGCAGTTAAGATGCTGCATTACCAGTCCCTTAAAGCCACGGCTGCTGTATTCCGCAAGCGGTAAAAGCTCTAGCTTTTGGGCACCAAGGTCAATATTCATCATATCGTCAAAGTGCATGGAAGTTTTTTGGGTAACAAAAGTATCATTTACATCTAAATATTTTCGGTAAACATTACATCTGCCATCCTCAACCTTTGTATAGAAGGTTTGTCCCTGACGCAAACTGCCGTCCCGCAGCAAATCCTTCATTTCCAGCATCCATTCCATATCGTTATCGTCGATACAGGTGCGCTTGCTCAGCATATCTTGAGGAAGCAGACGCAGTCGGCTGCGTGACCAGCCCTCGTCAACAAATTTTATCTTATCGTCTACAAAGGTATAGACAGCATAGATATCCCGGCCATAATAGCCCTTGCCCTCGGGATAATCAATCAGGCCAAAAATCAGCTCCGGCACCTTATCATTATTGATATCCTGCAGCGTATAGCCGACACTGCTTACACCCTGACCGGGATCATTATGGCCCTCCAGCTCCTCAAAGCCTGTCAGTCCCTGCGCCGGCAGTCCGGCAGTATTACCCGTGGTCAAATAATCGCAGACACCAGCCACAATTTTCATATATTCCTGCTCATAGGCAGGCATAGCAGCGGCTTCTGCCTTAGGCATGGCGAGCAGCGGGGCTGTCACTGCCTAGGAGCATTGTCAACCCGGTAAGCAGTAATGCTCCCAGCAAAATATTTTTCCAGCTTTCTTTCAGCATATCAATCCCTCCGCTTCCTGCTGCCTGCTTTGCAGCTGATTGTTTACACCTATAGTGTAGCCTAAAAAAAGCAAAAGCGCCCCACCCGAAAGGGTGATTTCGGGTAGGAGGAGGGGGGATTTTGGGGATATTTTTGAGTTTTTAGGTTATATTTCTAGCCAACTTCTCATTTGCTCGCACCTTTCCCCCTTTAGTCGCTAACGCGACAGTTTCCCCAAGGGGGAAACCAAGTCTTAAAGCTATTTTTTAGTATACTAACCCAAAAAGTCTAGACACAATGAATAAAAGATTATACAAAAAATTTAGCTATTAGTCTTGCCTGCCCCTTGGGGAAGGTGCCGAGCGTAGCGAGGCGGAAGGGGGCCCACACCCAAACGCAAAAGAACCGCCTCACGGCGGTTCTCTGCCGACAGCGCCAGAGCGCTGCCGATTTTAGGAAGTTTTTGTATGAAGGTTTATCAGAAAGTGAAGGTTACGTCAGTCCAGAAGCGATGGTCTTTGGTGCGATCAAGATCAGCAGCAATACCAGGAAGCTCTTTCATCAGCTTGGATTCGGTGTTATAGTATGCAACGTTAGCTACGATGTTTTTAGCGATAGTGTAGTTAGCGCCTACGCCGAAGCCCTTGAAACCGGTCATGCCAAAGGTGTTAGCATCAGTGGTGTGTGCAACATAGGTTTGTGCGCCTTGGTCATAGTATTTAGCCCATGCACCCCAGCTGCCTGCATCCTCAGCCTTAGCACCCTTATAGGACAGGCCGATAACGAAGCCGTCATCATCAAGGTATTGATCAATAGCTTTGTTAATTTCGCCGTCTTGCATATCATTAAGTTTGTCAGCAGACAAATCGCCCTTCAGATACATAGCAGACAGGTTGAAATGCCCGATGTCATAGCTCAAGCCTGCATGCCAGATGCCGTTGTCAATATCAGTTTTACCAAGTCCTGCATCAGGATTAATAGATTCTGCAAAACCGGTTCCCATATCTTTGAATTGAGTGTAGCCAGCAGTAGCCTTCAAGCCCTTAGCCAACTCGCCTTCTACTGCCAAGCCCCAATACTTGCCGCCATTAGTAATATCACCAGTTTCAGTATTAATGCCATCATTTATCATAAACGGTACTACAGTAATATCATCAGTTGCCTTGCCTGCAAAGCCTTTTACCTTAACCTTGTTGCCATAAGACAGCTCCAGACCATCAGCACGGGTATCATAGATATTGCCGTCAGCAATTACCAGGTTATAACGGCCTGCACGTACTGCCATGCCGCCCAGCTTGCCGTCTACATAAGCGCGTTGGAAGCTTGTATTTTCATCACCGGCATTATTATTCAGGTTCTGCACATTCTGCAGCATGCCGGTGTAGGTCCAGTCATCATTAATCATACCGTTAATCCAGATGCGGGAACGGATATCTGCCACATGGTTGGAATCATTGCCCAAAACTCTGTAACCTCTGTCTAAAGTCCTTCTTGACATTGCACCGTCTTGGTCAACATAACGGAAGCGAACTTCACCGGTAATTTTTACATTGTCAGCCTTTTTCTCCAGGTTAGCTACGCGCACGCCCAAATTTTCCAGCTCGTCAGCAAATTCAGCTGCCAGTCTTTCTACGCTAGCGCCCTTAGCCATTGCTTTAGCAACGATTTGTGCCATTTCATAGCGAGTCATCAGCTTGTCGCCGCCGAAGGTGCCGTCACCGTAGCCATCGATTACGCCTGCAGCTGCCAGCTTGCTGATGCTGTCATATGCCCAGTGGCCGGCAGGAACATCGCTGAACGGGTTAGCAGCGTAAGCAGAAGCGGTTACACCAAGAGCCATTGCCATTGCGAGTACTAAAGATTTTTTCATGATAAATTCCTCCTCTTTAAGTAAAGTATTCTTTTACCTTGCGGAGGCTTGCGCTGCCTGTTGCCAAAATTTGCCTTGTTTCATTTTGGGTTTTGCATTGCTTGCTCCGTTTGGTAAAGCCGTTTTGCAAGAAGAATAATGTTTTCTTCGTTGCTTCTGGCTACATCGTAGCGTACTTTGGGTGGTTTGTCCCTACCCGAAATGGCAAATTCGGGTAGGATGAGGGGAAATTTTGGGGATTTTTGGGGGGAATCGTAGAAAAAATTTTAGTTTTAGTGCTTATTTTAACTTAAGTGAGCATATGAAACTTTGGGAAGAAAAACGAGGCTCTCCTCGGGGAGAGCTGGCGCCCGCTAGGGCGACTGAGAGGGGACTGCAGTTTATAGGCTTACATTTGAATTTAGATTGAAGAAAATTCGCACACAGAGATTATTTGCTTGCAACCGTTATGCTTACAAATAGCATTATTTTCAGCATATCCCCTCTCCGCCTCGACAAGCTCGGCACCTCTCCCCAAGGAGAGGCTCTTTAGTACTGCTTTCCATCTGTAAGGTGCCGAACGTAGTGAGGCGAAAGGGGGCTCTCCCCCACTTTTTGTAATTTCTGTGAAATCGTCAGAAATTAGCACTCAACGCTTGACAGTGCTAACAAATAGTGGTATAACATAATCAACAAAGGAAATGAGCTACAGGAGCTGCAATGGCAGCACCCGCAAAGCACAAATCCCGCGTTGGCAAATCAAATCAATACTTGCTGCATCAACATTAAAATGACTACAACAAGCGCAATAAAACTGGAGGAATGACTTATGATGATGCCTAGTGTATTTGGTGAAAGCTTATTTGATGATTTAATGGATTTCCCGTTTGAAAAAGAGTTCTTCGGTCATCGCAATCCGCTGTACGGCAAACATGCCCAGAACGTTATGAAAACCGATATCAAGGAATCGGATACCGCTTATGAAATGGATATCGACCTGCCAGGCTTCAAAAAAGAGGACGTCAGCGCCAAACTGGAAAACGGTTATCTGACCATTACCGCTGCTAAAGGCCTCGACAAGGACGAAAAGAACGATAAAGGCGTTTATATCCGCCGTGAACGTTACAGCGGTCAATGTGCAAGAACCTTCTATGTCGGCGAAGCAGTTACCCAGGAGGATATCAAAGCTAAATTTGAAGACGGTATCCTGAAGGTTACTATTCCTAAGGTTGAGCCTAAAAAAGTCGAAGATAAAAAATATATTGCCATTGAAGGCTAATACATAAAAACCACATCATCCTTTCAAAATGAAACGGCCGCCGGAGCACTAGCTTCGGCGGCCGTTTTGTTGTTATGTTAAATTAAATGTTGTTTCTCGGAACCAGGTCTTCGGACTTCAGAGTGCCTTCCTTCGCGCGCTCTGCAAATTCGGCAGTTGCGGTAAAGAGAACGTCACTGGAGCTGTTGAGCGCAGTTTCGCAAGCATCCTCCAGTACGGAGATGATGAAGCCAACGCCAACAACCTGCATAGCGATATCATTGCTGATGCCGAAGGAAGCGCAGGCAACCGGAATCAACAGCAGAGAGCCGCCGGCAACACCGGAAGCACCACAGGCACCAACGGTAGAAACGATGCACAGCAAGAGAGCTGTCGGCATATCAACATGAATACCCAGAGTATTGGCAGCAGCAAGTGCCAGTACGGAAATGGTGATGGAAGCACCGGCCATGTTGATGGTTGCGCCTAACGGAATGGAAATTGCGTAGGTATCAGGATTCAGGCCCAGGCGTTTGCACAGTGCCATGTTAACCGGAATGTTAGCAGCGGAGCTGCGGGTAAAGAAAGCGTACACGCCGGATTCGCGGATGGTTGCCCAAACCAGCGGATACGGATTGCGGCGGATGTTGAAGTAAACAATCAACGGATTCATAACCAGCGCTACCAGGAAGTAGGAGCTGATGAGTACTGCCAACAGATGTACATAGCTGGAAATTGCGGACAGACCGCTGTCGCTGATGGAGGTTGCCACCAAGCCCATGATGCCCAGAGGAGCGAAATGGATAACCCATTTAACAACCAGGGTGATTGCCTTTGCAACATCATCCAGAGCATTTTTAGTAGTTTCGTTGGCAGCCATATTCATAGCAATACCGAATACTACAGCCCATGCCAGAATGCCGATGTAGTTGGCATGCAGCAAAGCAGCAATCGGGTTATCTACAACACTCAGAATCAGGTTATGCAGAACCTCAACAATGCCGCTGGGCGGGTTGAGCTTAGCATCCGCAACCTGCAGGTGCAGAGTGGTAGGTGCCAAGAAGGACAGGCTTACACCAACTAAGGATGCAAAGAAGGTGCCGATAACATATAAGCCGATAATAGGCTTCATATTTGCTTCGCCGCCGCTTTTCTTTTTGGCCATAGCATTCATAACCAAGAAGAAAACCAACACCGGAGCAACGCCCTTTAATGCTTTTACAAACAGGTCACCGAAGATGGTAACAACAGGTACCGCTTTCGGTACATAAAGTGCCAGCAGAATGCCGATGACAAGACCAACGGCAATTTGCTTGATGAGTGCGACTTCATTGATAATCGCAGCAAATTTTCTAAACATAATGAATTCCCCCTAATTTATACTCCCGTATACAACGATGTTCATAGTATATAACATAAGTTAAATAACGTCAAGTCTACAATGAGCATTGTATTTGTAGAGTAGACATCGAATTTATCCGTACTCATTATATGGACTATTACCCTTAAAATATAAGTAAGTGTTAAGCTTGTTACAAAAGCACGCAAGCCTCCAAAAAATCTCGCGTACTATTGTGCAATGAGAGAATATCTTTACCGGCAGTTGACATGCTGTGCAAGATAAACTATTCTATAAGTATACAAAATACATCATTACTGCACAAAAAAGCAGTAATACTATAGAAGGGAGCTGCTTATATTGTCGGTAAGAGCTGATTTACATATACATACAACGGCCTCAGACGGCACCTGGACACCGGCGGAGCTGATTGCCGAAGCGCAAAAGCAGCAGCTGGGGCTGATTGCCGTAACGGACCATGACAGCGTAGCCAACGTTGCGGAAGCGATGACGTTGGCAGCGGCAGCAGGCATTACGGTACTGCCGGCGGCGGAAATCTGCTCCACCAAGGAGGATTTGTCGTTTCATATTCTTGGCTATGGCATTGATATCCATAATAAACAGCTGCTGGAACTGATGCAGCACAACGAAGCGCTGTTAGAGCAGAAGGATGTGGACAGCATTCATCTGCTGGCGCGCGACGGCTGGCCTGTCGATGAAGCGGAGTTCGCTCGTTATACCTATGACAGACGCCGCGGTGGCTGGCGTGCCCTCGCCTATTTGATTGACAAGGGACTGTGCACCGGCGTGGGCGATTTCTTTCAGCGCATCTTTACGCCGGAGCATGACCTGGGCTTTCCAGAGTTTCCTGCCATCAGCGAAGTAATCACAGCAATTCACGCTGCCGGCGGCGCAGCACTGTGCGCACATGCTGCCAGCGGCTTTCACGGCCCCGGATTGGAGCGTGTGCTCGACATCCTGCGGACGGAGAAATTCGACGGCTTTGAGTGCTACCACTCCAACCATTCGGAAGAAGGAACGCAGCGCCTGCTCCAGCATTGCAAAAAGCACGGTCTGCTTATCAGCGGCGGCAGCGACTGCCATGGTACATTTGTGCCGGGGAGACGTTTGGGACAGCCTTTGGTCACTGCCGATATGCTGCGCTTGGACGGACTTTTGCCGCAAGACGTAAAATAATCCGAAAAATATTTGTTGAAACATGAAAAACGTTCGACTTTTTCCTCTGACTGTGCTATGATATTACCATAAAATATAACAAACTTAACACTGACAAGAAATTCCGGCACTGAGCCTGCATTTACTTGTTGAGAAATTTTTAGGAGGCATTAAAATGCAAGAGTACAAACCGTTTAAATCCGGCAAGGTTCGTGAGATGTATGATGTTGGTGACAGCATTATTATGGTTGCCACTGACCGTATTTCCGCATTTGACCATATTCTGAAAAACATGATTGTGAAAAAAGGCACTGTGCTGACTCAGATTTCCAAATTCTGGTTTGATCTGACTAAAGACATTGTTCCTAACCATATGATTTCCGTTGATACCAAGGATATGCCGGAATTCTTCCAAAAACCGGAATTCACCGGCAACAGCATGAAATGCAAAAAGCTGAACATGCTGCCTATCGAATGCATCGTTCGCGGCTACATTACCGGCAGCGGCTGGGAAAGCTACAAAAAAACCGGTGAAATCTGCGGCATTAAACTGCCCGAAGGTCTGCAGGAATCTCAAAAGCTGGCAGAGCCTATCTTCACCCCCAGCACCAAGGCTGAAATCGGTGACCATGACGAAAACATCAGCGTAGAGCAAAGCATCGAAATCCTGGAAAAACTGTATCCGGGCCGTGGCAAAGAATATGCTCTGAAGCTGCGTGACTACACTATCGCTATCTACAAAAAATGTGCTGCTTATGCTCTGGAGCGCGGCATCATCATTGCCGATACCAAATTTGAATTTGGTCTGGACGAGAACGGCGAGGTTGTACTGGGTGACGAAATGATTACCCCGGACTGCTCCCGCTTCTGGCCGCTGGAAGGCTACAAAGTTGGCCAAGGCCAGCCCTCCTATGACAAACAGTTTGTCCGCGATTGGCTGAGCGCTAACCCGGATGCAGGCTACGAGCTGCCGCAGGATGTTATCGACAAAACCATCGGCAAATACATCGAAGCATATGAACTGCTGACAGGTCAAAAGTTTGACTTTTAATTCTGAAAATGCTTTAAAACTGTAACTTTTGTTGCAGTAGCAACAGGCTCAGGAAAATTTTAACGCTCTTTACAAAAAAATTGTTTACAACCATGGACATTGGTTGTATAATTTCACCATAAACAACAACGGAGTTGGAACAGCGCAAGCTGTCTGTTTCCGTTGTTGTTTTTTGTTTCTCCGATCACTACAGATATAATACATTAGTGTAAGAGAATCCGTAAATAAAATAGTGCTTAATCGCGTAACGTATCACCACCGTAAAAACAGAGAAGGTGGTTCGTGGAAGCGGCCAATTGAGGGGACTTTTGGAAATGCTAAAAGCACAAAGCACTGACGGCTGAGGGGCCGGACAGCAGTTACGCGAAATAAAAACGCCCGCGGCGAGCGGGTTTTTTATTTTGTCACGAAAAGTAAAATTCCGGCTGATAAAACATGTAAACTTCACTAGCAATTATCCGCATAAAAAGGTATAATTAATGTAATAAATGTACGAAAAAATTTCCTATTTAGGATAGTTGGAGGTTTCATAGTGGCAATAGACACGTCATTACCTAAGGATATAAGGATTTTGCAGGCAGCGGAAAAGGTTTTTTCGCAGCATGGCTATGAAAAGGCTACGCTCGATGAAATAATAGCCCTGGCTGACGTAGGCAAAGGAACTGTCTATAAATACTTCGGCAATAAGGAGCACCTTTTCTACAAGCTGGTTGCCGATAAAAATGCGCCTTTTTTAGAAAAGCTGCACCAGGCTGTCAACAGCGTAGACAGCTTTGAGGAGAAGCTCAAAAAATATTTTGAGGTAATGGTGCATTTTTACGTTGCCAACAGTACTCTGTGGCAGATTATCTGCTTTGAAATGCTCGGCGGCACCAATGGCTGCAGGGTTGAGCCTGACGGTGACGATTTTAAGGTTGTTCCCCGCTATAATTCTGTAAAATTGAGTGAGGAAACGATTGAACGCATCCTGCGCTATCACAAAATCCTGCATGATGAATATGATATTTTAGCTCAGCTGATTACTAAGGCAATGCAGGACAACCTGCTGAAGGAGGATACCGTGCCGGAGATTACCACGAAATTTGTTTTCTTCGGTGTAGCCATGAGCATTTTTAACCAAAGCGACGATATTGCTGCCGATATGACGGACGAAGAAGCAGCAAGAATAATTACCGACCACTTTTTACGCGGCAACGCACGTTGACGCGCATAGTAAAAGCAGCTGCCGCATTGCGGCAGCTGCTTTTACATTTGTTATAGCTTTTCGCCTGTTATTCCTCTACGTAAGCGGCAGTAATGATACCGGTATAGCATGTATGCCAATCCTTGTTGGCATACCATTTTTCGCACAGCTCCTTGTCGAACTTGTCCTCCGCCATAGTGTACTGCTCTACGATTTTGCACTCCAGATGCAGGCCGCAGCCCTTGATAACAGGAACGCTGACGGTCTCGCCTGCTTCCGTAGTTAAGCCTGCAGCTGCAAACTTGTCCAGATCACGGCCAGACTTGCTGCCGCACAGACCGAGTGCTTGGGCAAAGCCTTCTTTTACCGGGAAGCTGACGGTAAATTCCGGATTAGCGTCAATCAGCTCCTTAGTATAACGGCTTTGGCGCACCATAACAGTGAAGGTCGGCTGTCCCCACTTAAAGCCCAGGCTGCCCCAGCCGATTGTCATTGTATTCTGCTTGCCGTCGGCAGCAGTAGTAAGAAAGGCACCCTTGGACAGAGTTTTTAAAATTGCTTCGCCCTGCTCAAAAGCGTTTATTTTTTTCATAGTCATAACAAAAACCTCCTCATTTGCTTTACAAGAATATTATACAGCGTTTACGCAAGCTATGTGTAAATTTTTGGGGAACTCGTGCGGAAGCAGGAAAAATGATAGCGTTAAACCTACACTATCCCCTCACCTAAACCATGCACTTTGCAAATGTCCCTTGAAAAAGTTGCGAGTTAGTACAAAAAGTCCCTTGAAAAAGTTGTGAGTTAGCGCCAAAAGTCCCTTGAAAAAGTTGCGAGTTAGTGCCAAAAGTCC
>OHSB01000107.1_pt1 | contig 19859 bp, 10 predicted proteins | sample 1578591 | NCBI WGS metagenome assembly OHSB01 (sample SAMEA3879508, study PRJEB24766) | human gut metagenome | biome: human-associated habitat; feature: feces | place: USA | collected 1985/1987 | reverse complement strand
GGCGCATCAGACCTGCTGGAACGGAGGTCGCCGGAAAGAATGTCGTGGCGTATTCCACATTTTTCTTGCTGACTGTCGGTTCTTCCACTTTGGGCAGGACGTTCACTTTCGAGGCGTCCATAATATCCGGATTATATTCTTGTTCCACAACGACAGTACGGTTCATGGTCGTATCTTTGGGTTGGGTAGTCTGGGCTTGAAGAGCTGACGGTATTGAGATTGCCAGTGTAAGTCCTCCTATTATATAAAAAGCTCGTTTCATATCATTTCTGTTTTTTAGATTCTCAATTTTCAGTTTTCAGTTTCTGAAGTCTGCTTTCAATCATACTCTCAATATCGTCGTTACCTTGATAGTTCTGTTGCAGGCTCAATAGGTATTGGCGTGCGTCCAGATCTTTGCCTGTCGCATGATAAACATCGGATAGAAGGACAAAGCTGCGTGCCAGCCAGTAAGCGTGAGGGGTACTCTGTTCGATGTAGTTGAGAAGTTCTTTTTCCGCAGCAGCATATTCTTTGGCATCGTAAAGCCCTTGGGCAACCTGATATTTCGCTTCGGCACCGTAAGAGTTACGTGTGTCCTTAGCCAATTCGCGATAATCGTCCATTGCTTTCTTGCCAGCTTTTTGGTTAGTATAAGCTTTGGCACGGTAATAGAGCGCTTCGTTTCTTAGTTCCGGACTAAGCTTGGGCTCTACCAGTAAATCGGTAGCGGCATGGATTGTTTCCACATCGTCTCTCAACAGGAAGGCACAACGCAGGATACCTGTTTCGGCAAGCTGGCGTCTTTCTACATTGGTTGCTTTCTCTTTCAGCATTTTGTAACTTGCCAGTGCCTCTGCCGTATTTTGTTGGTTAAACTGTACTTCCGCCCGCAGGATAAGTGCTTCTTCCGCAAATGGATTATTCGGATATTCCAATAACTTGCCGGAGTGGAGGAGAATCATATCATAATTCTTCTGTTCACTGCCGATCAGACAGAGATAGTAATGTGCATTCAGACTGAAAGCTCCTTCGGGGAAAGTCTGCAGGTATTTGTTGAGGCTTATTTTGGCTTCTTCCATTCTGCCTTTCATATAAATCTTTTCGGCAGCGGTATACGTAAGCGAATCCTGTTCGTTGGCGTCGAAACGGATATGTCCCGGCATGGCATTCGCTAAAGCGGCAAACTCATCAATACGGTTCAAGTCTACATAAATAGACTTCAAGTCACGCATGGCGAGGCGTGCTTCTTCGCTGCCCGGATATTTCTCGATAACTTGCTTATATGCTTCGATCGCTTGGTTATAATCTCCTTTCTGATAAAACAGCAAACCGATTTCTGCGGCAGCTTTCCGGCTGACCGGGCTTTCGGGATATTTGTTCAGCAGTTCCTTGAAGGAGGTGATAGCCTGATTGTTGTTATCCATTAGCACATAGGAACGCCCTTTCTCATAAATGGCGTTTACAGCATAAGGTGAAGCGGGATATTTGCCGACCAGACGGTTCAATAAAGTGATTTTACCGGTGTAGTCCTTCTGTAAGCCGGATACGAGAGCGAGTTGATAGAAAGAATAATCTCCTGAAGGAGTATTCATTTGCTCGGCTTGCGAATAGTAATGTTTGGCTTCTTCAAAGTTACGTACATGGAGGTGGCAGTCACCAATACGGTTGTAAGCGTCGGCAAGCGCCGTTGTGTTTTCTCCTTTTTCCAATTGGATATATTTTTGGAAATAGTTGCTTGCCTGTGTATAGTCTTTCCGATGGAAAGCGATATAGCCCAAGTTGTAATTAGCCAACGCGTACATTTCGTTATTGGGCTGGGTGGTCAGTTGCAGGTAGGCGTTGAAATCGCGGGCTGCCTCTACCATTCGGTTGAGACGATAATATGACTCTCCACACCAGTAGTAAGCGTCTGCTTTGGTCTGGCGGTTGTATTGTCCGATAGCGATAGACTGGTTCAGGTATTTAAGAGCCTGTTCGAAGTCGGCGTTGGCAAAAGATTGTGTACCTAACTGGAATAATATCTTTTGTTTGGCTTCCAGTATCTGGGCACTCGGTTTGGCAATCCGGTCGATAGATTTTAATGCGGCATCGTAGCTGCGGGTATTCATATAAACTTCTACCAGGTAACTGCTTACTTTTTCGGCGTATGGAGAGGTCGGAAATTCATTCAGGAACTTCTCGAAAGCAGTGACAGACTCGCCGAAGGCAGAAAAAGAAGTTTCGTGCAGGCAAAGCGCATAGTTATAAGCTGCCTGTTCTTTGATTTGCATATTGGCATTGGATGCAGCAGCCTGTTCGAAAGCCATACGTGCTTTGTTCTTTTCTGCCAATTGCAGGTAGGAAAGTCCCATGTGCAGATAAGCGTTCTGTGTAAGGGCATCGTTTTCTGTGGTTACTTTGCCTAACGTCTCTGCTGCTTTGGAATAAACTTTTGTTTGATAGTAAGAAAGTCCCAGCATATAAAGGGCATCACGGCGCGGGACGGCGTGCTCTCTGTCCAGATAATTGCTGAATGCTTCTACGGCTTGGGGATATTGCCCGAAGTGGTAGTAGGCATCTCCTAGGATGCGGTACATTTCGGCGGCGTGCTCGTTATTCGGGTAAGCCGACAGGTAATTCTGTGCTACGATTTGTGCCTTATCATAATTCTTGAGCTGTACATAAATCTCGGCGATATAATAAGGGACGAGTGCCTTGTATTTAGCATTGTCTTGTAGCGGCAGGAAACCTTTCAATGCTTCGTTATAGCGTTTCTGTGTGTAACGGATATAAGAAATATAGTAATCACAGTCTGTTGCATACTTGGGACTGTTGGCACGTAAGGTTTCGAACCAGATAGCAGCTTCCCGCAAATCGTTTGTTTTCAGATAACAGGTAGCCAGTTGATAAGTGCGGTCGTCCCGTTCCTCATTGTTTAGCAAATCGAGGTCGGTAGAGTTGAAGAGTGCCATAGCCTCGTCGTATTTTCCTTCGTAGAAGTAGCAGGAAGCCAGTAACGAGTAGATACGATTGGCATAAGGAGTATCGGGATAATGGTCGAGATACTTGCGGAGCAATTCGATACGGTTCTTGTCGTTCAACTCGTAAGCTGAACTGACCAACATATACTCCGCATCTTGGAGTAGGCTGGCTGTTGGCTTTTGCTTTACAAATGCCTTTAGTGCCGGCAGGGCAGCGGCATAATTTTTTTCCTGGAAAAGTTCTTTCCCTTCTTTATAAAGGTTGTCAGCCGAAGTGAATTTATCACCTGTCTGGGCAAATCCTATAATTGGTGCGCAACAGATAGTCGCACAAATGAGTCTAGTAATTTCTTTTTTCATAATAGGGTGTTTATGCAAAAGTACTATATATCTTCCAATGACGTATTTTAATGGCTGTTAATTTAAAGCTCATTAAAATATTAGACAGAATGGAAGGGGATATGTTTCCGTAATTTGTTATATTTTAACGAATTATCTGTCGGATAAGAATTTTTTAAGTCCTCGACGGATAGAATCCAGTCCAAAATCTTCCGGATTGATCTCGGAGAGAGGCAGGAAGAAAGAATCTGATACATCATCCATTGCCGAGAAGTGGCTTATATCTTCTACGGTACAAAGAAAGAACATATCAAGTGTGTGCACGGGAAAACCGGAATAGATGTAAATATTGGGAAGTGAGAATTGATAGACGGCTTGTTGCACTTTCAATCCGGTTTCCTCCAATACTTCACGGGCTACGCCTTCTTCGCCGGTTTCGTTCATGTCGATAAATCCCCCGGGAAGGTCGAGCGTACCTTTGGCAGGTTCTTTGGCACGGCGGCAGACGAGCAGCTCGTTTTGGTCGTTCAGGATTAGAGCCACGGTAGCGGAAGATGGATTGAAATAATAGACAAAGCCGCAATCTGTACATTTTTTGGACTTTTCATTGTTGACTTCGAAATGAGAGGAACCACATTCGGGACAATATTGGAACAGGTCAAGAGGATGTTTCATAATTCTTTTGCAGATACTGCATTTTGGTTTTTTCGATTACAAAAGTACCTAAAAAAGCAAAAACGACAAACTTTGTGAGTGTATCGTTTTTGCCTGCCTTTTCTTTTTCCCTCAAAGAAGACGTTCCTTTGAATTATTTTACTTGGAAATTTTCTAAACTTTCTCCAACGAAAGATGCTTTATTTGAATTAGTAACCAACATTGTACTGTGTATTTTATTATATCCGTATTGTTTGTTCCATACATCTTTGTTAGCTAATTGTATACTGTATTCCCAACGTGCCGAAATGGTTGGTCTGGGGTCGGGAAGATTCAAATAAATATCATATTCACCGCTTGGCATTGATTCCGGTAGTCCGAATCGAGCCTGAATGGTAATCTGCTCATTCGGAAACCAGAAACGCGGATCTTCTTTAAGTTTGATCTTATACTTGTTCTCTTTCTTCTTTTTGTGGACAAATACAATCTCGACATCTCTCGGATTAAATGGGGCAGCCCAACCTGTATTCTGTAACTTTAACACCACTTCATAAGGACAACCTATTTCTCCTTTGGGAGTAAAATATCCTTCGGAGAGAGTGAAGCGATAACCTAAACGCTTTTGTATTTCCTTCATGCATTGTTCGTCCTCCCATTGGTTGATGACTGCGGGATGATAATCAATATTAATATACGACCAATGGTATTTGGCAAAGTCTGTTACAGCATTCTCGCAGTTCGAATATTCCGACAGTTTACAGGTTTCTCCTCCCATGGCTACATATTTTGTTTCCCATTCCCAGAATTTTCTGTAATCAGGATTTTCTCCGAAAGTTCCCATGTCATCTATGTCGGCCAGAAAACAGTCGTTGTGAAAAGCTATACGAGATAAGTCGGATTCATTATAAGCCGTTTTCCTAGTAATGGTGTCGGTGTAGTTAATATTGAAAGTAAATAACTTGGCTACCGGATACCGTACACTTATCATTCTGTCCTTGGGCATTACTTTCAGAAGGGCATCCAGTACCTTACGGCGGGGAGCATACTCTCCCTTTTTAGGCTGGTAGTTATAATGGTCAGTATAGTACCATTCTCCCCATACCCCGACAAATCCGGCTTCGAGTACACATATTACATCCGAAAATTCTTCCAGAATAGGTTTTAGTTGTTGGATATGCTGTTCCGTGAGTTCCCTGGGAGCATCCCATGGCTTTTCGTTTTCAGAGGAAGTATATGCAAAGCGTAATACAGATTTTGCTCCTCCTTTTCTGAGAGCCAACATATTGTTGCGTATCCGTTGCAGATATTCTTCGGAGATCAACTTATCTTTGAAATCTCTCATATAGTAGGCGGTGAATATAAGGCTCATGCCTTTCTCCCGACATTCTTTCAAGAAGGCGGGGGTAATGGAGTGGTTATTGTCCGTGGCATATTCCTGATGAGTGAAGAATCCTCTCTCCGGGTTACAAATTATTTCCTCCGAGGGTTGGTATGTTACTTTCTCCAGTTGATCCGGCGCACTGGAAGCGGGAGATTCTGTTTCTTCTTTGGAGTTTACTTTGTCATTGCAGAAAGTCAATAACAGAGCCGGAATACAAAGAAGAGATAACAAGAGTCTTTTCATGGGATACTATATATGAAGTGTGAATATTCGGGATTATTTAACTTCTACAAACCAGGGAAGCCGTGAAAGAGGGACGTCGAGGGTATACGTTTTACCTCCTTTATAGACTTTTCCCAGATCATCTTTCCATTTACCTTTGGGGAGTTTTACTGTACGTGTATTGCCGCTGGACATAATGGGGGCTACCAGGTATTTATCCCCCAACATATACTGGTCTCTGCATTCTTCAAATCCCTGATTAGGGAAGGCATAATCCATGTGACGTACAATGGGTTCTCCTGTAATAGAGGCTTTTTTTGCCTGTGAGAGTATATAATCACCCAGTTGCTCATGCCATTTGGCATACTTGATGCACATTTCCAGGTTCTCTTTGCTTAGAATCCGCCAGGGGGCTACTGAAAACTGCATCATCGGCATCATGGAATGTATCTGGCAGGAACGTACAATCAATGTCTGGTCAAAACCGGACGCATCAATACCCTGAAAACTGGAATATTCTCCGCCTCCAATCATGTCGGGACAGGCATACGAATATCCCAACAGGCCGGCGGCTATCATTGAGGGAACCAGACTTGCCACTCCGTCCCATGAGTATTTCTTGTCGCCCAGGCGTTGTACTAAAGGCTGGCCGCCTAATTTCCAGCAGGCACGGAATTCGTTATATGGAAATTCGAGCCCCAACTTGGCCCATAAATAAGTCTGTTCGGTATCATACGATTGGCGGTCGAAAACATCTACCTCTTTTTCCGGATATCTTTCCGGGTCTCCTGCATCGAATTTGAAACCGTCGATATGATAGTCTTGCTGCATTTTCTTGAGCGTACTCCGTAAATGGTTATAAGCTTCAGGATTGCTCAGGTCATAACAGGCACTGGAACCGTTCCACCAATCGAGAATTGCCGGCTGGTCACTACCTTTTCTTTTTACCAGATATCCCTTTGTCTTTAGATACCTGAATTCTTCGCTATCGGGTGACACAAACGGACTTACCCATAACATCACTTTAAATCCCATGGCATGAAGTTCGTCAACCATTGCTTTGGGGTTCGGAAACTTGTCCGGGCGGAAGTTGAAGTTTCCGTAATCTTTTTGCCAGTTATCGTCAATCATCAGTATGCCGGTAGGAAATCCGTTGTCGATAATACTTCTTGCATATTTCAGGATATCCTCTTGATTCTGATTATATATAAGCTCTATCCAGGTATTGTATTGCGGTTTTGAGAAGAACAGTTCGGGCGGCAATATACCGGCGGGTGGGAGATACTTTCCGGAAGCGGTCAGGTAAGCCTCTTTTAATGTGTTTCCCGCGGTAGCGTACTCTATTGTTCCTCTGGCGGATTCTATGCGGATTTTTCCGTCTCTCAGTTGAAACTGGAATGGACCGTCACACCAGATATAACGCCCCTTATTCGAGATAAGTAACGGGGTAGTCTGGTTATTAAAATTCTGGGTTTGCAGGTCGGCTTCTATTGTGTTATCGCAGAAAGGCATTTTATTGCCGAGGTCGGTAGCTCCTCCCCACCATTTTTCATTGGGAAGGATTTCTATTTCTTTTACCTGTTGTGGCAAAGCAGTTGTTGCGAGACTGAATGCCAGGATACTGAGGATTAATTTCTTCATAATATAAATATTAATGTGACTAATGCTTGATAAATTCGGAGGGTGAACTGCCGAATTGTTCTTTAAATGTTCTCGTGAAATAAGACGGACTTTCGATTCCGACGGCATAACCGACTTCACTGATTGACATATCGGTGGTTCTTAACAATTCGGCTGCCTTGTCCAACCGAATCTTACGGATGTAATTTCCCAAAGACATTCCGGTTGTCGACTTGATAAAGCTATACAGTTTGGTCCTGTTCATTCCAAGTTCGAGGCAGAGGTGGTCGACGGAGAATTGCTGGTCGGTTAGATTGGCATTAACCAACTCTACTAGTTTGTCGAACACTTCTCTTTGTTTCTTGTCCTGAATCTCCTGCCGGACGTTGTTGGCGGTAGGCAGATTCCGCATCTGATGACTTTTATTGAGAAGATTGCGGACGTTTGCTTTGAGAAGTCTGGGGTTGAAGGGTTTGGGGATGTACGCATCCGCTCCCATTTCAATCCCTTCAATCTGGTCCTCAACCTGCGATTTTGCAGTAAGCAGAATGATAGGAATAAAACAAGTCTGTAAGTTCTTCTTTAGAGTTGCACACAGTTCTATACCGTTCATTCTGGGCATCATTACGTCTGAAATGATAATGTCCGGAAGGCTGCGGTTACATTTGTCCAAGGCTTCCTGTCCATCAATAGCCATGATGATATTATAGTCTTTTACGAAATACTCCCTTAATATCATAAGTATTTCGTGGTTGTCATCCACCAGCAGAATCGTAGGTTTGCCTTCCATATAAATAGCTGTGGTTTCTTCTATCTCCAATGGTTCGTACTCTACTGCATAGTTTGATAAATAGTCTTTTAGTACGAAAGTACTTTCTTCTATCTTTTCCTCTTTGGCCAGATAGGTGTCCGATATCGGCAGGGCTATGATAACTTCGGTTCCTGCATCCGGCTTGCTGCTGATGATAATTCCGCCGTGGTGGAGTTCGATAAGGGATTTGACCAGAGATAACCCGATGCCCGAACCGGTATGCTGTTTACCTGTATTATTTTGCACCTGATGAAAACGTTTGAAAATGGTAGGCAGTACGGCTTTCTCCATGCCAATCCCTGTATCGCTCACTCTTATTATCGCCTGTTCGCCGGGAATCATATCTTTGGTATTCCAGAAAGAATCCTTATAGCGGGGAACAATGTCATTCACGTATCCTTTAGCAACCTGAATGTTGATTTCGCTGCCGGCATGAGAATAGCGTATACTGTTGGAAAGAATATTCGACAGTATTTTACCGAAATGCTCCGGGTCTATCCACATCCCGATCTCCGGATTGTCAATTTGTAAGTTCACATGGATGTCGGAGGCTTCCGCCCAGCCTTTGAATTCTTCGTAAATATCGCTCACGTATTCAGGAATAGAAGTATAGGTCGTCCTGAGTTGGGCGGACTTCACTTCTACCCGGTGAAAATCAAGCAGTTCGTTGACCATGTTCGACAGTTTGCCTGTATTATGTTTTATGATATTTACATATTTGTTTGTGCAAATGTCCTCGTCTTCAGCAATCTCATTGATAGCGTGGCTTATCAAGGTCAGCGGGGTCCGGAACTCATGAGAAACATCCGTGAAGAATCTCATTTTCATTTGCATCATTTCCTCTTTCTGTCGTTCCTGTTCTTTCTGCATGGAAATCGTATTCTTCATCTGAGTCCACTTGATGAAGTAACGGAAACCTACGTAGAACAGTCCCAGAATGGCGAGAATATATAGGGTATAAGCCCACCAAGTCATCCAGAAAGGGGGTTGGGAGTAAATCTGCAATGCATATTGTTCATTACTCCATGTTTGCCAGTCGCCTGCTTCCACCAGTAAGGTATGCGAACCGAACGGAATTTTCTGATAAGCTACGGCTGGTTCCTTGCCTGCTTCTATATATCGCCATTCATTATCATATCCTTCCAGTTTGTAGCGGTAGCGTATGTGGTGCTGGTTACTGTAAGATAATGAGGTGAAGTTGACGGAGAAATTATTATCAGGATACTTGAGTTCAAGACTGTTGGAAAATTCGATGTCCGAGTCTACAGGTTTTCCGTTGATATGGCAACCGGTAAAGTAAACACGATATGAGGTGTTATGCGGAGTTTCGGCAATAGGAGTGAAGTAGTTCAGGCCGTGGGCTCCTCCGAAGTATAAGTTTCCTTCGTCATCCTTGGCGGAAGAGGAAGTACCGAACACATAACTTTGTAAGCCATCGTTTGTGTCGAATACATTGAAGCGTTTTATCCCGTCGTCGAAGTAGTTCAGATTAAAGCCTCCGCACCATACACGCCCGAACTTGTCGACTTCGATACTCTCTATGTCGTTGGACGTCGCTCCGGCTTCTATCCCGTAACTTTTGGCTGAGTAGTCGTAAATCCCGTTGGGCCTGTCTATCAGTGTCACTTTATTAAGCCCGTTGCCCATGGTGCCTATCCAGTAAGTAGAGTCGCTTCCCTTGTCGATAGGCCAGATGTAGTTACTGCTTAAACTGTTCTCGTCGTTCTCTCTCGCCAGATATTTGACGATACGGACTACCTTGCCTTCATTATCGAATATGACACGGTTGATACCCATTGCCGATGTGATAATGAGTTCATTTTTAGTTGTATCGCTATATATGTTGTGAAGCAAGTCGGTGGACAGATTACAAGGAGCGGGAGTCCGGCTGGTATAGGTCATCGTGTTTTTCCATAGACCGTTGCTCTCTTCGAAACACTCCAGTCCGGCATATGTCGTGACCCACAAACGGTTGAACTTGTCGAAATCCAGCCAGAAAATATAACCGCCGTTGATTGTCCGCAGTGAGTGGGTAACTTCTCTTGTCTTTTTATTGATAATGACGATATTATCTCTGACAGCTGCATAGATATTCCTGCTATCCGACTGTATACTTGTGATACTCGGAAATAACTGGGGAAGGTGACAATAATCCCATATCACCTCTTTAGTTCTGATATCGAAACTGCTCAATCCGCCAAACTTGCTTCCCATATATACATGGCCATCCTTGCTGTAATGTACGGAACTGATAAACTCGGAACCGATACTTGTATCGGACGTTCTGAAAGGACTGTATCTGACAGTCTTGAAAAAACGGGCCCTTGTATTGGCATAAGACACGCCTGCGGTCCAGGCGGATACCCATATATTATTGTCCCTGTCGAGGAAGATATTGTTGATGTCACTTCCTACCGAATAGGGATTGGACGGTGAGTGCTTATGTTCCATGACAGAGGTGGACTCATTGCTTTTCCATACTTGGAAAAGTCCTTCGTTTGCTCCTATCCATACATATTCGGGGTCAACACATAAGGACAGTACCCCACCCGGAGTATGGAACATGACCTGCTTGGCAAGTGTATAACTGCCGTCGTTTTCGATTTTATATTTAGCCAGATGTTCCTGATAGATGATCCATAAATCTCCGTTATCATAACAAATATCCCTGACTCCCGATCCTATGTTATTATTGATATTGCCAGAAAACTTCAATTCTCCCTCAGCGTCAACCTTGTAGGCGGACAGATACCTTTTTCCCGAAATCCAGGCATTCCCCAGGCTGTCTGTTGCCACCTTCGGGTTCAACTCGTCGGAAATATAATTGTAAGTGTCTCCTATCTTTCTGGCAGAAATGACCGGTTCCCCGTTATCTTTTCCAGAAGATTCAATCTTTACCAATCTGATTTGGTTATCCGATATGAGCCATAACTGATTACCAATGCCCTGCTTGAGCACCCTGACTTTGGAATAAAAGGCGGGATCGGGTTGAGCCTCTGTCCGGTAACTGACAAATTGCTTGGTTCTGATATCAAAACAAGCCAGTCCGGCTTCCGTAGCCAGCCAGATATAGCGACCTACTATCTGAATACTATAAACCCTGTTATAATAGACTGAATTTATAATACCGTTTTCGTACTTGTAGGAATCAATGGAATATCCGTCGTACCGATTAAGCCCTCTATGGCTTCCGAACCACATATATCCTAAGGAGTCTTGTACGATACAGGTCACGTTATCGTGTAGCAGTCCCTCGTTTCTGGTCAGATGACGGAACAGGAGTTCTTCCTGTGCATTGCCGGTTATGAATGCACAGGAAAGAACGATAAGTGACAGAATGATTTGTTTATAATATCTCATAAGCAAAAAACGTCTGTGTTATGGACGAACGGTTATGTCAATGGTAGAGAACTGAGTGTTGTAATCATATTCACTTGCATGAATATTGTTTCCTACATTGTCTTTATACCCGCTATCCGAATAGTTTTTCATACTTGTATTGGTGCCTATTACGACTACCTGATAATTACCCGGTTGCGTATACGTATATTGATATTTTAATATTCCGGAGTTGTCATTGATGTTCAGAGACTGGCCTGTGGAGAACGGAATATAGTCTATATCACCATAACTTGCGGAAGCTATGTAGTAATCGCCTAAATATCCGGCATTATTACTAGGGGTAAATAAGATCTGTATGTATGACAATGTACCCATCGTTTTTCCCGTAGCTCCCTGCCAGGCGTCTATAACACTCGACAAGTCAACGGAGTAGTCCGTAAACGCGGTATTGGGATTCCAGTATATGTCCCAGACGGTTTCATCTCTGAATATAACCTCCGTTTCGCCGACTCCAATGCCGCCGAGGCGGATGACTACCTGAAAGGTTGTGATGTCCGGACGCTGCTCTCCCGAACTGACATCTTCCAGGATGTCTTTGTCGAATCTCATCCGTAAATTCAGCTTTTTGTTTGTTCCCAGTTTGGCGTCCGTATGCAGGCGGAGTGCCTGATACCACCATTCGGGATGAACGGATGTGATTTTCAGTACATTCTGCTGAATGGACTCGTCATACTCGATTTCGGCTTCCGAACCTATCAGGTTATCACCACTGCCTGCGTTCACAACTTCTGCGAGATTGTCCGTAATGGAAGTGGAACCGGCGGGTGTATCGGCAAAGTTACAATTATACGGTGTAATTTCCGGATCGATAGGGCGATAATTGTTGTTTTGTAAATCATCGTTGGTTTTTCCTTGCAGCAGATAGTAGGCACTGCTCTTGTAGTCGTGCCCGTCGTCTCCGGTGTAAATGGATACGGCCATAGCATTATGCCGGATACTGAATGTAACGGGTTCTCCTACCTTTACCTCTGTCTTGTCTGCGCTGGCGGAGATATGTAAGCTGGGGGCTTTCTCTTCATTGCACGCAATAAATGTAGTTGCTGCGAGCAGAAGTATGAATTTAGTATAGGTTGTTTTCATTCTCTTATCGTTTTAAGTTGACACAAAAGATTAATATCCCGGGTTCTGAGTCAGGTTCTTGTTCACATCTATTTCACTCAAAGGCACGGGCAATAACATATTGCGGGATTGGATATTCTCCGGAGCTCCGGGAGTTGTGATTTCCCGTTCCGTATTACTGATGAACGGGTTATATTGCCGCCATGCCTGCATCTGCTTTACCAGGATACCGCGGCGGACGAGGTCGCACCACCTGTCGGTCGACTCGGCTACTAGTTCGCGTGCCCGTTCGTTAAGTATTTCAGTTCTGAAGGCTGTATAATCATCGCCGTATCTGTTATACTCCCAGGCAGTTCTCACTCCGTCGTAGATATAACCGTATGCTCCGGGTTTCCAGTCGGGTACACATTCGTCTACTTCGGTAGCATAGTCGGTAATTAATTTACGGGGCAGTACATCCTGGTGCATAATGCCTTCGTTGGCGATTCGCGAACGTTTGCGCACAAGGTTGACAGCGTCGTAAGCAGACTGTATGGAGATTCCGCTCATGTCCATTCCTGAAGAAGGTCGGTAGTCGCCGGGAGCATGGTTGACTTCGTTGTATGCTTCCGCGTACATCAGTAACACGTCCGCATAGCGGAGCAGAGGTTCATCCATACCGAAGTTGGTGTAATTGTATGATGAAGGGTCTGCCAACGGATATCGTCTGAATTTGCCGATACTCCATTGAAGCCAGTTATTGTTTTCCGTGGCCTCGCTCAGCTTCTGGTCGCCCCTTGTGTCCCAATACATCTTGTAGTCCCAGCCCCATAACGTTCCGTCATCTTGTATGGTCATTCGCGGGCAGTTCCATAAACGGCGGATAGAGTCGCTCGGTTCATACATCATGCGGTGGTAGTCCGAACTTGAGATGTTATCCCACGAACCTCCGAGGTTCTGGTTGCCTCTGATACCGAACATCATGCCTGTCCATGTTCCCGTGTCGTCACCTGTCAACCCCTGAACACACCACAAAACTTCATCCGGTGCCTTGTCCCGGGTCTTGGCATTGAATACATCCGGATAATAGTCCACCAGTTTGTAACGTCCGCCTTGAATAACAGCACTTGAATGTTCGAGTGACTTCTCGAAATTGTCGGCTGCATTGCCTAGTATTTCTTTTCCGTCCCGTTGCGCTACGCTACCCAGCCATAAATATACTTTAGCCAGGAAACCATGGCAGGCGTCTTTGGTCAATCTGCCGTATTGATAGCCTTTTGAAGTGTCGCCCTTGTCCATTGTGTGACTGATACAGTATTCGAAATCCTCTATGATTTGCCGGAATACTTCTTTCTGCGGAATGCGTGTCACCTCCAGTCCGTCAAGAGATTTGGTATCGGTCAATACCAGCGGCACATCACCAAACCACCTGACAAGGTCGAAATACAGGAAAGCACGGATGCCATGTGCCTGTCCGACATATCTTTCCCAGTTGTTGATTTTCTCTTTGTTGGCAGTCACGTTGTCTATCACAGAATTGCAGTCTTTTATCACTGCATAGTGATTTTGCCACATACCGGCGATATATGTGTTCTCAGAACCGTATGTGAAGTTACTTAGTCCGCTTGCTTCGTCCCAGCTTGCGCGTTTCAGCAAGTCGTTGGGGATTTGCTTTATATTGTATCCCGTCACCCACGAATCGGATAATCTGCGGTAAACACCATTAATGGCTTGCCGCGCATCGGATTCACTGTTGTAGAAATTGTCAGTTGTCAGTTTGCCTTTGGGGTCTTCTTCCAGAAAATCGGAGCAGCCACAAATGTTCAGGCATACAAGCATTGCAATTAATATGTTAAACTTATTCATGTACTTGTTCTTTTATGATTAAAACCCTAGTTCGATTGAAAGCGAGAAGGAGCGTGGTCTCGGGTACGGGCTCATGTCGAGTCCGGGAGCCAGACGGGCTACTGTTCCGTAACCGGTATTTGCCTCGGGGTCGAAGCCGGAGTAACGGGTCCAGAGCCATAAGTTCGTTCCGGTCAGTGCTATGCGCATTTTGGAGAGGCCCATTTTGCCGGTTAACTTGGCGGGGAAGGTATAGCCCAGAGTCAGGGTTTGCAGACGTAAGAATGAACCGTCTTCTACCAGGTCACTTCTAAGTACGCTTTCTCCCCAGGTTCCTCGGCCGTACAAAGGATAATTATTAGTGGGGGTGTTGGCAGACCATACATCTTTGTAGACACTCTTCAGGACGTTGTTGATACTAGTCGTTCCTACGAGATAGTAGGCGTTGCCGTTTACTACGTCGTTGCCGTATGACCAGCGGAAGAAGGCGTACAAGTCGAAACCTTTATAAGAGAATGTATTTCCGATTCCTCCTGTATGTTTGGGGTTGACATCCGCAATCGGTGTACGGTCGTTCGAGTCGATTACACCGTCTTTATTGACATCGACAACTTTGAGTTGTCCCAATCCGAGGTTAGGGCCGGGGTATCCGTTGATGACTTCGGTATCATTGTTGTAAGTTCCGTCGCTGATATAGCCGTAGTAGATACCTACCGGCATTCCTACTCTGAGCAGGACGTCACTGGTAATTTTGGCATTAATTCCTCTGTCGTAGAATTGCTGGTATTGTCCCTTGTCCAGTGACAGGATTTTGTTCTTGTAGAAGGAGATATTGAAGTCCGTCGACCAATTGAAAGCGCCTTTAAACCAGTTCGCGTTAATGGCGAACTCCATACCCTTGTTCTCCATTGAACCTGCATTTTTCCAGGCTTTGGTATAGCCGGAAGTAGAAGGAATGTTTACTTGCAGTAACATATCGTCAATCCTTTTGTAGTAAAAGTCTGCCGTAATAGAGAAACGGTTATCCAATACGCCGAAATCAAATCCGATGTTGTACTGTTTCTGGCTTTCCCATTTCAGGTCGTCATTCGTTACGTTGGAAGGATAACGCCCGATTTCCACCGTGCTTCCGTTCATTACCACCTTATTGTTTTCCAACTGGGATAAAGATTGATAAGAGGGAATCTGATTATTACCCGTCATACCGAAGCTGGTGCGTACCCTCAGGTTGGATATGAAATCAAACTTCTTGATGAATTCTTCTTCGGAAGCGCGCCATGCGACACTGACAGCAGGGAAATAGCCGTATTTGTTATTGGCTCCGAACTTGGAAGAGCCGTCGACACGCAAAGAGGCATTTAATACATATTTATTGTCGAAAGTATAGGTTCCCCTACTGATATACGATACCATTTGATTGCTGTCATACGTGTATTTGGGAGCGTAAGTGACCAGCCCCTTGTCTATTCCCCATATACCGACAGCCATGTCTTCGAAGTTTGTTGATTTGTTGTAGATATCTTTCATCGACCATTTGCTGGCCTCAAAAGCTCCCATTAGTGAGAAGGAATGCTTCTTTATGCTTTTCGCATATTGCAGCCGTGCTTCATATACCCAACTGTTTTCTTCCCGGTTACTGATTTCCATGCGTCCCCTTTCCGATTGCCCGTACCAGGTATCCGAACCCCAGAGCTTGTCCTGATCCATGGAATACTGGCGATAAGAGGCGCTGGTACTGAACGTGAGGTCTTTCAATATCTTATAGTTGAAGTAGATATTACCATTGAGTTCACTATACTGATTGTTGATATTGACCTGATCGACTGCTACCAGGGGGCTCATAATGTTCACGTTACTGTAATTCATGATATCCGCCAGTCCCGGATAAAAGAGGAAAGGAGAAATCTGCAAGGCATTGAGAATGACTCCCGACTGTGACCAGTCGCTGACCGGATTCTTGTCTTTAGAGGTAGAATAAGACAGATTAATACCGATATTGATTTTGGAATTGACCTCCTGATTCAAGTTCAGGCGTGAGGTGAAACGGTCGAATGCAGACCGTTTGATAATTCCCGTATTATTCAGATATCCGAGTGAAAGCATATAGGTTGTTCCTTTGGTTCCTCCGGATATACTTGCGTTTGCTTCGTATTTTCTCGCTGTCCGGGTAATTTCATCCATCCAATTGTGTACGGACGGGTCGTTCCAACCTTTGTTGTCAATCACGTTTTGCCAGAAATTGATGAGGTTCGGACTATCGTATGTTCCGTAATCAAGCATTTTCTTTGCGTACTCTTCCGGAGATAATACTTCCAGCGGAATATTGGGATTCATATCCAAACCTCCTGTCAGGCTGAACGAGAATTTAGGTTTGGTAGAGGCTGCTCCCCGTTTGGTGGTGATGATGACAACGCCGTTGGCTCCTTTGGCGCCATAAATGGCTGCCGCCGCTGCGTCTTTCAGAATCTCCATGGATTCGATGTCGTTCGGGTTCAGTCCTAACAATGGATTATTCACCGTTTCGGTATCTTCATTAGTAATTTGTTGAGTAGGCATGGGGACACCGTCGATGACAAACAGCGGCTGTCGGGATAATCTGCACACCGCTGATTTTGCCTTGCAGTGCTTGCAGGGTTTGCGCCGAACTGCTTTTGGCAATATCTTTTATATTAACTGACGCAACAGCGGTTGCAATGTCGCTTTTTCTCTGGCTACCGTAACCTACGACTACTATCTCGTCCATTTCTGTTACTGACGGATCCAGCGTTATATTAAACTTGCGGTTTTTCCCGATAGCCACTGTCTTGGGTTTATATCCCAGATAACTGATGACAATCTTCTCGGAAGGAAGTGCTTTTAGAGTGAACTTTCCTTCTAAATCTGTAATTACGGCGTTGGTAGTGCCTTCGATATTTACCGTAGCACCGATCAGAGGTTCGCTCTTCTCATCCAACACTTGCCCTGAAATAGTTACTTGCTGTGCTAATACTACCGTCATGTGGAGCATTAGGAACAATGTGCTTAATAGTACCTTTCTCTTCATAGTGCAGATATTAAAGTTTATAATAAGAATGAATACAAATAGACTTAAATGGTGATGCAAATAAAGCGATTTATAATATTCGGGCTTTGACTTATAGTACTTTTCTCTTGACCAATTTACAAACTTCTTTTTAAAATTATCTCCGTACGCCTTAAAATTAGGGGAGAGGACTGCTAATTTATAAATAGTTAGGAAAAAGACCAGATATGAAGGATTGTATATTCAATCATTCTATTTTCTGAAATTTGCGGCCCGGCGTAGGTCTGAAGGAAAAAACTCGAAGGATTTAGTATTAGTGAATTCGCGAATGTTGTCATATTGGGCTATTCCCTGTTAATGTGTCGCTCTTTTGCTGGTTAGTGGGGTGTAGGGAAGGAAATATTAATGATCCTGTTTGAAAATGATAATATCAGTTGCTTCTTGTTCTTATGCCAACTAGGGTAAATAGTGCTTCAAATAGGTGTTTAAAATCCTTCTTTATCGTGTCCGGTTTGTTTCTCACCTTGAAACATTTTGTTTCTCACCGAGGAACACTTTGTTTCACACCGGGAAACACTTCGTGTCGCACCGGGAAACAACTCGGGAAACGGTTGTTTCTTGCATATTTGGCTCGTTTATATGCATAAAAAGACCGGATATTGTATGTATATGCGTTATTTTATACGCGATTTCTGCTCTTAGTGAGAATCTGACAGTCCCGGTTGTGATGAGAATCTTAAAAATAGGACATTTCGCAGACTTATCGGTTTCATCTATCACCGCATAGAATTATTCGATTGGACTTTTTTTGCAAAGGCGGGTCTTCCGCCTTTATCTTTGCATCAGAAACAAGAAACAAAACGAAGTTTCTGATGTTATAAGTCAAATCAATTAATAACAATAAAAGCAATAAAGATTATGGAACCAATTTTAAATTCTCAGCTTCCTGAATTCAGTGTTCAGGCTTTTCAAAACGGAGCTTTCAAGACTGTAACCAACAATGACCTGAAAGGTAAATGGGCGATTCTGTTCTTCTATCCTGCCGACTTTACTTTCGTATGTCCTACTGAATTGGTGGATATGGCTGAAAAGTACGACCAGTTCAAAGCAATGGGCGTAGAAATCTACTCGGTAAGTACTGACTCGCACTTCGTACATAAAGCTTGGCATGATGCTTCTGAAAGTATCCGCAAGATTCAATATCCGATGTTGGCAGACCCGACAGGTGCTCTGTGCCGTGCACTCGGAGTATATATCGAAGAAGAAGGTATGGCATACCGTGGTACATTCGTTGTCAATCCGGAAGGAAAGATTAAAGTGGTGGAATTGAATGATAACAATATTGGCCGTGATGCGAGCGAATTGCTTCGTAAGGTGGAAGCTGCTCAGTTTGTAGCGACTCACGACGGAGAAGTTTGTCCGGCCAAGTGGAAGAAGGGTGAATCTACCCTGAAACCGAGCATCGACCTGGTAGGTAAGATTTGATAGATCTTGATAATGATGATTATGAAGGGCCGGTAACGGGAGACGCTGCCGGCCTTTCTTTTCAAAAAATAGAAGGAGAAAAAGGTATATGTTAGAATCTGCATTAAAAGAACAACTCAAGGGTATTTTTGCCGGACTGGAGGCGAATTTTACTTTTGATATATCGGTATCATCCAGTCATGAAAACAGAACTGAACTGGTTGAACTGCTGGGAGACGTAGCAGACTGCTCCGACCACATCACTTGTGTAGTGAATGAAGGAAGCGGACTGAAATTTGCTTTATTGAAGAACGGTGACCGTACTGGAATCACTTTCCGGGGAATCCCCAACGGGCACGAGTTTACTTCGCTATTGTTGGCTATACTGAATTTGGACGGCAAAGGGAAGAACTTCCCCGATGAGGCTGTCTGCAATCGGGTGAAAGCACTGAAAGGCCCGATACATCTGGTTACCTACGTTTCGCTGACTTGTACGAACTGCCCTGATGTTGTACAGGCTTTGAATGCGATGACAACACTCAATTCTTCCATTACGCATGAAATGGTGGATGGTGCGCTCTACCAGGACGAAGTAGATGCATTGAAGATACAGGGAGTGCCTTCCGTGTTTGCTGACGGCAAATTGCTCCATGTAGGCCGTGGCGAATTCGGCGAACTGCTTGCAAAATTGGAAGAACAATATGGAATTGATGAAACCAAAGCGGTGGCTGAGGTGAAAGAATATGATGTGATTGTTGCCGGTGGAGGCCCTGCGGGAGTGTCGGCTGCTATCTATTCTGCCCGTAAAGGATTGCGTGTAGCTATTGTAGCCGAACGTGTCGGCGGACAAGTGAAAGAGACTGTCGGCATCGAAAACCTAATCTCTGTTCCTGAAACAACGGGCAGCGAACTGGCAGATAACCTGAAAACTCACTTGTTGCGTTATCCGGTGGATCTGTTGGAACATCGTAAGATAGAGAAAGTGGAAATACTGGGAAAGCAGAAACTGGTAACGACTTCTGTCGGTGAAAAGTTTCTGGCTCCTGCATTGATTATTGCGACCGGTGCAAGCTGGCGTAGGCTGAACGTTCCGGGAGAAGCGGAGTATATCGGTCGCGG
>OHSB01000103.1_pt1 | contig 20020 bp, 17 predicted proteins | sample 1578591 | NCBI WGS metagenome assembly OHSB01 (sample SAMEA3879508, study PRJEB24766) | human gut metagenome | biome: human-associated habitat; feature: feces | place: USA | collected 1985/1987 | reverse complement strand
ATACACACCGTCCTGCACCATGCTCACATAAGTGCCGTCATAATAGCCTTTTTCCACAAGTCCGGTGAAAAACTTGCAATAGTTCGGTGCTTCATCAGGGAAAAGCACAGCCTTGAAAGTTCCCTTGTTTGTTTCAAAAACCACCACAGGGCTGTCATCGGCAGGTTCGTCCATCTGTATCACCTTTGCGTCAGTATAGTCTATATCGTTCTTGCTTCTGCCAGTGCAGGCATAAAAGAGAACAAAGATTATAACAAAGCAAATTGCTATAAGTGAAAACTGAAAATACGTCTGAAACTGTTTTCTGCGGTATGGACCCAGATCCTGTTTATTTTTGCTCATTTAACGCTCCTTTACTTTTTCTTTATCTTTGTGCCCTGTCTTGTTTCCTCAACGATATAGCCAAGCTCGCCTATCTTATCTCTCAGCTCGTCAGCCTTAGCAAAGTCCTTTGCCTTTCTTGCAGCCTTACGCTCCTCAACAAGCACCTTGACCTCCTCAGGGATATCCTCTTCACCGTCAGCACTGAGCTTCTTTGCAGCTTCTATCAGACCAAGTGAAAGCACCTTGTCAAAATCCTCGATAAGGGCAAGCTTTGTTTCATTGTTAGTGTCAGCTTTAAGAACGTCATACAGAACAGTGATAGCATTTGAAGTGTTTATATCGTCATCAAGCGCCGCCTTGAAGCTACCCTTGAACTTCTCAAAATCCTCAAGCTCCACCACCTCGTCGATGATAAGATCCACGCCCGCAGCACCGGCCCCTACAGCCTCGTCACGCAGCAGCCGCTCGGCGGCAAGGCGCAGTTCGGCGGCCAGCGCTTCGGCGAAATGGAAGTCTGGGCGCTCGAGGCTTACGGCGCGGCTTACACCCTGCAGGAGATCCTCACGGTCAAGTCCGACGACGTGACCGGCCGCGTGCGCACCTACGAGTCCATCGTCAAGGGCCACAACGTACCCACCCCGGGTGTGCCGGAGTCCTTCAAGGTGCTGGTCAAGGAGCTGCAGTCCCTGTGTCTGGACATTCAGGTGCTGGATGCCGACGGCAACCAGATCGAGCTGAAGGAGGACGAGGACGCGCTGGATACCTTCAACCTGGCGCGCATGGACGCCGAGGACGAGCGGCAGAAGCGGTTCGCCGATGAGGATGAGCTGGCTGACGCCGGATTTGATTACGTCGCCGACGAGGAAGTGGACGCTTCCTTCGATGACGCGGACGATGAGTTTTAAGGAAAAGGAGGAGCTGCAATATGAGTTACGCAACATTTGACGCCATCAAGATCGGCATCGCTTCTCCGGAGATGATCCGCGAGTGGTCCTACGGCGAGGTGAAAAAGCCGGAGACCATCAACTACCGCACGCTGAAGCCGGAACGGGATGGCCTGTTCTGCGAGCGCATTTTCGGGCCGACGAAGGACTGGGAGTGCCACTGCGGTAAGTATAAGAAGATCCGCTACAAGGGCAAGATCTGCGACCGCTGCGGCGTGGAGGTCACCCGTGCCAAGGTGCGCCGTGAGCGCATGGGACACATCGAGCTGGCCACCCCCGTCAGCCACATCTGGTACTTCAAGGGCATCCCCTCCCGCATGGGTCTGCTGCTGGACATCAGCCCCCGCATTCTGGAGAAGGTGCTGTACTTCGCCGCCTATATCGTCACCGATCCCGGCGAGACGCCCCTCATCAAGAACCAGATCCTGTCCGAGAAGGAATACCGCGATATGCGGGAAAAGTACGAGGACGATTTCGACGCCGGTATGGGCGCCGAGGCCGTGAAGAAGCTGCTGCAGCAGATCGATCTGGAGCAGCTGAGCGAGCAGCTCCATGCGGAGCTGAAGACCACCTCCGGCCAGAAGAAGGCGCGTATCGTCAAGCGCCTGGAGGTGGTGGACGCCTTCCGTCTCAGCGGCAACAAGCCGGAGTGGATGATCATCGACGTCCTGCCCGTGATCCCGCCGGAGATCCGGCCCATGGTCCAGCTGGACGGCGGCCGCTTCGCCACGTCCGACCTGAACGACCTGTACCGCCGCGTCATCAACCGCAACAACCGCCTTAAGCGCCTGATGGAGCTGAACGCGCCCGATATCATCGTCCGCAATGAGAAGCGTATGCTGCAGGAGGCGGTGGACGCCCTCATCGACAACGGCCGCCGCGGCCGTCCCGTCACCGGCGCCAACAACCGCGCCCTCAAGTCCCTCAGCGATATGCTGAAGGGTAAGCAGGGCCGCTTCCGCCAGAACCTGCTGGGCAAGCGCGTGGACTACTCCGGCCGTTCCGTTATCTGCGTCGGCCCCGAGCTGAAGATCTACCAGTGCGGCGTTCCCAAGGAGATGGCGCTGGAGCTGTTCCGCCCCTTCATCATGAAGAAGCTGGTGGAGGACGGCTCCGCCAACAACATCAAGTCCGCCAAGAAGATGGTGGACAAGGGCCGCACCGAGGTGTGGGACGCGCTGGATGAGATCATCAAGGATCATCCCGTCATGCTCAACCGCGCACCTACCCTGCACCGTCTGGGTATTCAGGCCTTTGAGCCGGTGCTGGTGGAGGGCCGCGCCCTGAAGCTGCACCCCCTGAACTGCACGGCCTTCAACGCCGACTTCGACGGCGACCAGATGGCCATTCACGTTCCCCTGTCCGCCGAGGCACAGGCTGAGGCCCGTCTGCTGATGCTGTCTGCCAACAACCTGCTGCGTCCGCAGGACGGCGGCCCCGTCACCGTGCCTACGCAGGATATGGTGCTGGGCTCCTACTACCTGACCTTCGAGCGGTTTGAAAACGGCGTCTCCCAGATGGACAACGACGAGTACTGGCCCGCCGGCGTGGACTTCGCGCTGGCCGGCAAGACCTACGACGAGCTGACCGACGAGGAGAGAGCCAACGTCCGCCTGAACATCTACCGCGACGAGGACGAGGTGTTGATGGCGTACAACGAGCACGTCATCGGCATCCACCAGCCCATCTGGGTCCGCGTCACCAAGGAACTGGGCGGCGAGAAGATGAGCCATGTGGTGCGCGCCACCGCTGGCCGCATCATCTTCAACCGCAACATCCCCCAGGATCTGGGCTTCGTGAAGCGTTTTGACGAGGACGGCAAGCCCACCGATAAGTTCTTCGACTACGAGGTCACTGAGACCTGCGGCAAGAAGCTGCTGGGCAAGATCGTGGATCGCACCATCAACCAGTACGGCTTTACCACCGCCGCCGAGGTGCTGGACAACATCAAGGCCACCGGCTACAAGTACTCCACCCGCGGCTCCATCACCATCTCCATCGCGGATATGACGGTGCCTAAGGCCAAGTACGAGCTGATCGACGAGACGGAAAAGCGCGTGGTGGACATCGAAGACCAGTACAACATGGGCTTCATCACCGACGAGGAGCGCTACAAGCTGGTAGTCCGCGAGTGGGAAAAGACCACCGCCGACGTGACCGACGCCCTGACCGCCAACATGAACAAGTACAACCCCATCTTCATGATGGCGGATTCCGGCGCTCGTGGCTCCATGAAGCAGATCCGTCAGCTTACCGGTATGCGCGGCCTGATGGCCAACACCGCCGGTAAGACCATCGAGATTCCCATCAAGGCCAACTTCCGTGAAGGTCTGAGCGTGCTGGAGTACTTTACCTCCAGCCGAGGCGCCCGTAAGGGTCTGGCCGATACCGCTCTGCGTACCGCCGACTCCGGCTACCTGACCCGCCGCATGGTGGACGTCTGTCAGGACGTCATCATCCGCGAGGCGGACTGCGGCGCTCAAAAGGGCATTCTGGTGTCCGAGATCAGCGAGGGCGGTCAGGTCATTGAGAAGTTCTCCGAGCGTATCAAGGGCCGCTTTCCGGTCAACGACATCCTGAAGCCCGGTACCGACGAGGTGCTGATCTCCAAGGATCACATGATGACCGAGAGCGACGCGGCGCTGCTGGAGTCCTTCGACATCCACTCCGCCGAGATCCGCACGGTGCTGACCTGCCGCGCACACAGCGGTATCTGCGCCAAGTGCTACGGCATGAACTTGGCCACCAGCAAGCCTGTTGGCCCCGGTGAGGCTGTCGGCATCATCGCGGCACAGTCCATCGGTGAGCCCGGTACCCAGCTGACCATGCGTACCTTCCATACCGGCGGCGTGGCCGGCGGCGATATCACCCAGGGTCTTCCCCGAGTGGAGGAGCTGTTCGAGGCCCGCAAGCCCAAGAAGATGGCCACCATCGCCGAGATCGGCGGTAAGGTTCGCTTCGAGGAGGCCACCAAGGGCAGCCTGCTGAACATCATCATCACCGCCGACGACGGCGATACCCGTACCTACGCGATGCCGCACACCGGCCTGCTGGTGCAGGACGGCGAGGTCATCGAGAAGGGCCGCCAGCTGCAGGACGGCGCACTGAATCCCCACGATGTGCTGCGCATCCGCGGCGCCTCCGCTGTCCACAACTACCTGATCCAGGAGGTTTTGAAGGTCTACCGTCAGCAGGGCGTGGATATCAACGATAAGCACATTGAGGTCATCGTCCGCCAGATGATGCGCAAGGTTCGCGTGGAGGAGGCGGGGGATACCACCCTGCTGTCCGGCGCCATGGCCGATGTGCTGGAGGTGGAGGATGCCAACGCCGCCGTGCGGCAGCGCATCGCCAACGGCGAGGTCCGCGAGGACGGCGAGCCGCTGCAGGAGGCCACCTGCACCCAACTGCTGATGGGTATCACCAAGGCCTCTTTGGCCACGGATTCCTTCCTGTCCGCCGCATCCTTCCAGGAGACTACCAAGGTTCTGACCGAGGCCGCTATCAAGGGCAAGGTCGACCATCTGGTGGGTCTGAAGGAGAACGTCATCATCGGTAAGCTCATCCCCGCCGGCGCCGGCCTGACGGCCTACCGCAAGCTGGCCGAGGAGATGGTGCCCGATGTGGAGGAAGAGGAGGAAGCGGTGGAGAATGTCTACGCCGTCTCCGCCGGCCCCGTGGAGGACGAGACGCCCGTCCAGACGGAGGAGCCCTCCGACGGCGACGAGGCGTAACCCATCCCGATCGCACTGCAAGCACCCCTCCGCTCCGGCGGAGGGGCGCTTTTTCCACCGAGAACGGCCTTTTCGTGAAAACGCCGTATTTTCACAGGAAAATTCAGTGAACTACACAAATTTTTGTGGGGTTTCTACTTGACGCACTTTGTGCCCTATGCTATAATTTCAAATTGCGCGGGATTGCCCGCGGGATTTGCTATGCCATGACAGGAGGAGACCATCCGTGGCCGGAGAGCTGACTGCAAAGGAAAAGGTGGTAGGCTTGAAGCAGACACGGAGGGCCGTCTCACAGGGCAGCGCCAAGCGGGTCTATCTGGCCTGCGATGCCGACCCCGCCCTGACGGAGCCGCTGCTGACGCTGTGCCGGGAGCGCGGCGTGGAGGCGGACTGCTCCCTGACCATGCAGCAGCTGGGACGAGCCTGCGGCATCGCCGTACCGGCTTCCGCCGTTGCCATCGTGGCACAATGAGTTTCCAGCCGGAATAAACTCTGTTTGTTCCGTGGAAAATATAGGGAACCATCCCAAGAAATTTTCGAGAAAGGAGAAACCAAATGCCTACTTTTAACCAGCTGGTCAAGCAGGGCCGGAAGAAGAGCACCTACAAGTCCAATTCTCCCGCTATGCAGAAGGGCCTGAACACGCTGAAGAACAAGGAGACTGACCTCAGCTCCCCTCAGAAGCGCGGCGTCTGCACTGCCGTCAGAACTGCGACCCCCAAGAAGCCCAACTCCGCTCTGCGTAAGATCGCCCGTGTGCGTCTGACCAACGGCTACGAAGTCACCGCTTACATCCCCGGCGTGGGCCACTCCCTGCAGGAGCACTCCGTCGTCATGATCCGCGGTGGCCGTGTCAAGGACCTCCCCGGCGTCCGTTACCACATCATCCGCGGTACTCTGGATACCCAGGGCGTCTCCGGCCGTATGCAGGCCCGCTCCAAGTACGGCGCAAAGCGCCCCAAGAGCAAGTAAAACCTGCAGCTCTGTGCTTTGCCAAAAGGTTTCTCATTATTTTTATAATGTACCTCTTTGGCAGGCCATACAACAGCCGGACAGCGGCTGTTGAGTACCTATGAAATCATATTTTTATGAAGGAGGGAAGCATAGTGCCCAGAAGAGGTAATGTTCCCAAGAGAGAGATCTTGCCCGATCCTATGTACAACTCCGTGCTGGTGACCAAGCTGGTCAACAGCATCATGTTGGACGGTAAAAAGGGCGTCGCTCAGAAGGTCGTTTACGGTGCCTTTGATATCATCAAGGAGAAGACCGAGAAGGATCCTCTGGAAGTGTTCACCCAGGCTATGGAGAATATCATGCCCAGCCTGGAAGTCAAAGCCCGCCGTGTCGGCGGCGCCACCTATCAGGTCCCCATGGAGGTTCGTCCCGCCCGTCGTCAGACCCTGGGTCTGCGCTGGCTGACTGCCTACTCCCGCGCCCGCGGTGAGCGTACCATGGCCGAGCGCCTGGCCGGTGAGATCATGGATGCTGCCAACAACACCGGCAGCGCCGTGAAGAAGCGCGAGGATACCCACAAGATGGCCGAATCCAACAAGGCATTCGCCCACTTCCGTTGGTAATCGCAACTACGAAATAAGAAGGAGAACGGTATGCCGAGAAAGGTTACACTGGAAAATACGAGAAATATCGGCATCATGGCCCACATTGATGCAGGAAAGACCACCACGACAGAGCGCATTCTGTACTACACAGGTGTGAACTACAAGTTGGGCGAAACGCACGAGGGTACCGCGACCATGGACTGGATGGAGCAGGAGCAGGAGCGTGGTATCACCATCACCTCCGCCGCTACCACCTGCTACTGGAAGGGCTCCAAGGATCAGTTCCCCCAGACGCGCATCAACATCATTGACACCCCGGGCCACGTGGACTTTACTGTGGAGGTGGAACGTTCTCTGCGCGTGCTGGACGGTTCCGTCACCGTAATGTGTGCCAAGGGCGGCGTGGAGCCCCAGTCCGAAACGGTGTGGCGTCAGGCCGATCACTACCATGTCCCCCGGATGATCTACGTCAACAAGATGGACATCACCGGCGCGGATTTCTATCACGTGCTGGACATGGTGCATGACCGCCTGAAGGCTAATGCTGTCCCCATCCAGCTCCCCATCGGAAAAGAGGATACCTTCCGCGGTATCATCGATCTGGTGGAGATGGATGCCGATGTCTATTACGATCAGCTTGGCAAGGATATGCGCGTCGAGGAGATCCCCGAGGATATGCGCGACGAGGCTGAAGAGTACCGCACGCAGCTGATTGAGGCGGTCGCCGATTTCGACGACGAGATCATGGAGCTGTATCTGGAGGGCAAGGAGATCCCCACCGATAAGATCCGTACTGCGATCCGCAAGGCGACCTGCGCCGTGGAAATGGTGCCCGTGGTCTGCGGCTCCAGCTACCGGAACAAGGGCGTGCAGAAGCTGCTGGACGCCATCGTGGATTATATGCCCGCCCCCACCGACGTCCCCGCGATCAAGGGCGTCAACCCCAAGACCGACGAGGAGGAGGAGCGCAAGTCCTCTGACGATGAGCCCTTCTCCGCACTGGCCTTCAAGATCATGACCGACCCCTATGTGGGCCGTCTGAGCTTCTTCCGCGTGTACTCCGGTACGCTGACCACCGGTTCCGCTGTCCTCAACGCCACCAAGGGCAAGCGCGAGCGTATGGGCCGCATCCTGCAGATGCACGCCAACCACCGCGAGGACATCGAGACCGTGTACTCCGGCGACATTGCCGCCGTGGTGGGTCTGAAGAACACCACCACCGGCGATACGCTGTGCGATGAGAAGAACCCCATTATTCTGGAGTCCATGGAGTTCCCCGAGCCTGTGATCCGCGTGGCCATCGAGCCCAAGACCAAGGCCGGTCAGGAGAAGATGGGCGTCGCGCTGGCCAAGCTGGCCGAGGAGGATCCCACCTTCCGCACCTACACCGACGAGGAGACGGGTCAGACCATCATCGCCGGCATGGGCGAGCTGCATCTGGAGATCATCGTGGACCGTCTGCTCCGCGAGTTCAAGGTGGAGGCCAACGTGGGCGCACCTCAGGTGGCCTACAAGGAGACCATCCGCAAGGCTGTGGATCAGGAAACCAAGTATGCCCGTCAGTCCGGCGGTAAGGGCCAGTACGGCCATGTCAAGATCCATGTCGAGCCCAATGAGTCCGGCAAGGGCTATGAGTTCGAGAACAAGGTGGTGGGCGGCGCCATCCCCAAGGAGTATATCCCGGCCATCGATGCCGGTATCCAGGGCGCTATGCTGGCCGGCGTTGTGGCGGGTTATCCCGTCGTGGACGTGAAGGTCACGCTGTACGACGGCTCCTACCACGAGGTGGACTCCTCCGAAATGGCGTTTAAGATCGCCGGCTCCATGGCCTTCAAGGAGGCTATGCGCAAGGCTGATCCCACGCTGCTGGAGCCCATCATGAAGGTCTGCGTCATCGTGCCTGACGAGTATATGGGCGACGTCATCGGCGACCTGAACGCTCGCCGCGGCCAGATCCAGGGCTACGAGATGCGCTCCGGCGCCCAGCAGATCGATGCGTTTGTCCCGCTGGCAGAGATGTTTGGCTACGCCACTGACCTGCGCTCCCGCACGCAGGGCCGCGGTCAGTATACCATGGAGCCCAGCCACTATATCGAGCTGCCCAAGAGCCTGCAGGAGAAGCTCATCAGCAAGCGTACCGGACGGGAAAATTTATAAAACCGTAATTAACGATTGATTTTCCCACGCAAATACTGTAAAATGGCAGTGTTAGACTGTAACGCTGCCCCACACACGATACAAAAATGTTAAGGAGGATCATTTCAAATGGCTAAGCAGAAATTTGAAAGAACGAAACCCCATGTAAACATCGGTACCATTGGCCATATCGACCATGGTAAGACCACCCTGACCGCCGCTATCACCAAGTATCTGGCCCTGCAGGGCGGCGCTGAGTACACCGATTACTCTTCCATCGATAAGGCTCCCGAGGAGCGCGAGCGCGGTATTACCATCAACACCGCTCACGTTGAGTACGAGACCGCCAAGCGTCACTATGCTCACGTTGACTGCCCGGGCCACGCCGACTATATCAAGAACATGATCACCGGTGCTGCTCAGATGGACGGCGCCATCCTGGTCATCGCTGCCTCCGACGGCCCCATGGCTCAGACTCGTGAGCACCTGCTGCTGGCCCGTCAGGTGAACGTGCCCTCCGTGCTGGTCTTCCTGAACAAGTGCGATCAGGTCGACGATGAGGAGCTGCTGGAGCTGGTGGAGATGGAAGTCCGCGAGCTGCTGGACTTCTACGGCTTCCCTGGCGACGAGACCCCCATCATCCGTGGTTCCGCTCTGAACGCTCTGGTTTCCGAGTCCACCGATCCCAACGCTCCCGAGTATGCCTGCATCAAGGAGCTGATGGACGCTGTTGACAGCTGGATCCCCACCCCCGACCGCAAGGAGGATATGCCCTTCCTGATGCCCGTCGAGGACGTGTTCACCATCTCTGGCCGTGGTACCGTTGCTACCGGCCGTGTGGAGCGTGGCGTTCTGAACCTGAACGAGAAGGTCGAGATCGTCGGTCTGTCCGATGAGAAGCGCGAGACCACCGTTACCGGTATCGAGATGTTCCACAAGCTGCTGGATTACGCTGAGGCTGGCGACAACATCGGCGCCCTGCTGCGTGGTGTTGCGAAGACCGAGATCGAGCGCGGCCAGGTTCTGTCCAAGCCCGGTTCCATCCATCCCCACACCAAGTTCACCGGTCAGGTCTACGTTCTGACCAAGGACGAGGGTGGCCGTCATACCCCCTTCTTCAACAACTATCGTCCCCAGTTCTACTTCCGTACCACCGACGTGACCGGCGTCATCACCCTGCCCGAGGGTGTTGAGATGTGCATGCCCGGCGATAACGTCGACATGAAGGTTGAGCTGATCACCCCCATCGCTATCGAGAACGGTCTGCGTTTCGCTATCCGTGAGGGTGGCCGTACCGTCGGTTCCGGCGTTGTCATCGCCGTTGAGGAGTAATTTCCGACCGAAGGAAACGGATCAGATGATCTAAAAAGAGAGACACGCGCAAGCGTGTCTCTCTTTTTGCGTATATTGTCCATGCAGTGGGGCGCACGTTCCTGCCGCTGCGGTGCGGCGTGTGAACGATGGCTCCCGCGTCTATTTCTTGGGAAACGCCAGCACGGTCTGGAACCCGTTCTCGCCGGTGGCGATGATGTCGCCGCCTACCAGACGGTCACCGCAGAGGAACAGGTTGGCCTGCACACCGTCCGGGAAGCCCGGATAATTGGCCACGGTGTAGGTAAAGCGACGGACGGCTTGCCCGGCGCAGTCGGCGAAGGGGAGCCCCTGCTTGGCCTGCAAGGTCAGATATTCGCCCCATTGGGGCGCCAGTTCCTCCGGGAGCTGGAGGTCCAGCGTCTCGATGGGCTCCGGCGATACCTGCCAGCCGAGCTCCTGCAAGTAGGCCACCCGCTGTTCATTGGTGGAAAGCCTGGTCTCCTCCTGATGTGCACCGCCGAAGCAGCCAGCCAGCAGCAGGGACATCCCCGTGACGAGTACCAGCGCGGCGGCAGCCAGCAGGCACCTCCGGCGGGAAAAGCGCATATGGATCACATACAAAAACATCACCTCTCACCAATTTTATATTTGTATTTCGGCGGGGATATGCTACAATCAGGAAAATGACGGAGAGGGGGCGGCGATATGGAGCGTCTGGACAAGGTGCTGGCCGGTACGGGGCGATGGTCACGGCGGGAGGTCAAGCTGCTGGTGCGGCAGGGGCAGGTACGGGTCAACGGTATGGCGGCGGTGTCCGCGGAGGAAAAGATCGATCCGGAGACGGCAGTCATCACGGTGGGCGGCGAGTCCATACGGCTGCAAAAATTTACCTATGTGATGCTGCACAAGCCGGCGGGCGTGCTGACCGCCACGGAGGATCGGCGGCAGGCGACGGTGCTGGAGCTGCTGCCCGCGGAGCTGCGGCGGCGCGGCCTCTCCCCGGTAGGGCGGCTGGACAAGGACACGGAGGGGCTGCTGCTTCTGACGGATGACGGCGAACTGGCTCACCGGCTGTTGAGCCCTAAGCACCATGTGGACAAGCGGTACTATGCGCGAGTGGACGGGGTGCTGGGCCCGGAGGATGTGGCGGCCTTCGCATCGGGCATGACGCTGGGCGACGGTCTGGAGTGCCTGCCGGCGGGTCTGGAGCCGCTGGAGCCCGGCGCGTGCATCGTGACGCTGCGGGAGGGCAAGTTCCATCAGGTCAAGCGGATGCTGGCGGCACGGGGCGCGCCGGTGCTGTACCTGAAACGGCTGTCCATGGGGCCGCTGGTACTGGACGAAGCCTTGCCGGTCGGCGCTTTTCGAGAACTGACGGCGGCGGAAACGGCGGCGCTGCGCGCGGCGGCGGGATTGTGATTTCTTAGACATATCAGCAAAAAACAAGGCAGATTTTTTGTGAAAAAAAGAAAAAAATACTTGCAAAACCGTCATAGTGACGATATAATAGGAGCATCAGCTTGACAGATTGCACAAAATACCTATGCGTGGTTCGCAGGAGGAAGTCGTTATGTCGGGAAGAATTTTTCAGAATGTGGTACTGCAATTCAAGGAGACGACGGATCGCACCATCGGCGTCATTGACGCGGACGGTACGGTGATCGCCTGCAGCGAGCTGACGGGTATCGGTAAGAAGTGGAGCAAGTATGTGGAGCCCATTGCCGCGGCGGAGGGTGCCTGCATTACGCTGGAGGGCCGCACCTTCAAGGCGCTGCCCAGCTGGGGCCCCCACTTCGACTACGCGGTCTTTGCCAGCGGCGACGACAGCATGAGCCGTACCGTGTGCTCCATGGCCGCCGTGTCTCTGAACGCGGCCAAGAGCTATTACGAGGAGAAGCACGACAAGGGCTCCTTCATCAAGAACATTATTTCGGATAATATCCTTATCAGCGACATCTATATGCGCGCCAAGGAGCTGCACGTGGCGGCGGAGACGGCGCGCGGCGTGTTTGTGATCCGCCCTGTGGATGAGCGGCTGGAAACAGTGCCGGTGGACGTGATCCAGGGCCTGTTCCCTGACCGGCAGAACGACTTTGTCATCAGCGTGGGCGAGCAGGACGTGGCGCTCATCCACCAGATGGACGAGAACGCCAGTGCCAAGGATCTGGAGGCAGTGGCCCAGCGCATCGAGGAGGCCCTGCGGGTGGACGGCGAGAGCAGCGTGTTTGTGGGCATCGGCACACTGGCACTGCACCTGCGGGATCTGGCCAAGAGCTACAAGGAGGCACAGATCGCCATCGAGGTGGGCAAGGTCTTCGACACCGAGCGCTACGTTATCAACTACGAGAATCTGGGCATCGGCCGCCTGATCTACCAACTGCCTACCACCCTGTGCGAGATGTTCTTGCAGGAGGTTTTCAAGAAGAACCCCATCGACGCGCTGGATCAGGAGACGCTGTTCACCATCTACAAGTTCTTCGAGAACAACCTGAACGTGTCGGAGACGGCGCGAAAGCTGTTCGTCCACCGGAACACGCTGGTGTACCGGCTGGAGAAGATCAAGAAGCTGACGGGTCTGGATCTGCGGGAGTTCGACGACGCCATTACGTTCAAGGTCGCACTGATGGTCAAGAAGTATCTGACCAGCCGCGGCATCGACGCATAAGCTGAATAAGGTTACATAAAACAGCACCTGCCTCATGGCAGGTGCTGTTTTATGTAAAGCACGATGAGGGCAGGGAAGCCGCCGTAAGGTGGGCGGAAACGCAAAAAGTGCCGGACGGGGTGTGTGAAAAAGCGCAAATATAGCGAGACTGCATCGACATAAGGCGAATTAAGGAAATATTCATATCTTTCCTGTTGCCATTTTGTAACCGTTTATATATAATGGGAATACCGGCCGAAAACAGCCACAAGATGTTGCATTTTGACGAACAGGAGCAAAACTATGATCCGTTTGATAGAAGCAGAAAAAACATACGACAATGGGACGCACGCCCTAAACGGCGTGTCCTTTACCGTGGATGACGGGGAATTTGTGTTCCTCGTGGGGCCCTCCGGCTCCGGTAAGTCCACCATTATCAAGCTGCTGACCGGCGAGGTGGTGCCAACGGCGGGCCGCGTTATGGTCAACGGGTTTTCCATGAGCCGCATCTCCGAGCGTCAGATCCCCTATATGCGCCGTACCATCGGCGTGATCTTTCAGGATTTCCGGCTGATCGGCAGCAAGACGGTGTATGACAATCTGGCGCTGGCCATGCGGGCTGTGGGCGCGTCCCCGCGGGCGCTGCGGGAGCGTATCCCCTATGTGCTGGAGCTGGTGGGACTGGCGGACAAGGAGAACCGCTATCCCGATGAGCTGTCCGGCGGCGAGCAGCAGCGCGTCGCCATTGCCCGGGCGCTGGTGAACAACCCCAGCACCATCGTGGCGGATGAGCCCACCGGCAATCTGGATCCCGCCCGCTCGCTGGAGATCATGACCCTGCTGGAGCGCATCAACGCGCTGGGTACCACGGTCATCGTCGTGACCCATGAGCGAGGGCTGGTGAACCATTTCAACAAGCGGATCATCCTGCTCAACGAGGGCCGCGTCATCGGCGACGGCATGGGCAGCTACGAGGTATGAGCATGAAACATAACTTCAAGTTTTTTATCAAGGAGGGCGCGGGGAATATGTTTTCCCACGGCTTCATGTCCTTTGCCGCCGTGGGTGTCACCGTGGCGTGTCTACTGATCATGGGCACCTTTACGCTGGTTGCCTATAACGCCAACGAGAATCTGGCGGATCTCCAGCAGGAGAACGCGGTGCTGGCGTTTGTGGACGATTCACTGACGGAGAAGGAGGCCAAAGCCCTACAGACGAAGCTGGAAAAGGTGGACAATGTGGCGGACTGCACGTTCATGTCCCGCGACGAGGCCAAGGAGAACTATATCGAGAAGTACGACGGCGACGAGCTGTACGGCGACCTGCCGGCGGATGTATTCCGGCACCGGTACATCATCCATGTCACCGACCCGGATCATATCATGGAGACGAAAACGGCGGTGGAGCAGGTGCCCGGCATCGCCAAGGCCCGGGCCGATCAGGCGGTGGCGGAGGGCTTTACCACCGCCCGGAACGTGGCGGGCATCATCAGCATCGCCCTGATCGCCATTTTGCTGCTGGTGTCGGTGTTCATCATCAGCAACACCATCAAGCTGACCACCTTTGACCGGCGGGATGAGATCGCCATCATGAAGATGGTGGGCGCCACCAACGGCTTTATCCGCTGGCCCTTTGTCTATGAGGGTATCCTGCTGGGCCTGTTCAGCGCCGTCATCGCCTTTGGCCTGCAATGGCTGCTGTACGCCGCCGTGGCACAGGGCATCGGAGAATCCGATACTATGCAGATCCTGACGGTGGTGCCGTTTTCGAAGATATGGGAGCCGGTGGCACTGGTATTTTTGGGTGTCGGTATTCTGGTGGGCGTGGGCGGCAGCCTGACGGCCATCCGCCGGTTCCTACGGGTGTAAGCGGGGAAGGAGCACGAGCATGAGAAAAGGGAAGCGACTTTTGTGCGGCGCGCTGGCGCTGCTGATGGTGCTGTCGCTGCTGACGGCAGGCGCGATCCAGCAGGCGTATGCTGCGGCGGCGGAGAGCCAGCAAAGCGAGGAGCAGAAGAAAGAGGAGGAGCAGAAAAAGGCCGAGGAGCAGAAGCAGCGTCAGGCGGAAATGGACGAGCTGGAGAAGCAGAAGCAGGAGAAGAAAAAGAATCTGGAGGAGCTGCGCAAGCAGATCGCGGAGGCCAAGTCCAAGAAAGAGGACGTGATGGGTACCAAGAATCTGCTGGACCAGCAGAACCAGATCCTGATGGAGCAGATCGACGATACCAAGCAGCAGATCGACCTGTACGCCCAGCAGATCGAGGCGTATCAGGAGATGGAGGAGGAGCAGTACAGCCTCTTTTGTCAGCAGGTACGCAGCGAGGAGGAGCGGGGCAGCCTGTCCTACTGGTCGGTGCTGTTCAAGGCTACCAGCATTGCTGACCTGCTGAACCGACTGGAGTTTGTCAACGAGGTGGCGGAGTATGACCGGAACCTCATCGAGGCCATCCGCCAGACGCGGGAGAATATCAAGACGGACAAGGCCGCCATGGAGGAGCAGGAGGCGCTGCTGTCCCAGCAGCAGGATGAGCTGCAAAAGCAAGTGGACGATGCGGCGGCGCTGATCGCCGAGTATGCCTCCACCCAGCAGGGCTACGAGGCACTGGCGGCAGCGGAGGAAAAGGAAGCCAAGGAGATCGAGGCAAAGATCAAGAAACTGCTGGAGACCTCCGACGTGAAGCCCAGCCCCGGCGGCTTTATCTGGCCGGTAAGCACCAGTAAGATCATCACGTCGCCTATGGGCGGCCGCGTGTCCCCCGGCGGCATCGGCAGCACCAACCACCGGGGCGTGGACATCGGCGGTGTGGGTACCACCAGCGCGGTCATGGCCACCAAGAGCGGCAAGGTCGTGCTGACCAGAGTTGTGGTGTACGGCTCCTACGGCGGCAGCGGCTACGGCAACTATGTGGTGGTGGATCACGGCGGCGGCTATACAACGCTGTACGCCCATATGACATCTATCTCCGTCAGCGAGGGACAAATGGTGGCGCAGGGCGACACACTGGGCATCACCGGCTCCACCGGCAACTCCACCGGTCCCCACCTTCACTATGAGGTGATGATCAAGGGTGTGAACCAAAACCCGCTGGACTACCTGCCGGGCTATATCGCACGGTGGTAACAACAACATATACAAAAACTCTGCATCATACCATGATGCAGAGTTTTTTTGTGGAGGCGGCGTATGTACGGCTATATCCGACAGGGGCAGCGGACGGCGCTGACGCGGGAGGTCATCGGCGGCGTACCCTTCTGGGTGCTGACAACGGGGCGGGGCTGGCAGCGGCTCCGGGTGCGCAGTATGCTGCGCCGTCTGGCGCGGCATGGGGTACGCACCGCGGTATTCGAGGACGACACATGGCAGACCGCAGCGGCGCGGTACGGCATCCATCCCGTGCCGGTGGGGGCGCTGCGTCTGGCAAAGCTGGAAGAGCTGCTGGACTGCGTGTGTCCGGCGCTCAGCGGCAAGACTGTGCGGCTGGCTGTCGGCGAGAACGGCGGCACGGCGCGGCAGGCGGCGCAGGTGCTGGCGAAGCGGGCGCGGTACATCGAGCTGACACCGCCGGGGCAGACGGCGCTGGCACAATGGCTGCTGGCACGGTACGGGGTGGCGGCGGGCAGCGGCGGACAGCAGGCAGCGGCGGTGGTATGGTGCGGCACGGCGGACAGCGTATCGGAGGGACCTGCCATATATCTGGGGGCGGACTGTGCGGCACGGCAGGAGGTGCGGTACGAGGCGGCGGGGTTGGCACCGTGGCCGGTGTCGGAGCAGCTATTGGCAGCGCTGTTGGCGGCAGACGGATGGGAGGCATCTGAAATTCATGTGGTATCGGTGGTGTCCCGCGCTTGACAGGCGGGGGGAAACTCACTATAATGCAACGTGATATATTGTGCGTATTTTGCCTGTTTGGAGGCATCTTACCAATAGAAAGGAATGTGCAGCATGGCGAAAGAATTCAAAATGAGTCAGGCTCGCTATGACGAGCTGAAAAAGGAACTGGATTACAGCAAGACCACCCGCGCCGATGAGGTGGCAGAGCTGATCAAGGAGGCCCGCGGCTTCGGCGACCTCAGCGAGAACAGCGAGTACGACGAGGCGAAAAACGAGCAGGGCAAGCTGTATTCCCGCATCGCAGAGCTGGAGGATATCCTGCTGCACGCGGTGATCGTGGACGAGAGCGAGGACTCCGACAAGATCTCCATTGGCAGCGTTGTCACCGTGACGGAGCTGGGCAGCGGCAAGCAGATGCCGGCGTACCGCATCGTCGGTTCGCAGGAGGCGGACGTGATGGCCCGCGCCGTCAGTGAGGATTCCCCCTTCGGCAAGGCGCTGATGGGCCATAAGGCCGGCGACGAGGTAGCCGTGGATGCGCCTCGCGGCGTGATCCGCTACCGGATCGAGAAGATCGAACGCTGAGTGCGGGGCGCATGGCGCCCGGCATTGGCAATATACAAAGGAGGGCTGCAAAAATGGCAGACGAAACCAACCGCAACGAAACCCAGCAGCAGGATCTCGGCGAGCTGCTGCGTATCCGCCGTGAGAAGCTCAAGGCCCTGCAGGATGAGGGCCGCGACCCCTTCCAGATTACGAAATTTGATGTGACGCACCATACGCAGGACATCAAGGATAACTTCGATGCCATGGAGGGCAGCGCGGTGTCCGTGGCGGGCCGCCTTATGAGCAAGCGCGGCATGGGCAAGGTGTCCTTCTGTGACTTGCAGGATAAAACGGGCCGCATCCAGATCTACGCCCGCAAGGACGAGATGGATGAGGTCACCTATGACCGCTTCAAGAAATACGACATCGGCGACATCGTGGGTGTCAAGGGCGAGGTGTTCCGCACCCAGCGGGGCGAAATGTCCGTCCGTGCCCGGGAGATCACACTGCTGAGCAAGTCTCTGCGTCCTCTGCCGGAGAAGTTCCACGGTCTGACCGACAAGGAGATCCGCTATCGCCAGCGGTATGTGGATCTCATCATGAACCCGGAGAGCAAGCGGAACTTTGAGATCCGCAGCCGGTTCGTGGCCTATCTGCGCCGCTATTTGGACGGCCTGGGCTTCATGGAGGTCGAGACCCCCGTGCTCAGCCCCATCGCCGGCGGCGCCAACGCCCGGCCCTTTATCACCCACCACAACGCGCAGGACATCGATATGTATATGCGCATCGCCACGGAGCTGCACCTGAAGCGTCTGATCGTAGGCGGCATGGAGCGGGTGTACGAGGTGGGCCGCATCTTCCGCAACGAGGGCATGGATACCAAGCATAACCCGGAATTCACCACCTGCGAGCTGTATCAGGCATTCACCAATCTGGACGGCATGATGGACATTCTGGAGGGCATCCTCTCCGGCGCCGCCAAGGAAATTCTGGGTACCTACCATGTCCAGTGGCTGGGTCACGAGATCGACCTGACCCCCAGTTGGCAGCGCGTGACCATGGCGGACGCCGTGAAGAACGTCACCGGCGCCGACTTCATGGCCTGTGTCGGCGACGCCGACAAGGGCGTGGAGCTTGCCAAGAGCGTGGGCGTGGACATGGACGGCGTGGCGCATACTTGGGGCAACGCCCTGTACGAGACGTTCGACCAGAAGGTGGAGGAGACGTTGATCCAGCCCACCTTTATCACCATGTACCCCGTGGAGGTCAGCCCGCTGGCCAAGCGCAGCCCCGAGCAGCCCGCTCTCACCGAGCGGTATGAGATGTTCATCTGCGGCTGCGAGATGGGCAACGCCTTCAGCGAGCTGAACGACCCCATCGACCAGTACGAGCGCTTCAAGGCCCAGGCGGAGAAGCGTGCCAACGGCGACGAGGAGGCCGACATGATGGACGAGGACTTCGTCATGGCGCTGGAGTACGGTATGCCGCCCACCGGCGGTCTGGGCTTCGGCATTGACCGGTGCAGCATGATGCTGTGCGGCACGGATTCCATCCGCGACGTCATCCTGTTCCCCACAATGAAGCCGTTGGACTCCGACAAGAAGGCACAGAAGGAGAGCGCTGCCCCCGCCGAGGCCGCAGTCGCCGCTCCCGAAGTCGAGGAAAAAATTGATTTTTCCAATGTGGAGATCGAGCCTCTGTTCCAGGATCAGGTGGATTTTGACACCTTCTCCAAGAGCGATTTCCGTGCCGTGAAGGTCAAGGAATGCGAAGCCGTGAAGAAGTCCAAAAAGCTCTTAAAGTTCGTTTTGGACGACGGAACCGGCGTAGATAGGGTCATTTTGAGTGGTATTCACGAATATTATGAGCCGGTAGAACTGGTCGGTAAGACCTGCATTGCAATCACCAATCTGCCTCCGAGAGCGATGATGGGCATCGACTCCTGCGGTATGTTGATCTCCGCCGTGCATCACGAAAACGGTGAAGAAAAGCTCCATTTGCTGATGGTTGATCCTCACATTCCGGCAGGCGCAAAGCTGTACTAAGCACCCCGAAAATGGGGCAGCCGCTGTAAAAGAAAAGCTGCAAATGAAAGAGGCAGTCCCCCGTGGGACTGCCTCCTTTTGTTGTCGGATACCGAGTTTTTCCGCAGAAAGTCTTGTCAGGCCGGGGCGGATGATAGTATAATACTTCTATCTGCACCGATGGTGCGTACCATAGAGTGAAGGCGCGGAGAACGGAGGAGATACTGTGTATACCATCCAAGACTTATTTGACCTGTCCCACACCCGGGCGGCGGCGTATCTGGCGGCATTCACCTACCCGTGGGAGGCGCTGGCCGGTATCGGTGAGCTGATCCGCCGGCTCGGCCCTGCGCTGGGGGAGGATTTTCAGGAGCGCGCCCCGGAGGTGTGGGTGCATAAGACTGCCGTGGTAGCGCCCACCGCCTATCTGGGCGCGCCGTGCATCATCGGCGCCGGTACGGAGGTGCGTCACGGGGCGTTCATCCGGGGCAGTGCGCTGGTGGGCGACAACTGCGTGGTGGGCAACTCCGTGGAGCTGAAGAACGTGATCCTGTTCGACAACGTGCAGACGCCCCACTACAACTATGTGGGTGACAGCATTCTGGGCTACAAGTCCCATATGGGCGCCGGGTCCATCACCTCCAACGTCAAGTCCGACAAGACGCTGGTGGCGGTGCGCTGCGGCGCGGAGCGCATGGAGACGGGACGCAAGAAGGTGGGCGCCATGCTGGGCGACCAGGTGGAGATCGGCTGCAACAGCGTGCTGAATCCCGGCACGGTGGTGGGCCGGAACAGCCGGGTCTACCCGCTGTCCTCCGTGCGGGGGACGGTGCCGGCGGACAGCATCTATAAGCACGGCGGCGACATTGCCGCCCAGCGGGAGGAGTAAGGAGCGACTATGGGGAGATATTTCGGAACAGACGGCTTCCGCGGGGAGGCTAACGTGGATCTGACGGCGGATCAC
>OHSB01000091.1_pt1 | contig 20992 bp, 16 predicted proteins | sample 1578591 | NCBI WGS metagenome assembly OHSB01 (sample SAMEA3879508, study PRJEB24766) | human gut metagenome | biome: human-associated habitat; feature: feces | place: USA | collected 1985/1987 | reverse complement strand
TGAAGTGGGACAATGGCCGGACGCTGGCGATTGTTCCCGGTGAGGACAGCTTCACGGTGCTGCCGCCCAAGCTGACCACCCTCAAGCTGTATATGCCCCTGACCGCCGATCTCTACGAGCAAAACGAGTACGGCGAATTTGACGACAGCAGCACATTGCTGGAGGGCCGTGAGCTGCGCGGCTATCAGGATCAGATCACGGCGGCACTGGTGAAAAACCGGATGCCGGAGGAGACGGAGCGAGGGCTCATGCATTGGTATGATGAAGTCGACAGCGTCAATACCAAGGTGCGCACCGCCGTCTTCACCGTGGAGGAGCGTGACCGGCAGCTCTGGGGCGTGGCGGAATGCCGTGTTGCCGGGGAATTATCCGACACAGAGCTGGAAACCTTAAAGGAATATCTCACTGGGCAGGCTTCGGACGGCTGGGGCGAGGGCTTTGAGCAGCGGGAGATTTCCGTGGATGACGGCGGTGAATTGTATGTCCACCTTTGGAACTCGGACGAGTGGAGCATCCAAACGGAGCAGGAGCTTTTCTACCCCAAGATAGCAGAGGGCCTGCCGGAGCTGTGTTTCTCCACACTTGCCAGCACCGGCGAGCTCATCTGCATTAAGCGCGGTGAGAGCGGTTATTATCCGAGTGACTGGAGCACGGACAATCCGCAGCAGAACCACGAGCTGGCAGATTACAACAACGAACGCCTCGGCGTAACACAGGAACAGCGATTGGCGATGGAGTGCGGCAGCATGCACGGCTGGAACACTCCTGGTGCTGACCCCGGTTACTATGAGCAGAAGATGGGAGGAATGAAGTTTGGCTAAGAAAGTGTTTGCCGTTTATCTGGCAAAAGAGGACGTTCCAAACAGCGAAGCCTACGCAACGCTGGAACTGCCCGCCTCCCCGTGGGAGCTGTGGGACGCGATGGACAAGGTACGCCTTCAGACAGACGATATCCTGTACATGGAGATCGAAGACTACTATGCCTTTGAGTATCTCGCTCCCCATTTGGACGGGTTAGAGATCAGTCTCAACGAGCTCAATGACCTCGCCGCGCTTCTGTCGGCGCTGGACGAAGTGCAGGAGGTTGTCCTTGACGGTTTCCTGCGCATGTAACATGGTAGCGAATATGCAGAGCCATTGCAACGGTGATGTTACTTATAGCTATCGTATTTATCTCTTATGCTCTAACACATTTGGGGCTGGCAGCGTATTTTGTATTGGAAATTTCGAAGTGAGTGTTGCTGAGATGATCGCGTTTTATAAATGATACGCAGCGATCATAGCCCTGCTATTTTGCGTATGCTTTGCTTCAGAACACAGGTAGGGTTATTTACGGATACTGCTGCCTATCCTTGAAAATGGTAAGAAATGACTGCATCGATTAAGATCAATACAGTCGAGGCTTTGACGCGCCACTTGATTATTCCGGCTTTTTTGATAGAATAAGAATATCACAGGACAGATGCCAAGCGGATATGGGACGTGGGTGGGATGGTGACGGACACCATGCCGTGCCGCGTCACAATATGCTTATTACAGATTATCGCTTAGATGGGGTTGGTGAGGGTATGAAGTACAAAATTGCGATTTGCGATGACTCCGGTGCGGACAGACAGTTTGTTTTGAATATGGTGCGCGCCTGGGCTTCGTCCGCCGGTCACACGGTGCATATCGACGATTTTCCCTCCGCCGAGAGCTTCCTGTTCCGCTACGCAGAAGAAAGCGACTACGACATTCTTCTGCTGGATATCGAAATGGGCGCGATGGACGGCGTCACGATGGCAAAAGAGCTTCGCAAGAGCAACGACACGGTGCAGATCATTTTCATCACCGGCTACTCCGATTACATTTCAGAGGGCTACGAGGTGGCGGCGCTCCACTATCTGATGAAGCCCGTGAAGGAAGAAAAGCTCCGGTCGGTGCTGGACCGCGCCGTGGAAAAGCTAACAAAAAACGAACGGGTCTTGCATTTCGAGGCCGGCGGAGAAATGGTGCGTGTGCCGATTTATCAGATTCGATATGCAGATGTGCTCGGCAACTATGTGACCGTTCACGCGCGAACGGATGTGACGGTGAAAATGACATTGGGCGAGCTTGAAAAGCAGCTCGACGAGTGCTTCTACCGCGTGGGGCGCTCTGCGCTCGTGAATCTGACGCAGATCAGCCGCGTCACCAAGACGGAGATCCGGCTGAGCGACGGAACCGCCATCCCGCTGCCGCGGGGCGCGTATGAGGGCGTCAACCGTGCCATTATCAACATGAGGTAAGGCGTATGGAATTGTTTGCAAAGAAAATCGAAAAGCAGCTCGCCTCCTATCAGCAGGAGCTGATCGAAACGCATTACCGGGAGGTAGACAATATGTACCGCCAGATCCGCGGCTGGCGGCATGACTACCGCAACCATATTCAGACCATGAAGGCTTACGCTGCCGCGGGAGATTGGGACGCCATCCAAAACTACCTCGACCTGCTGGACACCGATCTGCAAACCGTGGACACGGTCATCAAGACCGGCAATCCCATGACCGACGCCATCTTGAACTCCAAAATCTCCCTTGCAAAGGCAAAGGGCATCGAGGTAGTGGCGGATGCCCACATCCCCGTCCGGCTGAAGTCCTCGGAGATCGATCTCTGCTGCATCCTCGGCAATCTCTTCGACAACGCCATTGAGGCCAGCATGAAGCTGCCGGAGGATAAGCGCCTCATCCGGGTCTATATGGATATGAAAAACACCCAGCTCTACATCTCCTTCACCAATTTTACCGCCGGGAAGAAAATGCAGAAGGAGGGAGGGCTGTTCCGCAGCACCAAGGGCGAGGGGCATGGCTTTGGCCTTGTTCGCATCGACGCCATCGTGGAGCGGCTGGACGGATACATCAGCCGCAACAGCGAGGACGGTGCATTCACCACTGAAATACTGCTTCCGCAGGAGTGAGAGCTGCAATTCATCCCCCGGAAAAAGCGATTCGTCCCCGGAATCAACCGGGGACGATTTTTTTCCGCTATGCTATGCGCGTGAGGTGAAACGACATGAAACACAGAGAAAAACCGAAGTACAGCGTCCGGCAAAATGTCTGCTTTATGGTGCGGACCGCTTGGGAGAAGCGCAGGAGAGTGCTGCTCCTTTGCGTTGTGGTCGCGGCCATCAAAGTGGCGTTGGATTTGGCGCAGCTCTATGTCACACCGGAAATTCTTACGAGGGTGGAGCAGGGCGTTCCCGTGGGGGAGTTGCTGACAACTATCGGATTTTTCACAGCGGCACTTCTTCTCTTACAGGGGGCTGCGGCGTATTGCGATGCCATCCGGATGCCCGGTGAGATCGATGTTCGCTGTGCCATCATCCGCATGATCTCCCGGAAAAGCGGCGAGACCTCCTACCCAAATGTCCACGACTCCAAAATTCTGAAGCTGGAGGAGCAGGCGCAGCGGGCCACCAGCGGCAACGACGATGCGGCGGAGCATATTTGGCGAACGCTGACGGAGCTGCTGGCAAATCTCGGCGGCTTTGCCGTATATCTGCTGCTGTTCTCCCGCTTGAGCCGCTTTTTGATTCTGCTGGTGGTGCTGACCGCCGCAGCAGACTTCTTCGTTTCCCACTACATCAGTGAGTGGGAGTACCGCCACCGGGATGAACGGGAACAGTATGACAAGGAACTGCACTATTTTCTGACGCAGCCTCGGCAGATACAGCTTGCCAAGGACATCCGCGTCTTTGGTTTAGCCCCTTGGCTGCGGGAATTGCGGGAAAAATCCATGAAGGCACTCTCCGCCTTCATCGCCCGCCGGGAAAGGACTTATCTCTGGGCTAATGTGGCTGACATGGCGCTGACGCTTCTTCGCAACGGCATCGCGTATGCGTATCTGATTCGGCAAACTCTGGTACATGGCTGGCCTGCATCGACATTTTTGCTCTACTTTACCGCCGTCAGCGGCGCTGCATCGTGGGTGACCGGCATCCTGACCCAGTGCAGCCAACTGCATAAGGAGAGCATCGACCTGTCCAAAATACAGGAATATCTGAACATTCCGGAGCCGTTTCAGTTTGAGGGCGGAGCGCAGCCGCCCGCAGCCGACGGGTATGAGCTGCGGCTGGAGAACGTGTCCTTCCACTATCCGGGCACGGAGAGGGATATTCTCAGACACATAGACCTGACCATCCATCCCGGCGAAAAGCTGGCGGTGGTGGGCTTGAACGGTGCGGGCAAGACCACCATGGTTATGCTGCTTTGCGGCTTCTACGACCCCACCGAGGGGCGCGTGCTGCTAAACGGGCAGGATATTCGTGAATTTGACCGCAGCGCGTATTACCGCCTGTTTTCCGCTGTATTTCAGGGGTTTTCCATTTTGGATACCACCATTGCGGAATGTGTTGCCCAGACCACCGAGCATATCGACAGAGTAAAAGTCGATCACTGCCTTGCACAGGCTGGCTTGGCGGAGACCATTGCCAAATTCCCCCAAGGGGTGGATACCCACTTTGGCCGGGAGGTGTATCTGGACGGCGTACAGCTCTCCGGTGGCCAGACCCAGCGGCTGATGCTGGCGAGAGCGCTTTATAAGGACGGGCCCATCCTCGTTCTGGACGAGCCTACGGCGGCGCTGGACCCCATTGCGGAAAACGATATTTACCAAAAGTACAGCGATATGACGGCGGGTAAGACCTCCGTGTTCATCTCTCACCGGCTGGCGTCCACCCGCTTTTGTGACCGCATCCTCTTTATAGCAGACGGCGGCATCGCCGAGGAGGGTACCCACAAGGAGTTACTGGCAAAGGGCGGTGCTTATGCGGAGCTATTTGCCGTGCAGAGCCGCTATTATCAGGAAGGAGGTGTGCAGGATGAAGAAGAAAGCTGAGGGCATGAGCCTGCGGGAGACCTTTGCCATCCACCGCCGGGCGGCACGAGATATGCGCCGGATCGCACCGGGCTGCTTTATGCCGTTTATCCTCTGTGCTGTTGTGGAGGCAGCATCGCCCTATGCGGTCATCTGGCTCTCCGCCCGGCTTGTCGATGAACTATCCACCCTTCGCAGACCGGAGATTCTGGCCAAATGGGTCCTTTGGATCGTAGCGGTCAGTGCTGCGGCAGAGCTGCTCAAGGCCGTGCTGGAGAGGTGGAAAAATGTCCGGAGCGAACTGCTTGACAGACAGAAAGAAGTTTTGTATACCGAGAAATTTCTGCGGATGGATTATGCCGACTGTGACAGGCAGGAAACACGTGATCTGTTCTCTCAGATCCGGCAGAATGCCGACTGGTCCGGTTGGGGCTTTGCCCATCTCAAGCTGTACTATACGCAGGCAGTCCAAGGCATCACCGGCATTTTAGGGGCTGCCGCCTTGACGGTGAGCCTGTTCACCCGGCAAGTCCCGACCTCGGCGGGAAAATTGACCGCTCTCAATCACCCGCTTTTCCTTGTGGGCATCCTTCTGCTGATTGCCGCCGTTACCTGCCTTGGTCCGGCGCTGGTCGGCAGAGCCTATTCTGCCTGGAACACGCTGGCAGAGCAGGTATGCTTCGGCAATCGCGTGTTCAGCCACTTCGTTTTCATGCAGCCGGGGGACAAGGAAAAAGACATGGATCGCAGAATGTACCGCCAGAGCGAACTGGCGGAGCATTATGTCCGCACAGTGAATATCTTCGGCGTCGGCTCTCCCGTGGCAAAGGCGTCCCAGACCACTGTGGGACTGAGCAAGGCGCTGGCCGCCTCTCTATCCGCTGTTCTCTCCGGCGTTGTGTATGTGTTCGTATGCTTGAAGGCGCTGGGCGGTGCCTTCGGCATCGGCAGCGTGACCCAGTATGTCAGCGCCGTGACCACATTTTCCGGCAACGCCGCCCTGCTACTGAGCACCGTCAGTCATATGCGGGCCAATGCTGAGTTCCTCAAGGCCATCTATACGTTTCTCGACATTCCAAATTCCATGTATCAGGGGAGTCTCACCACCGAAAAGAGGTCGGATCGTCAGTATGACGTGGAGTTTCGGGATGTATCCTTCCGTTATCCCGGCTCGGACATCTGGGCGCTGCGCCATGTGAATATGAGGTTCAAGGTCGGAAAAAGGCTTGCCATCGTGGGCGAAAACGGCAGCGGCAAGACCACCTTCATAAAGCTCCTGTGTCGCCTGTACGACCCGCAGGAGGGGCAGATTTTGCTCAACGGCATCGACATCCGCAAGTACCGCTATGACGATTACATGGGAATATTTTCCGTGGTATTTCAGGATTTCCAGCTCATCTGCCAGCCTTTGGGTGCGAATGTGGCGGGCAGCATGGAATATGACCGTGACCGGGCAAAGAAGGCTCTGATCGATGCAGGCTTCGCAGACCGTCTTGCAGCGATGGAAAAGGGTCTGGACACCATGCTTTACAAAAATCTCTCCGAGGACGGTGTCGAAGTTTCCGGCGGCGAGGCGCAGAAGATCGCCATTGCCCGCGCACTCTATAAGGACGCGCCCTTCATCATCCTCGACGAGCCAACGGCGGCGCTGGACCCCATCGCCGAGGCGGAGATCTACAGTAAGTTCGATGAGATCGCAGGCAATAAGACCGCCATCTATATCTCCCACCGCCTGTCCTCCTGCAAATTCTGTGACGAGATCGCCGTGTTCCACGAGGGCGCGGTCATCCAGCAGGGCAGCCACGCCGAATTGCTCGCCGATCGGGGCGGCAAATACTACGCGCTCTGGAACGCACAGGCGCAGTATTATACGGAGTGAAGTGTATGTAGAGCAGTTCTCACTTTTGAGAACTGCTCTACAGCATCGTCACACGACAGATCACAACTTCGGCAGGGACGCCGCCATTGGGGGGACATCCACACGGCATATGGCGGTGCCATGCGCGGCGAAAGCCGCGGCTGTATTCTCCTCTCGACGCGCAGGCAGTTTCCTGCTATACTGAGAAAAAAGAAATATCTCAGGAGAGCGAGTGCGATGACAAAAATACTCTTTGTTTGCTTGGGCAATATCTGCCGCAGCCCGATGGCGGAGTTCGTGATGAAGGACTTGGTGAAGAAAGCGGGGCTGGCGTCACAATTCCGTATCGAGTCGGCGGCCACCAGCCGGGAGGAGATTGGCAATCCGGTCTATCCCCCGGCGCGGCGCAAGCTATCCGAGCACGGAATCGCCTGCGGCGGTCACGCGGCGCGGCAGCTTACGAAGCAGGACTACGACGAATACGATCTGCTGATCGGCATGGACAGCGCGAATCTGCGGAATATGCACCGCATCTGCGGTGACGACCCGGACGGCAAGCTCCGTCTTCTAATGGACTACACCGACCGCCCCGGCGATGTTGCCGACCCGTGGTACACCGGCGATTTCGAGGCAACCTGGCAGGATGTGCTGGCGGGCTGCCAGGGACTGCTGCATGAACTCATGGAGGGAAACGAAAAATGCTGATGAATTCCAACGAATACCTCAATATCGTCGAGTCGATCAAGCAGGATATCCGCACGGCGCAATACCGTGCAACGGTCAGCGTCAATCGTGAGCTGCTGGTTCTCTACCACTCCATCGGCGAGGCCATCAACGAGCACAAGACATGGGGCAACAAATTTGTTGAAAACCTTGCCGCTGACATTAAAATTTCTTTCCCGGACACCACTGGCTACTCCGTGAGAAACCTGAAATATATGGCAAAGTTCGCGGCGGCCTATCCGAACGATGAAAACGATGAATTTGTGCAACAGCCTGTTGCACAAATTCCGTGGGGACACAATATTACTCTGCTGGACAAGCTCTCTGATAACAAAGAACGCCTTTGGTACGCAGAGAAAATCGCAGAGAACGGCTAGTCCCGCAATGTGCTGGTCCACCAGATCGAAAGCGGGCTGTATCAGCGGCAGGTGCTGGCGGAGAAGGTATCTAACTTTGAAAGCCGTCTACCGTCTCCGCAGAGTGAACTCGCGGCCCAGACGATGAAAGACCCGTATATCTTTGATTTTATTCCGTTCAAAGAAGATATGGTAGAGCGTGACATTGAGCAGGCTCTGGTCAAGGATGTGACAAAGCTCCTGCTGGAGCTGGGAACCGGCTTTGCGTTCCTCGGCAACCAGTACCACCTCAACGTAGGCGGCGATGACTTCTACATCGACCTGCTGTTCTATAACTTGAACCTCCGCTGCTATGTGGTGATTGAGTTGAAGACCGGCGAGTTCAAGCCGGAATACGCAGGGCAGCTTAACTTCTACCTTTCTGCCGTGGATGGTAATAGAGCTCCTCTTGTTGGACATGGTTCTATTTGTGTATCTTGGTAGTGAAGATTCGTGTGCAAGATTTTTTGAGTTATTTTCTACGGTAGTCGTAATTCCGATTCTGCTGTCGTCACTTGCAAGTCTATCAGAGACTGTACAGGGAGCGGGCAGTGCAGAGTTGATCGCGGCCTTGCGGGACTGACTGCTGAAAATCTGCGGAATATTTCGGCAGTAATCATTTTCGAATGACTGGAAATAAATCATGAAAACAAAAGGTGAGGGTACTTAATATGTACTCTCACTTTTCGTTAAAATCAAATATCCAGTCCTTCTTGCAGCTTTGCGCTGGCGGCCTTTTTGTTCTTATCGAAGGCGTGGGTGTAGATGTCCAGCGTGGTGGAGGGCTGGCTGTGGCCGAGGATGCCCGCCACCGTGGCCACATCCGTGCCGCCCGCGATCATCAGACTGGCGGCGGTGTGCCGGAGAGAATGGACGTTCAGCTCTTGCGGCAGGCCGTTCTTCTTGAGGATCAGCTTGAAGCGGTAGGTGAAGGTGGTGGGCGTCATGGGGAGCTGCGCTCCCTGACGGCGGAACAGAAAGTCATCGGCGGTCAGCTGCCGCTGGTCATAGGTTTCGGTGATATACCGGCATTCTTTTTGGTACTCCCGCAGGAGACTTTCCATCTCGGCTGAGAAGTACACATAGCGATCACCTGCGCGGGTCTTGGGTTCCTTAACGAAGATTTCCTCGTCCGTCACCTTGACCGCGTTGCGGCAGATGTGGATGGAACGCTGCTCCCAATCAATGTCGCACCACTTCAATCCGCAGCACTCGCCCCGCCGCATCCCCGTGGCGATGATGAGCTTGAAGTAGGTTTCGTACTTGATGCTCTCGCCCTCCAGCGCGGCGATAATCCTCTGCGCCGTTTCTTCGTCCGCGATCTTTTTCTCACATTTGCGCCCGGCGTAGCGATAGGTGCGCCACGCCGGATTATGCGAAAGAAAGCCACCCTCCACGGCATCAGAGAGGATGCTGCACAGCGTAGCGTGCACGCCCTCAATGGTGTACTCGGAGAGTGGCTTTTTCGTGTCAATGCTGATAACTTTTCGCAGCTCTGCGTAGAAACTTCGGAAGTGCTCCGGCCGCAGCTCGGTGAGCTTGTAGTGACCCAGCGCCGGGAGGATACGCTCGATGTCCTGCCGGTCACGGCGGATGGTGGACTTCGCCAGCTTGCCGGGCGCGATGTCCGTCAGCCACAGGTCGATGTATTTTGCCAGCGTGAGCTGCTGGACGGGCTGCGGCGTGTGGCGGCATTCCCGCTCGAAGAGGACGGCCTGCTCGTTGAGCCACTTTTCTACCTGCCTGGGCGTCAGCTCTGCGGGAGGATGGACGGTTTTCTGCTGGGGGTTGATGCGCTTGCCGTTGTAGTCATAGCCCATGGAGACCACGATGAGATAGCTGCTGCCGCGCTTGCGGATGCTTGCCATAAAAATGACCTCTCTTTCATTTGTTCTCAGTACAGTTGCGGCTTATCTTGCAAGCACAACATACCGCAAGCGCGGCGGTAAAGCTATCTGTAATTTTAGGAAAAATGTATTTCTACGAAAGCAACAATCATGCGCTGTGCCGCTTCGGAGAACAGGCGGCGGCGAGATTGAAAATCTGCTCACCGTCCGGACGGAGCATGGTGCGCATGGAGCCTGCTGCCTGCTCCTTCTGCGCCTGCTGGGGGTGGCAGTAGGTGCGCTCCAGAAAGCCGGTATCCGCATGACCCACGAGGTCTGCCACCGTCTGTTTGTCCACGCCGCAGTGCAGAAGCGAGGTCACGAAGTAGTGCCGCAGGGTGTGCAGGTGGTACTCCCGCGGAAAACCGATGGCGTCATAGATCTTCCGCAGCCGCTTGGTGAAGGTGTCCGGGTGGATGAGCTGCCCCTGCTCGTCGGTGAAGAGGTAGGGACTGAGCCCACGGCGCTGCTTGTCCGCCTCCATCTGCTTGCGGCGCTTGTAGGCGAGGAGGATGCCCCGCAGGTCAGAGGAGAGGTAGACTTCACGGTCTTGCCGTTTTTGGTAGAGCCCTCCACGATGCCCTTGCCGGGAACGCTGCTGCGGGAGCGGCTGACGGTGAGCAGCAGACCGTTCTGCGTGCCGGTGAAGTCCGACCATTGCAGAGCGCACAGCTCGCCCCGGCGGCAGCCGGTGTACATGGAGAGCAGATAGAACAGGCGGTAGTGCCGCGGCTCCTTTGCCAGCGCGTCCAGCAGCTTTTCCACCTCGCCTCGCGTGGGGATGCGCTGCACCGTGCGCTGCGGTGTGGGCAGGTCTAACATCCGCGCGGGATTCTTTTCGATGATCTCATTGCGCTTGGCGTCGCTGAGTACGGCGGAGACCACAGAGAGGTATCGCTGCGCGGTGGATTCGTTGATGCGCTTTCCGTGGTGCTTGCGCTTGCGCAGCTCGGAGAGCATATTTTCCAGTGCCATCGGTCGGAGCTTATTGAGGCGGATGCCGCCGATTATGGGATACACCACCTCCAGCATCCGCCGGTATGCAGCGATGGTGCTGGGGGCGTATTTCGTCTGCCGCTTCAGCCAGCGGGAGGCGAATTCCTCAAAGGTCATCTCGCCGTCCTCGGCGTAGCCGGTCTTGAAGCTACGCTCCAGCTCCTCGGCGGCGTGGGCGACATACTGCCCAATGCCGCGCTTGGGGACACCGGGCGGGACTTGGATGGTCTTTGCCTTGCTGATTTTTTTGCCGTTGGGCCGGTAGCCGTTGCTGACGGTGATCTTATATCGCCGCTCGTCCAGTTGCTTGATGCTTGCCATTTTTAGAATCCTCCCATGGTTTGCTCTTGCTGTTGCTTTTTCTGTTCTTCCCGCGCGGCCTGTTCATCCAATTTTTCTTTCATCGCCAGAGCCGCGCCTGCCGCGAGTCCGACCACTGCGCCGAAGTTTTCGGCGGCGATCTTCGCCTCCATGCGCCGTCGCTTTTCCTCGGCATCCTCATCCTCGTCCAACACTGTCCCCGCGGCGGTCAGTCCGGTCACGGCAGACATCAGAGGAACAGGCCGCGGATCGCTACCACGCCATACCACCCGGCCATCGCCGCTGCGCCGATCACCAAAAGCAGCGCGATCCACTTGAGGGCCACCAGCAGGCTGAAATCCGGGAGCCAGCCGATCCACTTGGAGGAATGCTTCTCGCTCAAATTCCCAACCCGTTCCAGCAGTTTGTTCATTTCCGTCAGCGATTTCTGCATCTCTGTGAGCGACTTCTGCACCGGCGTCAGGTCGATGCGCGTTTTCAATTTCGGCAACGTATTCCGAATTTCCTCCAGCTCCCAGTTTATTTCGCCCACCTGCTTTGCCAGCTTGTTCATTGTCTGCGGCAGATCGCACTGGATCACGATGGGCTGCATCATCTGCGGCAGTGTATTTGCCGATGCGCTGTTCGGCTGATTCATCCGCTTCAATTCCTCCATCGGTTTCCGTTGCTCGACGGAGTTTTCTCTTAACGAGCTCTGTTCGTATTCTGAATTCATGCTCCATGACCTCCTTGCAATACTTTTCTTCGTGTAGTTTGCTGTCGCGGCATCTCATGCCCTCCGGCGTGGTGTAGGTGATGTACTTGCGGGTGCTCTCCCAGCGGACGGCGTAGCCCTCGGATTCCATCAGGGAAACGAAGGCGTCCTTGTCGGCAGCGTATTTCATGCACTCGTCGATGGTGTTCATGAGCCGCAGCTTCCAGCTTTGGCCCTTCAGCGCCGTGTGATACTCCGCGCCGCTCATGCCGCGGGCCTGCTGTGTGATCGACTCAAAGACCGGCAGGCCCATCTCCTGACAGATCATGTCATTGCGCCGCATCAGTTCCTGGATCTGTTCCTTCGCCATGTGCAGCTTCTTGCCGGTGTCGAAATTGACGGAGTTGATGACGCAGTGGGAGTGGATGTGCTCCCGGTCTACATGGGTGCAGACCAGCACCTCGCAGCCGTCGAAGTATTCCGCCAGCCGCCGCGCGGCTTCGTGGGCCTGCCGTGGATCGACCGCCGCGCCCTTCGGAAAGCTTTGCACCATGTGATAGAACATCGTGCCGTCATCCTTGTGGTAGAGCAGCTTCGTGTTCAGGAAATCATCGTAAACGCTTTGCGGCTGGCAGTTGATGCCGCTGACGAGCGGCCCGCCCTCCCATGCGGTTTTCTTTTCCTGCATGACGTAGAGCATCACGCCGCGCATGGCGGCGCGGGACTGTGTTCCTTTTTTGTAGTTTACGAAATGTACGATGGCCATACGGCTCACCGACCTTCCATGACTGACCGTAGCGCAACGCTGACCTCGGACAGCTCCTGCGCGGCCTTGTCGAGACCGATGACCTGCACCTTGCCCATGTTGGCGAGGACGGTGAGGCGGTTGATGTTGCTGCCGATGCCCTTGAGCTGGCGGAGCAACTCTTTCTGCTCGTCGATGACGACGATCCGCTTGCCGAGACAGCAGGCGGTGATGTAATCGCTCATGGACATGTGGGCCTTCGCCGCCAACGCCCTAATCTTCTCACGGTCAGCGGACGCCATGCGCGTGCTGAATTTGATATCTTTTTTCATGCTTTTCTCCAATCGTAGCTAAAAGTGGGTTCGGGCTTCTGCCCGGAATTTGGGTGCAGGGCTTTGACCGCCCAGTGCATTTGGCAGGGCAGCGGCTTCGCCGCAGACCAGACAAATGCGATGCTGGCCGTCGTCCGAGCGGACGACGAATCCCTCGTCCCGCCGCAAGCGGCAGGACTCGCTCTCTCTGTCGCTCGTCCTCTTCCCACCGAAACCGCTTTGCTGGGTTTCGGCGGGAGCCCTGTTGGGGGCGGTGATAAAAACTTCCATTTCACATTTTTTCGGCACTTCTATGTGGGAGGGGTATCACTACCCTCCGGCCGCTTTGTCTGTGTCGGAACAACCCGGCGCGGGGTTTATTTCAGCAGAAAAAACGGCTTTCTCAGAGTGGGTGCTCTGCGCCGACGGACACGCTGTTCCCTCCTGCACACAGTGCTTTTTCGGCATTTCTGTGTGGGGGGTGGTATCACTACCCTCGGCGTGCGCTTCATGCTGTTGAAACGCTGGACGCGCAGGAGTTACGGCAGCGTATTCGTCGTTTTTATGCCGCCCCGGTGCTCGCCCTGTGCGGGCTGAATCTCCCCTCGTCGGGTACACACGCCACCCCAGCCCCTAACCGCGCACACAGCGGCTCACACGCCGAAACACGGCGGGTTCTCAGGGTCGGTGGTGACGATGTTTTCGGCAGCGGGATCATCGACACCATCGACCCTTTTCAGGCAGATCAGACGGTCGCCGTTGCTCTTGCGGAAGGACACCGTAATGCCGTTTCTCCTTAGAGCGTCAACGCTTTTGCGGATTCGGTGGGAGAAGCTGTTGGGGGTCAGTCCCTCCGTACCGGCAGGGTCGATCTTTTCCAACAGCGCCTTGGCAGGGGCGCTGATCTCCGGCTGCCGGCGCAGCAGTTCAGAGAGAAGAAAAAGAATTCTCTCGTTGGGCTGATTGTTCTGTTCGCAGTCATCTGACAGCAGCTTCCAGACATGATCCTCACCATCGAACTCCAGCGCCAGCTCCCGGTAGGGGATGTCTCGCCCGGTGCAGTAGAGCGTAGCGGTGTTCTCTCTGCGCTGACTCTTGCGAAGGACAAAGTTGCTGTCGGTGGCACCGCTGAGTCCGGTGGTGCCGGAGATCATGTTCATGGGATCATCGTCATTCATCTTCCGCAGATGATGCACCAGCAGAATAGCGATGCGGTACTTGTCTGCCAGCGCTTTCAGAACGCCGATGTCCCGGTAGTCGCTGGCATACGGGTTTGCGTCATTGCCCGCGGTGCGGATGCGCTGGAGCGTGTCGATGACGATGAGCCTGGTCTGCGGATGCTCCTTCAAAAATTGCTCGATCTGTTCCACCAGCCCGTTGTGGAGCTGCTGGGACATGACGGCGAAGTGCAGCGTGGGCGGCGCGTCCTCCGTGAGATCGAAGAGGCGGCTTTGGATACGCTGGAAGCTGTCCTCCAGACAGAGGTACAGCACCTCGCATGGCCGTGTGGCGAAGGTCCAGAGCGGTTTGCCCTGCGCGGCGCAGAGACACAGCCACAGCGCCAGCCACGATTTGCCGATTTTCGGCGCGCCTGCCAGCAGGTGCAGTCCCTGGGGGAGCAGATCGTCGACCACGAAGGAGACCGGTTCGTAAGCGGTGCTTTGCAGCGTGTCTGCGTCAATGGTTTGCAGTCGGTTCATAAAAATTTCTCCTTTCTGAGTTGGAGTGTTTATTTCTTTCAGGCCTGTGCTTGTATCGTAACATGGGGATTGACTTTTGAAAATAGGTAATGTATCATTTTACTACATACACTATATTGGGGCGAATACATTATCTACTGGGAGAGGGCTTATGTCTGTTTTAGGAAAAGACCTGTTTGATTTTCAGCGTTCGCATACGAACACAAAAGTGGAATTTGGCGCATCCGGCTACTGGGTGGAGATGGTCCCGGAGATGCAGCCCTACGGAACTGTGCTGACGGAGATCCTAAATCTGGATGTCACACCTTTTCAGAAGCTGTTGGACAGGTTGAACACGGCTGTCCACGAAAAGAATTATGATGACGCTCCGCGTGCCTATATGGACATGCAGAAGGGTTTTGGATCTCTGCCGCTCTACCGATTGTATCTGATGGACTTCCGTTATTTCGGAGATATGAAGATCGAGGAATTTGTGGGTGAGGAAGTGCGGGAGGCATTTGCGAAATATGTGATCAATGAGGAGCGCGAAATACCATCCTTCATGCAGCAGCAGATCAAGGACATTCAGCTCATTCAGGAGCGGTACGCGTGGTTTCTGGACCGGGTTTTTGCAAACGCTGTGTTTGAAAAGAAAAAAGGCCAGAGAAAAGAATCTCTGGCGCAGTTGATCTATTCCAGCGGCTATGAGGCTTTTGTCAGCGGTGTCAGTTTGGGGAAGGACCCAGAGGTAGACGCGCCGCTGGTAAGAGCGCAGTACCGCATCCGGGGCGAAAGAGAAAACGCCGAGGTAGTCGAGAAGATGTATTTTGACCGGCTGCTGGATTTTGTCTATGTGGAGCTTATGAAGGGACTGCAGAAGGGGTTTGTACCGAAACGCTGTGCCAACTGCGGACGCTGGTTCTTGCAGATGCCGGGTATGACCTACGCCTATTGCGGCGAACCGGCGCCGGGACAGGACGGCAAGACCTGCCGGGAGATCGGAGCCACCAGCAGCTTCCGCAGCAAGGTGCGGAACAACGATGTTTGGAAGGCTCATCAGCGGGCCTACAAAAAATATTTTGCCCGTACCCGAAAGGGGACGATGAGCAAGGGCGTGTTTGAAGTGTGGTCCCGGAAAATGGAGACGCTGCGGGACGATGCGCTGATGGAATATGACAGAGCGCAGAGCGAAGAGGAACGTCAGCGCATTGTGGATGAAGTCACGCAAAAACTGAATAAGCTGTGACTATCAGAAAACTTCTTTTCCCAAATCGCAAGGAAAAAACAAGAATTTCCGGGTGGCGTTTTGATATGGGATGATGGTAAAATAACAGTATCGTTTGACCAAAGGAGGGACTGACCCGTGTCCAAAACAACGCTGTTCGACAGCCGCATCAGGAAATACGCCTACCGTGAGGCGGCGCAGATTTACAAGGACATCGGCGCGTCCCCTGACGGCTTATCTACCGAGCAGGTAGACGCCATGCAGGAGAAGTACGGTGCAAACAGCTTTGCGGGGCGAAAGAATGACACCACGCTTCGTCGGTTGCGGCGGGCATTTATCAATCCCTTTAATGTCATCCTCTTTATCCTCGGTATCATCTCGCTGGTGACGGATGTTTTTCTGGCTTCGGATTTCAGCAAAAACGCATCCACCGCCATCATCATCTTTTCCATGATCCTCATCAGCGGTACCATCCGGCTCATTCAGGAGCTGCGGGCAAAGAACGCAGCCCAGCAGCTTGACCGGCTGATCCACGAGAGCATTACGGTCAGGCGCAGCGGAGAACTCTTGGAGATACCGGCGGAAAAGCTGGTGGTGGGCGATGTGGTTCTGCTCTCCGCCGGGGACCGTGTTCCGGCGGACATTCGGCTGACCAAAGTTACCGACCTTTTTGTGTCCCAAGCCGCCATTACCGGCGAAAGCGCCATTTTGGAAAAGAGCAGCCGCACCCTCGGCTACGGCAGTCCCGAAACGTTGACGCAGCTTGCAAACCTTGCGTTTATGGCAACCACGGTCATCAGCGGCAAGGGCGAGGGCATTGTGTTGGCGGTGGGCAAGGACACCATCTACGGCAGCTTCACAAAGCCGGACGCCGAGGAGAAAACGTCCTTCCAGCAGGGCGCGAACTCCATCGCATGGGTCATGCTCCGCTTTATCGCGGTGCTGATCCCCTTTGTGTTCATTCTTCTCGGTATCACCGGGGGAAAGTGGCTGCAATCCTTCGCCTTTGCCCTGTCGGTGGCGGTGGGACTGATACCGGAGATGCTGCCCATGGTCATCACCGCCTGTCTTGCGCGGGGCAGTCTCTCTATGAGCCGCAAGCAGACCATCATCAAGGACATCAACGCTATGCAGGGCTTTGGCAGCATGGATGTACTTTGCATGGACAAGACCGGCACGCTGACCAACGAGAGCATTCTGCTGGAATACTACATGGACGTGCTGGGCAATGAAAGCGGCGAGGTGCTGGATCTCGCATTCCTTAACAGCATCTACCACTCCGGAGTGCGCAACCCCATTGACAACGCCATCCGTGCCTGTCAGACCATGCCGGGACGGGAGGTGCATTTTGCGCAGCTCCTTGCTGGGCATCAAAAGGCGGACGAGATCCCCTTTGACTATGCCCGCAAGATCGTCAGCACCCTTGTGACCGCCCCAAATGGGGAGAATCAACTGATTATGAAGGGCGATATTGCCCACGTTGTTTCCCGCTGCGGCTATGTTGCGTACCGTGGCAAGGTGCTGCCCATGGAGGACGCCAAGGAGAGCGTTTCTTCCGTGGTGGACGAGATGCTGCAAGACGGCATGAAGGTCATCGCCGTGGCGCAGAAAAATGTGGGGCAGCAAAACCAGATCAACCCCGCCGATGAAGCGGATATGATCTTAGTGGGGTATTTGGCGTTCTTCGACGCTCCCAAGAAAACCGCAAAGGTGTCCATCGAGGCGCTGAAACGCTTGAAGGTCACGCCGAAGATCCTGACGGGCGATCAGACGGATGTGGCGGTTTCTATCTGCCGCAGGGTGGGCATTCCCTCTAAAACCGTGCTGACCGGTGCAGAGTTGGACGAAATGACTGACAGCGAACTGAGCGCAGCGGTGGAACGTGCCCATGTATTTTCGGAACTGACGCCGGGACAGAAGGTGCGTCTGGTATCTGCCTTGGAGCAGAACGGGCATACCGTGGGCTTTTTGGGAGACGGCATCAATGATATTCCCGCCCTCTGTGAAGCCAATGTGGGTATCTCGGTGGATACGGCGGTGGATGCCGCCAAGGATGCGGCGGATGTGGTGCTGCTGCAAAAAGACCTTGGGGTGCTGGAGCAGGGTATCTTAGAGGGACGAAAGACCTTCACCAATATGCTCAAGTATATCAAGATCACCGCCAGCTCCAACTTCGGCAATATCCTCTCCATTGTCTGCGCCAGTGCGTTTTTGCCCTTCCTGCCCATGACCGCCTTGCAGCTATTGCTGCTGAATCTGCTGTACGATGTGCTGTGCATCATCCTGCCTTGGGACAATGTGGACGAGGAGGAGACCCTCTCGCCCAGAGACTGGTCCGGGAAAACACTGGGGCGGTTCATGCTGTCCTTCGGGCCCATCAGCTCGCTGTTCGACATAGCGACCTTCCTGTTCCTCTATTATGTTCTCTGCCCCATGCTGTGCGGCGGAATGACCTATCTGCACCTCACCGATCCTGCCTTGCAGCTTCAGTATGTGGCGCTGTTCCAGACCGGGTGGTTTTTGGAATCCATGTGGACGCAGGTGCTGATTTTGCATTTCCTGCGCACCCGAAAGATCCCCTTCTTGCAGAGCAGACCCTCTGCCCCTGTGATGTGTACCACCCTTACAGGAATCGCCCTGTTTACCGGTATTACCTTTACCAAGGCGGCATCGCTGTTCGGCTTGACAGAGCTGCCCCACTGGTACTTCGGATTTCTTCTGATCGTAGCGCTTTTGTATATGCTGCTGACCACGGTAGTCAAGGCGTTCTATCAGGAGAAGTACCGGGAGCTGATCTGAAAGGAGGAGTCCCACATGAAAAAGAACATCGGATTTGTCCCCATGGATTCCTCCCTTGCCGCATGGCTGCTGGAAAAGCTGACGAAGGAACCGCCGGTAAGTGACTCTACCGAAGAACTGCGCTCGGGCATCCAAGATATGCTCCGTGGCGAGATCAACTCTCTGCTGCTGAGTGCGGCGGGAGAAACGGAGCTGCCGCCCCAGCCCCCACCGAAGGGGATGCGTATCGGTGAGTTGGAGATCAACCCCAAAAGTAGACGGGTCATCTCAGCGGGCAGGGAGGTCAGTTTGACCCCCAAGGAGTTTGACATTCTCTATTTCCTCGCACAAAACCGTGGGGAGGTATTCACCAAGGAGCAGATCTACCGGGCGGTATGGTCGGAGGACTATCTGCTGGATGACAGCAACATCATGGCGTTCATCCGTAAGCTGCGGAAAAAGATCGAGCCTGACCCGGACGCACCCAAGTACATCCTGACCATCTGGGGGATCGGCTACAAAATGAATGACCAACTGTAAAGAAAGGCGGGCGCTGGGGCGTCCGCCTAAATTCTTGCCAAATCGCAAGGGAATCGCAAGGTTTTCGCCATGGGATTTCCCTTGCGATTTTTGTATGCTGTACAAGGTCGAAGGGAGGCGATTGCTGCTGATGTAACCGTAGCCCTTCCTCTAAAAACCGACCGAAAGGAGTGATCCCCTATGGACTTCACCTGCATCTTTTTTGGCGTTCTGTTCACCGTGGCGGGCTTTGTATTTGCCTGCGGAAAAGGACACATACACCTTTCAGCGTGGAAGAATATGTCCCAGTCCGAAAAAGACAAAATCAAAATCAGACCCCTTTGCCGAAACATCGGAGAGGTCATCGCCCTGAACGGCATCATTTTTCTGCTCAAGGGCTTCTGGTCTGCGTTCGGCGACCACTGGTTCGTGGGTGCAATGATCGCGTGGCTCGTAGTTGCCGGGTTTGATGTGTGGTACATCGGAAAAAGCAAACGGTATCAGAACTGACCCGCCGCGTGGCGATTTCACATAGATATTTTGCGAACGAGTGAGGTGAATGACATGGACTCTGACAGTAGTCCGCAAAGGCATCGAGCAGCACAGGAGAACACAAAGAGTCTGTGTCCTTCCGACGCTTGCCCTTGCCTCTATCAAAATCAAGGAGGTAAGACCCATGAACAAGAAAGAAAATCGTATGGCTGTTCGCCAGGAGGTTCAAAAGAGCGTGATCCGTGACGAACAGAACCGCCGCATTCAGTTTGCGGCGACCAATCCCATCAACGAGGTTTTGAAGAACCTGCACACCACCCTGCGGGGTCTTGACGAAGATGCCATCTCTGTCAGCCGCGCCAAATTCGGCAGCAACAAGGTGACCCACGAAAAGAAGAAGTCCCTTACCAAGCGGCTTGCCGGTGCCTTCATCAACCCCTTTACCGCCATTCTGTTCTGCTTGGCGCTGGTTTCCGCCATGACAGATATGGTGTTTCCGCACTTTTCCCTTTTGGGCAGCGTCCCGGAGGATTTTGACCCGCTGACGGTGGTCATTATCCTGACCATGGTGCTGATCTCCGGCACGCTCCGCTTCGTTCAGGAGTCCCGCAGCGGCAATGCGGCGGAAAAGCTGCTGGCGATGATCACCACTACCTGCACCGTCACCCGCAGAGAGCAGGAAAAGGCGGAGATCCCCATGGACGATTTGGTGGTGGGCGATATTGTACATCTGTCTGCCGGAGACATGATCCCCGCCGATGTCCGCATTTTAGACGCAAAAGATCTGTTCGTCAGTCAGGCGAGCCTCACCGGTGAGAGCGAGCCGATTGAAAAAACGCCCAATGTGAGCGCGGAGCGGGAGAGCGTCACCGATTACACCAACATTGCCTTTATGGGCAGCAATGTGGTGTCCGGCAGTGCCACCGCCGTGGTGGTCTGCACCGGAGACCGGACGCTGTTTGGCTCCATGGCCTCCGCCATTGCGGGGGAAGCGGTGGAAACCAGCTTCACCAAGGGCGTCAACGCTGTTTCCTGGGTGCTGATCCGCTTCATGCTGGTCATGGTTCCGCTGGTGTTCTTCATCAACGGCATCACCAAGGGCGACTGGCTGGATGCGTTCCTCTTCGGCATCTCTATCGCCGTGGGCTTGACTCCGGAGATGCTGCCCATGATCGTGACCACCTGCCTTGCTAAGGGCGCTGTTTCCATGAGCAAAAAGCAGACCATCGTCAAAAATCTTAACTCCATTCAGAATTTTGGCGCTATCGACATTCTCTGCACCGACAAGACCGGTACGCTGACCCAGGACAAGGTGGTGCTGGAATACCACCTGAATGTGAACGGTGAGGACGATACACGGGTACTTCGCCACGCCTACCTCAACAGCTACTTCCAGACCGGCTACAAGAACCTGATGGATATTGCCATCATCCGCAAAACCGAGGAGGAAGAGGCGGCAGATCCCCGGCTCCTCGACCTGTCCGAAAACTATGTGAAGGTGGACGAGATCCCCTTCGACTTCACTCGCCGCAGACTG
>OHSB01000084.1_pt1 | contig 21918 bp, 21 predicted proteins | sample 1578591 | NCBI WGS metagenome assembly OHSB01 (sample SAMEA3879508, study PRJEB24766) | human gut metagenome | biome: human-associated habitat; feature: feces | place: USA | collected 1985/1987 | reverse complement strand
CGCCGCCGTCAGGTAGGCGGTCAGCTGTTGGGAGACGTGGTTCTCCATATCAGCCGAACAGCCGGGACAGGAACGACCCCTGCCGCACCTCCGTGTCCTCGTAGGTCACGGCGTCAATGCGGCCGTCCACCTGCATCTCGCCGCCGTCCAGCGACAGCTTGCCGATATGCAGCTCCTCCCCGGTGATGATGAGCGTACCAGCGCTGGTGGTGGTGACGATGCAGCTCTCGTCAAAGCGCACCACATCCTCTACGCCGGAGATGCTCAGCTTCTCCCGCCCCTCGATCTGGAGGCGGTGATAGGCGGCCGCGCCGCCGTCGGTCATGTCGTAAGGCATAAAAAAGCGCTCCCTCCCACAGAGTTTTCACTCCATCGTATGAGGGAACGCCCGGTATTATGACAGTTTGTCCGGCTGAGGCGCGGCCTCGCGGTACATGGCGGCCGCCGCGTCCTTGCCCACGTTCTCCGTGACGCTCAGCACCTCCACCGTCAGGGTGTTCTGACCGAAGCGGATGGAGATGACGTCGCCCACCTTCACATCGTAGGATGCGCGCTGCACCCGGCCATTGACGGTGACGCGCTCGTTGTCGCAGGCCTCGTTGGCCACGGTGCGGCGCTTGATGAGGCGGGACACCTTAAGATATTTGTCAAGACGCATAGGATTCCTCCTTAAAACGGTAAAAGAGCCGGTGTGGTCACACCGGCTCCCGTGAAAGCAAAATTACTCCGCGACGGCGTCTTTCAGAGCCTTGCCGGCCTTGAAAGCGGGTACCTTGGCGGCGGGGATCTCCACGGTCTCCTTGGTACGGGGGTTCAGACCGGTACGGGCGGCGCGCTTCTTGGTCTCGAAGGAGCCAAAGCCCACCAGCTGCACCTTCTCCTCGGCCTTCAGCGTCTCGGTGATGGTCAGCAGCGTCGCATTAACGGCGGCCTCGGTGTCCTTCTTGGACAGGCCGGTCTTCTCCGCCACAGTGGCGATCAGTTCGGTTTTATTCATGATACTTCCTCCCAAAAATTCATTTGTTGACGCCGTTCCCCTCCGGGCGGCGTATCTCAAAACGATCGAGATCGCATTAAGAACGTTTTGCTTCGTTCCACAGGGCGGTCATCTCCTCCAGCGACAGCTGGGAGACCTCCCTCCCCTGTGCCGCCGCACCGTTCTCCACGGCACGAAAGCGGCGGATAAATTTTTCGCAGGTGCCGTTGACCGCGTCCTCCGGGTCGCAGGCGCAGAACCGCCCCACCTTTACGGCGGCGAACAGCACATCGCCCAGCTCCTCCGGCACGTCGCCGTCTTCCTCCACGGCGCGGCGCAGCTCGGCCACTTCCTCCTCCAGCTTGTCCAGCGCGCCCTGTACGTCCGGCCACTCGAAACCGGCGGACGCCGCCTTGTTCTGGAGCTTTTCAGCCCGCCAAAGACCCGGTAGGCTCCGCGCCACACTGTCCATGCTGTCGGCCACGGTCTTCTGACCCTTTTCCTGCCGTTTCAGCTTGTCCCAACTGACAAGCACCGACTCGGGCGAGTCCTCGCGCTGGCTGCCGAACACATGGGGGTGGCGGAACAGCAGTTTCTTCACCACGCCATCGCACACGTCGTCTATGGTGAAGCGTCCCGCATCGGACTCGATGTCCGCGTGGAACACCACCTGCATCAGCACGTCGCCCAGCTCCTCCTTGAGAAGCACGGGGTCGTCGTTGTCGATGGCCTCGGCGGCCTCGTAGGCCTCCTCCAGCAAGCCGCGCCGGATGGACTGGTGGGTCTGCGCCTTGTCCCAGGGGCAGCCGTCCTCCGAGCGGAGCAGGCGGATGATCTCCAGCAGATCCTCGTAGCCATACTGCGGTTTCCTAACAAAATTTATCATACTTATGCTCCTATTGCAAGAGGTTTTCGCTTTGCCAACCCCAAAAGTTCAGCGCAAATGCAGTATTTCCGCGATTTTCTCTCCCTTGGGCAGGCCAATAACGTCAGCCCGCGTCACCGCGCCCAGCGCCAGCGCCAGCACACCGTAGACCACGGCGGCGATAAGGATGGCGGGCAGCACCGCCCAGCGCTCCGGCAGGCAGCGCACCAGCACGCCGTAGGACGAGCGGGCGGCCAGCGCCATCACCGCCGTGATGAGCAGCGGCTTGGCAAACAGGTGGAGGTAGGCAGGGCGCTCCGGCACACAGCGGGCGATGGCGATGAGGTTCAGCACCACGATCAGGGCGTAGCAGTACAGCGTGCTGACCGGCGCGCCCCGGACGTTGGTGGCGGGGTCGCCCACCATCAGGTAGTTGGTGACGATCTTCAGGACGCCGCCGCACAACAGGGTAAAGACGGGGATGTACTCCTTGCCGTAGGCCTGCAAAACACCGTTGGTGGCCACCATCAGGCACACGAAGATGCAGGCAAGGCCCAGAAAGGTCAGGTGGTAGGCGGCGGCCTCGGCGGTATCCGGCACCGCCGGGTACAGCAGGTGCAGGATGGGCCCGGCCAGCACGGACAGCCCCGCCCCGGCGGGCAGGGCGACGAGGGTAGTCAGCTTCAGGGCAGCGGCAGTGCTGCGTCCCGCGGCGGCGCGGTCGCCCCGGGCCAGCGCGTCGGCGATATCCGGCACCAGACTGACGGTGACGGGGTAGATAAAGGACGGCGGCAGGACGAACAGCGTCATACCGAAGGTGTACTCGCCGTACAGAGCGGTGGCGGCGGCCTCCGTATACCCCAGCGTGTTCTGGAGGGTGGACATGACCAGCGCCTGATCCAGCAGGGTGATGAGGCTCATGCCCGCCGCTCCCAGCGTGATGGGGATCCCGGCAGTCAGCAGGTCGCGGAGGACCTCGCGCCGCGCAGGCGGCCGGTCGGAGGCGGCGATGCGCTCCCGCCGGCGCAGAAGAAACACCGCCAGCACCGTCAGCGACAGCAGGGAGCCGGCGGTGACGCCGGCAATGGCCCCGGCGGCGCACAGTGAGGCGTCCGCGCCCCGGTGCAGCAGCAGAAGGCACAGGGCAAGGCCGATGACCAGCTTTCCGGCGGACTCCGTCATTTGGCTGACGGCGGTGGGCGTCATGTCGCCCAAGCCCTGCGTATACCCCCGGATGGCGGAGGTCAGGCAGACGAACAGCACCGCCGGGCCGAGGATCCGGATGGCGGGCGCGGCCAGTGAGTCGTGGAGCAGGCCGCTGAGCACCTGCGGAAACAGGCACATGACGGCGCTGCACACCGCGCCGATGACGGCCAGCAGCGCCAGCGCCGCCCGGAAAATACGGCGCTGGGCGTTGCGTCTGCCCTGCGCCGCTGCGCGGGATACCAGCCGGGACAGTGCCAGCGGCAGTCCCGCCGTGGACAGCACCAGCAGCAGGTTGTAGATGTTATAGGCGGCGTAGAAGTGGGCCATGCCCTCCTTGTCCAGCAGGTTGCCCAGCGGGATCTTGTAGAGGGCGCCCAGCACCTTGGTCACCGCCACGGCAAAGGCCAGCACAGCGGCGCCGCTGATAAAGTTGTGCCGTCGCTGTGCCATGCCGTACCTCCCGCTTACTTCTGCATATTCTCGTGGAACCGGCGGAACGTCTCCAGATCCTGCCGGATCTTCTCCGGACGGGCGATGTACTCCGTGGGAAACTTGGGGTGGAACACCCTCTCGATCCGGTCGCGCACCGGGTCTACCATCTTCGTGGAGCCGCCTGCGCCCAGAGACAGGATGCTGTGCAGCTCCTCCATGATGTAGATATTATACAGTCCCTCCGCGCCGGATATGCACCAGCCCACGTTCTCAAAGCTGCCGGACATATACTTCTGGCGGTAGAGGTAGTAGGGGGTGAATCCGGCGGTGCGCAGGGCGTCGTTGGCGTAGTCCAGCATGGCGGCCACGTCCTGCGCCGATGGGATGGGCAGACCCTCCAGCAGGATGCGGCTGCCCTTCTTCAGGCTGAGGGTGTGGACGGTGATGTTGTCCGCACCGAAGGTCAGGCACTTGTCCAGTGTGCGGCGAAAGCCCTCCGGCGTGTCGGCGGGCAGTCCGGCGATGAGATCCATGTTCACATGGGGGAACCCCATGGAGGTGGCCAGCGCCATGGTCGCCTCGATGTCCGCCGCCGTGTGCTTGCGGCCGATGGCCCGCAGCACCTCGTCCTCCATGGACTGGGGGTTGACGCTGATGCGGTCGGCGCCGTGATCCAGCAGCACCTGCAGCTTCTCCCGTGTGATGGTGTCGGGGCGGCCCGCCTCGATGCAGTATTCCGCGCAGCCCGTCAGGTCAAAGCTCTTGTTCAGGTGGGTCAGCAGGTGATCCATCTGCTGAGCCGACAGGGTGGTGGGCGTGCCGCCGCCCATGTAGAAGGACTTGACGGACAGCCCAGTCTCCGCCACCATACGGGCGGCGTCGGTGATCTCCTGCTCCAGCGCCGCCAGATACGGCTCCATCAGGCCAAAGGACTTCTCCACCGACGCGGACACGAAGCTGCAATAGGCGCAGCGGGTGGGGCAAAACGGGATGCCCACATAGAGGGATATCTCGTTGGGACGCAGACCGCGCTTGGCGGTCAGCCCCGCCTGCGCCGTCTCGATGGCCAGACGGCGGCGCTCCGGCGAGACGAAGTAGGTGTCCCGCAGGACGCGGTCTGTCTCCCGCTCCGTTTTGCCCTGCTCCAGCATGGCGCGGGCCAGCTTGCCCGGCCGGATGCCGGTGAGCGCGCCCCAGCTGGGGGTGATGCCGGTGATGTCCCGCGCCGCCTTGAAGAACGACAGCTTCAGGGCGCGCTGACGCAGACGCTCCCGCTCGTACTCGTCGGGGGTGTCCGTAAGAACGGCGCGGGAGACGCCCCGCGCCGTTTTGCCGTGATAGTGAAGGGTGGTGACGCCGGTGGCGTAGCGCTTTCCCTCCGTCAGGGAGACAAGGGCGCAGTCGTCGTCCTCCGGCGTGATGGACTCATAGACAGGGCGCTCCTCGGGGAAGAACGCCAGCAGGCTCTGCTCGATGGCGTAGCGGTCGTCGTGACCGCGGAATTCCAGCTTCATCGTGCCGCTCCTTGCCGCATATAGGGATTGACGCGGCGCTCATAGTCCAGCGTAGTCTCCCGATCGTGGCCGGGCAGCACCCGCAGATCCCCTTCCAGCGCTGCCAGACGACCCAGCGACGCCAGCATCTTCCGGTAGTCGCCGCCGGGGAAGTCGCACCGGCCGCAGGAGCAGCGGAACAGGGTGTCGCCGGCGAACAGTACGCCCTGCCCCGCCACCAGCAGGCAGACGGAGCCCTCGGAGTGGCCCGGCGTTTCCAGCACGCGGAGAGTCAGCCCGCCCAGCGGCAGGGTATCGCCCTCCTTATAGTAGCGCTGGTTCTCCGGCCCCACCTTGCGGAACAGCAGCTCGCCGCGCTCCGTGTCCACGGCGTCCTTTTCGTGGATGTATACCGGCACGTCCGGGTGCTTCTCCAGCAGAGGCCGGACGGCGGAGGTATGGTCGAAGTGACCGTGGGTCAGCAGGATATATTGCAGGGTACAGCCGCTCTGCGCCACCATGCGCTCCACCTGCGGCGCGTCGTCGCCGGGGTCGATGAGCGCGCAGACCTTTGCCGTCTCGTCGCACAGCAGGTAGCAGTTGGTCATGATGGGCCCCACCTGTAGAGATGTGATCTTCATCGCGCTCTCCTTTCTCACAGCTGGTCGGTGTCCACCACCAGCGTCAGCGGGCCGTCGTTCAGGCTCTCCACCTGCATGTAGGCGCCGAACTCGCCGGTCTCGGTGTGGAAGCCCTTGCTGCGGCACTCCTGCACGAACTTTTCATACAGGGGGATGGCCACCTCGGGACGGGCGGCAGCCAGGAATTCCGGACGGCGGCCCTTCTTGCAGTTGCCGTACAGCGTGAACTGGGAGACGATGAGCAGCTCGCCCTTCACCTCGTCCAGACCGCGGTTCATCTTGCCGTTCTCGTCCTCAAAAATGCGAAGCCCGGTGAGCTTGTCCGCCAGCTTGACGGCCTGTGCCTCGGTGTCCTCGTGGGTCACGCCCAGCAGGATGAGGAAGCCCTCTCCGATCTGGCCGTGTACCTTGCCGTCGATGGTGACGGATGCGTGCTTCACGCGGGTCAATACTGCTCTCATGACATATCGCTCCTTTTTCTGGTTTAACCGGCGGGGCGGGTGACCCGCATGACGCCGGAGATCTGCTCGATCCTCCGCATGACCGTTTGCAGCTGCTGGCTGTCGGACACGTCCGTGTCCAGCGTGATGAGGGCAAAGCCGTCCGGCGTGCTGCGGGCGTTCAGGGAGGAGACATGGGTCTTGGTGCTGGACAGCACCGTGGAGATGTCCACGATCAGGTTCAGGCGATCCTTGGCCACCACCTCCAGCGTGGTGCGGTAGCTCTCACGGGTGTTGCTGCCCCACGACACATTGATCCAGCGTCCCGCCTCCTCCGGCTTGCGGCGGGCGGGGTCGGCGTTGGGACAGTCCGCCCGGTGGACGGAGATGCCGTAGCCCCGGGTGATGAAGCCCACGATCTTGTCGCCGGGTACGGGGGTGCAGCACTTGGAGAACTTCACAAGGCAGTTGGTCAGTCCCTCCACCACGATGCCCTGCTCCCCCTTGGGGTGCTGGGGTACGGCGGGACGGGTCTGCTGGGTCCGCCACGGGGACCTCCGCCTGCCGTTCCGTCTGATGCTGGTGGATGATGCGCTGGATGTCCTCCCGCAGCCGGCCGATGACCTTCAGTGCCGAAATGCCGCCGTAGCCGATGGCGGCGTACATATCGTCCAGACTGTTGTAGCACAGCTTCTTCAAAACGCTGGGGAGATTCTCCTCGCTGGTCAGCTCTTTCAGGGTGACGCCGGTGCGCTTCAGCTCCGCCTCGAAGCTCTGGCGGCCGTTGACGATGTTCTCGTCCCGCTTCTCCCGCTTGAACCACTGGCGGATCTTGCTGCGGGCGTTGCTGGAGCGGGCGATCTTCACCCAGTCGCGGCTGGGGCCGTGGGCGGAGTTGCTGGTCATGACCTCCACCACGTCGCCGTTGCGCAGGTGGTAGTCGAACTGGACGATGCGGCCGTTGACCTTGGCGCCGGTCATGTGGTTGCCCACGGCGGAGTGGATGGTATAGGCAAAGTCGATGGGCGTGGCGCCGGCGGGCAGGTTGATCACGTCGCCCTGCGGCGTGAACACGAATACCTCGTCGGCGAACATATCCACCTTCAGGGAGTGGATAAAATCCTCGGCGTCGGCGCCCTCCTGATTCTCCAGCAGGCGGCGCACCCACTCGTAGCTGCGCTCGTCGCCTGCGCCCTGCCCGTTCTGCTTGTACTTCCAGTGGGCGGCCACGCCGTACTCGGCGATCTCGTGCATCTCCTTGGTGCGGATCTGCACCTCGAAGGGGATGCCGCTCTCGCCCACCACCGTGGTGTGCAGGCTCTGGTACATATTGGGCTTGGGTGTGCCGATATAGTCCTTGAAGCGGCCCAGAATGGGCTTGTACAGGTCGTGGATCAGGCCCAACACGTTGTAGCAGTCCGCCACCGTGTCCACGATGACCCGGAAGGCGAACAGGTCAAACACGTCGTCCAGCGACTTGTTCTGGGTGTACATCTTGCGGTAGATGGAGTAGGGGTGCTTCATGCGGGCCTGCACCGTGGCGTCGATGCCGGCCTCCCGCAGGCGGGAGGTGATCTGGTCATGGACGGAGGACATGAAGCCGTCGTACTCCGCCGCCTTCTCGTCCAGCGCCTCAATGATCTCCCGGTAGCCCACGGGGTCCAGATATTTCAGGGACAGATCCTCCAGCTCCCACTTCATGCGCTGCATACCCAGACGGTGGGCGATGGGGGCGTAGATCTCCATGGTCTCAAAGGATTTCTGCTTCTGCTTCTCCGGCGTCTGATACTCCATGGTGCGCATATTGTGGAGCCGGTCGGAGATCTTGATGAGGATGACCCGGATATCCTTGGCCATGGCCATCAGCATCTTGCGGAGGTTCTCCATCTGCTCCTCCTCCTTGGAGGTGTAGTGGACACGGGTCAGCTTGCTGACGCCCTCCACCAGATCTGCCACGGTGGGAGAGAACAGCTTGCTGATCTCCTCGTGGGTGGCGTCGGTATCCTCAATGGTGTCGTGGAGCAGCGCCGCCACAATGGACTCGGTGTCCAGATGCAGCTCCTCCGCCACGATCTGCGCCACCGCCAGCGGATGGGTCACAAAGGGCGAGCCGTCCTTCCGGTTCTGCCCGGCGTGGTGGGCGGCGGCATACTCGTAGGCGGCGTGGATCTGGTCGAACCCGGCGGACGGGTTGTAGGACTTGACGGTTTCAACAAGATGGTCGTACATTTCCTGCGGCGTCATTGTCCAACGCCCCCTTTCTCGGTGATCTCATGGAGCCACAGCAGGCAGGGCGATTGCCCCAGCACCACCTTCAGGCCCCGGTGCAGCCGGATGGTCACATCGTCCCCCTGCCGCTCCAGCGTCAAAAGTCCCCGTTCGGCAAAGACGGACAGGCACAGGGCCGCCCGGGGGAACGGCTCTGTCTTTCCCAGCTCCGCCGCCAGCGCACGCAGCAGCGGCAGGTAGCCGGTGGTGAGGCCGCCATCGGGGACGGTGCGCTCCAAAAACCGCCACGCGGCGGCGAATTGATCCCGTGTGGGCAGCAGCCGCCGGGCATCCCGGACAGGCATGGGCTGCCGCGCCGTGCAGCGATCCGCCAGCGTCAGAGACTCCTGCTCCCGGCCACTGGCGCACAGGGACGGCCGCAGATCCACCATCTGGAGCTGCACCGTCCGGCTGCCCCGGAACTCGTTGACCTGTAAATAGAAGGCGGCGTCCACCCGGTCGCCCACGCGGCAGCCGCAGTCCTCCGCCACGGTGGAGAAGAAGATGCCGTCAAACTGGGCGCTGCCCTTGCCCAGGCGCAGCTTGAGATGCCGGTTCTGGCCTACGTTCTGGGTGCGCAGCAGCGTGGCGCCCAGCAGGCAGAACACCGGCCGGGCGTTGCCGCTGCCGTAGGGCTCCAGCGCGGACAGGGCGTCCAGCTCCTCCAGCGTCACGGCGGAGGGGTGAGTGATGGCCACGTCCACGTCCAGCACGGACACGGGGGCCTCGCCGCCCCGGAAGCTGCGGGCGTAGTCGTTCATCCGCTCGCGGAAGGCGGGGATGTTCGACTCGTCAATGGTAAAGCCGGCCGCCAGCTCGTGGCCGCCGAAGCCCAGCAGCAGATCCTTGCAGTTTTCCAGCGCCGCAAAGAGGTTGAAGCCGCCCCAGCTGCGGCAGGAGCCCTTGCCGGTGGTGCCGTTGAGGTGGATCATAAAGCTGGGGCGGGAATACTTCTCGGAGAGGCGGCTGGCCACGATGCCCACCACGCCCTGATGCCAGCGGCTGCTCTCCAGCACCAGCGCGCTCCGCTCCCGTTCGGGCATATGGGCGATCATCTCCTCCGCCTGAGAGTAGATGGTCTGCTCCACGTTCTGCCGCTCCCGGTTCAGGGCGCACAGCTCCCGCGCCATGCGGTCCGCCTCCTCCGGGTCGGTGCAGAGCAGGAGATCCGCCGCCTTGTCGGCGGCGCCCATGCGGCCCGCCGCGTTGATGCGGGGCGCCAGCACAAAGCCGATCTGGACGGAGGTGATCTCCCGGCCGGTAAGACCCGCCTCCTTCAAAAGCGCCTGTAAGCCGATGAAATCGGAGTGCTCGATCACGGCAAGTCCGCGGGACACGATGGTGCGGTTCTCGCCGGACATCTGCATCACATCCGCCACGGTGCCGATGGCCGCCAGCGTACAGTAGCGGGCGAACAGCGCCTCCTCCCGGTCGGGGCCGCCCAGCGCCAGCGCCAGCTTCAGCGCCACGCCGCAGCCCGCCAGATGCTTGAAGGGATAGGGACAGTCGGGCCGGTGAGGATCCACCACCGCCACGGCGCGGGGCAGTGTCTCCTTGCACTCGTGGTGGTCGGTGATGACCACGTCCATGCCCAGGGAGTTGGCGAAGTCCACCTCCTCCACGCCGGTGATGCCGCAGTCCACCGTGATGAGAAGCCGTGCGCCCCTGCGGTACAGCCCCTCAATAGCGTCGCAGCTCAGGCCGTAGCCGTCCTCGATGCGGCGGGGGATATAGTGCAGCACGTCGGCGCCCCGACTCTGGAGGTAGTCCACCAGAATACAGGTGGCGGTGATGCCGTCCACGTCGTAGTCGCCGAACACGGCGATCTTCTCACCGTCCGCCAGCGCCTGCTGCACACGGGCCGCGGCCTTGTCCATATCCGCCATCAGGAACGGGCTGTACGTCAAACGCTGCTCCTGCTCCAGAAAGGCGGCGGCCTCCTCCTCCGTTGCGATGCCGCGGGAGGCCAGCACCGCCGACACAAGGCAGGGATACCCCGCCGCGGTCAGCCGGGCCGCCGCCTCGGGATGGGGCGGGGCAATGTGCCATTTTTGGAATTTCACGGTGGGTCACCTCCCTCCTGCCGGCGGCAAGGACTATGCCGCCAGAATAATAATCGTGATAATTCTTTATTATAGCAAATGCGGCGGAAAAGGTAAAGAGCAAAATGCGCGTCCCGCCCAGCTTGCAGGCGGCGGCAAGCAGGTTGCATTTGTCGAAAGGATGGGGTACAATGGATCATATAATCCAGACAGAATCGAGGATATGCCTATGCGTCCTGACGGAACGAGAGTAAAAAATCTGCCGCCCATCGTGGCGGCGATCCCCTATATCATGCCCAAGCGCTACGACGCCCAGAACAGCATCACTGAGAACATCGACGAGGAGGTCCTCAAGGCCTACATCCGCGAGAAGCGGCGCAGCGGCATCCGCATCAACCACATGGCGGTCATCATCGCCGCCTACTACAAGGCGGTGCAGACCAACCCCAAGCTGAACTACTTTGTGATGAACAGCCGCATCTACAAGCGCAACCACTTCTGCGTGTCCTTCGTCATCCTGAAGAAGCTGGCGGACGGCTCGCCGGATGAGACGACGCTGAAGATCTTTCTGGAGCCGCAGGACACGGTGTTCATCATCCAGCAGAAGATCGCCGATGCCGTCGACGCCAACAGCCGGACGGAGCAGAAAAACAGCACCGACAAATTTGCCCGGTTCATGTTCTCCGTTCCGGGGCTGCCCAAATTCGTGGTGTGGCTGGCGTACCATCTGGACAAGCACGGTCTGCTGCCCCGGAAGATCATCGACCTCAGCCCCTTCCACACCAGTATGTTCATCACCAATCTGGCCTCCATCAAGACCAGCTACATCCACCACCACTGCTATGAATTCGGCACCACCAGCGTGTTCGTGTGCATGGGCAGGCCGGTACCCAACTATATGAGCGGCGACCTGCACAAGAAGATGATGCCGCTGGGTATCGTCATGGACGAGCGCATCTGCACCGGCTACGAGTACGCCTCGTTTTGCAGCGACTTCCGCAAGTACATCCGCCAGCCGGAGCTGCTGGAGACGCCCTTTGACGGCAGCGCCGCGCCGGAGACGGCAGCGGGCGAGACAACGGAGACGCCTGTCTCCGTGTAACGCGACAATTTCATAGCGGCAAAAACACAGGGACGGCGCTTTCGCGCCGTCCCTGTGTGCGGTTGGGGGGAGATATTGTGAGGATGGTATTTCTTAGAAGAACAGACCCCAAGCCAGGAAGCCCAGGCAGGCCACCACGCCGGTGAACAGCAGGACGATCACCAGATAGCCCATGATGTCACGGGCAGACAGCTTGGCGATACCCAGAGCAGGCAGCGCCCAGAACGGCTGGATCATGTTGGTCCACTGGTCGCCCCAGGCGATGGCCATGGCGGTACGGCCGGCCTCGATACCCATCTCCGCGCCGCCGGGCATCATGATGGGACCCTGCACGGCCCACTGGCCGCCGCCGGAGGGGACGAAGAAGTTGACGATACCGGCTGCCAGGAAGGACAGCATGGGGAACGTCACGTTGTTGGAGATGCTTACGAAGAACTCGGAGATAACGCCTGCCAGAGACACGCCCTGATCGTTGGTGGCCACCATCATGCCCATGATACCTGCATAGAACGGGAACTGCAGCAGGATACCGGCGGCGCCGGCAGCGGCCTCGCCGATGGCGTCCACATAGCGGCGCAGGTCGCCGTGGAGCAGCAGACCCAGGAACAGGAAGATCATGTTCACGATGTTCAGACCCAGCGTAAAGCCGTTCTGCACAAAATAGTACACGATATAGATAAAGCCAAAGACCACGGTGATGATCCACAGGATCTTGGAGTGCTCCAGCTTCTCGGCGGGGGTATCCAGCGGATACTCCTTCTCCGCCTCGTCCACCAGCAGCGCGGGGTTGACGGTGACGGTATGCTCCTTGTGGGGGTGCATGGCATAGTTGACAAAGGGCATCAGCACCAGAATGACACCGCACATAATGAGGTTCATGGGGTGGAACACCGTGGCGGTGATGGGTGCCTGATAGGTCACCTCACCGAAGGCCTTGCCGGCCACCAGATCCAGAGGGATGGAGCCGGACAGACCGGCGTGCCAGATCACGAAGCCGGAGTAGGCGGAGGCGATCAGCAGCGGGTAGTCCACGGTGGGCACGCGGCGCACGACCTCCTTGGCCAGCAGAGCGCCGATGACCAGACCGAAGCCCCAGTTCAGCCAGCAGCAGATGGTGGACACGAAGGTGGTGACCAGAATCGCCTGCTTCTCGTTGTGGCACAGACCTGCCACGGTGCGCAGCGCCTTCTTGCAGGGCTTGGCGGAGGCCATGGCGGAGCCGAATACCAGCACCAGCGCCATCTGCATGGAGAACGCCAGCAGATTCCAGAAGCCGCCCTTCTGATCGCCCCACTTGGCGATGATAGCGATGGGACCCATGCCGGTGGCGCACATGGCACCGACAAACACCACGAGGGTCAGGATAATGGCGAACAGGAATGCATCCGGCAGCCACCGGTTGACGACGCGCACGCAGCCATTGGTAAATTTCTTGAACACAACGTCACTCTCCTTAACATACACATTTTTTCTGCGGATACCGGTCCGGCCTTCCCGCCGGAGCTTCCGATATACCGTATGAAAACAGTTTACTACGTTAAGAAATTAACTGCAACCCCTAAAACGGATTTTGTTAAATTTTTAATGAACTCCCATCTGTAAGAAGTCTACGTTATGCCAAAAATTGTGTAGAACGTACAAAAAAATTCAGGGAGGCAACGTCTCCGTTGTCTCCCTGTTTTTCGCTTGCGTACATTATTGCCACGAATTGTCCGTCCCGCCGAAGGGATCGTTGGGGCGGAAGGTATCGTCATGGGGCGGCGTGTTTCGCCAGCCGATACCTTTGATGGCCTTGATCTGCTGGAAAAAGCCGATGTCGGTCTGGGCGCGGTAGGGCTGGATCCAGATGGAGAGGATGCCCAGCGTCAGGCCGCAGAGGATCTGCCAGCCGATAAAGCTCAGGTCCAGCACGAAAAGCTGCCACTTGAAGCCGGCGGTCTGGGCCTTGCTCATGTTGATGGCGTCCATCACGCCCATTTCCGGGTTCTCGCACAGGTTGTAGACAGCGAAGCGGTAGCGGTAGGCGGCGATGATACCGGGAACCACGAACAGCATACTCCACAGGAACACGAAGATGTAGCGGACCAGCGCCAGCAAAATCAGTTTTCCGGCGAAGGAGAAGCCGTCGAACAGCGCGAGATAGGGCATCTCCTCGCCGCGGCGGATACCCAGATGGTACAGGTAATAGCCGGCGCCCAACAGCACACCCAGCAGCGCCACGATCACCGAGACGAAGGTGACCAGCAGCGGCGGAAAGGCGCGGTGCAGGATCAGGAACGACAGATCCACACCGGTGGTGTAATATATATTGTATACCAGTTCTTCGTTCAGAGAGACGAAATCCGACAGGCCGTTGAGCAGCCACGAGATGGCCAGAAACAGCAGGGTGAACCCGTAGGCGGAGACGCGGGCGCACTTGACGATGTCCTTCGCCTCTCTCTTCAGGGAAATACGGTCAAGCAGCATAGTGCCGCCCTCCTTTCTGCACGGGGTCTATATACATTTCTTCCCCGGCGCGGCAATATTCTATCACAGTGCCGGGGAAAACACAAGTGCCGCTCCCATGGGCAAAAGCGGCGAAATTCGACAGATATGGGTATTTTGGGCGGACACGGGGACGGCGCCGGCGACAAAAACGCCAAAAAAACCGGGAGAAATGCGCCGGAGGGCTGGACAAGTGAAAAGATTTGTTGTAATATCTGAACAGTATGCGGTGGCATAGCGCCACCCGGTAGTTAAGATGAGGTGAAAGACAATGGCACAAGCTTTCTTTGGCGGCGTTCATCCCAACGACATGAAGGCCGCGACCAATGAAAAGGCCATCGAACAGCTGGCAGCGCCGGCTGAGGTGGTCATTCCCATGTCTATGCACATCGGTGCACCTTGCAAGCCTATCGTTGCGGTGGGCGACAAGGTAAAAATTGGACAGAGGATCGGCGAACCCGGCGGATTTGTTTCCGCACCCATCCACGCCTCCGTATCCGGTACGGTCAAGGCCGTGGAGCCCCGCCCCTTCAACATGGGCGGCAAGATGATGTCCGTGGTCATCGAAAACGACTTCCAGAACGAAGTGTCCGAGGAAGTCAAGCCCGTGGCGGACCCCGACAGCCTGACCCCTGAGCAGCTGGTGGAGATCGTCAAGAACGCCGGCATCGTCGGCCAGGGCGGCGCAACGTTCCCCACCCATGTGAAGATCAGCTCCGGTCTGGGCAAGGTGGACTACGTGATCATCAACGCCGCTGAGTGCGAGCCGTACATCACCGGCGACCACCGCACCTGTCTGGAGCGTCCCGAGCAGGTCATCAAGGGCGCGACCCTGCTGGCCAAGTGCTTCGGCGTGGACAAGGTGTACATCGGCATCGAGGCCAACAAGCAGAACGCGGCCGACGTGCTGAACAAGACCATCGCCGAGCTGAGCGCTCCCGTGGTGGTGGAGGTCCTGCACACCCGCTATCCCCAGGGCGCTGAAAAGCAGCTGGTCCAGGCCATCTCCGGCCGTCAGGTACCCAGCGGCAAGCTGCCCGCCGATGCAGGCTGCTGCATCTTCAACCTGAACACCACCTGCGCCATCTATCGCGCGGTGTACACCGGTATGCCCGTGGTGAGCAAGATCGTCACCGTGTCCGGCTCCGGCGTCATCGACCCCAAGAACATCGAGTGCCCCATCGGCACCCCCATCACCAAGCTCTTCGACGCCTGCGGCGGCCTGAAGGAGGAGACCTACAAGCTCATCATGGGCGGCCCGATGATGGGTCTGGCCCAGTACGACGTGGACGTCACCGTCGGTAAGGGTACCGGCGCGATGCTGGCCTTCGCCGACAAGGAGGAGCAGTACGTCGAGGATCCCCAGTGCATCCGCTGCGGCAAGTGCGTGGGCGTCTGCCCCATCCGTCTGGAGCCGGTGTTCATGTACAAGTATCTGATGAAGGGCGACGTGGATACCTGGCAGAACGTGCTGCACGGCATGGACTGCATCGAGTGCGGCGCCTGCACCTACACCTGCCCCGCACGCCTGCCCCTGACCCATGCGTTCCGTCTGGGCAAGCAGCAGGTCAACAACGCAAGAATGGCCGCCAAGGCCAAGGCGGAGGCCGAGGCAAAGGCCGCTGCCGAAAAGAAGGAGGCGTAAACCATGACTGATTACAAGAATCTCAAGCTGATCGCGTCCTCCTCTCCCCACATCCGCTCCAACGAGGATACCCGCTCCATTATGCTGGACGTGATCATCGCGCTGCTGCCGGCTCTGGCCTGGAGCGTCTACTGCTTCGGCTGGAAGGCGCTGCTGCTGACCGCCGTGTCCGTGGTATCCTGCGTGTTCTGGGAGTGGGCGTACCGCAAGCTCATGAAGAAGTCCAACATGGTCGGCGACCTGTCCGCAGTTGTCACCGGTATCCTGCTGAGCTTCGTCTGCCCCGTTGATCTGCCCTGGTGGGCCGTCATCATCGGCGCATTCTTCTCCATCGTTGTGGTCAAGCAGCTCTACGGCGGCATCGGCTGCAACTTCCTGAACCCCGCGCTGGCGGGCCGTGCCTTCCTGCTGGCCAGCTATGCCACCGCCATGACCACTTGGGCGATCCCCCGGATCCGTCCCGACGTCACCTCCGCCGCTACCCCCCTGCAGATCATGAAGGAGGGTACTGTGGAGGCGTTCACCACCCTGACCAGCAACTACTCCGTCAGTGATATGTTCCTGGGCAAGATCGGCGGCTCTCTGGGTGAGGTCTCCTCCCTGTGCCTGCTGGTGGGCGGCGTGTTCCTGCTGATCCGCAAGGTCATCTCCTGGCACACCCCCGTGGCCTACATCGGCACCGTGGCTATCCTGACCCTGATCGCGGCACCTGCCGGCATCAGCGGTGTGGACTATATGCTGTACAACGTGTTCGGCGGCGGTCTGATGCTGGGCGCCATCTTCATGGCCACCGACTATGCCACCTCCCCCGTCACCAAGCCCGGCCAGCTGATCTTCGGCATCGGCTGCGGTCTGCTGACCTGCTTCATCCGCCGCTTCGGCTCCTATCCCGAGGGCGTTTGCTATTCCATCCTGATCATGAACTGCACCACCTGGCTGCTGGATAAGTACATCCGTCCCACCATCTACGGTGCTGTGAAGAAAGAGAAGAAAGAAAAGAAGGAGGCGACTAAGTAATGAAGATCTCCGGTAAGTTTATTCTCAAGGTCGCCGGTACCCTGACCGTCATCTCTCTGGTCGTGGCCGCCCTGCTGGGTCTGGTCGACAGCGTGACCCGTGACAAGATCGCAGCCATCGAGGCTGAAAACACCCGCATCGCCATGAGCGCCGTCGCCCCCGAGGGCAGCGAGTTCGGCGACAAGATGGAGATCACCGACGCCCTCGCCGCCGCCGCTTCCGCACAGGGCGGCAAGCTGGTGGAGCTGTATCCCATGACCAACGGCGGCGCTGACGCCGGCTACGTCATGAAGATCTCCGCCTCCGGCTCTCAGGGCTCCATCGTCATGATGGTCGGCGTGGACGCCGACAAGGCCATCACCGGTATCTCCGTGGTCAGCCACTCCGAGACGTCCGGCATCGGCACCAAGGTCGTGGGCAACGAGCCCAACGCCGCCGGCGAGCCCGTTCTGGATCAGTTCATCGGCATGAGCGGCTCCGGCTCTCTGGTGGTGGGCAAGAACATCACCGCCGTCTCCGGTGCCACCGTCTCCACCAAGGGCATCAACATGGGCGCAAATGCGGCTCTGGCTGTTGCCGAACTGCTGGGCTAAGAAAGGAGGAGCTGCAACATGAATTTCGGTAAGCAACTGAAAGAGGGTCTGATCACACAGAACCCCGTGCTGGTTCAGGTGCTGGGTATGTGCTCCACCATGGCCATCACCACGTCGTTCTTCAACGGCCTGGGCATGGGCGTCAGCGTGCTGATCATCCTGACCCTGTCCAACATCTTTATCTCCCTGCTGCGTAAGATCATCCCCAACGAGGTGCGTATCGCCTGCTACATCGTGGTCATCGCCGGCTTCGTGACCTGCGTCGACCTGCTGCTGAAGGCCTTCGTCCCCGCTCTGTCCAACTCTCTGGGCGTGTTTATCCCCCTGATCGTCGTGAACTGCATCATCCTGGGCCGTGCGGAGGGCTTTGCCTCCAAGAACGGCGTGGGCGCCTCCGCGGTGGACGGCGTCTGCCAGGGCATCGGCTATACGCTGGTCCTGATCGTGATGTGCGTGTTCCGTGAGTTCTTCGGCTCCGGTAAGTTCGGCGGCGGTCTGCTGGGCGGCGGCGCTCTGGGCAGCGCACCCGGCATCACCATCTTCCCCGAGGATTTCGGCATCAAGGTCCTGACTCTGCCTGTGGGCGGCTTCCTGACCCTGGGCTGCCTCATCGCACTGATGCAGTGGGCTCTGGCCAAGAGTGCTAAGAAAAAGGAGGCCAAGTAAGTCATGACTGTCACTACACTGCTCGCCATCTCTCTTGGCGCAATTCTGACCAATAACTTTATCTTCGCGCAGTTCCTGGGCATCTGCCCCTTCCTGGGCGTGTCCAAGAAGATCGACACCGCCGTGGGCATGGGCGCCGCCGTGACCTTCGTCATGGGTCTGGCCTCCGCCGTCTGCTTCGGCGTCAACAAGATCCTCATCGCCTTCGATCTGGGCTTCATGCAGACGGTGGCCTACATTCTGGTCATCGCCGCGCTGGTGCAGTTCGTGGAAATGTTCCTGAAGAAGAACATCCCCACCCTGTACACCGCGCTGGGCGTGTACCTGCCCCTGATCACCACCAACTGCGCCGTGCTGGGCGTCGCTCTGCTGAACACCCAGAATGAGTACAACTTCATTGAGTCCGTGGTCTACGGTATCACCGGCGGTCTGGGCTTCCTGCTGGCCATCTTCCTGTTCGCCGCTATCCGCGAGCAGCTGGAGGTCTCCAGCGAGAACCCCAAGGCTTTCGATGGCTTCCCCATCGCGCTGGTCACCGCCGGCCTGATCGCTCTGGCGTTCATGGGCTTCAGCGGCCTGAAGGTCTGGTAAGGAGGTAGAAGAATATGACTACTTTGATTTGGGCGATCGTCGTACTGGGCGCTCTCGCCATCATCTTCGGCCTGATCCTCGCCGTTGCCGCTAAGGTCTTTGAGGTCGAGGTCGATCCCCGTCTGCCTGAGATCCAGGCGTGCCTGGCCGGCGCCAACTGCGGCGGCTGCGGCTACCCCGGCTGCGGCGGCTGCGCCGAGGCCATTCTGGCCGGTAAGGCTCCCGTCACCGCCTGCGCTCCCGCCGGCCCCGAGAACGCCGCCAAGATCGCGGCCATCATGGGCTTGGAGGCTCCCTCCGGCGATAAGATGGTCGCCCATGTGATGTGCAACGGCGGCTGCAACGCCAAGGAGAACTTCGAGTATCGCGGCGTGAAGGACTGCCTGGCCGCCACCAAGGTCTGCGGCGGCGACGCCAAGGCCTGCCGCTACGGCTGCTTCGGCTTCGGCTCCTGCGTGGAGGCCTGTAAGTTCGACGCAATCCACGTCATCAACGGCGTGGCCGTGGTGGACAAGGAGAAGTGCACCAACTGCGGCGCCTGCCGCGCTGCCTGCCCGCACCACCTGATCGTGGAGGTGCCCTACAAGCAGAAGGTGTTCGTCGACTGCTCCAATAAGGACAAGGGCCCCGCTGTGGCCAAGGTCTGCGCCAACAGCTGTATCGCCTGCGGTATGTGCGAGCGTACCTGTAAGTTCGACGCCATCCATGTCATCGACAACGTAGCCGTCATCGATTACAGCAAGTGCAAGAACTGCGGTATGTGCGCCAAGGCCTGCCCCCGCAACGCCATCGAGCCCATCCCCACTCCCGAGGAGAAGGAGAAGTTCAAGGCCGCGCAGAAGGCTGCCGCCGAGAAGAAGGCCGCTGCCGCCAAGGCTGCTGCCGAGGCTCCCAAGGCCGAGTAACCACACAACAAAACAAGAGACACGCCAGTTGGCGTGTCTCTTGTTTTTTCCCCGCCTTCCGTGCTATACTGGAGGAAATCACCGCAAGGAGGCTCCGCCTATGTCCGATACCATTGCCGCCATCGCCACGCCCCAGCTGCCCAGCGCCATCGGCATCCTGCGCCTGTCCGGGCCGGGTACGCTGACCGCACTGGACCGGGTATTCCGCGCCAAGAACGGCCGTTCCGCCGGGGCGCAGACACCGCGCCGCATGGTATACGGCGACCTGCTGGATGCGGACGGCAGCGTCATCGACAACGTGCTGTGCGTCCGGTTCCCCGGCCCGGACAGCTATACCGGCGAGGATTGCGCCGAGCTGCACTGCCACGGCTCGCCGGTGGTGCTGAACGCCGGTCTTACCGCGCTGTTCGCCGCCGGATGCCGGCAGGCCAAGGGTGGCGAGTTCACCCGCCGCGCCTTCCTCAATGGGCGGATGGATCTCATCCAGGCGGAATCCGTGGCTGACCTCATCGACGCGGAGACGGCAGAGGCGGCGAAAAACGCGGTGTGCCAGCTGGACGGCGCCCTGAGCCGTGCCATCGGCCGCATCTACGACGGCTTGATGGATATGGCGGCGCGGTTTTACGCCGTGGTGGACTACCCCGATGAGGACATCGAGGACGTGCAGCGCGAGCAGATGCTGGACACGCTGCGTACCTCCCAGCAGGAGCTGGAGACGCTGCTGGCCACCTTCTCCCGGGGGCAACTTCTGAAGCTGGGTGTACCCACCGTCATTCTGGGGCGGCCCAACGCCGGGAAATCCTCCCTCCTCAACGCCCTGCTGGGCTATGACCGCGCCATCGTCACCGACATTGCCGGCACCACACGGGACACCGTGGAGGAAAAGGTGCTGGTGGGCGGCGTGCTGCTGCGGCTGACAGACACCGCCGGGATACGGGACAGCGGTGATCGGATCGAGGCCATGGGCGTGGAGCGCAGCCGTCAGGCGGCGCAGCGGGCGTCGCTGGCGCTGCTGGTGCTGGACGGCTCGCAGGCGCTGTCGGAGGAGGATGAGCAGGCCATCGCCGCGGCACAGCGTGTACCTAACCTGCTGGTGCTGGTGAACAAGGGCGACCTGCCGCGCCGTTTGGACATCGGGCGGCTGGCTGACCGGTTCGACAACGTGCTGACCATCTCCGCCCGCACCGGCGAGGGGCTGGATACGCTTTCAGACGCGGTGGCGGCGCTGTATCCCGCCGGAGAGACCCCCGCCGGTGAGCTGCTGACCAACGCACGGCAGGCGGACGCCGTCTCCCGCGCCCTGTCCGCCGTGGCGGAGGCGCGGAGCGCCCTGCGCATTGGCATGACGCCGGATGTGGTGCTGACGGACTGCGAGGCGGCACTGGAGGCGCTGGGCGAGCTGAACGGCAAGCGTATCCGGGAGGATCTGGTGGACACTATCTTCTCCCGCTTCTGCGTGGGGAAATAAGCACCCCGCCGCCATCGGCGCAAATTTTTCACTTTTCCCTTTTCACGGGACGCTTTTCGTGATACCATGTGATATCGAGACGATACGGATATCCATCTGCTGCAAGGAGGCTTTTACTATGCGCGACTACATCATCATGACTGACAGCTGCTGCGACCTGACCGACCATATGGCCAAGGAGCTGGAGCTGAACGTGGTACCCCTGACCGTACATATGGACGGCAAGGACTACGCCAACCTGCTGGACGGCAGTGAGATCAGCTTCGAGGAATTCTACAAGAACATCCGCGCCGGTATCCTCGGCACCACCTCCGCCGCCAACGTGGGGCAGTTTGAGGACGCCATGCGCGCCGTGCTGGCGCAGGGCAAGGACATCGTGTCCATCAACTTCTCCAGCGCCCTGTCCGCCACCTATCAGAACGCGGTCATCGCCGCCAAGACCATGGCCGACGAGTTCCCAGACAGCCGCGTATATGTGGTGGATTCCCTGTCCGCGTCGCTGGGTCAGGGTCTGCTGCTGTATCTGGCCGTGCAGAAAAAGCGGGAGGGTCTGTCCGCCGAGGAGCTGGTGCAGTGGGTGGAGGAGAACAAGCTCCACATCGACCACTGGTTCACCGTGGACGACCTGAACTACCTGAAGATGGGCGGCCGTCTCAGCGCCGGCGCCGCGTTCTTCGGCTCCATGCTCTCCATCAAGCCCGTCATGCACACCTCCGACGAGGGCAAGCTGGTCCCCGTCAGCAAGGTCCGCGGCCGCAAGGCCAGCCTGAAGGCCCTCATCGACAAGATCGCTGAGCTGGGCATCGAGCCCAGTGAGCAGGTCATGTTCATCTGCCACGCCGACTGCGAGGTGGAGGCCCGCGCCGTGGCCGAGGAGATGAAGGCCCGCTACGGCGTCAAGGAGGTCTACATCAACTACATCGGGCCTGTGATCGGCAGCCACACGGGGCCGAATACCATGGGTCTGTTCTTCGTGGGCACCCAGAGATAACAACGACGCAGGAGGGCGCGGCATGGACTGGCTGGAACTCAAGATCGACACGAGCCACGCGGGCTTGGACGCGGTGACGGATATGCTGGAGCA
>OHSB01000076.1_pt1 | contig 22577 bp, 21 predicted proteins | sample 1578591 | NCBI WGS metagenome assembly OHSB01 (sample SAMEA3879508, study PRJEB24766) | human gut metagenome | biome: human-associated habitat; feature: feces | place: USA | collected 1985/1987 | reverse complement strand
CGAACTTATTCGTGAATTATTCATATTTATAAAATTAATTTTGAACAGTTACTTATATATGTATTAACGTATTCATGTCAACATGTATTCGTGTGTACATGTATTCATGTCTACACGTGTACTTGTATCAACGTTTACAAAATTCTGCGTAGATTACGAGAGTCCCTAATGCTCCTCCTAACAACTAAATATGTCAGGAGAAGCGTCAGGATTTTCAAAGAAGATGTCATTACAGGCATCCCATGCTGTTTCCGTCTCAAAAGAAAGCAGACATACGTCTTCGTCTTCCTCATACTCAGCCCAATAGATATGACCTCTGACGCAGATTTGTTTTGCTTCATAGTCAATACCATAATGCTTTGCAAGGTCACTCAACCAAATGTTCTTGTTATTAACCTCCATGCTTTGAAAGGTGTTCCAAAGGTTGTTTACTGCCTTACGTGTTCCTGTGACCTTGTAGGTCGTTGTTGCTTGATTTGCCATAATCTTGTACTTTATTGATTACCATTCTGTATAATAACTCTGGTCGTTGTTCTCGCATTCCTCATTCCATTCTTCATCGGTGAAGTCGGTATGCAAGCAGTCTTTACTGCAATAGTAGGCTACACCCATATCCACGCAATACCCCTCACGCATCAGTTTGCCACATTCAGAGCATCTTCTGCAAGTTCTGTCAGTGTTCCACCAATAGTCCACAAAAGACTCTGCTACAACGTCTTCGCTTGTGTTCTCATCCCACTTGTCAAGATAGAATGTAGCGAACTTGTTCAACTCCTGTTCATTGAAGAGTTGCTTGTCTGTGCCACTCACTGCCTCAGTCAGTCGGCTCAAAATAGATTGAATTGTTGTCATGCGATATTATTTTTTCTCCCTTTCGTAGATTTCTTCTACTTCTGGGATGGTTAAACAAATTTGTTGCCCTCTAAAGGTGCTTTGGTCAAATGGAGCAAGGTTATGTGGTCAAATACTACCCGTAGGTGTGGAGATTTTACCATCATACACAAGTGCCTGACCTTGATCAGATGAAGACAAAGCTATTACCTTTGCAACATCATTTGTTACCACCACAGAAATAGAGAAATACATGCAATGCTATTTCTTTTCAAGGAGGAAATCATTTAAGTCATTATAACTTTGGTATCTATATGACTCATCTATGGAAATACCGGGGTAAGCCTTTGCTATTTCCTTTGTTGCCGTTCTGCCAGCTTCATCATTATCAAGAAAACAATGGATAGATTCATATTCTTTAAGATAGGGCAAAAGCACTCTTACTTCACCAACACCGTTAAGGACAAAGAAGTCGCATTGTTCTATAACAGTAACACCATTGTCCGGTATTCGAGCATACAGAGTCATGTATGCCAACATATCAAAGAATCCCTCAAAAATACAGCATCGTTTCTGAGGAACTTCCTTCGGATAGATGGCTGAAATACTCTTTTTACCTATACAACGTTTGCTTAGTTTATTTCGAGCTTCCATGCCATTGGCAACATTCATGAAGGCAATAGCATAGTATCGTTTGCCTCGAAAGGAATAATGAACCTCTCTGCAATACTTTTGAGCTATGGTAAAATCTATACATCTCTGGATTATATAGTCACGAAGTATGGGATGAGTGAGAGGGCTTATCTTGTCAACAACCGTTTCATGGTTGTGGCTTTCCTGATATTCGCTACGCTTACCTTCAAACCATTGACGTTTCTTTTCTTCCTCCAGTATTCTGGCATTATAATCCTCATTGAATTGAAGTTTTTTCTCTTTGATTTGCTTTTCGAGATAGCCTAAGACCTCATGCATCGTCCATGACGGATTAAGTTGCTCTACAAGGTTTATCAGATTGCCACCTCTGCCTGTGCCGAAGTCATACCAAAGATTATCCTTGGTATTGACTACGAATGAAGGTGTTTTCTCTATGCGCAATGGTGAACAATAGAACACATTCTTGCCCTTAATGGAACCTGTTCCATAATTGTTCTCCTTCATCCAATTATAGATACTAACAGACTTTATTTCTTCTATTGTCATGTTCATTATAGATTAAATGCGCCCACGTGTGCGTGCGTGTGCGCGTAGGTGTATATATATACCCTTTAAACTTAAACCTTAAACTTGCCTTGCTTTGCATGTTTCCGGTTTCTTGAAACACTCTGATTTATAGACATATCCATCTTTCTCTCTAACGATAATGCCTTTACCTGTTAGAAGTTTAAGGAGGTTCTTAATACCATTGATACCTCGCTTGTAACCAGCGGCTTCGTATGCTTGCGAAACCGAGTTAACCAAGTCGTTGTATCGTGTAGGGGAATTTTTCTCAAACACTTTGCTCAAAATCTCCTGATGTATCTCATTGTCAAGGCTGACAAGTGACTTCTCCTGACGCTTCACGACGGTAACAGAAATGCCAGAGTCAAGAACAGGAAGTTTATTGTCATCAATATGAAAAGCAAATGTGCTGAACTCCTTATCTCGCATGTGCATTGGTTTAACCTCACTGATGCTGTTGTTCTGCATATTCTTGCTAATAATAAGAACCGTCTCAGCTTTGTTTTCCAATTCAGTACCTATATGACCACGAGGGTTATTATCGTTCTTGTTTAAATGAAGGACTGTATGGATGTGTAGATCATATACACTGGTCCAGGCCATTAAGACTGTCATCACATCAGTTGCTTCCTTGCCGTTATTGATGTCATACATGAGGTCTCTCAGACCATCGATGATGACCAAACCAACTTCGTCGTATTTACGCAAGGCATAATCAATAAGGGCTATTCGCAGTTTGGGTGTATATTCACGCAGTCCCCAGAACATAAGGCGAGGATCATCTTTTTTGAACGATAGTCCAGACAACTTATAAATACGCTCCAGGACTGTATGACAGTGATATTTACTCTGCTCAGTATCGAAATATAAAATCTTTCGTTTGCCTTCTGGAAGACACGCTCTGTAGTTTAACACCGTAGTGTTGGTAACAGCAGCGGCTACCATGGCAGAGATATTGAAGGTTTTCTTGCTCTTTGGCTTGCCGGTAGATGCACTAAAGTTTCCAAAGGTCGCAATGGTACAATCACCGACGAAAAGAATTTTAGGCGGTATAGTAACTTTGTCAGTTGCTTTGATTTCGCCTTTTGAAAGATAGGAATCGAGTTCTTCATCGCTAAAATTGTCTTTGTCAAGCATAGACACTTCAAGCGATTGGTGTTCAAATGAGGTCTTTTAATTGTCAATGCCTATCTTATTATTTCTTTTTTCCATTTTGCTTATTCTTTGTTATGTCAGTTCTAACATCTTTGACAGAGATTGCACATCTGTCAAGAAGTTCTACAAGGCGCGAGTCTGGCAGATTCACACCATCAATGCTATTCTTTTTTCGTTTTCTTCATAATAAGTGGAATCATTAGACATTGTTTTAGAAGAACCTTTGGTTTTTTCAGAGCTTAGCAAGTTGCTCTTCTTAATCCACTCAATCAATTCTTTCTTTTCAAAGAATATCATCTTGCCACGTGGCTTGAAATGCGGAATCTCACCATTGCATGTGAGTTTGTACAGAAGACTCTGTGAGATGTCAAGGTACTGGCAAACCTCCTTCATATTAAGTATGTCCTTTGTCGTATAAAGAGTTTCCTCAATGGATTTGAGTCGCTCATTGATAACTTCTGGTTCCACAGTTGTCAATTCCTTTACCTGCATTTCCAAGAGCTCAATGCGTTTAGCCAAGAACTCGTATTCTGTTTTCTTTTTTGCCATCTACATATGGATTTGAAATTAGACATTGAGGGAGCTACCCTCATTATTGAACCGATTCTTTTGCAAAGGTAGAGGAGGTTAGTCACTATAAGGAACAATGAAGCTATATAGGAATGATTGTTTCGCTATTATATAGTTATGTTCCTTTCATTTGGTAGCCTTTATTGACTGATTTAGCACTTTCTTGCAATTTGCGATCTTATATATGATTAGATAGAGTGTGGTTTTATACCAAGACATGGCGGTTTGTGCTATTTAGGCGTTTAGACAGTACTTTTTTAGAATATTTTCACTAACTTTGCACCATGATTAAGAGAGCAATATTCTATGGAACAAGCCAAGACAAGTTCAATAAGCACTTCACCAGTGATGATGATTGCTTCAAATACTTATCTGAAATCAAATGGAAAGATGACACTTTTGTATGTACAAGGTGTAGCAATACTCTTTATTGCAAAGGTCATCTGCCTTTTTCAAGACGTTGTACAAAATGCAAGCATGACGAAAGTCCGACTGCAGGTACAGTGTTTGATAAATTGAAGTTCTCTCTTAATACAGCTTTTCACATTGCCTTTAATCTATGCACATCAGAAAATGGTGTAACATCAACGGCCTTATCTATAAAATATGGATTAAGACAAAAAACTGTCTGGGATTTCAAACGGAAGATACAACATGCTATGGGCTATGTCGAGGATAAACCTCTAGAAGGTATGATTCTCGTTGGCACCTTTGAGATAGGAGATTCAAAATGTTCACCAAAAGGCGATTTGGTGATTATCGGCATGGAAATTCTTGGTGAGAAGATTGCAGGTCACGAATATGCCTACGTCGTTGACAGTGCATCACCGGACTCTATTAGAGATTTTTTCAAAAAACACATCAGTAGGAATAGCCAAATCATAGTCGGTAAAGAGAGTAGATGCGAGCAATATGCAGATGAATACTCAGATAGTACAGCTACAAGATTAGAATATTCAGCTCTCATGGACAAACATGTATCAAATCTAAAGAAGTGGTTGTTTGGAGTACATCGTCACTGTTCTGCTGAATACATTCAAGACTATCTGAATGAATACTACTTCCGACTTAATGGACATAGGGATAACACTGTATTGTTTGATACACTCATGAATTTAATTGTAAAGAATAAGCCATTGCATTAAATGACATCATTCTTGATTAGCTCGTACATTCCTCGAAATTCAAAAAATCGCATAGACGTTCCTATGCGATTTAACTCATTATATTTTATCACATTATCAATTTAACAAAAAGAAAATGAAACGGTTAACAAAAACGCCCGTTTTCTCTCTTTTTGTGCCCATGTTGCGTAAACTGCGCAAAAAAAGCTGAGAATGAATTGCCAAAGGATGAACTTTGGCAACTTTATTGTGCTGCCTACGAGCTGTACCAGTCTGAAATCATCAATGGTGAGAAGTCATATTCTCGCTATGTGAATGATTTCTATTACTACCATCTTCCTGCGATGAATATGAGCGAATCAGATGCAAGGATTCATATTATGAATGTCTGCAGTCTGAAGGAACTTCTTGAAAATCGTCGTGATCTCGTTGATGCTTTTTTCTCAAAAGATAAGTTTGAGGAAAAAGATTATCAGCAGATGTTCCATCTGTTTGATTCTGGACAAAGCCTTACTCCAGATGAAGACTGTCTCGCACGATTTTCAGATAACCAGATTTGCCTCATTACAGCAGTTTGCAAATGATGTGAGTCTCTTTAAAAATGCTGTAACAGATTCTGACATCAAGGATCTGTTCAAGTGTCAACTCACAAAACCTCTCCAGGCTAGCATTAACAGACATGTAGCATTGTTCTTCGGTGCTCTTCGTTCCTATGGATTATTGCCTTTCCGATGGCAGATGATAATTGAGGAGAACAAACTCATTGCTTCGTCAGCTAATAACGAACCACTACATGCAAGCCAGTTACGTTGTTGTCTGTCTCAGGCCAAAAACGTGAAGCTTGCAAAGATGAAATTAACCAACTACAAGATTGAAGACTTGGGATTCGAAACCGTATGTGAGAATTTCGTCAAGAAACTGAAAGAAAGTATGTAAAATGCAAGAAATCCAACCAACAACAAGTAGGGAAGATATATAATGAATATATAACAAGCCCTATATAGTTGGCTTTTCTACGCATCCAAGTTGTAGGAGTTACCTTTGCATTCGAATCGGTTCGAATACGGAGGTAGCTCCTCTTTTTGAAAAAAATAATCATAAGAAATACAGACAATGGACAATAATACAGAATGTCATTTCATTGATAAAACTGTCACATTTGACCAGTTTGTCAACGAACTAGCGACAATGATTGCTTTAAGGATTCATCAAGTTGAAAAAAGCCAGCTTGAAATCAGCCAGAAAAAAGCGTTCCAAATGTATGGACGTGCAGATGTTGAAAGATGGATAAAGAGTGGTAAGTTAAAGCCTTCCAGAATATCTCCTGGCAAGAAACGATATAAGCTGATAGATTTGCAGAAACTTGCGAATATTCAACAAAACTATCTCTTGTAAGCGTATAACAACAACGAAAAAGCTCAGATGTGGCTTTATGCCATATTTGGGCTTTTTCGTTGTTGTTAAGCGTAGTGACTATCAAACAAGACGCTGATACATCTGTGTTAGTTCCTTGTCAATATTAGTAATCTTGAACTGAACACGAGTGTTACTAATTTTTTTAGGAAGCAATGTTGTCAATTTATCCATGATTTGATCAACGTTAGAGAAACCAGTATCTTCGATGGCACAAACCATTTTGCCCATAACGTATGCTTCTGCACGAACATTATTGTATTTGGATATTCTCTCAAAAGACTTATCCTCTTTTTCGATGTGCTTGGACTCATTATCTGTAAAGAAGACGAAATCTATAACCTTTTCATTAAGAATCCATACAGGAGTGTAGTCTATCTTGACATAGACTCTTGCCATTCTGTTTATGGAGTGGTTAAGACCGAAATCAACCTCATTCATAGTTGCGCCACATTCATTTTGAGCTATGGTAGCCCAACTATGACGGAAAGCATACAATGATGCTCTGAATCCTGGTTCTACTTTCTCCCAAACCTGTTTAATTCCAACATTTACATTTGCGCAAAAAGAATCAGAAGTTGATAATCGGTCATGAAAATTGAACAACCATGGAGAATCAGCCTTCTTAGAGAGGTACTTCTCAAAGGTAGGTTTCAAGAAGGGTGGTACACGCACTTCAAAGTAACCACGGTCTGAACGTGCAGACCTTGTTTTCTGCCGCTCATAGTGGAATATTCCATTATTATACTGATCCTTCTTCGCATTAAAGATGTCCACAGCATTAAGACCACACATGCAGAATGAAATCAATGCAACATCCTGTCCAACCTCCATCAAAGGATTGGTGAATCGGCTTCTATCTGGTACGACATTAAAGAACGCACGCAGCTTACTTGCTGGGATAGATCGTTTCTTAGGAACATCACTGCGAGGAATCTTCACTTTACTCCATGGATTATTAAGTTTGCTCAAACCTCGCTCCTCATCATTAAACTCCATGATAGCAGCTTTATATATCTCTCTAATGCATACAGGATATTGCTCTTTACTACGAGTAGTAGTTTGTGATAATGTCTCAATCCACCTATTAAGAAAAGCAGATGTTAGACGAGAGAACATAAGATTGTCCGTTCGGGCGAACTTTTCCAGATGCTGCAGGGCCCATTTATAGTTACGAGAGGTACGTTCCTGACCACATTTTATCATCTTATCAATGTGCAATCTTGCATAATCCGAGAAGGATATGTCTTTCTCGTACTCTAACACGAACTCCAAGACTTCTTTTGCAGACCATTTAGAAGTATCTACTTGGTTTAGCTTATTATAACATTCCTCTATCAAGATAGAGGTTTGTTGGATGACAAATGGATCTATTATGTCTTTTTTGTCATCAGATAGTCCCTTTTCATTGACCATCCATGAAGTTCTCATGTAAGAGAACTGTCTGTTGTGAGTAAATCGGATATACACTTTGTACATTCCGTTTCTCATCTTTGTTTTTACAATTGCTTTTAATGTTGCCATTTTGAAAGTGTTATTTGAAAATTAGTATTTATGTTTATTGCTATAGTTGAAAATGCCCTTATTTTTTGGGAAACATGGCGTTGTTTTTGGGAAACAACATGGATTTTTCAGGAAACATTCGTTGTTTTTAGGTTCCGGTTCATATGATTTGGGAAACACATAAAGTGAAATTGGAAAACATTTCACTCATTTTTGGCATCTTGGTCTGCTTGGAGAACGTGCAGAATAAACACAAAAAAATAAAGGCAAGTACCTGAATCCCAGATACTTGCCTTCTATAATACTAATTTTCAGCACTTTCGTCTTATTCCTCTACAGCAGCCTGCGCCGCAGCAAGACGTGCGATAGGCACGCGGAACGGAGAGCATGAAGCGTAGTTCATGCCTACCTTTGCGCAGAACTTAACTGATGAAGGTTCGCCACCGTGCTCACCGCAGATACCTGTGCGGAGGTCAGGACGTGTGGCGCGACCGTTCTCAACTGCCATCTTGATGAGCTGACCTACACCCTCCTGGTCGAGAACCTGGAACGGGTCAACCTTCAAGATCTTCTTCTCCATGTATGCAGGGAGGAATGTGGCGATGTCGTCACGAGAATAGCCGAAGGTCATCTGTGTAAGGTCATTAGTACCGAATGAGAAGTACTGTGCCTCCTTGGCAATCTTGGCTGCGGTAAGGGCAGCACGAGGAATCTCAATCATTGTACCAATCTCGAACTCTACCTCTACGCCATACTCTGCGAATACCTCCTTAGCGGTTGCGAGGATGACGGACTTCTGCTGCTTGAGCTCCTGTACAGTACCGATGAGCGGAACCATGATTTCAGGACGTGGGTTGAAGCCTTCCTTCTTCAGCTGGCAAGCAGCACCAAGGATGGCACGTGTCTGCATAGCTGTAATCTCAGGGAATGTGATACCAAGACGGCATCCACGATGACCGAGCATCGGGTTGTTCTCAGCAAGTGAGTTGACGCGCTTCTTGATTTCCGTAACGCTCACGCCCATCTCCTTAGCCATTGTCTCCTGACCAGCCTTATCGTGGGGTACGAACTCGTGGAGAGGCGGATCGAGCAAACGGATATTCACGTGGCAACCATCCATAGCCTTGAGGATGCCGTAGAAGTCTGCCTTCTGATAGGGGAGGAGCTTGGCAAGTGCCTTCTCACGACCCTCTACAGTATCAGCCAAAATCATCTCACGCATAGCAACGATCTTCTGGTCGTCGAAGAACATGTGCTCTGTACGAGTCAGACCAATACCCTTGGCGCCGAATGTGCGAGCTACCTTTGCGTCATGCGGAGTGTCAGCATTGGTACGGATCTCCATCTTGGTGTACTTGTCGCAGAGGTCCATAAGCTCCTTGAAGTCACCTGAAAGCTCAGCAGCCTTTGTCTCAATCTGACCGGCGTAAACCTGACCTGTTGTACCGTTCAAAGAGATATAGTCGCCTTCCTTATAAACAACGTCCTCAATCTCTACGGTCTTTGCCTTGTAGTCTACATTGATAGAACCAGCACCAGAAACGCAGCACTTACCCATACCACGAGCCACAACGGCTGCGTGTGAGGTCATACCGCCACGAGCAGTAAGGATGCCCTCAGCGGCTGACATACCTGCGAGGTCCTCAGGAGAAGTCTCGATACGAACCATAATTACCTTCTTGCCATCATCATGCCACTCCTCAGCGTCGTCAGCATGGAATACGATCTGACCGCAAGCAGCACCTGGAGATGCAGGAAGACCCTGTGTGATAACCTTTGCCTTAGAGAGAGCGAGCTTATCGAATACGGGGTGCAGAAGTTCGTCGAGCTTCTGCGGCTCACAACGAAGAATAGCAGTCTTCTCGTCAATCATACCCTCGTGGAGAAGGTCCATGGCAATCTTAACCATAGCAGTACCAGTACGCTTGCCGTTACGTGTCTGGAGGAACCAAAGCTTGCCCTCCTGAACGGTAAACTCCATGTCCTGCATATCGCGATAGTGCTTCTCGAGCTTGTCCTGAAGTGCGTCAAGTTCCTTATAAAGCTCAGGCATAGCCTCTTCCATAGAAGGATATTTGGCAGCACGCTCTTCCTCTGAGATACCTGCACGCTCAGCCCAACGCTGTGAGCCTATCTTTGTGATCTGCTGCGGAGTGCGGATACCAGCTACAACGTCCTCGCCCTGAGCATTAATCAGGTACTCGCCATTGAAGAGGTTCTCGCCGTTACCGGCATCACGGCTGAAGCAAACACCTGTTGCTGATGTCTCGCCCATATTGCCGAATACCATAGCCATAACCGAAACTGCAGTACCCCACTCGTCAGGTATTCCTTCCATCTTACGATAGAGGATAGCACGCTCGTTCATCCAGCTGCGGAATACGGCGCAGATGGCACCCCAAAGCTGCTCCTTAGGATCGGTCGGGAAGTCGTTGCCGGTCTGCTCCTTGATGGCGTTCTTGAAGAGTTCAACAAGCTTCTTGAGTGACTCTACAGAAAGGTCCTTGTCAAGAACAACGCCCTGCTCCTCCTTTACCTTCTCGATGATGGCCTCGAACGGATCGATGTCTTCCTTGTTCTCAGGCTTCATGCCAAGAACAACGTCGCCGTACATCTGTACGAAACGGCGGTAGCTATCGTATACGAAGTGGGAGTTGCCAGTCTTGGCTACCATACCCTCAGCCACCTCGTCGTTAAGACCAAGGTTGAGGATGGTGTCCATCATACCAGGCATAGAAGCACGTGCTCCTGAACGTACAGAAACCAAGAGGGGATTCTTCGGGTCGCCGAACTTACAGTTCATAAGCTCCTCTGTGTGAGCCACGGCAGCATTCACTTCATCAGCAAGCAGTTCAACGATCTTAGCCTGACCTACCTTATAATACTCGTTGCAAGTGTCAGTTGTTATTGTGAAACCAGGAGGCACGGGAACACCAATAAGGTTCATCTCAGCGAGATTCGCGCCTTTACCTCCTAACAAATTTCTCATATCAGCTTTACCTTCAGCCTTACCATTACCAAAGGTATAAACTCTTTTCTCACTCATAATTGTTAATTAGGTTTTTAAAAAATATATTATACGTTATTACTATTTTAGTATGTTTGTCAATCGTAAGTTTTATTACTTTTTCTTGTTAACTGCAAAGATAATCTCTATTTTGCAGAAATCCAAATGTTTTATATAAAAACTGCTATCCCGATATTGCATTTTTTAAATGTTTTCGGTAACACAGTCTGAAAAACTTAAAATAACAACATATTTTCTCAACTCATGTGATATTCTATCAGTCCTTCTATCGGGCTCTTTATTATCTTCCCGATTTGAAAGCCATTCCTGCTTGCAGCTTCTGTCAGTTGCTCCTTATAGTGGTAGGCGATGCTTCCCACAACATTTATTGTTCTGAATTCGTCGCCATAAGCAAGTATGTTGTTGCGGATAAAATCCTCGAAATTATCAATCACGATATCCCTTACTTCCTTTTCGTCCAAATAGCCGTGAATGTATTTTGACATGGATGCAAGGAATCTGTTTGGGGCAGGGGAGCGGTACACCCGATTTATGACCTCAGCCATATCCAGCCCGCTTTCCTGAAGAAACCGTTTGCGGATGTTTTCGGGTAATGTCTGCTTTAATACGGCATTAAGGAATTTCCTGCCTAATACAGCTCCACTTCCTTCGTCGCCCAAGACATATCCTAAAGCAGGAGTGTGCGCCACGATATTCTTGCCGTCATAAAGACACGAGTTCGATCCGGTTCCTAAAATACATGCTATGCCTGCCTTATGACCGCATAAGGCTCTTGCGGCTCCAAGCAGATCATCAGCTACGTGTATCTTTGCAGCAACAAGTATAGAGGAAATACTTTCGCTTACCACACCTGCTCTTCCTGCTATGCATCCGGCACCATAGAAAAACACGTTTTCAACGTCAGCTGCTGAAATACTTAGGGATTGCAGACAATGGTTTAAGGCTTTGGCTATTTTTTCCTCCACTTCTTCTGCTGACATTACAGCAGGATTAAGTCCTTCTGTAGTAACAGTCCTCGCCCCGTCTGCCGATTTCGTATCTGGCAAAAAAGCGAAGCACCAAGAAGTCTTGGTGCTTCCGCTATCAACTATTAATGTTATCATTTTATGTACATAAAGTAAATGGCTGCAAGTATTACGACTGCCACTATCGTAAGCGCAGTCTTAAACAGACAGCTGGTCACTTTCTTGAATACCAAGAATCCTACTATCGCGATGAGGATGCAGGCGATATAAAATGTCAAGTCTGGATTCATATTATTGTTTCATCTTAAATGTTAGGGTTCCGCCGTTCATCAGAGAGTTGTGGTCGATGGTATAGTCCTTCACCTTCTTGCCGTTGATGTATGCGCTCTCCACCTCATACTTGCCATCGGTATGGTTTTGGCTCTCTATGACAAAGTCTTTGCCGTTCTCAAGATGAATGGTGGCTTTCTTGAATAGCGGAGTGCCCAGTTCATACTGGCAACTTACGGGATTAAGCGGATAGAATCCAAGAGCACTTAACACATACCATGCTGACGTCTGTCCGCAGTCTTCGTTGCCGCAAAGACCGTCGGGAGTGTCCTTATAGAGTCCGGTAAGAATCTCGTATATGTATTTCTGCGTCTTCTCGGGTTGTCCTATCTTATTGAACAGGTAAGCCACATGATGACTCGGCTCGTTGCCTTGAGCATACTGACCTATCATTCCCGTGCTGAAAAGCGGAAGTTCTGCATTAGCCTTAGGACTATACGTAAACATACTGTCCAGCTTTTCCGTGAAACGCTTCTTGCCTACGAGCTTTACAAGGCCCTTGACGTCATGCTGAACTGACCACATATAATGCCAACCGTTGCTTTCACATATATGTGAGGTATAGTTGTCTGGCGAATAATTGGGTTGGAACAATCCCTTTGAGTCGCGAGGCTGCATGAAAGTGGATGTTGGATTATATACGTTTCGGTAATTCTGCGCACGTTTTGAGAATGTCTTGTAAACGTCTGTCTTTCCAAGCATCTTTGCCAGTTCGGCTATGCAGGCATCATCGTAAGCGTATTCCAAGGTGCGCGACAACGACCAGTCGTCGCCAAGTGTCGGCTCCTTGATGTCGTAAGGCACATAACCCAACTTCTTATACATGCCGATGCCTCTATAATCGTCCAGGTTGGCTGTCTTGACGCATTCGTCCAGGGCAGCATTGGCGTCAATCCCCGGTAAGCCTTTAAGGACAGCCTCTGCTATGACAGAAGCGGCATGATAACCAATCATCATATCCGTCTCAGAAGCCCACATATTCCATACCGGCAACCTGCCGTTTTCCTTACTGAAAGCCACGAGCGAGTTTACCATGTCGGCGGCACGTTTCTGGTCGATGATGCTGTAAAGGGGATGAGCAGCACGATAAGTGTCCCATAAAGAGAACGTGCTGTAGTTCTGCCATGCTGTCTGAACGTGAGTCTTGCCGTCAGGACCCATATACGAACCGTCCACGTCGCAGAATAGGGTGGGGGCAATCATAGCATGATATAAGGCAGTATAGAAGCATGTCTGCTGACTCTTTGTGCCGCCTTCTATTTCTATCTTACCAAGTTCTTTATCCCATTGTATCTCAGCCTGTTGCTTGTAATAATCAAAATCATTACTTGAACATTCCTTCTGCAGATTTTTCTTCGCTCCTTCCTTGCCGGTACCTGATAATGACGTGCACAGAACAAGCTGTTCCGGACCGTCAGCATCGAACGTCAAGTAAGCCACGCATCCGCTTGCGTCTGAAGAAATGGGAGTCTTCTCTATCTCTATGGACTTGATAGGCTGCGAGAAGCGAGTACGGAACCATACTTTCTGCCCTCTTGCCCAACCGTCCGAGAAGCGATAGCCCTCGATTGTGAATGAGTCGACAAGCGTGATGGCAGAATTCTTTGTGGCGTCCCAGTTCATCGCCTTTGCAAGATTCAGCACCACATATCTTTCCTTGCCATTCTTAGGGAAAGTATAGCGCTGAACGCCACATCGTGGTGTTGCGGTAAGTTCCACATTAATATCATAGTCCTGCAGCCTTACCTGATAATATCCTGCGTATGCCGTCTCGTCTTTATGACTGAATTTGGAATGCAGCCCCAACGGTTCTTCGCCGATTGAGAAAGGCTTTGTGGCTGGAAGATAGGAGATGTCGTAGAGGTCGCCAGCTCCCGTACCTGAGAGATGCGTATGACTGAAGCCGGCTATTGTGCTGTCCGGATAGAAGTAGCCTGCTATGCGGTCCCAACCTGGCAGTCCGTTGTCAGGGCTAAGCTGCACCATTCCGAAAGGTGCCTGCGCTCCAGGATATGTATTTCCTGTGTAGTCCGTTCCTATAAGCGTATTCACCTTACGTGCAAAGTTCTGGGCATTAGCCGAGCCGACACCTAAAGAAAAGGAGAACAGGAGAACTGAAAACAACTTTCTGTTCATTTTTTGATGTTTTAGTAAATAAAACGACAATGTCCACTTAAAAGGTTTAGTGAATAAAAACTCTTTCAAGTGGACATGTTGCTTGTACGAGACCATCATAAATGACAGTCTCGAATGTTCTTAAATATTAATCGAGTCCGAGACCCTTCTTGATAGCCTCAATCTTCTTGTCTGCATCCTTCGAGCAACGCTCGTAGCATCCGGCACACTTGAACGACGGATCCTTCACCTCGATGTAGAACTTGATCTTAGGCTCTGTACCTGAAGGACGAACGCTCACCTTGGTGCCGTCTGTGCAGAACCATTGCAGAACGTTGCTTGTAGCAGGCATGTCGAGCTTCTCCACGCTGCCGTCCTCCTTTGTAAGAGTAAGGTTCTGGTAGTCCTTCCATACGCAGATCTTGCTGCCACCAAGCTCCTTCGGCGGGTTCTGACGGAAGGCTGCCATCATCTGCTTGATTTCGTCGGCGCCAGTCTTGCCCGGACGTACCACGTTAACCGTAAACTCCTTGCTGAAGCCATACTCAGCATAAATCTGCATCAGGAGGTCGTAGAGAGTCTTGCCCTGATCCTTGGCCCATGCTGCAATCTCGCAGATAAGGCAGATGGAAGCAGGAGCGTCCTTGTCACGAACCTTGTCGTAAGGCAGGAAGCCGAAGCTCTCCTCGCCACCGCCGATATACTGCTGCTTGCCCTCAGAAATGGCAATCTCTCGTGCAATCCACTTGAAGCCTGTGTAGCAGTCGCGAAGCTCCACGTTGTTCTTCTTGGCTATCTCAGCAATAACCTCCGTTGTGACGATGGTCTTGACGAGGAAGTCTGTAGGCTGGAGCTTGCCCAGCTTCTTCTTGTTCTCGATGATATAGTAGCAGAACATCATGGCTGTCTGGTTGCCGTTGATGATCATCCATTCGCCCTTGTCGTCGCGGCAGACGATGGCAAGACGGTCGGCGTCAGGGTCGGTTGCTACAACGAGGTCGGCGTTAAGCTTCGTACCGAGCTTCATGCCGAGGGTCATAGCCTCTGCATTCTCAGGGTTAGGCGAAACAACGGTCGGGAAGTTGCCGTCTACAACCATCTGCTCAGGAACGACGTTGATGTTCTGGAAGCCCCATGAACGGAGGCAGAGCGGAACGATAACACGGCCTGTACCGTGCATGGCAGAATAAACGATGTTGAGGTCCTTCTGACGGTTGATGACGTCCTGGTCAATCATGGCTGAATGTACGGCTGTCATATAGTCGTAGTCCATCTCGCCACCTATAATCTTGATAAGGTCCTTATTCGGCTCGAACTTCACGTCCTCGATAGCCACCTTGTTCACTTCCTCGATGATGCCTGTATCGTGCGGAGCCAACACCTGTGCGCCGTCGCTCCAGTAAGCCTTATATCCGTTGTATTCCTTCGGGTTGTGTGAAGCAGTAACGTTCACGCCAGCCTTAGCGCCGAGCTGACGAATGGCGAACGAAATTTCCGGGGTAGGGCGAAGACCTTCGAAAAGATATGCCTTGATGCCGTTGGCTGAGAAAATGGCAGCTACGGTTTCTGCGAAAAGGCGTGAGTTGTTACGGCAGTCGTGACCTACAACAACCGAGAGATTCTTCTCTCCGGGGAATGCCTTAAGGATGTAGTTGGCAAATCCCTGTGTAGCCATACCGACGATATATTTGTTCATTCTGTTGGTTCCGGCACCCATGATGCCACGCAAACCACCAGTACCGAATTCGAGGTTCTGATAGAAAGCGTCGATAAGGGCCGATTTGTCCTCAGAATCGAGCATTTTCTGTACTTCTGTTCTTGTGGCCTCGTCAAATGACGGAGTGAGCCATTCCTTGGCTCTTGCCTCACATTGTGAAATGAGTTCTGTATTATTTTCCATAATGAAGAATGTTAACAATTCAAGTTCTAATTTGATATTACAAAGATAATAATTAATAAACGACTTTTTTAATTCAAAGTATCAAAATTAACAACGTTTAACCTACAAGTCTTTTTTCGCTTGAATAAAGAAGATTGCCCTTTGTTAATATAATCGGTGTTATGATAAATAGTAATTTTACAGGTTGCGGATTTACATTACTATAGTCCGTTTTACTATATACAACATAAGAGCTGACCTTCGGGGGTGCAGAAAGGATTTTCCCAACATTTTCTTCTCCCATTCAATAAAATTTGCTTACATTTGTATCCAATTCATACAACCATCTGATTTGACGGATAACCGCCAAACCTTGATCATCACAATTATTAACCTCCAAAAAACTGCTTATGAACAAAGAAGAATCCTCGTACGCCATTTACAAATACGACTTCCACAAGAACCCTAAGCCTACCATTACGGCAAAGTCTGACGGCACCGACGGCACAAACAACCTCAATATAGCACAAACCTGCTTTGCCAGCCTGTTCGACAAAAATTCGGTGGACAACCTTGGCAAGCAGAACAAGAAAGGCGAATTCACGCGTCTGCCCAACGATGTCATAGCGAAGCAAGGCGACATATACGTATGGCGCGTCAACAACAGCCAGCTGAAGGAATGGTGGACACGCAACGGCAAAGACAGACACGGCATCGACAACTACGAAATGCAGGAACTGGAATCAAACCACTACTGCCACGTGCTTATCGACAACCGACCAGGACATTGCATCCTTGCCATAGAGAAGTCGACAGCATGGGGAAGCAAACCCGATATGCTGCGCGACATGCTGCTGGACAACTTCAACCGCATCCTTGCCGACCGATACGACCTTGCGATGCGCATAGAGTCGCGCATGAAGCCTACCGACATCTGGCAGTTTGTTTACGACCGCATTTACGAACATGGCGACTATATACGCAGAGTGACCTTCACATTCCAGAATCCGAAGAAGATAAACAAGTCGAAAACCACGGAGATAAAGTCGGCAAGAGTGAAGGCTATTGTCAGGACTGCAGAGATCTCGAAAGCCATCAAGGGCTTCTATACCATGGAATTCGACCAGAACAGCCATGGAAACATATCGCCCAAAAACAGGGACATGGCAGAAATGGTGAGACTGTGTGCCGATAACGGCTACGATATCTGCATCACATTCAAGGACTTCAAGACATATCGCATCAACGACTACGTCAAGGCTTTCTTCCCCATGACCAAGAAAATGATAGATGACTTCAGCAACGGACAGCACATTCTGGACGGACGGTCAATACTTGAACAATGGTTTGACATAATAGAAGAACAAACGCAAGATTACGTTAATGAAGACGAGATTCCAAAACGCAGAGATAGAGGCCGTAAATAATCTCTATGCAGAAAACCACCTTTACAAGGCGGTCTGTAAAATCGGACCGCAGCTGGAAGCTGAACTGACTGAGTTCGGGCTATGCCCTGAAGAGTGTTTCGCCGAGACTCAAGAATTGCTGACCGTAATAGCCGAAAAAGGAGAAGAGGTGATTCCGGAACTGCAAAACCTATGGCTCATGAAATTCAACCAGTACAGACGCTTCGACCGACACGTAAACCAAGAAGAGGTGCGCAAAGCAGTCAGCATCGTCTTCGGCTTCGCCATACTTGCCGTCAACACCAGCCGCCACCCGTTCTATAATTTCACCCTGACGTGGAATCTGACATGTATTGTGGCGGACAACACGCCTGAGGGATGGAGCCACACTCTCGACAGAATAGTCTCACTACAGATGCCGGACGGATGGTTCGACCGCTTCGTCGAGGAAGATCCGTGGGACGGAAACAGCCTTAGCGGGCAGTTGCCAGACATCAGCAGCCTACAAAGACAAGCGCCAAACACCACCATACAATTCGTGAAAGAGCAGCACAACCATAACTGCCAGCAGTTTATGGGAGAAATGAATAGCCCGAACTTTATAACACAATCAAAGGATGAAGAAATCTGAACAATACACGGACGACATGCAGCCCGACGGCGGACGCAAGCCCACATACATCAAGGAGCAGCACAACCATAACTGCCAGCAGTTCTTCGGCAACATCTCGAACTGCACATTCATGATGCCCTCAGCGCCTCCTTCAGAAGGCAACGCCAATCCTCCGGCAACATTCTCCGAAGGCAGCCCCGACAAAAGCCGAAAGCGCCGGAAGAAGGCTGTCACGGCCAACGAAAAGCCCCTTACCATAAGATATTACAGACATGGAAACAAAGGGATTATGGCGCGGCAAAGGCAAAGAGTGGACATACTGTACCGCAAATGGACGGAATGGAAATGGATAGACGCAGACACGGATCCTGACGACTTCGACCGCCTGTTTGAGGGGCAGCCACGTCATTGCAACATCAAGTGGACGGGCACAAGCGCCACGCTTACCATCCTGATGCAGCAACTCTTAGAGCAGGACTTTATCGAGAAACAGACCAACTGTTCTGCCAAGCATCTTGTGGCAAAGCAGTTCGGCAAAACTCCCAACTCGGACAGACGCCGCATCAGTAAGGATATAGAGGAAAAAATCAGTATCTCCATTCTTATCCTCGACACCAGCAGTCCCCTACCCCAACGTAACGCAAGGGACGGCAATGAAGAAGACCTCAGCGACGCCGCTCTTTACGAAGTCTGTCAAAGACAGCTACGTTCCACCAAGTGCCTATAGGCTCTTGTGTAAGCCGTAAGGACCGTACGTAAGCGATTTTGTAAGCGCAGACATTTTTTTACAGAATTTTTTTCAGCCGAAATGCTCTTGATTTTCAGAGTGTTTCGGCTTTTGTTTTTTCTTTCCCCCACATGACGTAAGCCATACGCCGAAAACCGCTTACCGTTATTGCCCTCGTTTCCCCATTGCCGAGGGCAGCACAGACCAAACCATTCCTGTCTGTCCGAAGCAATTATGTATAACAAGAACATTATGCTCTGCATTGACTTGAGGACGCTTCTTCGTGAAGACGCGCTCCTCAAGGTCGGCAAGGCTTATTTTGGCAGCCTGGTGTTGGACGATGAGTTTGGCGCCAGCTTCGTGGAAAGGGGCTGTATGGCACCCGAAAAGCGTAACATCAGATTGTTTAACGGCCACTTCATCACCCTAACTTACCGCTTTAGGGACGGCCATGTGCGCTTCAACTTCAAGGAGGTGAACGCAGGTGAGGGATTTGACGTCGAGAGGTTCGCCGTCGGAGTGATGCGCGAGATTAGGCAAGCTTGGGAATGCCTCGTAGAGGAAACACGCCGCGCAGAGGCAAACTGCCCTCAGGGGGAAGCCTTGGAGAAAGAAGGCAAACCGAGGGAATAAGCGAAAGGCGTTTCAGTTGTTTCAGTTTCAGTTAGGTTTTTATGGGTCAGTTATGTCCCAAACCCCCTTTTATACACTTATAACTAATTAATAATCAATAAGTTATATATAAAGAAAGAAGATAGATACCCCTTAAAAAACAACTGAAACAACTGAAACTGAAACGCCTGAGCATATCTGAATCTTAATCAATATTCATCTAAAAGGCTAAAATACAATGACTTACGACATTACAACAAAGACAGCTCCAGCCATGCCTAAGATTGGCAAGGGAATGGAAATCCTCAAACTTTTGCTTCCGCAACTATCAAAAGACATGCAAGAGACCATTGCTCCGTTGCTTTTTGACTCTCTGGCCTCACACATGAGCGAAACCGAATTTATGTATCCGGACCTCACTTGGAAGGAAATCTGCGGCATGATTACCGGTATTGTCACTCGTTCGGCAGGAGGAAAGGGTCAGCTGCAACGTCTGGTGGAGGCCATTATGCGTGTGGCTCGCCAGCATGACGAGATGCAGCTGCAGAAGCTTGTGGAATGGCAAAAGACCGTCAAGTCGAAGGGTGCCAACAAGGAGAAGCCCGTGCGTCCTGACGTGTCGTTCTGGTTTCCGCCCGCCGACGTCACCAACGCTGCCTTCATCCAGAACGCCATGGCTTGTGAGCAGGACAACGGACACACCCAGTACTACAACTTGCCTGAGGTGGAGATGGCGGACAGAATGTGTGGCGGACATCGTCAGGTGACGCAGACCATACGCAACGTCTACGACAAGCAGAGGGCTGGTGCGCTCAGAGCCACGGCTGAGGGCGTGACGGGCAATCCGGTCCTGCGCGTGAACATGAACATCTCGTGCACTCCGGGCGAGGCCCGCAGCTTCTTCAAGCGCGACCTCTTTAACGGCACTCTCGGACGCATAGCCTTCTCCTACAAGGCCAGCGGCAACCGCGATAGCAGGATTCCGCGCCAAGGCAAGTACGACGAGGCTTTTCTTGCCAAGCTCGACGAGTATATTGTCCGTCTGCAGGCATGCAAGGGACGTTTCATAGTGAAGCCGCTGAACAATCTGGCTGACAAGCTGGCTGCGGACATGGCTGCCTTGGCTGACCTCACGGACGACGACACTCTATGGGACCTGAGCAAGCGTTCGATAGTGAATGCGTGGAAGAAGGGGTGCGTGCTCTACATTCTGAACGGACAGACATGGACAAGATCCATGGGCGAATTCGTGGAGTGGCTGGTTTATTACGACCTCTGGTCGAAGAACCAGATTTTCGGCGACTTGCTCAAGAACGGCGACACAAGCGTGATGGAGGCTCAGAAGAGCGGACCCAAGAACATGCTGTCGGACCTTCCTGACACGTTCAACGAGGCTCAGCTGGAGGCTCTGCGAATGTCTCTGGACAAGCCGAAGGATGGCACAAAACGGCAGTTGAGGGTGTGGACGGCTCGCGGCTTCATCACGCACTCCGCACAGACCGGGCTCTACACGAAGACGAAGGAATATTTAGGAGTTGCGAATTAGGAGTTAGGAATTAGGAGTTTTTCACTTTTCACTTAAAATTATGAACCGAGAAACTATACAACAGCTCCGCCAGCTGCCCGTGGAGGGGGTGGCGGAGCGGCTGGGGCTGCGCGTGACGAGGCACAAGAGCCTCTGTCCCTTCCATGACGACCATCATGCCAGCCTGACATTCAACGTGCGACGGAACACTTACCGCTGCTTCGCCTGCGACGCACATGGAGGCACCATCGACCTCGTGATGCGTCATTTGCACAAGGACTTTCCCGACGCTTGCCGTTGGCTGGCTGATTCCACCAACATAATAGTGGAAGAATACAGGCCGCAAACGCCTTCTGCCGTCACGCCGCTGAAGCCCTTTGACGCCTTGCGCTATGCCGGCTTCTTCGAGCGTCCGTGGCTGAGCGACGAGGCGCAAAAGTTTCTGTTCGAGGAGCGCGGGATAGACAGTCGTGTGGTGAGGTGGTGCCGGCTGACGTCGTGGACTGATCGCCAAGGCACGCATTGGCTTCAGACGCCTTACTATGACACGGAGTGGCGTCTGACGGGCATGCAGAGTCGCAACTTAGACTACGGCAAGGCGGGGTCGGCAGCTGACGTGCCTCGTTTCAGGTTTCCTTACGGGTCGCGCTGCTCAGTCTATAATCTTCCGGTTACGGCGCTGCTTCGTGAGGGCGAGCCGCTATACATCACGGAGGGTTGTTCAGACTGTTGGGCCATGCTCTCAGCCGGTCATAAGGCCGTGGCCATTCCTTCTGCGACGTTGCTCTCTGAGGCAGACAAGAGGCTGCTGAGGGGTCTGGCAGAGAGGCTCGGGACGACATTCCACATGTTTCCTGACCGCGACGCTCCCGGCGAACGGCTGTTCATGCAGCTGAGGGAGGTGCTGCCCGGACTCTGCCATCATCAGCTGGCTGAGGGAGCGAAGGACTTCGGCGAAATGTTTGCTGCGGGGAGGATTGCGTAATTATTCTCCCACGGATGTCACAGATTTACACGGATGTAGGGCGCGTAATTATTCTCCCACGGATGTCGCGGATTTACACGGATGTTGGGTGCGTAATTATTCTCCCACGGATGTCACAGATTTACACGGATGTGGATGCGGAGGATTTAGATTAATCAGATAAATCCGTAATCAAAGAAAAAATCTGTGGAAATCTGTGGAATCTGTGGGACAACACCCTTTAAGAAGCGTGCGGAGGAGTCTCCCACGGATGTCACAGATTTTCACGGATGTGGGTGCGTGCGAAAGAACACGAATAGCACGAATCACACGAATGCAGCACAAGAAAAAATCTGTGACAATCCGTGAAATCTGTGGGACAACATTCTCAAGCAAAATACGTGGGAATCCGTGGAATCTGTGGGAGAATATTCTCAAGCAAAATCTGTGGGAATCCGTGAAATCTGTGGGACAACATTCTCAAGCAAAATACGTGGGAATCCGTGGAATCTGTGGGAGAATATTCTCAAGCAAAATCTGTGGGAATCCGTGAAATCTGTGGGACAACATTCTCAAGCAAAATACGTGGGAATCCGTGG
>OHSB01000065.1_pt1 | contig 23424 bp, 20 predicted proteins | sample 1578591 | NCBI WGS metagenome assembly OHSB01 (sample SAMEA3879508, study PRJEB24766) | human gut metagenome | biome: human-associated habitat; feature: feces | place: USA | collected 1985/1987 | reverse complement strand
CGCACAACAAAATCTTTGGTGCGAAATTCTTGAGTTTTGAGCGTTTGGAGGCAATGCGTTTATACACAGTGAGTTATGCGTTTCTATGAAGAAGTGTTATGAAATAAGAGTCGTAACAGAGCCGCTTTTTTCTGCAATAGAGCCTCTTTTACACTCCTATAGATCCACCTTTATCATACAATAGAGCCTCTTTTGCACTCTAATAGTGGCACTATCGGAGTGTAATAGAGGCTCTATCGTTAACTGTTGGTGCTGTTTGCACTGCAGAATACCGTAAAAACAGCAAACCAGAACTCTAAAATCAATTTTTATTTTGTAACATGTTTTTACCGTTTTGACAATATTTGCATGCAGGACAAGAAGATATGTATTTGTATAATATAGTCAAATTATGACAATTCTTTACCCGCAGCGTTTCTTCCACCGGGTTGTCGGAAACGCATACGCAGCAGATAGGAAGCGTAAGCGTATCCGCGATGCTAGTATATACACATCAAAAAAATATCGCTCAAGTTTTTATCCTTGTGCGATATTTTTTTGTTTCCATTTGTCCGGTAGCAATTCCCGGTACTTACTTAATGGTGTTCTTGGTGGTAGCACTGCTGCTTTGTTGATGACATCGGATATATATTCAAAGAAGTTGATACCTTGCAGTCAGCATGAGCATGCCAGCGAATAGAACATGGCTGCCCGTTTGGCACCGGCATGCGACCAAAAGAAAAGTGAGTTTCGTCCAGCCGTCTTCTCCGATCTTATGCTTGTGGTTCTTGTGGTAAAGGAAGTTGATAAGGCGTACGATAACCTTGGCATCGAAATCGTCCCCACATGGTATATCTTCTTGATGAAGCGCATGGGGATGAGTTCGTAGCGTGATACAATGTGAAACCACCCGTATCCCAACGCAGGAGCTTTACCTGCTGCCGGTTCTTACTGAAAAAGATGAACACAGCCCCGCTTAGTGGCGGCAGATCCATCTCCTGCGACACTAACTTATAGAGGCCGTTTATCCCCAGGTTCATTCCATTGGTAGGAACAGAATATCCGCAACTTCGGGTATAGGTGGTATTGGGTTTTCTGTCACATATTGATTACACCCACGTATACGCTTCTTGGCTTCTTTTACAGATAGTCCGTTGTTACTCATCCAGCGTCGCATTCCTTTGCGGTTAGTATGCCATTTATTTTGAACAGAGGATAAAGTGACAGTTGGATTACGTGGCAACTCTTTCAAAAAGCATTCCATTCGCTCTCATATCGTTTTGCTGCTATCATATTAGATTTTTTATTCACGCAGCAAAGGTAAAGAGATAAAAAAATATGGACAAGGCTGCATCGCGGATACGTTTACGAAATAACTGTAACAAAACAAGAAATCCACTAAAATCTGTCCCTTATGACAATTTTCTTGCCGATTCTTTCTTTATTTTGGATTTTTTTTTATATTTGTGGCCGGATTATAAGCATTCTGACTGTCGTTATAGGAGACGTGCTCTTCTAAGACCACAAGAGAAACGCCTACGCCGAGCTGAATGTAAGTAACATGCAGCGGGCTATGGGTGGGAAAATAGTCCAATACATAATCAACTCGGATAAAAAAATTATGAAATATGAAAAAGGTTCTATCAATAATTAGTCTCTTGTTTCTTGTTTTGAATGGTAATGCTCAAGAATCATTAGATACTATCAAATCTTTTATACTAAGTGAAGTTGTGGTTAAAGCAGAAAGGATTATTCATAAGGGTGATCACGATGTACTATATTTATCAAACGACAATAAAAAGTTTGGTACAAATGCTTTAGATGCAGTTTCTTCCTTAGAATTGTTCCAAACAGCAATAAATGAAACAAAATTGGTTTCTTGGGACAGACAAAATGTATTTATCCTTATAAATGGCGTTCCATCAACTGCATATGACTTACGTGGATATAAGGGTGAGGACATAAAGAACGTAGAGTTTTATTCTATTGCTCCTCCTCAATACATGAGTCTGACTGCAGGGCCTGTAGTCAACATTGTTGTGAAGAAGAGGCACGATAGATCTTATACCGGTTATTTCAACACTTCTAATGCTGTAAACACAGGATTTGGAACAAACCAGATTGACTTGACATATGCGGATTCTCTGAACCAAGTAAAACTGGATTATCTGATTGATTACAGAAACATAGGCAATATTGATAATCTTGCTGAATACACTTATAGTCCGCAACTACATTCTCAATATAGGGGTACAAGTCGCTATAAAGGTCAATATCATAACATCAGTGCATCGTACCAAAGATATCAGGGTAATCATCTGTTTAATGCTAAGGTATATACTATCATTGAACCCTTACAAGATGAAGAAAAAAGGGCGGGCCTTATTTCGACAGATGACACCAAATATAATGGTGAAGGTACAAGCCTTTTGAAGAGTCGTTCCAATACGGTGGCTGTAGATTTATACTATCGCTATTTATTAAAGAAAGGCCGTCTGTTTGCCATAAATGTGGTCAATACATTTGGAAATAGTTATTCGGATTCGAAGCAATCTATGCTCTCGGAGAATACAGGAAACAATGACTATGACTACAATTTACACTCAAGAGTGGATAATGATTCGTATTCATTTATTACAAACGCTGTCTATGCCTCTCCGCTTTGGGGTGGCTCATTGAGTGTTGGTTCAAGATATGAATATAAGCAACTTAATCAGACTTCATTCAATAACAAATACAAACCATATTCTCACTATGAGTTCCTTAATACGGGTGGTTCCTGGACATGGAATACAATATCGTTTGTTCCGGCTGTTGGATTGAATATATTTAAGCAGACATCCTCGGGGATATCGCAAAACTCTGTTCTTCCTTACATAAGACTTTATTCAGATTGGTGGGGAAAGGGTAAAATGAAAGGAACAACTGTGCAGTTGACGTTGACAATGCGTAATATATCTCCTTCGTTAAATGAAATCACTGAGAGTGAGACCTATTTAGACCCCTGGCTGATATCTGCTGGCAATCCAAAATTGAAAGATTATTGGATTACATCGGGGAAACTGTCGTTTGCATATTTCTCACCCAATAATAAAAATCAGATAGTCTTCATGGTACAGCCATCATATGCTAACAATAAGATAGCTACCACAATACTAAAAGAAGGCGATAATGTTTATTTCAGACCTCAAAATATAGGAGGTGATTTCGAATGGAGATTTGACCTTTATGGGAGTTGGTATCCATTTAAATGGTTAGAATTATCACCCTATGTTGAATACTATATCTCACGACTTGAAACTCCATCGCAAAATATCAACTTTGATTATTGGCGTATAGGTGGCAATATTACAGCATCATTTGAAAACTTGTCTTTGATCTTCAGTGTTAATTCACCAACAAAAGTATACGACGGCGACCTTTTGTCACGTGGCAGCCTTCAATATGCTGGAACGATACAATATAAAATAGGTAATTGGTCAGTAGGTGCAAAATACAATTATTCAGGACACAACAACTATACTGTTTCGAATTTACCTATTCTTAGGTATAATGAGAACAAGGATTGGAAACCACTTCAGCATATGGTACGCTTGACTGCCACATATACATTCTCCGTAGGAAAATCAAGAAGGCACGATGGCAAGATTCTTACAGAATCAAGTAAAGACAATACCGGTTTAGGTAAGTTTAATACACCACAGATAAGTAAATAAAATGAAACGCTTCCCCTTTATAAAGCAAAAAGATTCAATGCAATGTGGAGTGGCTTGCCTTGCATCTATATGCGAATATTATGGAAAGGAATTATGGAAAGCGATATTTGCCCATAATTCCTTTTATTTTTATATGACCCCACCAACTCCAATTGGATATAATCAAAATGCAAGATATTACGGATGTTGTTCGTATTCTCCGCAACTTTTCACATCCATATTTTTCTTCCCTATTTTTGAATTTCAGATTTAGGGAAATAAAAGAGTGAATAAATTGCGTATCTGATACTATCAAGTCGTGAGAGTGTTAAAAATGAGATCTGATTTGATGAAAAACCGAATTTTGTATCGTTGTTTGGAAACAAATCGTTATCTTTGTACCATAATTCAAAACAAAATGGGCATCAACAAGCTAAAAGTGGTGTTGACAGAAGAAGCACAAGCCTTTAAAGGAAATTACCAAAGCAGAAGAAATAAGAAAAGAGTACTTTAATAATAAAAATAAATAGCATTATGGCACAGATGAAATTGATACCAGCAGACAATATGAAAGATAAACTTTGGGGTAGAAGAGGTACACCAGAGCGTGAAGCAATGGAAACTAAACTCAAAGAAGATGTGAATGCCTATATTGTAGGCGAAGCCATACGCAAGGCTCGATTGGCACAAAACCTCACGCAAGAACAGCTTGGTGAGCGTATCGGTGTGCAGCGTGCTCAAATTTCAAAGTTGGAGAAAGGTACAAGTGTTATCACATTGCCAACCATGAGCCGTGTGTTTCAAGCATTGGGTATTGCAACAGCCACTCTTGATTTGGGTATTGCAGGCAAGATTGCGTTGTGGTAAGATAATTAATAAATAAAACCTGAAATATATATCATCATACCCTCTAAGAAAGATGAAATACAACAATATAGATTATCAAAGATGTGTACTTATCTGCATGGTCGTAATGATACACATCGTGAATTTCAGTACACTTTACCCTGACGTAAAAAACTTTATAAACTTCTTTTTCATGCAAGCGTTTTTGTTGATTACAGGCTATTTGGTAAACATCAGAAAAACGTATAAGGAATTTGCGTCTTACACCATGAAGATTCTCATTCCTTATATAATAATGGTTACCGGTTATGCTTTTGTATCAACATTACTACCAGTAAGAGATGGGGTAAACGAATTTACAATACCTATAATTTTTAATACGATATTTGTCACCTCTATTGGTCCATATTGGTTCTTGTACACAATGGCTATATGCGGGGTAATATATTATTTGACATTCAATTTGGTTGGCAAATGGAGCATAATGGGCAAATTGTGCTTATTTGCCACATTTCTTATGTTAGTCTCACAATACACTCCAGTTCTTAATTCTACGAATGCAGCTTTTTATTTCACTGGTGTCTGTTTGCGTCTGTCTGAAAAACGTCTTGATGAAATTATAAAACCATCGTTGTGGAGTATTCTGCCTTTCATAGCAATAGCAAGTTTCCCAAACTATAAGAATTGGAACTTTTTAGCGGTTACAATATTAGCATTGTCATTCCTTTCTTTCGTTCCGAAACTTATACAAAGTATCAATAACAAGAAGGTCTTGGGAATTATAGGATATATCGGAAGAAACACACTTCCTATATACCTTTTTCATCCAATATTCACAATGGGAGGCAAGTTAGCATTGCCACTATTCCATTTTGATAATTCTGGGGGGGTACATACGGTCTTCACTATTGCCGTTAGCATAATCGGAAGTATTGCTATTGCTGCAATCCTTGACAGATGTCACCTGTCTTATATTTTTGCGAGAGAAAGGTTCTTACGCTAATCATATCAACGATAAAATAAAACAGGTAGAATTTGAGAATGGACAATGATACAAGGTATATTTGCTATCATGTGCAATTTGGGTAGGATTATATAAGAATGATGTTATTGCATTGATACCCAATTCTTGTTGCTTGGTGGTCACTTGAAATGTCCCAAAATGAGAATACAATGTGATCGAAAGTTAAATACGTTAAATTTTAGCCATTTCGTATCTATATAGAATCCACACAGTCACTTTTCTACCGTTTAGAACGTATGGTATTGATAATCAACTAATAATAGATACGTATAATGTTTTGACCAATAATTTAGATCTGATTTTCTTGTTGCTTAAACAAATTCTCATTAATTTTGCTGTCGAAAGTTTAACAAACTAAATTTGTTGTAGGTTATGCAAGTTCTAAACTTTGGAAAGATGGAAAAGATTAATTTTTTAGTTTTGGCTTTGCTTCTTTTTGCCTTTGGCAATTCAAAGGCGCAAGTAATCAATAATATAGCAGACTCAAACAGAGTTTGTTTGTTCGATGTGCTTGGAAACAAGCAGTATGATGCTAATTCTGAAAAGATTTCCATTGTTACTGCTTTGGAAGAAACTACGCAGTTGATAGAAGGCACAGAAGCTTACAAACGTACCGCTCTTGTTGTTTATACAATTTCAGATTCCAACGGCAAGAGAGACGTAAAACGGAAAGTGTTGGATGAGGAAAAATGGCAGAATGATTCTTTTATGCAGGAGCATAAAAAGAATGTTGCCAATTTGATAGGGACTCCTTTAACACTTACTTTCGTATCTCGTAATTCTAATAAAAAAGGATGCTATCCTTGTAAAAAATCAATCGTTGATGACTCTACGATTTATACAATCAATGAGTTTAATGAGAAAATGGGTGATTATCATGTCCTCAGTTTTAAGTTAAACTTTACTGGAATTACAGAAGAATTGCATTTTGCTTCCCGAGCTTCAAAGTTGTACCTAAATGACTTAAAGCAAGTAAATACAACATGGATGATAAATGCCTATGTTGGGAAGAAATCCTATGGCAGCAATGTTTAGAAGGAAAAACTAAGCATACTCAATGTTTATTATGTAACTCCAAAAGAAGCTAAAAGTATATATAAGTCTAAGAACTTGACTTTGACAAAAATACTTAGGAAATAGTTTGTGAATTCAATAAGCAAGTGCAAATTTACAAAATCTTATCCCGAACTGGGGTAAAACCTCACGAATTATAAACCTGTTGGGATAAAAAAGGAGGAAAGCTTTATCGGCTTTCCTCCTTTTCGGTATATGTTTCTGCTGTCAATTACTTGACGTCAGAGTTTCTTAAGTCTTACTTCTGCTCTGCATCTGCTGCAGGCTGCTCCTGCTCAGGTACGGGAATCTGACCGCGTGTAAGGATGCTTGTGATGCGGTTGTTCATGTCGTTCACCATTGAGTCGAACAGCTTGGCACTCTCGAGCTTGAAGATGAGCAACGGATCCTTCTGCTCGTAAGAAGCGTTCTGCACGCTGTGGCGCAGTTCGTCGAGCTGACGGAGGTTCTCCTTCCAGCAGTCGTCAATGATGTGGAGCATGATGACACGCTCAAACTGCTTAACGACGTCCTTACCCTCTGTGCGGTAAGCTTCCTTGAGGTTGCAAGGAATGTTGTAGACACGCTTGCCGTCTGAGATTGGCACCATGATGCGCTCGTAGATGGCACCCTGGTTTTCCTCCACCTGCTTGATGATAGGCCATGCAACTGATTCGATGCGGTCTGTCTTGCGCTTGAAGGTAGCCATTGCTGACTGGAATGATCTCTCTTCCAGATCCTCACGTCTTACGTTCTCTGACTCTTCCTCTGAGAACGGGCACTCCATAGCGAGCACCTTGAGGAACTGCTCGCGGCAGCCTTCGTAGTCGTTGGTCTCGATGATGTTAACGACGCGGTCCCAGATGATGTTGGTGATGTCCATTCCGATACGCTCACCCATGAGTGCGTGACGACGCTTCTCATAGATAACGGTACGCTGCTTGTTCATCACGTCGTCATACTCGAGCAGGTGCTTACGGATACCGAAGTTGTTCTCCTCCACCTTCTTCTGAGCACGCTCAATGCTGCGTGAGATCATCGGGTTCTCGATACGGTCGCCCTCCTGGAATCCGAGTTTGTCCATAAGGCTTGCGATCTTCTCTGATGCAAACAGACGCATGAGCTTGTCCTCAAGCGATACGTAGAATACTGAGCTTCCCGGGTCGCCCTGACGACCAGCACGACCACGGAGCTGACGGTCTACACGGCGGCTCTCATGACGTTCTGTACCGATGATGGCAAGACCACCGGCTGCCTTAACCTCCTTGGTAAGCTTGATGTCAGTACCACGACCTGCCATGTTGGTGGCGATGGTAACAGCACCGAGCAGACGTTCTTCCTTATGCTTGTTGCCGTCTTCGTCAACGATTTCGACGAAGCCCATATTGCTGCGTCCTGCCTCTGCCACGATGTCAGCCTCCTTCTTGTGAAGCTTGGCGTTGAGCACCTGATGAGGTATCTTGCGCATCTTGAGCATCTTAGAGATAAGCTCAGAGATTTCAACTGATGTTGTACCTACGAGAACCGGACGTCCGCTGTTACGCATTTCAACGATTTCGTCGATAACGGCAGCATACTTCTCGCGTGCTGTCTTGTAAACGCGGTCGTCGAGGTCCTTACGAAGGATGGGACGGTTGGTAGGGATCTCCACAACGTCGAGCTTGTAGATATCCCAGAACTCGCCAGCCTCGGTAGATGCAGTACCGGTCATACCAGAAAGCTTGTGGTACATACGGAAGTAGTTCTGGAGTGTGATGGTTGCGAAAGTCTGTGTGGCAGCCTCCACCTTCACGTGCTCCTTAGCCTCTACAGCCTGATGGAGTCCGTCGCTCCAACGGCGACCGTCCATGATACGTCCTGTCTGCTCGTCGACGATCTTCACCTCGCCGTCCATAACGACATACTCGTCGTCCTTATTGAACATTGTGTAAGCCTTGAGGAGCTGCTGGATGGTATGTACGCGCTCGCTCTGTACGGCATAGTGGTTGAGGAGGTCGTCCTTCTTGTCAAGACGCTGCTGCTCGTCGAGGTCTTTCTCGTTCTCCAATGCAGACAGTTCTGATGTGATGTCGGGCAATACGAAGAGCTCCTTGTCCTGCACCTGATTGGCGAGCCAGTCAGTACCCTTATCTGTAAGGTCACAGCTGTTAAGCTTCTCGTCTACAACGAAGAAGAGCGGCTCAACTGCCTCGGGCATGCGGCGGTTGTTGTTCTCCATATAGTACTCCTCTGTCTTGAGCATGCCAGCCTTGATACCTTCCTCAGAGAGGTACTTGATGAGCGGCTTGTTCTTAGGCAGGGCCTTGTGTGAGCGATAGAGAGCGAGGAAGCCTTCCTCCAGCTTCTTCTGGTCGTTCGTCTTCTGACCCTCGGTGATGAGCTGCTTGGCCTCTGCAAGGTACTGTGTGGCAAGCTTGCGCTGAACGTCAACGAGACGCTCCACGAGCGGCTGATATTCCTCAAACATCTGGTCGTCGCCCTTAGCGATAGGACCTGAGATGATAAGCGGAGTACGTGCGTCGTCAATAAGCACAGAGTCGACCTCATCGACGATGGCGTAGTTGTGCTTGCGCTGTACGAGATCGTCAGGTGACAATGCCATGTTGTCACGCAGATAGTCGAAGCCGAACTCGTTGTTGGTTCCGAATGTGATGTCAGCCATGTATGCCTTGCGACGCTCCGGTGAGTTAGGACGGTGCTTGTCAATGCAGTCTACTGAGAGACCATTGAACATATAGAGCGGTCCCATCCACTCCGAGTCACGCTTTGCGAGGTAGTCGTTCACGGTAACGACGTGTACGCCGTTGCCTGTGAGGGCGTTAAGGAATACGGGGAGTGTTGCCACGAGGGTCTTACCCTCACCCGTTGCCATCTCTGCAATCTTGCCCTGGTGAAGAACAATACCACCGAAGATCTGAACATCATAGTGTACCATTTCCCACTTGAGGTCGTTGCCGCCTGCTGTCCAGTGGTTGTGGTATATGGCCTTGTCGCCGTCGATGGTGATGAAGTCGTTCTTGGGGTTCTCTGCGAGCTCACGGTCGAAGTCGGTGGCGGTAACCACTGTCTCCTCGTTCTCAGCGAAACGACGGGCTGTGTCCTTTACGATGCTGAAAGCCACAGGCATGATTTCGTCGAGAGCCTTCTCGTACAGGTCGAGCACTTCCTTCTCCAGCTTGTCGATGGCGTTGAAGATTGACTCGCGCTCATCAATCGGAGTCTCCTCAATCTTAGCCTTCAGCTCGGCTATCTTAGCCTTCTGCTCGTTAGCTGAGTCCTGTACATACTTCTGTAATTCTTTAGTGCGTGCGCGGAGTTCGTCATTGCTCAGTGCCTTGATTTCGGGATATGCTGCCTTTACTTTATCCACAAGAGGCTGGATAAGCTTCATATCCTTTGATGACTTGTTGCCAAACAATGACTGTAGAAATTTGTTTAAATTCATTGTATATTATTTTTTTTATTTCGTGTGATGGTTAATAAGTGGGTGTAAAATTACAAAAAAAAATCCATACAGCACCCAAATGGCGTCTTTTAAACGTCATTTTATTGGAGTGGTGCCGCCGAACAGGCATTCGGCGCCCTGATGCGTATAGCCTTAGCAACTGTAGGCGCAATACGGTCTACCGTAGCAGGTGTGGTTATACGTTCCGGCTTTACCCCGGCTCCGTAGAAAATGATGGGGAACGGGATAAATGCTGCCCTTGAGAAATAGCTCTCGTTGGTGTCTTCGTTTATGATTTGCCATCCTGGAGCGGTCTCGATTACGAGGTCGCCGCTGACGGACGGATTGTAAGGACTGGCTGATACGCTTCTCACGCCGGCTGTCTGAACGAGCAGTTCTTTTGATCGAGCGATGATGTCGTTGAAGCTAATATGGCGCTGTTCTATCAGCTTGCGATCCAGATAAATCTGGTTGTGAAAACTCGTCTCAACATACTTGCCCTGACCGTAAATGGCGCCAAGGTACATGTTGAGAAGATTGGATGTGCGATTGATATAGAATGTGCCAGAAGGGATGCGGAAACGCTGGTAGTCAACCTGTTGCTCGCTTGTGTAGCCAGTGCTGGTAAGCACGAACATGACATTGTCGCGTCCTACCTTATCTTCAATTCGCTTGATAAGTGACGCCAATGTCTTGTCGAGCTTAACGTAGATAATCTCCATCTCCGACTGCCATACAGTGGCGTCCGTACCCTTCGCTGAGAAGGTCACGGAGAGCATATCGGTGATGTTGTCGCGTCCCATAGCCATATTGTCAATGCAGGCTACGGACATGTCGGCTACGTCATCGTTGTTACCGTTAGTGAGTTTGTTTGTGCTGTTGTTGTAAGTGCGCACAAGGGCCTGTGCGCCTTTTGAGTAGTATGTGGATGTTGTCCACTGGCCGTTCTTGTCGTTCAGCCAGAATGCGCCGTCTGCGGCATGACCTGCAGAGATGACGGCAGCGTCCTTATCGGAAGCTACAGAATAGACAAGTGCTGCTCCCTTAGTGGATATCTTGAGTTCGTCGCTTACTGTGGAGGTGGCGATTTTCTGAGGTGACACGCCGTACGTTGCGTCGTCTGTGCATAATACAGGGCGCAAAGTGTTGCGGTCGAGCCATTGTGTTCCGACTATATTATTATAATGTGGGGTTGTGCCGGTGGCAATAGAGGCAATAGCCGATGCTCTGTCAACGGGCGAGAAAGGATAGCTGGCGGCCTCATAAATGCGTCCGTTCTGCAGCAACTTCTTGAATCCGTCCTCGCAATAGAGCGGTGCGAAGTGCTCGATGTAGTCGGTGCGTAGCTGGTCAACAGCTATGTTTACGACCAGACGTGGCGCAGGCTGCAAGCTTTGTGCTTGCATCTGTGAGCCGGTCAGGACGGTGAGCATTATAATTGTAGATATATACTTGTTCATCTCTTGTTTGTTGTATTAGCCGTCTGGCGTATTTTCATTATGTTTCTGTATAGCAAAGACAATGCCACAAAGTAGATTCCCTCTGCATAAGACTGCATTATTCCTCCTAAAAGGAACAGGATTATGAGCACGGTCCATGCTTTTTGCCATTTACAGGGCTGTCCTTTCTTTATCTTCTTGGATGTGCTCCACAGGAATACGAGGTTCAGCGGATTAAGCAGCAGAATCTGCAGATTTAGGCTTACGGTGGGGTGTTGCGAGAAAATCATGGCAAACAAAATCAGTCCGCATGCTCCTGTTAAGAACATCATTATCGTGTCTGTAAACCAATAATTTGCTTTTCGCATTGCCTCTATTGTTGTTATGGCAACGATTAATGCCGCCAACACTCCCAGGCACACGATTGGGGAGACGGGAAAACTATCGCTTCCAGAATCGTTTGTGGCTGGCAATACCCATGTCTCGCTCTCGACAAACTTGCGCTTTGAGCCGTCCTTGTCGTATATTACGGCATGGCTTATGTCCTTTGAGAGGTTTTTGGGCAGAAATTGTTGTTCGCCGAACGTTGTCGGACAGTCCGCCTTGACTCCGAGCAGAAGGTCGTTGCCGAAGCGTGCCCATCTGTGACGCTCGTTATATTGATGGATGAGTTCGCGGAAAGAAGGGTAGGAGTTTGCTTCGTTTTCGAATACCACTTTTCCGTTTATGTTGTCGAGTATGATGTCTCTTGCGCGAGTTGTGCAATTGTCATAGAAGTAATTATACCTGTACACGCGGTTTTCCGGCAGGTAATTCTTGTCTATAGCCTTCGCTATGGCAGCCTTCTCCTTGTCCGTCAGGTTGAGAGTCTGCTGTATGACGCCGCATCCCGAAGGCTCGTATTGGGCCTTGAAGTCCTCGAAATACTCGATGCCCATCTCATAGTCGGTCAGTCCGAAGACAAACCTGAGCACAAAGTATGGCTTGCTGAACGAGAATATACCATAATTAATGGCGATGTCGATGCCTTGCGTGAGGTTCTCGTATCTGATGGCTGTATGTCCGTATAGGCTGTATACGTATGACCTCGGCATGCAGGTGAGCAGGCTTATGCGTATCGAGTCGGCTTGCTTTCCGTTATCAGCGGCAGCCGTTTGCGACACAAGCATGAGGGCAGTCAGCAGGCATAATATTGTTCTTTTAAGTTGTTTCACAATTAAATATTGGTCTGTTATTTGTCTTTACATCTTACAAAGGTATTAATAATATGCTTAATATGAGCTTAAAAGGCTTGTTAAAAAACGTAAAAGCGGCGTTTTTGGCAAGTAAACGCGGTTATATTGTACTTTTGATGAAATTTAAAAGTCGTTATTTCTTGTTTATCCTGCTATTATCTCGAATTTTTTCGATAAATTTGCACCTAATTATGCGAGAAAGAATATGAGCCTTATATATAATAAGGTGTAGAGATAAAGCAGGAGAGTGTTCCGCTTGTTTCGTGTTCTGATCGTTTTTAAGCAGATAAATATCAAGAAAGAGAAATGAAGAAATTACTGATAACTGTTTGTATGGCCGTGACTTCCATGGCTGTGTTGGCCCAGAGCGGCACAAACTCGCCTTATAGCCAGTATGGCCTTGGCGTGCTCGGAGAGCAGTCGGGAGGATTCAATCGTGGAATGAACGGTCTTGGCATTGGTTTTCACGAGCACAACCAGATAAACACATCCAACCCGGCTTCGTATGCCAGTATCGACTCGCTGTCGTTTATCTTTGACGCTGGTATTGCAGGGCAAATAACGAATTTCTCGGAGAATGGAGTGAAGCTGAATGCCAACAATGCCAATTTCGAGTATGTGACGGCAGGTTTCCGTCTTGCAAAGCATCTTGGCGTCAGCTTTGGTGTGCTTCCGTTCTCGAATATCGGTTATAGCTACTCAAATACAGGTAAGCTGAACAATAGTGAAACCGGATCGTCGACGACTTACGAGAATGTCTATTATGGTACGGGAGGTCTTCATCAGGTGTATTTGGGCTTCGGCTGGATGCCGTTTAAGGGATTGGCTATCGGTGTGAATGGCTCTTACTTGTGGGGCAATTACACGCGCTCGGTCATCAACTCATATTCCGATTCTTACGTAAATACACTTTCGAAGTACTATACAGCTGACGTAAACAGCTATAAGCTTGACTTCGGTCTGCAGTATACGCTCAAGCTTTCAAAGAAAGACAATCTGACCATCGGTCTTACTTATGGTCTCGGCCATAAGCTTGGCGCAGATCCGGAATGTAAGGTGATTTCTACCAATGCGCAGACAGGAGTAGCTGATACGGCATTGTTTGTGGCTAAAGATGGTCTGGAGCTTCCTACAACTTACGGAGTGGGTCTTATGTGGAACCGTTCAAACCGTTGGAAGATTGGTGCCGATTACGTTTTGCAGAAGTGGTCGTCGGTGGTAAGCCCGGAATATCTGACAGTCAATGGCAAAACTGATTATGTGGTTTCGAAGAACTTGTATTCAGACCGTCATAAAATTACCGTTGGTGGTGAGTTCTGTCCACAGGAGAACAGCAGAAATTTCTTCAAGCGTGTTCACTATCGCTTAGGAGCATCTTACGCCACCAATTATCTTAAGATTTCAGGACAGGATGGTCCGAAAGAGTATGGAGTAAGCGCAGGTTTCGGCATTCCTATCATGAACGGATATAACAACCGCTCGCTTCTTAATATCTCTGCACAGTGGGTTCGTCAGGACTCGAAGAAATTCATTACAGAGAACTCGTTCCGCATTAATATCGGTCTGACGTTCAACGAGCGTTGGTTCGCTAAGTGGAAGATGGAATAAAAAAAACAAATATCATCAGACATTGAATTACATTAAAATCATAATCCTTACAATGGTGGGCTTCTTCCTTCTCGCGTCTTGCGAGGGGCAGAAGGAGCATACTGCGCCAGCTGTGCACGACCGCGACTCTGCGTCGATGATGATCAGCTATGGTGTTAACACCCTCATATCCGATTCGGGCGTCATCAAGTATCGCATCGTTACAGAGCGTTGGGAGGTTAATACTGTCCGCAATCCGTCACGTTGGATTTTTGAGAAAGGTTTGTTCTTCGAGCAGTTTGATGAGAAATTCCATGTCCAGTCGTACATTCAGTGCGATACAGCGTATTATTACGACCAAAAGAAACTTTGGGAGTTGCGTAGCCGCGTCTCAATATTGACTAAGGATGGCTTGCGTTTCACAAGCCAGCAGTTATTCTGGGATCAGGCTTCGCATGAACTCTATTCGAACGTCCCTTCGCGTCTGGTCACACCGGACCGTACGTTGGAGGGAACGTATTTTCGCAGCGATGAGCGTATGACACGCTATTTCGTATCGAATAGCCGTGGCTCTTTCGAGAAGACGGACATCGCAGGCAAGGGCGACACCATAACGTCAGCTCCTGACACTGTAAAGGCAGCCATCAGACCGCAGGTAACACCGCAGAGACGTACTGTCGTACAGTAGTATAAAACACAAACAAAGATAGATCATTCTTATAAATAGTGGAAACAGACATACCTCTTTTAATCAGTATTGCCGTAACAATGATATTGTCGGCATTCTTCTCTGGCATGGAAATAGCGTTTGTGTCAAGCAATCGCATGCTCGCCGAGATGGACCGTGAAGGCAATCACCTTACCAAAAAACTCATTTCCAACTTCTACAAGCATCCTAATGGTTTCGTCAGCACGATGCTTGTCGGCAACAATATCGTGCTTGTCGTATATGGTATTCTTATCGCCAAGCTTTTTGACAGCACAATATTCAGTGCGCTTGATGACGGAATGCGCGTGACGGCAGACACTATTGTCTCGACGCTTATCATCCTTTTTACGGGTGAGTTTCTTCCTAAGATTCTTTTTAAGAACAATGCCAACAGACTATTGGCTGTGTTCTCTCTTCCTGCATACATATTCTATGTTATATTGTGGCCGATAAGCCGTTTCTCCACTTTTATTTCTAAATGTCTGCTCCGTTTGGTGGGCATACGTATGGAAGCTGAAAGTGATGACGAAGGCTTCTCAAAGGTTGATCTTGACTATCTTGTGCAGTCGAGCATCGACAACGCACCAAAGGAAACCCTAATCAATGAGGAAGTGAAGATCTTCCAGAATGCACTCGATTTCTCAGACTGTAAGGTTCGCGACTGTATGGTCCCGCGTACCGAAATAAATGCTGTGGACATTAACGAATGCAGCACCGAGGAGCTTATGCAGAAATTTATCGAGAGTGGCAACTCAAAGATAATCGTCTATGACGATGATATCGACCATATTACGGGCTATATCCATAGTTCGGAGATGTTCCGCAATCGCAATCGTTGGCGTGAATGCGTGTGCAAGATGCCTTTCGTACCAGAGACAATGGCGGCTCAGAAGCTTATGCATATACTGTTGCAGCAGAAGAAAAGTCTCGGTGTTGTCGTGGATGAGTTTGGCGGAACAAGTGGCATTGTCTCTCTCGAAGATATCGTGGAGGAGATATTCGGTGATATCGAGGACGAGCATGACAGTACGAAGTACGTCGCGAAGCAGACCGCGCCAAACGAGTATATCCTTTCTGCGCGTCTTGAGATTGACAAGGTGAATGAAATGTTCGATCTTGATCTGCCTGAAAGCGATGAGTATATGACGGTTGGAGGTTTCATCCTTCATGAATATCAGAACTTCCCGAAGCTCAATGAGGTGGTGACAATCGGAAAATACGAGTTTCGCATAATCAAGAGCACAATGACAAAAATAGAGCTTGTGAACCTAAAAGTTAACTCGTAAAGGCAATTTTTCAGGCAAACATGCCCAAGTTTGGCAATAAATTAGTATTTTTGTACGCATTTTGTGGCATAGAGAGATTTGTGCCACATATTTTATGCCGGTGGGCGACCGTCATAATGCCTTAAAAAAGCTAAATCTAACAGAAAATAAAAATAACAAATAAAAACAATTAAACAATAATGGCAGCATTAGGAAAAATCAGAAGCAAAGGAGTCCTGCTGATATGCATCATCAGCTTGGGTCTGTTTGCGTTCATTGCCGAAGAGGCATTCCGCTCATGCGAGTCGTCGAGCGCTGAGAAGCATCAGCAGGTAGGCGAGGTGTTGGGCGACAAGATCAGCGTCACTGAGTTCCAGAAACTCGTAGACGAGTACACTGAAGTTATTAAGATGCAGCAAGGTCAGGACAATCTGAATGAGGATCAGCTCAATCAGGTGAAGGATATGGTGTGGAACACCTACGTCCAGACAAAGCTTATCGCTAACGAGACAGAGAAGCTTGGTCTGACTGTTACTGACCAGGAGATGCAGGATGTTCTGACACAGGGAACCAACCCGATGCTTATGCAGACTCCGTTCTTCAATCAGCAGACACGTCGCTTTGACGTTAACGCTCTGAAGAAGTTCCTCGCTGAATACAAGGCACAGGGCAGCACTAATCCCCAGCTTGCAAAGCAGTATGATACAATCTACAAGTACTGGAACTTCATCGAGAAGACTCTTCGTCAGCAGTTGCTCGCTCAGAAGTATCAGGGTCTGTTCGCTCATTGCTTCCTTTCTAATAAGATAGAGGCTAAGCAGGCATTTAAGGATCAGAACGAGGAAAGCCAGATTCAGCTTGCTTCTCTGTCTTACTCAAGCATTGAGGACAACAAGGTGACAGTTACTGATGCCGACCTTAAGGCTAAGTATGATGAGATTAAGGCCCGCTTCAAGCAGTACGTTGAGAGCCGCGACATCAAGTATGTTGACATTCAGGTTAAGGCTTCTGCAGCAGACCGTGCAGCTATTCAGAAGGAATTTGCAGCTTATGATACAGAACTTGCTGCTGCAGCCGATCCCTCTGACATAGTTCGTAAGAGCACTTCGCTTGTCGCTTACACCGGCGTTCCTGTCTTGAAGGATGCTTTCCCCTACGATATCGCTCAGCGTCTCGACTCTATGGGCGTTGGTTCTACAAGTAAGGTGTTCGAGAGCAAGCAGGACAACTCGCTCAATATCATCAAGCTCGTGTCAAAGCAGCAGTTGCCCGACTCTGTTCAGTTCCGTCAGATTCAGGTGGCAGGAGCTAATGCAGCAGAGACAGCAAAGCGTGCTGACTCTATCTCTACAGCTCTTAAGGCTGGTGCCGACTTCGAGGCAATCGCTAAGAAGTATGGTCAGACTGGCGAGAAGAATTGGTTGACAACCAAGCAGTATCAGGGTGCTCCGTCACTCGACAAGGATACTCGCAACTATATCACAAGCCTCAACACAATGTCTGTAGGCGAGGTTAAGAACATCGCTCTCACACAGGGCAATCTCATTATCCAGGTGGTAGACCGCAAGGCAATGGTCAACAAGTATGTTGCTGCTGTCGTTAAGAAGAACATCTCATTCTCAAAGGACACATATAGCGCTGCTTATAACAAGTTCAGCTCGTTCGTAAGCGCTAATCTTACTGCTGACGAAATCGTTAAGAACGCAGCTAAGGCTGGTTACACTATCCAGGAGCGTAAGGACATAACCACAGCAGAGCACAATCTTGCCGGTATCCACAGTACTCGCGAGGCAATGCGCTGGCTCTTCGACGCTAAGAAGGGTGATGTTTCGCCGCTTTATGAGTGTGGAGACAATGACAACCTCCTCGTGGTAATCCTTGACAATATCAACAGTGTTGGCTATCGTTCTCTTGAGGACGCACAGGTTAAGGAGTTCGTTAAGGCTGAGGTGCTCAAGGACAAGAAGGCTGAGATGCTCCTCGCAAAGCTTAACGGCGTTAAGTCAGTAGCAGAGGCAAAGGCCAAGGGCGCAAATGTTACTGCTGTAAATCAGGTTACTTTCGCAGCTCCTGTCTTCGTTACAGCTACTGGAGCAAGCGAGCCTGCACTTAGCGGTGCGGTTGCTGCAACAGCAAAGGGCAAGTTCTGCAAGGCTCCTGTAAAGGGCAATGCAGGTGTATATGTCTTCCAGGTTGTAAACAAGTCACAGCGTGCAGCCAAGTATGACGAGAAGGCAGAGATGCAGAAGCTTCGTCAGCAGCACATGCAGATGGCTGGCAACTTCATGAACGAGCTCTACATCAAGGCAAAGGTGGTGGACAACCGCTACCTCTTCTTCTAATCCATCTTTAGTATAGAAACAACAACATTCTATAATTTGTGTCCCGGAAGTGTTCTACTTCCGGGACTTTTTGTTATATTTGCATTCCTATTTGAAGTCTAACATATAACAAGTAAAAGATAAAGCCAATCATCAATGATAATAGAAATGAAAGACGTCCATCTACGAGTGGGCGAATCAGAACAATATGGCAACATATCCTTCTCAGCCTTGCCAGGCGACATTTTTGCCGTAACAGGAGGCAGCCAGCAGGCTCGCTCAGCGGTGTTGCAATCCTTGACCGGTGTTCAGCCTGTTGAAAAAGGCTGGATAAGCGTGGATGGTGAGGCTGTAAAAGGAAATCTTGGTGCCTATTTTCGTAGGCAGATGTCTTACTTGCCAAGTTGCTTAGACTTCGGTGATGAGTTGGTCCGCGATGTTATTGATTATTACATCTGTCTATCTGTCAACAAGAACAAGGAAATTTCAATGTCTATTCTGAAGGACGAACTACGTCAGTTGTCTTTGAAGGACGATGTCATTGACAGGAAGTTTTCTGCCTTGTCTGCCGCGGAAGCACAGCGTGTCGCTATAGCGTTGACTGGGATGACAGAACGCAAGGTCTTTCTTCTGGATAATCCTACGTCTTCGCAAGACGAACGCGGCATAATGTCCGTCATGTCATACCTTTGTTCGCCAAGGATGAAGGATGTTACGCTTGTTGTGGCGACGTCCGACCAGGCTTTACTGTCTGTATGTAACAAGAGTCTGAATCTTAATCATTTTATCATATAAGAATATTTCGCTTATGCTTTTATATCTTTCCTTAGTTTTGTGCGTAGTGTTTCTCGCAGTGCCCATATACGTGGCGTATGCATACCGTATATCAGAGATACGTCACATCTTTATGGCGTTGGCACGTATGGTGCTTCGTCTTGGTGTCTTAGGAGTTGTGGCATATTATCTTGTCCTTTGGGATAATTGGCTTCTTAACATCGTCTTCTTGCTGCTCATGGTGGCTTATTCAGCCATGTCTGCAGTGGTGAAGAGCCGACTCGGACTGCGTGAATATTTTGTCCCCGTTGCCGTCGGCATACTTGTGTCCGTTGTATTTGTGACAGGAGGGATGGCTGTATTGTGCATAGCTCCGGAGATAAAGTTAAGTTCGCGATTTATTGTCCCAGTAGTCGCAATGATGTCTGGTGGCATAATAGAAGCGCAGGTTAAGGCTTTGAGATTGTTCTATGGAGGTATACGCCATCATAACCATCTCTACTATTATCTTATAGGCAATGGAGCCACCCATTCCGAAGCCATGTATTATCTTGTAAGACGCTCCCTGCATGCTGTTCTTGTCAAGGAGATATCAAGGATGGCTGGCATGGCAGTAGGCATAGTGCCTTTCGTAATGTTGGCAATGGTGATGTGCGGTTTTGATGTGTTGCAGGCAGCTGCAATGCAGGCTGTGTTAGTGGCAGCGATGATGTCAGCAAGCGTTATCGCTGCTTGGGTGACGCTCGTAGCGGCACGTCGTTTTGTATTGGACGTTTATGGTCGCATAAAAAATATAAAACCAGATGTGAATCACACGGACAATCAAGAATCAGCAGAACAATAAATGATATATTAATCGGATAATGATGAATAAGAAGATTTTCAATGTATTGGCAGCAGCATTCCTGTGCCTGTCAATGTGTGCCTGCGATGCGAAGAGTATGAAGGCAGGTTTGGCTGAAAGCCGAAAGATATATGAGAGTGAGATAGCAAAGAAGGACAATGGCAATAGCTCTAATGAAGCAACGGTTAATAAGGAAACGTCGTCGGAGGCTTCTGTTGAAGGTCTTGAAGTGCCCGCTTCGTTGAAGAAAACTCCTGGGATAGTGCTTAAGCGTACTGGTTATACAGTTTCGTATAACTCTGACCGTCGTGTCCCGAATTGGGTGGCGTGGCATCTTACTGAAGCCCATCTTACTGGCAACACAAAACGAGCTGAATCTAAATTCCATGAAGATCTTGATGTTCCGGAGCCAAGAGCGGTGGATTTCGATTATGTGCGTTCTGGATACGACCGCGGACATATGTGTCCGGCTGGTGATAATAAGTGGAGCAGCGCAGCAATGGACGACTCGTTTCTCTTCACCAACGTTTGTCCACAGGCTCCGTCGCTCAATCGTGGAGACTGGAACGAGATGGAGCAGGCATGCCGCAAGTGGGCAAAGCAAAACGGCGATATATATATAGTATGTGGTCCTATATTCTATAAGAAAAGCTCAAAGACGATTGGCAAGAATAAGGTGGCTGTTCCTGATGCTTTCTTCAAGGTGGTGTTGTGTATGAATCCGTCTCCGAAAGCCATTGGCTTTATCTATAAGAATGCTGACGGCAATCGTCCTAAGGGCGACTATGCCAATTCTGTGGATGAAGTGGAACGAATAACAGGCATTGATTTCTTCCCCGCACTTCCTAATGATATTGAGAAGAAGGTGGAGGCGAAGTGTGACGTATCAGAATGGAATCTGTAATGATTGGCAGTGTTAGTGCTATGAAAACCAATAATATACGTGCCGTTGCTTTCGATGCTGACGATACGCTGTGGGCATTACAGAACCATTTCCTTGATGTAGAGAGAGAGTATTGTCAGCTTTTGGCTCCGTTCGGTGATAGCGAAAAAATCACCGCAAGCCTTTTTGAGACGGAGATGTCCAATATGGCAGACCTCGGATATGGTTGCAAGGCTTTCATCATCTCGCTTGTCGAGAATGCCGTCAAGGTTAGCGAAGGTAGGGTAGAGGCCCGTGTTATTGGCGAAATAGTGAAATTGGGTAAGCGTCTGCTTCATGTTGACGCTTGCCCGCTTGATGGTGTGGAGCCGACTCTTAGCCGTTTACACGACCTTAAGCATGCCGATGGCTCACGTCGTTATCGTCTTGCTGTATTCACAAAAGGTGAGCTGATGGACCAGGAGAATAAGTTGCGCCGCTCCGGTCTGCTCCGCTTCTTTGATGTTGTCAGCATCGTTAGCGACAAGACACCGGAAGCTTACCATGCATTATGCTCCCAGCTTGCCGTTAATCCGGACCAACTTCTTATGGTTGGCAACAGTTTCAAGAGCGACATAGCTCCGGCACTTGCCATTGGAGCCTATGCCGCCCATATACCGTTCCACACGAATTGGGCGCATGAAACCACTGAAGAGTTTGAGCATGAGCGTCTTTGGCGTATCTCCCATTTCTCGGAAATACTGGATATACTTAACCCGTGATAAGTTTTGTTTCCTCAGATTATATCCATTTTATATACATTGGTTTCTCTTTTCCAGAACCCAATGCTTTGATAGAGCGCATTTGCTTCGATGCGTGACGGGCGTGACGTTAGCAGAAGTGAGCAGGGGGCAAACTTCTTTGCCTCCTTTATTGTCTTTTCTATAAGCGTACGTCCGAGTCCCTGACCGCGATAATCTTTGTCCACCACTACATCTTCAATCCATGCCTTGCAGCCTATGGGCGACCTATATACGGCAAGCGTGGACATTCCGATGATTTTATTGTCAATACAAAGAAAGAACAGGTGGCTTTCGTTGCAAGTTGCCATATACGTCATCTCGTCAATGGTCATGGGTTTGGCATTCTGAGACAGTTGTATCAGCAAGTTGTTTACGGCAGAACGATAAGCCTCCTTCGGTTCTGTAACTTCAAAGAATGTGATGTTATGCATGTTGTTGTCTGTTTTTATATATGTTTCCGATATGGCAAAGATAACGCTTTTCGGGCGTATTATGGTCCGTTAGCTTATGTTTCTGAATATTTATTAGTAACTTTGCATTCATTAAGAACCGCTATCTACTAAAACAACAAATATTATATATCTATGAACAAGTCTTTATTTTTATCGGCAGCGTTGCTGCTGTCTTCTCTCTTTACCACTGCTCAGACTCCGCGTAATCAGTTGACTCCCAGACCGCCAATGGGCTGGATGACATGGAATCTCTTTCAAGGCAACATCAACGAACAGCTTATTCGTGAGACAGCCGATGCTATGGTGGAAGGCGGCTTCCGTGATGCCGGTTACGAATATATCTTTATTGACGACCTTTGGCAGGGTGGTCGCGATCGTAAGAATAACATCATTCCCGATCCTGAGAAGTTCCCTAATGGCATGAAGGCCCTTGCCGACTATGTCCATTCTAAGGGGCTTAAGCTTGGCATCTATTCTGATGCAGCCCAGCTTACGTGTGGCGGTTGGACCGCAAGTCTTGGCTTTGAGGAGCAGGACGCACGAACATTTGCTTCATGGGGCATCGATTATCTTAAGTATGATTACTGCAACGCTCCTGAGGACAGCGCCACAGCTCGTCATCGTTATCGTACCATGGCCAATGCCTTGCAGAATTCCGGTCGCGACATCGTTCTCGGCATCTGCGAGTGGGGACAGCGTCAATGCGAGGAATGGTGTGAGGAAGTAGGCGGTCAGCTCTGGCGTACCTCTTATGATGTCCGCGATATGTGGAAAGACATCGTGAAGGAAGGTGGTATGGGCATCATTGATATTGTCAACGTCACAGCTCCGCTTGCCAAGTATGTGCGTCCAGGACAATGGCCCGACATGGACATGCTTGTCGTAGGACTTAACGGTACGGGCGGGCCGTCGAGCGATCTTGGTGGAGTGGGTTGCACGCAGACCGAATATCAGACACAGATGAGTATGTGGTGTATGATGGCTTCTCCTCTCGCTATGACCAATGACTTGCGCAAGGTGTCTGAGGACGATCGCCGCATACTGCTCAATCCGGAGATTATCGCCATCAATCAGGATGTTCTTGGTAAGGC
>OHSB01000055.1_pt1 | contig 25414 bp, 10 predicted proteins | sample 1578591 | NCBI WGS metagenome assembly OHSB01 (sample SAMEA3879508, study PRJEB24766) | human gut metagenome | biome: human-associated habitat; feature: feces | place: USA | collected 1985/1987 | reverse complement strand
GCTGCGGGCAGGAATGCCCGCAGCTCCTACGATTTGCCTTTTCTCGCTATTTTTTAGTTTTGACACACCCTCTCCTACACGATATTTTGCCCCCAAAAAATAATAAATAATAATTACTAAATAATAAATAACAAAGTGAACTTCCTACTTGTTTCCGACATACACGGCTGCTTGCCAGCCCTTGAGCGCGTGCTCGACTTCTATGAGCGCGGCTCTTACGACATGCTTTTCATCCTTGGCGACATCCTCAACTACGGCCCGCGCAACCGCATTCCTGAGGGAATCGATCCCAAGGGAATCGTTGAGCGACTTAACGCCATGAAGGATCAGATTGTTGCCGTGCGTGGCAACTGCGACGCTGAGGTGGATCAGATGCTGCTTCAGTTCCCCATAATGGCTGACTACGCCCTCGTTGTGGAAGGCGGCAGACGCTTCTTCCTCACACACGGACACGTCTATAACGAGGACAATGCTCCTGTGATGAAGAACGATGTCTTCGTTTACGGACATACACACCTGTGGAAGCTCGAGCCAACCGACGACAACCGCATCGTCTGCAACCTCGGCTCCATAACTTTCCCCAAGGGAGGCAACGTCCCGACGTTCGCCACTTATGAGGACGGCGTGATGGCTGTGCGCACAATGGACGGCGATGTGTTGAAGGAAGTAAAGCTATAAGAAATAGGCAGTAAAAGCAGAAGAAAGCGGAAAAACAGCTCTAAAAGAGGAATTTTATACAAATGTAAGTTTTTTCTCTTGATTTATTTTGCTATCATGTAAAATTGAACTATCTTTGCAGAAGAAATGGCTAAGACCTTTACAAAATGTCAAAAAGAGTTTTGTCTTCTGCATTAGGTTGGCCCTTTCTTTACATCAAGAATCAATAATCATCATATAACATAACGACCTCGATATAATAAAACCAAGAACACACACATGCATCAGATGTGGATGTGCCGACGTGCGCGGAAATGTCGAACGGTGCAGGAAAGTAAATTACCTTTAACAATCACCTATTTTTTACCTTCTCAAAGAATAAAAACTTATAGTCATCACAATTTACTATTAATTACACAACAGCCACGGTGCAGATGATGCAACGTGGCTGACCTTTTTTATGGCTTATATACTGAGACTCTATATAAACAAAACGTGAGCGACGCGGGCTGTTGGTTCAGCTTGCGTCGCTCACGTTTTGTTTGTTTATGCTGTCTCTTATTTCATCATCCAGTTGCCTTCCACCAATGCCATCGGCACCACTATCTCCTCCTTTGTGCTGTCCTTGAAGCACAGCACGAGGAAGGCGTGACCCGTGTGGCGTGCGGTGTCGGCTTTCGCCCCTGCCACCTTTACGGCTGCCAGTCCACCGTGGTCCTCCTTCATCTGCGCGGCATACTGCTTGGCGTTCACGATGAGCTGCTCACGGTAGCTGCTGGGGATGCTGTCAGGCTGATAGAAGCCGTCGGTGTAAGCCTCGTACTTTCCCTCTATGAGGTAGTCGTAGTAAGCCTTGGCGGTGCGTCCCACTATTTCCTCCGGCTTCTGTCCTTCCGTCTTGTGGCACGACAGCATGCAAAGAGTGACGAACGACAAGGACAGGCATACAAGCGTATTTCTCATCCTGTTCATCCTTTCCGTGTCTTAGGGTTTACTTCTGACGAATGAAGACATTTATCGGGCAACCGTGCATCGACCAGTTCTCGCGAATCTTGTTCTCGAGGAAGCGGCGATACGGCTCCTTGATATACTGCGGCAGGTTGGCGTAGAACACGAACGAAGGAATCTGCGTGTTAGGCAACTGCGTGCAATACTTTATCTTGATGTACTTGCCCTTCGTTGATGGTGGCGGGTAAGCCTCGATGAGCGGCAGCATCACCTCGTTGAGCTTCGATGTGCCCACGTGAGCCTTGCGGTTCAGATAAACCTGCTTCGCTGTCTCGAGCACCTTGAAGATGCGCTGCTTTGTGAGAGCCGAAGCGAAGACGATGGGGAAGTCTACGAACGGAGCCATGCGCTGACGGATGGCGTTCTCGAAGGTCTTGATGACAGTCTGGTCCTTGTTCTCCACGAGGTCCCACTTGTTCACCACCACCACGAGCGACTTGTTGTTGCGCTGGATGAGCTGGAAGATGTTCATGTCCTGTGCCTCGATGCCTCGTGTGGCGTCAATCATGAGGATGCAGACGTCCGAGTTTTCGATGGCGCGGATTGATCGCATCACGGAATAGAACTCCAGGTCCTCCGACACCTTGTTCTTGCGGCGTATACCTGCTGTGTCAACAAGGTAGAAGTCGAATCCGAACTTGTCGAAGCGTGTGTAGATAGAGTCGCGTGTGGTGCCGGCAATCTCCGTTACGATGTTGCGCTCCTCGCCGATGAAGGCGTTGATGATGGAGCTTTTGCCGGCGTTAGGACGTCCTACGACGGCGAAGCGAGGGATGCCCTCTTCGATGAGTTCGCCGGTGTCTGCCTTCAGCTTCGAGAGCACGAGGTCGAGCAGGTCGCCCGTGCCGCTACCCGTTGCCGAGGAGATGCACTGCGGCTCGCCGAGTCCGAGCGAATAAAATTCGGCTGCGTCGTAAATCTGGTCGTTGTTGTCCGTCTTGTTGGCAACGAGGATGACGGGGAGCTTCGTGCGGCGCAGAATCTGAGCCACGTCCTGGTCCCAGTCGGTCAGTCCGGTCTGGACGTCCACGAGGAAGAGCACGAGGTCTGCCTCTTCTGTTGCCACGATCACCTGCTTGCGGATGGCGTCCTCGAAGATGTCGTCGCTCTTCACCACCCATCCGCCGGTGTCTACAACTGAAAACTCGCGACCGTTCCACTCGCACTTGCCGTACTGACGGTCACGTGTGGTGCCTGCTGTGTCGCTGACGATGGCCTGACGAGTCTTGGTCAGGCGGTTGAATAGTGTAGACTTGCCCACGTTAGGACGTCCCACTATTGCCACTAAATTTGCCATATTGGTGTATTAGTCATTTTCCCTCCCATCGACGGGAGGTCTTGGATGTGGTCTGTGCATCCGAGTTGATAATTTGCCGAAGCTGACCTCACTCCGGCCCTCGCCTCTCTGGCGAGAGTGTCCCCTCTTTGCTATTCAGGGGAGGGCGGTGCGACAGCGTGCTGTCGCAATTAGGAATTAGGAGTTAGGAATTAGGAGTTGTCGGCGTAGCCGATTTTGAGTTGTTCAATTTTGAATTTAGAATAGCTCATTTTGAATTTAGAATTCTTCTATTCTGCAATTCATAATTCAAAACTGAATAATTCGTAATCGCAGGCGAAGCCGCGAACAATTCCTAACTCCTAACTCGTAATTCCTAATTCCGGAATAGCGGCACGCTATTCCGGATTATATCCGAAGTTATCGAGTTCTCTTTTAGAGCTTCTCCAGTCCTTGTCCACCTTAACGAAGGTGTGCAGGTATACGCTTTTGCCGAAGAACTTCTCCAGTGCCTTTCTTGCCTCCGTCGACATCTTCTTCAGCGCCACGCCCTGGTGTCCGATGATGATGCCCTTCTGCGAGTCGCGCTCCACGTAGATTACGGCGTGGATGTCGATGTTGCGGTCGGTCTCCTTGAACGACTCCACCTTCACCTCCACCGAGTAAGGAATCTCCTTGTCATAGTAGAGCAGAATCTTCTCGCGGATTATCTCCGAAACGAAGAAGCGGGCGGGCTTGTCCGTCAGCTGGTCCTTGTCGAAGAATGGGGGCGAGTCAGGGAGGAGCTCCTTGATGCGTCGCATCAGCATGTCCACACCAAACTTGTTCTTAGCCGATATCGGGAGTATCTCGGCGTTGGGAAGCAGCGAGTGCCAGCGTTCCACGGTGTCGCCGAGCGTCTTCTGGTCGCTCTGGTCAATCTTGTTGATAAGGAGGAGCACGGGGATGGTCATCTTCTTCACCTTGTCGAGGAAATCCTCGTTCTTTTCGGGGTTCTCCACGACGTCCGTCACGTAGAGCAGGACGTCAGCGTCCTGCAGCGCCGACTCCGAGAAGGCGAGCATCGACTCCTGCAGCTTGTAGTTGGGCTTGAGCACGCCCGGGGTGTCGGAGAAGACAATCTGTGCGTCCTCTTCATTTACGATGCCCATGATGCGGTGGCGCGTGGTCTGCGCCTTGAACGTGGCGATGCTGATGCGTTCGCCTACGAGCTGGTTCATGAGCGTTGATTTGCCGACATTAGGATTGCCGACTATGTTTACGAATCCTGCTTTGTGCATATAAGAAATAAGAAATAGTACTATATGGTGCAAAGATACCTCTTTTTTTCTGCAATCCTGCTTCCGCGCGTTCTTATTAAACGTTTTTTATTTATTTTATCCGTTGACTTGCAGAAAGGAGATAAAAAAAGGCGCGCCACAATCGCTCGTGACGCGCCTTTAAAAGCATTATGAGGTGGGTGGTGATGGATTCGAACCACCGAAGGCATAGCCAGCAGATTTACAGTCTGCCCCATTTGGCCACTCTGGTAACCACCCTTGCTTTTTTAAAGCGAGTGCAAAGGTAGTGATAATTTTTGAATTACAAAGCAAAAACATGATTTTTTTTGTTTCGTAGCGTGTTTTTTTTCGTGACACCCTGACTACCACAGCTAACAATCTCACAGATAAATTGCGGTTTAGCGGTGAGTCTGCTATGGTAGGCAGTGCTTTGACAAAAACCTTTATCCACAATCCGCTTATGCTTTTCGAGCCTTCGGCAATTCCTTTATGTCCTATATGGTCTTATGAGAACAAGTTCTCACGCCCATATATGCCATAAAGCAATGAGAGGCTGACGTCTCTCTCGAAAAGCACAAGCGGAAAAAACCTTTCAAAACACAAACTGTAATCCTGTAATTAACAAGGCAAACTTGGAGTAGGAGCCGCGGGCATTAGCTTTCCGCTTCGCGCCGCTGACTTTCAGTTCCTGCCTGCGGCATTGCAGCAATACACTCAGCAAGTTACGGCTGCTTGCAGTGGAGGGTAAAGTCAAAAGTACAGTAGCGCGGGCTGAAGGCCCAATAATCACATAGCCCAGGGCAACGCCCTGGGTGCTTAAAGGCATTACGTCAAATCGCCCTGTAAGGGCTAAAGCATTGAAGCAGAACGCTTTTGCCCTTACAGGGCGCCTTTGGTTTTGTTCTTATTATTTCCCAGGGCGTTGCCCTGGGCTATGAGCTTCTGCCCTTTCAGGGCGTGCTGCTTAGACTTTTGGCACAGCCTCCTCCTACGATTTGCCTTTTCTCGCTATTTTTTAGTTTTGACTTTACCTTTTTGTAACCTTGTGTTTTTATATGTTTTTCCGATTATGGGCGCGTGCTATGCACAAATAAAAGGTTTTTGTCAAAGCCCTGCCTAACACAGTTACCTCGCTGATAAATTCCTGTTTGGCGGTTAGTTTGCATGACGATATTTGCATTCCTAACGCTCAATACTCCTCGTTCAGCGCACAACAAAATCTTTGGTGCGAAATTCTTAAGTTTTGACAAGGTTGTGATAAGTAGCTTACACACAGTGTGTTATGTGACTCTATCTTTCTTTCGCACGGATATGAAGGTGTAAAAGAGGCTGTTTGAGGTTGTTAAAGAGCCTCTTTTGCTCTCCCATAGAGCCACTGTTGTCATGCAGTATAGCCACTTTAGCGTTCCAAAACAGCCGCTTTTCCACTCGTAAAGTGGCTTTGTTGCGAGTCTGAGTGGGCGTAATCGCTAAAAAAACGCTCAAAACAGCAAAATCAAAATCTATTTACAGATTTTATTTTGTAACAGCTTTTTACTCTTTGTACGATATTTGCATCGTGTGATAATGCAAATATAACATTGCTGAGAGGTTATAACGAAAGTTGTGAAATATCTTTTATAAAGATGTTACAGCGTATTTTTTACATCAATTATGCATTTCCCTCTCTTCTGTCATTTCTACAACTGAGCATAATCACCTGTATATGTTATGTTTATCTCGTGCTTAATGATGTTGTATTCTTTACAAAGACGTACTCAGTACCCCCCCCCATTGGTTTTATTAATGTTAATTTCATAGGTATTTAACTTAAATAAAGTTAATGTAAGTATGGTTAATATGACCTTTAATATCGTATTAACAACAAAGTTTGTAATTTTGTTGTCTACATTATTTGTAATGTAACACGGAAAAAAACTTATAATAGAACAGACTTTTTAATATACAACATAATTAATAGTATATGAAGTTCGCTTTGTAGCGACTTCGATTGTGTAACAACAACGATGACAGATTTCAGACATAGACTATTTTTTTTGACAGTTCTTGTGCTCTTTATATTGCCCGTTTCGGCACAGCACACAGCCGTCAAGACCAATGCTCTTTATTGGGCCACGACAACGCCTAACCTTGCTGTAGAGACAAAGCTTGCGCGCAAATGGACGGGTGAATTGTCCGTGGGGTGGAATCCTTTTGCTTTTTCAGACAACCGGAAAATCAAGCACATTGCCGTACAGCCGGAAGTGCGCTACTGGCTGTGCTCGCCCTATGCGGGTCATTTTCTCGCAGCCCATCTCATTTATTCGCATTACAATGCTGGCGGCATAAACCTCCCGTTCGGCATCTTTCCCGAACTCAAGGACTATCGTTTCCAGGGCGACCTCGGAGCGGTGGGCATCGGCTATGGCCATTCGTGGATGCTGCCCGGCAATCACTGGAGCATAGAGGCTGAGATTGGTCTTGGCGTAGGCATCACCAAGTATGGCAAGTATGAGTGTGCCACGTGCGGATCAAAGGTGGCAGACGAGAAGAAGACGTTCTTCATGCCCACCAAGGCAGCCTTGTCCGTCGTTTACAATATTAAGTAGCAAGTAAAAAATAGTATGATTAAGAAATATCCCCTTGTTGCTGCGGCCATTGTCTGCAGCCTTCCTTCTTGTGCCGTATTGTCACGTGGTTCGGCATCCTTGCCGTCGCCTTGTTCAGCTGCTGACAGCGTGAGTGCTGTGTGGACAGCCGACACGCTCCGTCTGCGCTTTGCCGTTACGGAGCCGTCGGACATGGGTTCGGGCTATGCCGTCTGGAACCTTCCTCGTCTGGGAGCCGCCGACGGCGACACGCTCACCCTGAAGCCTGCCGTCTTCCGTGGCAAGCGCAACATGCAGTATGTCACGCGCGAGCGTCATTTCTCCGGCAAGAACAGCGACCGCATGGCACGCCGCCTCTCGTCTTCGCCCCGTTCCACGCTCCAGCTTTCCGACAACGAACGTCTGCTTGGCGACACCGTTGTTTACGATTTGGCAGTGACACGTGCCGAACGTCCATGGTTGTGGGAGAAGCCGTCCGTGCTGATCGTGAAGCGTGAGAAGGACGGATGTTGTTCTGTGGACAGTCTGCCCCCGTTACGGTTAGCAGCCCTCAGATACGTGCCGCCCTTCGTGCCGAAGTTGGCTGTAGTGGAGGATAATGCCGGACGTGCCGGCGAGCTGCGTAAGGACAATCCCGTGCTCCATCCCTTCTCGGAATACTAGCCTTACACCAAGGACCGCATACTGCGCAAGGACCGCGATGCGCTCTACGTACACTTCGAGCTCGACAAGGCTGTCTTAAAGCACAATTTCCGCAGCAATGCCATGATTCTGGACCGCATCGTCGACATAACACGTCAGATAATGGCAGACTCTACGTCAATGGTAAAGAAGATTCAGATTGTGGGTCTGGCGTCCGTAGAGGGTAGGGTGGCGCACAACGAATGGCTCGCCGGTGCTCGTGCCGACGCCCTGAAGCGTTACGTGCAGGAGCGTGTGAGCGTGCCTGACTCGCTCTTCGACGTAGCCAACGGCGGTGAGGCATGGACCGAGCTTCGCTCGCAGATAGAAGACTCGCAGTTCGACGGTCGCGATGCGCTGCTGCATATCATCGACACCGAGACTGATGTCAACGTTCGTGAGCGCCTTATAAAGAGCCATAACGGTGGCAAGACCTACTCTTATCTGCGCGATAAGGTGCTTGCCGACCAGCGAAACTCTGGTTATCTGCGCATCTATTACGACTACGTGCCCGACCATGCCGCTGCCGTTATCAACAAAGCCACGGAGCTCATCGGCGAGCAGCGATACGCTGAGGCTCTGAAGATGCTCCGCACCGTGTCGTCAGACCGCCGTGCGCAGAACGCCCTCGGTGTGGCGCTCTACATGACAGGCAGCAAGGAGGAGGCCATCAGTCGCATCCGACGGGCTGCCGAAGACGGCAACCGCGAGGCGCAGGACAATCTCAGACAATGGGAAGCCATAGAGAAGGCGCTCCGACAATAAATGGCAAAGAACATAAACATCATATATAAATTTACACACAAATTATCATTATGAAAAACTTAAGTAAGTATTTCCTGATGGGCACAGTTGCCCTCTCGGGAATGACCGCTTTCACTGCCTGCTCGTCTGAGAACGAGCCAAGCGCAGAGGTCAACCCGACATTCAACGGTAGTACCGTGAAGACACAGTTTGCTCTTAACCTCCCGTACGCTGCCACTGGCACACGTCAGGGCGCCGACGTAGCTCAGCAGGACGGCAAATTCCGTGGCATCCAGGACATGCGTCTGCTGCCGTTCACTGGCGATGGTCCTGTTGCTGCAGGACAGACATCAGCCAGCCTTATCAAGCTTGGCTTCAACAGCGACGCTTTCCAGAGCGACGCTGAAGCTCAGGGACGTTACATCTATCGTGACGTTGAGATTCCTGTAGGCACACAGAACTTCGTGTTCTATGGCAAGGCAACGGGTGATTATACTTCTGTTGACAACAAGTTCACAAACGGTAACCTTAAAGAGGAAGGTTTGGACGGCTCAACAGTAGCTCTTGACGGTGTGAAGTTCAAGCTTGACGCTATCAATAGCGGTCTTAATCTTGAAAATGCTGCTACGGCTGATGATTCAAAGTCGTACAAAAAGGTGCTCAAGGCTCTTCAGACCGTAACCGACACAAAGGTAACTGTAGGTGAAAATACAATTGCGTGGACCAACGTCACAGTTCCTGCTTTTGGTAAACCAGATTATGCAAAGCTCAATCACGCAAAGAAGCTTTGGGAAGCGTTCAAGACGCTCAAAGCTGGTTCTGCTGCTTCTGTACGTGAGGCTCTTACACGTCTCGACGAGTCGGTAGGTGTTGACGCTCTTGCTGACGTTACTACAGCCAAATGTAACGGTGAGGGCTTGCTCCAGACTCTTAAGGCTAACATCGCTACAGCCAAGGAATTGCTTGATAAGAACGAAGAAACAGGTAAGAATACCTTCCCTGCTGACATTAACCTTCCCGACGGTGCTGTTCAGGTGTCTTGTGGCGAAACAGACAACAAGTGGAGCTTCGTATCTCCTGAAGTTATGGTTGGTGCTGCAAAAATCAATTATGCCAAGATTGCTTACCCTGCATCTCTCTATTATACAGTCAACACTCCTGTAAAGGCTAATGACAAGGCTTCTACAGGTTTGGCAGATGGTATGTGGCCTGATCGTAATGCTTGGACTGGCGGTTCTGCAACATGGACTGATTGGGATGATGTGGTTAAGAACTCTACACGTACCATTGCTCTGAAGGAAGCCATCCAGTATGGTGTGGCTAACCTCAAGACCACAGTTAAGCTCAAGGAGAAAAACCTTTATGACAACGCTAAGGCTCAGGGTGGTCAGGTGGCAGACCAGAACATCGCTGCTGACGGCAAGCTGAAGCTTACCGGTGTGCTCGTAGGCGGTCAGCCTCAGTATGTTGGTTGGGAATTCAAGGCTCCTGCTTCCATTACTTCATTCGACTATACTGTCTATGACAATAAGATAGACGCAAGCGTTCATGCTCTCACTACTGCACAGTCTGCTCCTAACTACACCCTCGTACTTGACAACAACAACGAGGCAGAGCAGAAAAATGTGGTTTACGTAGTGCTTGAGTTTGTGAACAACACAGAAGTCGACTTCTACGGTAAGGACGGTATGGTGCCTAAGGGTGGCAAGTTCTATCTTGTAGGTAAGCTCGACAAGGCTGCTACAACAGGAGTTACTAATACAAAGAATGTTGACCACATCTTCGTACAGGACCACACCACCGTTGCAAACTTCACCATCAAGGATCTGAAGGATGCTTACAACACCATTCCTGACCTCCGCTCTACATCAGTAAGCGTAGGTCTTGCCGTTAACCTCACATGGGAGAATGGTATCGAGTTCAACGTTGAGATCTAATCTTGCACACTCTTTTGCCCTCACATGGGCAATCTAAAGACATATAATGCTCTCGCCCCTCACCCTTACGCGGGTGTGGGGCGGGACGTTTTAAAGTAACAAAACACTCACAACATAACAGCCCAATGGTGAAATCATCAATATTCCGACTCCGCACAGTCCTTATGCTTCTCTCGCTTCTCTCGCTTGCCACATCGTGCATTGACGAGGATCTCAGCAAGTGCGGCTCCGACTATAAGATTGTCTACCGCATGAATCTCCGTACCAACATGAATGTGGAGATAGCGCAGACCCTCACCACTCCAGAAGAACTTGCCTATGCTGACGTGCTGCGCCAGCACCTAAGCGGCATCTTCTCAGACTACGCACACGACAACGACCTCTCCTTCTATGCAGGCCCCGAGCTCTTCCATAACGAGAAGAACAAGATGGGCGCCAGCACAGCATCTTACACCATCTACCTACAGCGACAGGACTATCGTCACCTCGCTCTTGCCAATACCGGCGACGAGACACAGGTCAGCGTCAGCTCAAAGGAGCACGTACAGACCCTCGCTCTCGAACAACTTGCTGCCGACACCATAGACAGCCACCACTTCGGACTCTTCTCAGCACGTCGTGACATTAAGGCAGCCGACTTCGGCTCGGACATCGACGTCAATCTATATATGCAAAACTGTGCCGCTGCCGTCGTCATCGACCGCCGCGGCCATTCACTTGACGATGTCTTCGGATACGTGGAGGACATGTCCACCGGCTTCGCCGTCAGTGACAGCCTCTACACCACATCACGTCATACCGTGGTGCGCGCCCGCAGGGTGAGTGGCGCATCGCGCTCCGCAGCACAGCGGTTTGAAGGACTGGCAGCCGTCTGCTTCCCCTCCACCGCCGACACATGGCGTTACACGGTGGTGGTGCGTCGCGGCAAGACATACACGAAGAACGTCCTCAACGTCAGCTCTCCACTGAAAGCCGGACAGCTCCGCATCCTCAAGTTCTATCTGAAGGAAGACGGATCGCTCACCTCCGTGGACCACACCGTAGGAGTAAGCGTGGAGCTTAACTGGAAGCCCGCCGGCGAACACAACGTAGAGATATAATCCTTTTGGCTATAATAAGATATGAAGAATATAACAGCGTTTTTGATGATGCTCGTTGCTCTCGTGGCATGCAGCCCGGCAAGCAACGACACCGACCCCATACCCTTGGAGCGCAAGGGAGCACCGGTGAGTTTCTCCATAGCGGTGCCGACCGTATCCTCCACGCGTATTGCCGACCCTGGAAGCGATGCCGGAGAGCACGACTCGTGGGACCACCTGCTCATTATCGTTGCCTATACCGAAAAGAAGCAGGGCACCGTCTTTCCTGATGACGACAAGAAGCGTATGGTTTATTACGATACGTTCACGAAGACGGAGTTTGATAGCAGTACGCCCGTGGAGCACACCAACTCCGTACTGTCCCCCGATACAGACGGCGACGGCTATCACGACTTCACGATGTACCTGCCCACAGGCGACTGCCACGTATATGGCATCACCTATTCCGAAGGCTGCGGCTTCAACCCCGTGGCTGTTCTTAACACCATCGCCAGGGACGGAAAGGACCATAACGCCGACATCGTTAGTATGCAGATAACCAACGATTATGCTACGGGCAAGACAGACCAGGTGGCGAAGATGGTCAGCGTTGCCACCGGTTACGCCACTTACATAGACACCTCCGACCCCACCAGCACGCTAAACGGCAATAGGCTTCTGCATATTTCGCTCGACAAGGAGAATGAGATGAAGCAATACTGGCGCATGACGCTCACACGACTTGCCACCAAGGTGGACATCCAGTGGGACGCACAGAGCGCCTACGAACCCGCCACCTCCCCAGGCGGCGTCACATATACGGACGTCAGAATCAACCAGTTTGTCTTCCACGGAGGTGCCGACGCCACCACAGGCAGCGGCTACGGGCGGCTCTTCCCCGCTTTGGCGGCAGCGGCGGCAGGAAAGACACTGACACCAGTAGGCGGAGACAGGACATTCATAAACACCTCTGAGATAAGCCGGCGTAACGGACGCGTCTATCATTACACCTTCCCCGACGGCACTAACTCGAAGAAGATAACCTTCACTCTTGTCACGTCCACCGGCATCGTGAAGGACAAGACCAGCTATTACACCTTCGACCTGACCAATCTTTCAGGCGGATTCCGACGCGCTACATGGTATAAGATAAACGTCAGTATTGTCGGAACAAAGAAGCAGGATGGCACAGTCACCATCATCGCATTCAACTGATAACGTACATTCAATACATAAACAGATGAAGCATACTACTACGATATTACGCTTTGCGGCGACCTTATTGTTGCTCGCCGCCTTACATACCGAATCACTCGCACAGAAAACTTACTATGTAAAGGCCGTGCCTGACCTTGCCTTGGACGAGGCTGGGGTGGAGCACGTGGGTGGCGACGGATCGTCATGGGACAAGGCGATGAGGCTGAAGGACGCTCTCGCACTGGCACAAGCCGGCGACAAGATATACGTAAAGGGATATGAGCATACGAGAGTGGACGGCAAGCTGTTTGTCTATTCGCTTGACGTGTCCGATAAGACCAATTTCTACACACTGCGTTCCGGCGTGCAGCTCTATGGCGGATTCCGCGGTGACGAGACCGGCATAAACATCGAGAACAACGACACACGCGCGTATAAAGGCAAGCATCAGGCACGCACAGAATGTCGTTCGGTGCTCGTGGCTGACCGTCTTTCCAACGACACGATAGACAACACGCTGCTCATCTATCCCGAGAATCCCACACGACAGGACAATTCGGGACGCGTGCTCTATGTGAATTTAGGCACCCCCAACACCAACCGCACGAAGACCGTGATAAGCGGATTCACCATCGCGGGCGGTAATGCCACGTCAAAAAATCAGACTGACAGTTGTCATTACGGCGGCGGCATATACATCACAGACACAGCCCGCGTAAAGACGGGCAACGCCTTCGAGGTGTCGCACTGCTTCTTTGTCAACAACTACGCCGAACGTGGCGGAGCCATATACGTGGACGGCAACGTCACCGGAGCAGACTCCAAGGACCAGACAGGTACGGACAACGAGATAAAGTACTGTGAGCTGTTTGACAATATCGGCGGAAGGCGCGGTTCGTCATTCAATGCCGGAGGCATGTGGGTGGAAGGAGCCGCAAAGATATTCAATAACGTCATATATAATAATGTGAACGGCGGATTGCGCGTGTCTGACAAGGCTGTGGTGGTCAACAATACCGTCACATCCAATACGGCTGCAGCCATCGACATGGTTGATCCGCAGCAACAGTCGGCAAAGGCACAGATATTCAATACTGTATGTTGGAACAACGACGTGCTTTCGCGACATTCTCCATATCCCGTTTTCCGCTATTGCTCATTCTATCATTCTGAAAGCGACGGCGATTCGGACGGCGACGGCATCGACGACAATCACAACATTCTGATATCGCATAAGAACAGTACGGAATGGATAGACGGTCGTGAAGAGCATGCACCCTACTTCGTAAAGCCAACCACACGCGTAGGATATGACCGCACATACGCTTTCAGAAGCGAGACTTATCCTTCATGGAACTGGAACATAGAGCAGCTTTCAGACCTGCGTAACAATGGTCTGGCAACAAAGACAGGAGGTTATGCGCTTGTCGGAGGCATGAAGGACGTGGCAGTAAACGGCGTGACACGCACACATGCTACGGACAATGCCAACAACTATAGCATTGAGATAGGAGCTTTCGCATACGAGGAACTTGCTGCCGGACGACGTCTCTACGTCACGCAGAACGGCGCAGGAAAGAAGGACGGATCGTCATGGGGCAATGCCTATGCTGCCAATGACCTGCAGACCGCCATCACCACGCTCGGCAAGAACGTGGCGGAGAAAGGACGCGGCGAGGTGTGGGTGGCAAAGGGCACTTACACACCGCAGACCTACGTGGGCGGCAGCAGCAACACCAAGTCGCAGCTTGCCTTCCGTATGTACGAAGGAGTGGACGTGTACGGAGGCTTCGCAGGAACGGAGAAGCTGCTGTCTGAGCGCGAAATGGCCAATACGGACAACCCACACATGGTGCGTCCGTGGCGATTCCTTAACCAGACCGTTTTCGCTGCCAATGACTTTGACCGAGCCAATACCAAGTGGGACGACATCAATAAGGTATGGTCAGTCTCAAGCGCATCTTATCATGTAGTATGGTTTGCGCCGCTGCCAGACGATTCCGACTTTGTTGTCGATACACGTCTGAACGGTGTCACCATAGAGGGAGGCACGTCCACGGCGCTTACTGATCCTGACGAAGCGTTCGAGCCCAAGAAGGGCACGGGAGTGTATATGGGAGCCAACGCCATTCTGCAGAACTGCATTGTGCGCTATTGCTACAACAAGGGCAATGGAGCAGGAGTGTATGCTTCGAAGGGAGCAGAGGTGGCTTCCTCACTCATATATAATAATGTCTCGGAAGAGAACGGTGGCGGCATATACGTGGAGGATGACGCCCTTATTATGCGTACGATGGTTGCCAACAACATGGCCAACAACGGCGGCGGAATATACATGCATCACAATCCCACGTCGGCCAGCCATCCATACGACATGGAAGTGGTGGCGTCGGTGGTGAGCAACAACACCAACCGTGTGAACGGAGCTGTATATACTGACGGTGGAGGAGTGCTCACTCAGTGCACCATAACCAACAACTACACTGTCTCTGCCTCCGACATTGCCGACCAGAAATCGGCGCGTACGGGCGGACTCTACGTTGACGCCTACGCATTGGTGGTGAACTCCGTGCTGTGGAACAACAACCTCAAGCAGGCCGCCACATCCACTGCCGCCACCACATCGTCATACGCACAGGTGTATGCCGTGAATGCCTCGGCAGATAACGTGAGGTTCTATAACTGCGGCATCATATCGTCCAACTACGTGGTATGGAACAATATCTTCCAGAAATCCACATACAATCTCTCCATCGACCTCGCTAAAGACTACTTCGTTGATCCGAAGGGCAAGACCAACTTCCTCAACCTTGACTCGCTCGTCACACAGACCGGACTGCAGAGCACATGGACAGACATCGACTATTTCTGGCGAACACGAGACGCATTGGCCTTCCACGCCAAGGGACTGCCGGTAGGACTGCAGCCGGCTCATGTGGTCACTAAGGCCGACCTCGACATTATCGGACAGGCCTTCAACACGATGCCTGCCATCGGTGCATACGTGTCGAAAGCCTCCTCCATCGTTCCGGTCCTCATCAATCGCAACGACCAGAAGGTGCTGCGTGTCTACGTAGACCCGACGGCGAGCATCGTCGACGGCGATGGTTCGACGTGGAAGAACAATCATTCACAGTTCGGTGAGGTGCTTTCGTTCTTCGGCAATCTGACGGACGGACAGACCATACGCTGCCTTGTGGAAGGCACCGACACCTACGTCGATCACACGGTCAGCATAAGGAACAGCGACAATACGGGAAAGTCCGACTTATTTGAGATGTGCGTGCGTGAGGGTAACATCATTCCTTACTATGCCTACACGGCTTCCGACGAGCGCGACTATTCAGTGCGTATCCCACGAACCATCTGTCCGCTTACCATCCTCGGAGGCTATCCGTCATACAGCACTGTAGCCGAACCTTCCGACTCTGACCGCCATCCCAATACATACCGTTCGGTCATGACAGGTGAGTTGGGTGATCTGATGACGCTCGAGGGCAATGTCTATCACGTGATGCGTGTGGAGGACGAGGCTTCGCCCGTCATTGACGGCTTCACCATTCAGAAAGGATATGCCGCCGGCTCTGCCACGATGCCGCGCGGTGGCGGCGTGCTCATCGGTACGGACTGCGACGCCACGTTCATCAACTGCATCTTCGAGAACAACACGGCCATCTATGGCGGTGCCATTGCCACTACGGCAAACGCGGAAGGCACTAACGTCGTCCTCACCAATTGCGTGGTCAACAACAATACGTGTGCTAAGCTTGACGCTTCATACATTCCGGCTTCTTCAGAGACAAAGGATTCGCGTCATCCTTACATCATCAACATTGTTGATCGTAAAAAGAACAACCTGGCACTCACCCATGTGTCGATAGTAAACAATATCGGCTTGCCTCCTGCAGATTTCTTGGGCTCTACGTCTTTCGCTGCCGGCAACGAGTATGACGACGAGCAGAATAACGACCAAGTGGTGAACAGCTTTAGCTTGGCCACTGCCGGTGCGGAAGGAGCAAAGAACTTCGCCAATCCGACGAACGTCATCGGTGCACAAGCGGTGGGTAATGTCTTTTACGGCGGACAGTCGCTCTTCCGTCCGCTTACGGGAACTGCCGCCACGGACTGTATTGTCAACAAGGCACCCGTCGTATCAGACGGCACTGCCGTTGGCGACAACGAATTTACCAATCCCGCTACCGACCTTGAAGGAGAGCCACGCGACTTGGGCGGAGCACCCGACCTTGGTGCGTTGGAGGCTTTGCTTCCCAAGAAAGGAAGCGTAATATACGTGCGTTCGTACAATACAGAGAAGCCGGAGAACGGTGCTGCCAAGGACGAGACGGACGGTGCGCCCGACTTCAGCCTGCTCAAAGAGCATCCCGACACCGAAGACGGCGAGTATGCCTTCGACGGTTCGTCATGGGATCATGCCATTATGGGCAACGCCGTCTGCGATACGATGCGCCTTGAAGAGGCGTCCAACGACATCTACGTGCTTGCTTCCGACGGCAAGCTGATGTCCGCATCATACGACAATGAGGCTTACTCAACGTATAAGAGTCCGGACGACTGGACGTGGAATGAAGGAGAGGAGCTCAAGCCCATATACAACACGCCCTACTACGGACCCGCATCAGGCCACTACTCTTACTTCATTGCCAACGGCGCACTGAGGGAATACTTTGCCGGTGGTGCGGCATCTGTTTATTGGAACGTCTATCAAGGCAACACCAACCACCTTGGCTATTCGTCGTCTAAAGGCAGTAACTTCAACTGCATCAACAATGAGCGTCGTGAGCGTTATGTCAGCGGACTGCAGTTTGCGGTGGAGAAGGCAGCCCGACACAATGCCTTGCACAAGAACGACCCCGACTTCGAGCCTGTGGAGGTATGGGTGGGATCCGGTGTATATACCGATGCCAAGGGCTTCGTCATCCGCAACGGCGTGAAGGTGTACGGCGGCTTCCCTGCAGAGGGCAATCCCGGCAAGGACGACCGTCTGCCGCTGCTCTCGCAATACATCCCGGCGCGTGACAAATACAAGAACAAGAAGAAGTCGGACTATGAGACCATACTGCAGGTACGCAAGGAGAGTCCGGTGTATCGCACGAAGGATAAAGACGAATTGTGGTATTCAGAGGGCAACAACGGCAATGGCTCTACCAACGACATTGCCAAATCGCTTATAAAGTCGACACCGCAGAAGACTTACCGTCACTATGTGCTCTATCAGCCTGACGCCTGTGTTCCTACGTGGGATGTGGCAAGCGATGGAACTGGCAGTCAGGGAGGCAATTCGTATCGCTTCCTGAAGAACAATGCCAGCCATCCTTATTATGCAGACTATGAAGGCGACGCTGTCAATGCGCCTTACAACAAGCCGGTGTACGATCTGTATGATGCGGGCACTGTAAAGTGGGACGGATTTACGGTGCGTCATGGTTATCTTATCAATTATGAGGCAAACCGTGATGGTGGCGCAGGTGTCAGAGTGTTTGAGAATGTCGAGCTGGAGAACCTTATCATCGTAAACAATCTCGTGCATGGTCAGCGTACACGTGGTGGAGGACTGTATATGGACGGACAGCAGTCGAAGATATCCAACAGCTTCCTGCTTAACAATTTCAATACCAACGAAGGTGCCTTGGCAAATAGTGCACGGGTGGCTGCAGATACGTATAAGACCAACTATCGTGACTATGGAGGTTACGACCAGTATGGCGGCGGTGCATACATGATTGTAGGCACTGGCTATAATATGGTTGTTGCGAAAAACCGTGTGAAAGGCGCTAGCCCTGGCGCTGGCGGACTCTTCCTTGAGAACGCCATATTCTACAACAACACGGTGGCATACAACCAGACCAACGGTGGAGCCAGCGGCATCCAGCAGTGGAGCACGCCTTCTACGGGAATTCCGACCAGCCTGGCGCTTTACAACTGCATTGTCTATGGTAATAACAATGGCGCGGACTATCAGGTGACGTCCACTTCCGCGGGAAACTTCAAGAATGCACATAACTGTTATGTGCAGAACTATCCGTCAGGACTGAACAACCAGCTCTCGTCTGCATACGGCAACATCACGTCAAGCGTCAATCCTTTCGCCGACGAAGATAACGTAGTGAAGACGCTCAACTTCCGTCTTGCGGACGGCAGCCTCTGCCTTAACGCCGGAACGGAGAATCTTATGCAGAACGGTGAGACAAAGCAGGCTGACCTGCCTCTTACCGACATGGACTTTACGGACCGCATAAAGGACTGTACCGTCGACATCGGAGCTTACGAGGACGACAACTCTGCCAACGTGGATTACGACGCGTCGCAGAAAGGACTCATCGTGTATTATGTTACGGAGACGGGCTACGGCGACCGAAGCGGTTCGTCACCTGCCAACGCTGCCTGTGCTGACAAGCTGCAGAGCGTACTTACCGCGGCAGGACGTGAGGCGGCAAAGGATGCCAACAAGGACAAGAAGGTGATAGTGAAAGTGGCTGGATATGAGCCTGACAAGAACGGCATGACATTTGTCTATCAAGCCAACACTCTTGCTGACCCCACCGACCCGCGCTCTTACACCTTCCTCATTCCTTCGGGAGTGACTCTCAAGGGAGGATTTAACGAAGGCGTGAAGAAGACAGTGTCCGAGGGCACCGTTACGCAGACTGTCTTTGAGGGCAACAACTGGGACACCGAATATCCTGACTCTTACCATCGCCGCACCATGCTCAGCGCACAGGCGAAGACCACTGCCACCGACACGGAAGTGAGCGGATATCACACCGTAACCTTCGGTTCGTGGCCCACTGACGACCTTGTGGCATGGAACGACACAGCTGTGGCTGACTGGGCAATGATTGACGGATGCTACATAACAGGAGGCTATGCCAATGAGAGCGACGGCCACAAAGCGTTGGGCGGCGGCGTCTTAGTGCCGAAAAAAGCTCACGTGCGCAACTGCGTAGTGGCGTTCAATGAGGCTCAGTACGGCGGCGGCATCTACGCTCTTCCGGGTGCTGTGGTCAGCACGTCGTTCGTAACGGAGAACCAGGCTTACTACGGAGCTGGCATCTATGCCGACAACGGCAAAACGGAGGACGGAACAGACGGCAAGCGCTCTTACTTCTTCTCCAACACCATCGCCTCTAACACTGCCAGTGTGAAGGGCGGAGGCATCTCCTTCGAGTCGGGTGCAGCCATCCTGTTCAACGACGTCATCTGGGGCAATAACGCACCGAGCGAGAAGAATGTCTGCGGCATTACTGACCGTAAATATAAGGAAACAAAGATGTCGGAGGTGGCAGCGCAAAACGCAATCATGGGCTATATTGACGGCTTCTATCCGTTCGACAACTGCTTCGTAGAGACATATCTCCTTGCTGCCAACACCTACAACACGGAGATGTCTGCCGACACGCTGCGCTACTTCTCGGCATCTGGCTCTTTCATGCCACGCGAATTCGGTCCGCTCGTACATGCAGGAATGGAAAATTTCTTGTGGTCAGTGCTCGTACAGGGAGGTTTTGCCGCTAACGACATGCTCGGCAACGTGATGATTATGGCGAGCCGAACCAACAAGCTTACGGCGGGATGCTTCGCCGTACACGTGCTCGACCCCGCTGACGACATCCTGCCCACAACGCTCTTCACGCGCCTTTTCGTATCGGACAGAGGCGGTGTGGAGGTCAAGTCGGAAGAAGTGAAGGAGCATATGGGACGTTCGTTCTATACGCCGTTCTCCTCACTCGACGCCGCCCTGGAGTATATCCGCAAGGTACGCACCGTGAAGAAGGACGGCGTGTTGTTAGCTAATGACGAAACCCACTTTGACGTCTTCATAATCGGAGGCACGTTCTATCCGACCCTTACAAGAACTTCGGCGCTGGCACAGAAGGAGAATGTACGCAACAACTCGTTCGTCATTCCGTGCAACACCAACCTCTACGGCGGATTCAGCCCCACGGACAAGTATTCGTGCGGCATTGACAAGGTGACGAAGAAGGACGGTACGGAGCTGAAGCTCGAGCCCGTGACCGACAACATAGACGAGATCCTGCGCCGACGCAATGCTGCTACGGAAATGGAAGACCTCAACCGTAACGGTCTGTACGAACCTTGGGAACTCTCACGCCAGACAGTACTCTCGGGCAACCTGCCTAACGTGCAGGGCGGCAAGAAGGCGTTCCACGTCATCTTCTGCGTCAACTATGAGGACAAGAAGGTGCCGGGCGTGGTGCTCGACGGTCTCACCATCACTGACGGCGAGACGGCTGACCATATCGACTATGACGATAACGGCGTGGAGATGCATGACGAGATAGGACACGGAGGAGGAATATTCTCCTATGGTGTGGACATGACGCTCAACCGCTGTCGTGTGATAAACAACACCGGCATCCACGGAGGAGGCATCTTCAACGGCGGTGCTAACATGACAATACTCAACTCGCTGGTGGCTGGCAACAGCACGCAGTCAAACGCAACCAGGCCTGAAGATACCGGCAAGGGAGCCGGTGTGGGCATCTTCTTCGACTCATGGAAACCGGTGAATTCGTGCCGCTTCGTAGCCGTAAACACAATCTTCGCCAACAACTCGTGCGACGAGGGAAGCGGCGGAGCGGTGTATGTGGCAAGCGAAACACGCGACGTACATCAGGTGAAGTTTATGAACTGTCTCTTCGCACGCAATAAGGCTAAGGACAACCCGGACATCTTTAACGGCAAGAAGGGCAGCATCGTCGCCACCAACTCTATCTTCTGGGGCAGCAAGGTGGGCGAGGAAGGCAAGATGTTTAAGGCGTCGGACGCAGACCATTGCGCTTCCGACATCTTCACTGACATCAAGTCAACGGACGCCAATGCCAATCTCTACCTCAACGCCGACAATGAAGCGGTAACCGGACCACACTTCGCCAAGCCGTCAGAAATAGCTGGCAAGGAAGGATTCACGCTCGCATCGCAGTGGAACCCCACCTGCATCACGGTGCTCACCGATGCCGGAGATGGCATGATAGACTGTGACAAGACAGGCGCTGAAGTCAGTGAGGAGGGAGCGTACAAGAAAGTATGGGACGTATGGGCATCAGACCATGACGAGGCGAAGGATCTTTATAAGGATAAGGACCGAACCTTCGATCCTTACCATGACCAATATATAAAGAAGAACGCCTCTGCTACGCAGACCGCCGGTGACGATAAGGGCAACAACCTTTATAACCGATATATGGGTCCGAAACTCAATAACGGTGTTCAGGATGACAAGACCATCGACATCGGACCTTACGAATATCAGTATCGACTGAACTTCGGCGACCTCGACAAGATGTATATAGGCACCGTAGACCGCGGACTTGCCGACGGCACCAACTGGGACAATCAGTCGTCAGACCTCAGAGGAGCATTGCTCGCCGCTGCCAACCCCAGCTCAACGAGCGTTGCCACACGCACCACGCGCACCGTGTATGTGCGTTCCGGCGAGTATTATGCCGTCCCCATCGACGGTACTGTTTTCTCGGTGAACGTGGACGAGACAAGCGACAACCGTCATAAGGTGGCACGCGTAGTGCTCAAGGGAGCATGCACCGGCGTCGGCCTTGGTGATGAGGCTGTACAGGACTGGACAAAGCCAACTGTGCTCAAGCCACATCCCGTGCGCAAGAGCAGCGTCCTGCTTAACATCGAGACTGGTGAGAAGCCGGTGGACATCTGTGGCATCTCGCTGCGCAATACCTATGATGAGGGTAAGGGTGCCACCCTGACAGTGGAGAAGACTGCCAAGATTACCATACGTCAGTCGGAAGCACGCATTAACAAGGGCACGGCGGTGGACATCGCAGACAACGGGCACGGCGGTGAGGTGCTTATCTATAACACGCTCTTCGCCGACAACGATGCAGACGCGCTCAAGGCCAACGGAAAGACAACGGTGGTGAACTGCACCTTCGCACAAAATAAGAATGGTGCCGACATCACATTTGCCGAGGGAACAGACAAGACGCAGACAAAGGTGTATAATTCTGCATCGTGGGCCAACAAGACCACTGACCCTACGGTCTTCGTTTCCGACCTCGACAATGAGGACGCCACAAAGCATACATTATATAATAAGGTGTTCGCAGCGGGACAGGCCAACAACGACCTTACGCACGGACCGTGCTTCGTGGACGTCACCAACACGAACCGCGAACTGCGCGATTATCACATCACGCCGGGTATGCGACTCTTCGAGCGAGGATCATTGAGACGCTATGCGGAGAACGTGAAGACGGACATCACGGACAAAACCACGGACAAGGCTGTACGTGACAGCGTGGAGCAAGACCGCGACCTCGGCAACATAAAGCGAGCAGTGGGCAAGACCATAGAGGTGGGAGCATACGAATGTAACGCCGAGCTGCTGCCCATCATCTTCGTGAAGGACTACGGTACGGACGGAACCGGCAAGTCGTGGGACGACCCGAAGACCGACCTGCAGGTGGCTGTGGATTTGGCAGGTATGTACTCCAACCTTAACCGAGCCAAGTCGTACGTCTTCGTTGACCATCAGTATGGTCACAACGCCGAGCCGGCTGACCTCAACGTCACGCTTCCTGACGTATCTGTATACGGAAGCATGACCAATAATCCTACGGCGTCAGCCAAGGACTCTACGTCAACGTACACCATTGCAAAGGCTATACTGGCACAGCGCATGGGCATGGTGGAGGAAGGCAACTGGCGCAGCATCGTCGCCAACCTCAACGTCAGCGCGGCGAGTGTAGTGGACGGAGTGGAGGTGAGCAAGAAGGGAAGCGTCAGCCTCACCAATGGTGCCACGCTCTCCACATCGGTGGTTCTCTCAGAAACAGGCGTGACAGGCGACAATAAGTCGCTTCTCTACAACACCCTGCTATATGCAGACCCCAATGCCACGGACGACAAGGACGAGGGCAAGACAGTGGGCAGCGTGAAGAACGTCAGAGCGGTGAACGTCACGACGTGCGGCACGATGGACCATCTCGCTACAGGAAGCGCCAACAACCGCATTATGACAATCGCCGACGGAGCCAACCGCTACATCGTCAGCCGCTATCGCAACTGTCAGCTTAACGAGGACGACGGCACGAACCTCGATCCTAAAAGCTCGAACAACGAAGTGACAGAGAAATGTATTAGCATCGTCGGACATGACCGTGACCTGCTCGGCAACAACCGTCTGCGCAACAATGTGGACAACGGATGCTACGAGACATGGAACATCACCACAGACGGAAGCCATGTGACAGCCGACGACTATCCGCGTCCGTCATCTGTGGTTTACGTCCGCAAGGAATGTGAGCTCGACATTCAGCCCGGACTCTATCCGATGGGCGGCCTCTCATGGTTCAGCCCAGGCTTCGTGCTCCTCGAACATCATACCGGACTGCGTGGCAACGACAATCAGATAGGTCTGGTGCGCTATGCCGTGGAACGCGACCTTGAGGCAAATATGCCGCAACTCGTGGCTCTCCCCTTCAGCGTGAAGCAGTATGATCCCGTCGTGAAGGACAACTATACCATCCGCACATACGACGGCGATACCCGATCACGCTATACATATAAATATAGCGACGTCAACGGCGAGGCATGGAAGGAGTCAGAGGGAGCTCCCGTCGGTACAGGCATGATGCTGGAAGCAGCAAAGGACATGACCGTGCGCTTCTATGGCGGAAGCCTGTTGGGTAAGACCGGATTCTTCAACACCGTCTCGCCGGATGCCACCGACTACGTGGAGAACGGCGGCACTGAGATAGTGCTGACGCAATATAACCATCAGGACTCGTGGACGTCGTCGTCCGCCTCCGGCAATCGCTTTACGCATAAGGAGAACATGGGATGGAATCTCTTCGGATCGCCCCGTCTCTGTGCAACGAATCTCAGCGACATGGAGTATGGCCGCATCGTCTATTCTTATGAGAACGGTGGCTTCAAGGCACGCTCCACAGACCTCACGGCAGACGGCGTAAGCGACGCTTACATACCATCGATGGACGCTCTCTTCACGCAGACCGCCACGCTGGCGAAGGACAACAAGGAGAAGGTGGCGGTCAGCTATCATGGCCAGAGCCATGCAGACGCCTCCTTCTACGGTCAAACCGCACGCATGGCAGTGGCACTAACAGGCGCGGACACACGCTCGGCTGATGATGAGGTTGACGAAATGGTGTTCAACGCCGTCAGTCCGGAATATTCGCACGACTACTTCGACCTTGGTACGGACGGCGTGAAATGGATGGAGAGGGACAAGGCACAGGTGTATGCCGTACGCGACGGCGCACGTTATTCGCTCCTCTCCGCCGTTAACGAGCAGGGAGCCGTGGCTCTCGGTGTTTCGCTTCCGTCTGCAGGAATGTATGCGTTGGACGTGCCCGAGGGTTGTGACCGCGACGGCTATGAGGCAGTGCTGCTGAAAGACAATGCCACGGGACGAGCCGTAGACCTTCTCGAAGGAGCCTACACGTTCGCCGCAGCAGAGGCAGGCGAGCAGAACACACGCTTCAGCATCTCCTTCCATAAGCTGACAGAGACGAGTGGAGTGGTAGTGAAGAAAGTGGCAGCGCGCCGCGTAAGCATCACAGGCTTACAGGAAGCAGACGACGTGCGCATATATCTGCCCAACGGAATGATAGCCAATCAGCAGCGTGCCACCTCCGACAGCCTTACCATGTCCACCGGAACAGAGGGCGTGGTGATAGTGGAAGTGACGCGAAAAGGCACGCAAGTCTGCGTAAAGCGCGTGGCGCTGTAGCTCACCGCGTCCGAAGCGCATATTCGTCGATAGAGACAATGAATGACAGTCAAAGACAGGCTTTCCTGCATGATGACAGTCCTTCATTGTCTCTATTTGCGTTAAATAACTTTAAAACTTATGGTTCGTGAGCCGCTCAGTTTTTATATGTAATAAATAATGAGTAATTTTGCGGACCGATTATTCGGGGATACACTTAGA
>OHSB01000054.1_pt1 | contig 25550 bp, 26 predicted proteins | sample 1578591 | NCBI WGS metagenome assembly OHSB01 (sample SAMEA3879508, study PRJEB24766) | human gut metagenome | biome: human-associated habitat; feature: feces | place: USA | collected 1985/1987 | reverse complement strand
AGATGAAACAATCTATAATGTCCCACTTTGGGAGAAAGTAATGCTTACAATTGATGAAGCCGCAGCTTATACAGGTGTTGGAAGCAGAAAAATCAGACAGCTTACCGATAATGAAAGATGTCCGTTCGTTTTATGGAATGGCTCGAAGCGACTTATCAAGAGAGAAGAATTTGTTGAATTTATAAAAAAGCAGTATTCGATATGAGGAGGTATTATTGTGAGTAATCCAGTAAAAAAAGAAAGATTAGAAGTACCGATATGGCATAAGCCGTATCTGACCATTGATGAAGCTACTGCCTATACCGGCATTGGCAGAGAAAAACTTCGTGAAATGACAAGATTTGCTGACTGTCCATTTGTGTTATGGGTGGGAAAACGCCGAATGATAAAAAGAGAATTGTTGGACCATAGTCAATAAAGTAGACAAGTAAAAGAGCAAATTTTACAAAAAATTTATTTCTGCCTGATCAGGAGAGAGGCCGTTATTGTGAGAATGAGGTCTGAAAGAATTGTAGAAACCGTTGATATACTGAAAAATGCTCAGTTTCAGTTCATCAAAGGAAGAGTAAGTTCTGCGGTTGGTTTCTTCTTTTTTCAAGTACTTGAAAAAGCACTCCATTACAGCATTATCATAAGGATGCCCTTTTGCGGAAAATGACTGAACAATATTTAGCTCGTCCAAATGTTTCCTGAAAGCTTCTGCTGTAAACTGACAACCTCTGTCACTGTGAAAGAGTAGGCTGCCTGAAATATTACGGTTGGCGACAGCTGAATCAAGTGTTTCAATTGCAAGCTTTGTGTTGAGATGTGGAGATAATTTATATGCGATAGCCTTTCTTGAAAACAGATCAAGTATTACACAAAGGTAATAAAATCTTCCCGCGGCACGAAGATATGTAAAATCACATACCCATACTTTATTAGGTTGGGATGGATTAAAACGCTGTTTCAATATGTTTGGGCAATGCTCATTTGAAGCTGTTTTGTGTTTTGGATAGGACGGCTTGATTGTACTCATTTTTGGCAGATTCATACCTTTCATAAGGCGATAAACCCTTTGCGTACTTATATTTATGCGATATTCACCGGCAAGGCAATTTTTTATCTTGTAAGCTCCGAAGCGTTTTTTTGATCTTGCATAAAGCTCGGCAATACAACTTCGAATCCTACGGTTTTCAAGCTCTCTTTCAGAGGGCTTGTGATGAAGAAATTTGTAATATGTGCTTCTGTTGACACTAAGAACACGGCAAAGCGTTGTAACAGCGTGTTCTGATGACAGCAGCTTTACGGCATTCAGTCTTTGCCTGAGTTTGGCGTGAATATCGCAATGGCTTTTTTTAGTATTAGATTTTCCTCCTCAAGTTGGGCATTGCGTTTTTGAAGCTCCTTTATTTGTTTGGCTGTAAAAACTGTTTCATCATCAATTTTTACTTCTGAGTACTGCTTTATCCAATTGGATAAAGCACTGTGAGAAATTCCATATTCCTTGTGTATTTCAGAATATGTTTTTCCCGAATGGTACAGATTGACTATTGTTTGCTTATATTCCTGGGTGTATTTCGGATTTTTTGAAGACATTTTTTATTCCTCCTTTTTCTGTCTTCTATTTTATCATACTTGTCCACTTTTTTATTATATATCCAACAGAGGGCAATCTTAGAACAGCAGCTTGAGGAGATAACCGGAGGAATTGCGGAACTCAAGCGAAACCGAGGGGAAAACTTCTCCATAAAGCAGCTTGAAAAGTCAAAGAAATCTATCAGGCAGAAACTTGATAAACTCAATGACCAGACGAAAAAAGATGATGTTGTAACCTTTGAGGAACTTGGTGTAGACAGACTTTTTGTTGATGAAAGCCATTATTACAAGAACCTTTATCTTTATACAAAAATGCGTAATGTGGGCGGTATCGCACAGACGGAAGCACAGAAATCTTCCGACCTCTTTATGAAGTGTCGTTACCTTGACGAGATTACCGGAGGACGAGGAACCGTATTTGCAACGGGTACACCTATCTCAAACAGTATGGTGGAACTCTATACGATACAGCGATATTTGCAGTACAACACGCTTGTGAAAAATGGGTTGCAGCACTTTGATGCCTGGGCTTCCACTTTCGGAGAAACCATTACGGCAGTGGAACTTACACCGGAAGGAACAGGATACAGAGCAAAGACAAGGTTCGCAAAATTCTATAACTTGCCGGAACTAATGGCGATGTTCAAGGAGATTGCGGACATTAAAACAGCAGATATGTTGAACCTGCCAGTACCGGAAGCAAAGTACCATAACATTGCAGTAAAGCCATCGGAAATGCAGAAGGAGATGGTTGCTTCCCTTGCAGAGAGAGCCGAGCAGGTGCGTGGCGGCGGTGTGGATTCAAGCGTAGATAATATGCTGAAAATCACGAATGACGGAAGAAAACTGGCTCTTGACCAGCGTATGCTAAACGATATGCTGCCTGATTTTGAGGGCAGTAAAATCAATGCCTGCGTCGATAACATCTATCGGATATGGAAAGAAAATGCCGACAAGAAATCGGCACAGCTTGTGTTTTGTGACCTTTCCACGCCGAAGAATGACGGCACATTTTCCGTCTATAACGACATCAGAAAGAAGCTGATTGAGAGAGGTATTCCTGAAAGTGAAGTGAAGTTCATACACGAAGCCGATACGGATATGAAGAAAAAAGAACTGTTTCAAAAGACCCGCAAGGGAGAAGTCAGGGTGCTTCTTGGCTCTACTCAGAAGATGGGAGCAGGAACGAATGTGCAGGATAAACTTATTGCACTTCACGATGTGGATTGTCCGTGGCGACCTTCAGATTTGGAGCAGCGTTCCGGTAGAATTGTCCGTCAGGGCAATGAAAATCCGAAGGTAGATATTTACCGTTATGTAACAGAGCAGACCTTTGATGCATACCTCTATCAGCTTGTGGAAGGTAAGCAGAAGTTCGCAAGTCAGATTATGACGAGCAAATCTCCGGTCAGGTCGGCAGAGGATATTGATGAAACCGCACTGTCCTATGCGGAGATAAAAATGCTTGCAACAGGTAATCCATATATCAAAGAAAAGATGGACTTAGACATTCAAGTACAGAAGCTAAAGATGTTAAAATCCAATTTCTTATCAGAGAAATACGGACTGGAGGATAAGGTCATCAAGTTCTATCCACAACAGATTGCTTACTTGAAATCCCGTGTAGAGGGACTTACAAAAGATGTTGAAACAGCAAAATTACACCCGAAACCGATAGACGAGCAGCCGCTTGGAATGATGGTATCGGGTGTTTCTTATTCCGAAAAAGCCGAAGCAGGTCAGGCAATCATCAATGCCTGCAAGTCAATGAACAGTCCCAATGCGATACCACTTGGCGAGTACCGTGGCTTTCAAATGGAACTGTATTTTGATACGGTTCAGCGTAATTATGTTGTGAAATTAAAAGGCGAAACAAGCAGAGATGTACCGCTTGGCGATGATTCTCACGGTAATATCGTGAGAATAGATAACGGCATTGAACGCTTTGAAGAAGCACTTGCTGATACGAAAAACAGCCTTGAAAATACGGAAAAGCAGTTTGAAACAGCGAAGCAGGAAATCGAAAAGCCGTTTGCCAAAGAGGAAGAATTGAGGGCAAAAACTGCTCGACTTGATGAGCTGAATATCCTGCTCAATATGGATAAAAAGGAAAATGAGATTGTCGGCGGAGAGCCTGATGAGGGCGAAGCAGTCGGCGGCAGAAAGGAGAAATCGTATGAGAGATAAACAGGAAGGCGGTGGTCGATATGCCATTTATCGCACCTGAGTTAATCATTCAGGCGAAGCAGATGGACTTATTAACCTACCTGAGAAATTATGAACCGTATGAGCTGGTTAAGTTTTCAGGTAACACCTATTGCACCAGAACCCACGATAGTTTGAAGATTTCAAACGGGAAATGGATATGGTGGTCGAGAGGTATCGGTGGCAGGAGTGCTTTGGATTATCTGATTAAGGTCAAAGGTTACAGTTTCCTTGAAGCAGTGGAAACCATTATCGGACATACAGCGATTCAGGCTCCGGTCTATAAAAAGCCACAGCCAAAAGAGGAAAATAAACCACTTCTTCTCCCTGAAAAATGTGCTTCCAACAGAGTGATTACAGAGTATCTTTTCGGGAGAGGAATAGATTTTGAAATCATCAATTACTGTATCTCTAATGACCTTATCTTTGAGAGCCTGCCGTATCACAATGTTGTGTTTGTAGGCTATGACGAGAAGAAAGAACCGAAATATGCAGCCTACCGTTCCACGAATAAGCGTAGGATTATGGGCGATTGCAGTGGCAGTAAAAAAGATTATTCTTTTCGGCTTGGTAAGGAAAACTTGGAGGAAGTACACCTCTTTGAGTGTGCCATAGACCTGTTATCCTATGCCACGCTTGCGAAGCTGAACGGGCAGGATTGGAAAGAAATGAGCTTTGTTTCGCTGTCCGGGGTGTATTCTCCGGCAAAGAAAATTGAGGACAGTAAAGTGCCGATTGCACTGGAAAAGTATCTTGGCAGTAACCCATCTGTCAGGAAAATCCGTATCCATTTTGACAATGATATAGCGGGCAGAAAGGCAGCACAGACCTTAAAAACCATTCTGCCGGATAAGTATGAAATCGTTGATGAGCCACCAAAAGCAGGTAAGGACTTCAACGATTTTCTTTGTATGCGGATGGGAATTTACAATAAAAAAACACACGAAAGGAATGAAGAACGATGAATGATTCTAAGATTAAAGTTCTCTTGGTAGAACCAGAAAAGTACCCGAAGGAAATTGTAATCGACGACAGTCTGGAAGCAATGCAGGAGGTTGTCGGCGGGGACATTGAGGAATATATGCCCTATGACGATGACGTTGCAATCATCTGTAATGAGGAAGGAAAGATGAGAGGACTTCCGCTTAACCGTGCAGTTTATGTGCAGGACAATGATAAGAAAGAGATGGTAGATATTATCTGCGGCAAATTCTTTATCTGTTATGCACCGCCTGAGAGTGAGAGCTTTCAGAGCTTGCCGGACGATATGATGAAGAAGTATAAGGAACAGTTCAAGTATCCTGAACGCTTTTCTAAGGATGTGGGCGGCAATATCGTGGCTGAACCTTTTAAGCCGAAATCAAAGGATTATGAGAGATAGTAGCCTGAGAACGGGGCAACCCGGAGGAGATGTTAATTCTTAGCGAGCAGACCATTTGGATAAACACAGTTTCCCAAACGGTAAAAGGCTCGTTAGGGGTTGCCCCTAATACCCCGTGAGAAAGGAGAACTTGATTTGAGAGAGTTATTACTTATCGCCGCCGGAACACTGCTCGGCAGTTGTCTTGGCGTTACGATGATGTGCTTATTCCAGATTAACAAAGATTGCAGAGTAAAGAGAAAGGAAGATACCGATTATGAGAAAGAGAAACATTCAGAAGATTGTACGCTTTAACCGCAAGGAAGCACAGGACTTGGCAGCAAAGGCAAAGAAGGCTTGTCTTTCCGAAGCAGGACTTATCCGTTTACTTATCAGAGGTTACGAACCGAAAGAGAAACCCGATGACCGCTTCTATGATGTGATGAGGGAACTTTCCTCTATCGGTAATAACATCAATCAGCTTGCGGCTAAAGCAAATACGCTTGGTTTCATTGACGCACCTATGCTGAAGAATGAAGCTGCAAAGTGGAATAAGTTCCAGTCAGAGATTGAGAGGACATATCTTCGTCCAAATCAGAGCGAAATGAAATGGCAGTAACAAAGTTGTGGTCGGTAACAGAAAGGCTTGGTCAGGTCATTGACTATGCAACCAATCCCGAAAAGACTTCTGCAAATATCAAAAGGGAGTTTTCACCAGAACAGTATCAGGCTCTTGCTGATGTTATTGCTTATGCAAAGGATGAAGAAAAAACAGAGCGAGAATTTTATGTTGAGGGTATCAACTGTAATGTGGCGATTGCCCGTGACCAATTCATAACGGTTAAGGAGCAGTACCAAAAGACAGACGGTATCCAAGCCTATCACGGATATTTGAGTTTCAAGGAAACAGATATATCTCCTGAGATGGCACAGAAAATCGGAATGGAATTTGCAAATGAAGTGTGGGGTAAAAGATTTCAGGTCGTTGTGACAACCCACCTGAACACAAAGCACCTGCATTGCCATTTTGTCATCAACTCTATTTCTTTTGTCGATGGCAAACATTTGTGGGGCGAGGAAAAAGCGTGGTTCAAATTCCGAAAAGTTGCAGACAGAATTTGTGAGAAGTACGGACTTTACTATGACCCGAATCCGAACCGCAGTAAGCAGTCGGATTATCTGACGATGAAAGAAAAGGCAGGTATGCCGACACGCTACTCGGTTGCAAAAGAAGCCATTGATTATGCTATCGACCACAGCAAGACCCTGAAAGAATTTCAGTTTGCTCTCAAGGAAATGGGATATGCCTATAACCTAAGTCCAAGCCGAAAATACTGGACGGTCATTCCAAAGGGATACGATAAGCCGATACGACTGAAAAATCTCGGAGCAGATTATACCAATGACCGGATTGTAGAGCGTATCAAAGAAAATCGTGACAGATGGGCAGAGATTGAGCCGTTCCAGAGGGCGACTTATAAACCAAGACAGTACCGTATGCAGACCAGAGGGCAGAAGCTGAAAAAGAAAGGCGGACTTTATGGGCTGTATCTGTATTACTGTTACAGACTCGGTTATCTGCCCAAGTATAAGAAACAGAATAACGCAAGGCTTCATTATCTTTTGAAAGATGATTTGATGAAGCTCGATAAGATTACTGATGAAGTAAGGCTGCTCGGACGAGAAAATATTTCCACGGACGAACAGCTTTTTTCATATAAGACTTCCTTAGAGAAGCAGATGAAAAATCTGATTGCCGGAAGAACACATCTCCGAAAAAAGATAAGAACAAATATTGATGATGGTCAGCTTCAGGCGGCAAAAGATGAAATCGCTTCTATCAATGGAGAATTGAAAAAACTCCGACGGGAAGTGAAACTCTGCGAGGATATTGCGGAGAGGTCAAAGGTTATGGAAGAAAACCTTGAGCATATCGAAACAGAGGAACAAAAACAGCAGAGAAAGGAGAAATCACGCTATGAACAACGGTGGTGACGCAGCAGAGCAGGTCGTTAGGCTTTCGCTTGAAGGATTTGAAGTTGCTGCAAGATTAAGCGGTTCGGCGGCGAAGAATATCGCATTGCTTTTGGTATCGGTTTTGAAGCAGGAACAAAAGACGAAGGGCAAAGCAAGGCTTACCAATATGATTAAGTCAGGCAAGGAGCTGAAAGTCTTTTCCATTCCGCAAAAGGATTTGAAGAAGTTTACCGAACAGGCAAAACGCTATGGCGTTCTTTATTGTGTCCTCAGAGATAAGAACACAAAGGGAGAGAACGCTCCGGTAGATATTATTGCAAGAGCAGAGGACGCTTCTAAAATTCAGCGTATCGTTGAAAGATTTGAACTTGGCAAAGTGGATAAGGCTTCGATTGTCAGTGAAGCAGAGAAAGCTATCGCAGACCGTGAAGCGGTTGAAAAAGAAAAGCCGACTAAATCCAAGAGTGAAATCATTATGGAAGAAGCGGTCAGAAATCCAATGCAGAAAGAGGAGCGAGCAAACGCAAACCCCTCAGTCGCCAAAACAGACAAAAGCCCTCTGTCAAGGCAAAACTCAGAGCCGGTAGAAACGCAATCTGATAAGGGTGTTGCAAAGCCAGTGGAAAAGCCATCGGTCAAAGAGAAACTTGACCGTTACAAGGCACAGGCAAAACAGCAAAAAGAAGCAGAGCGTAAAGAGCCGGAGGTTAAGAAAGACGGCAAGAAGCCGCAGCAGAAAAACGGTCAGACGGTACACCGTCAGCCGAAGAAGAAACCCAAAACAAAAGAGAGGTAATTCACTATGACAAATGATTTCAAACCCGCAAAGGCTGGCGGTAATCAGCCGAGATTATCCAAAGAGGAGTATGCAGAAAAGAAGCGAGCAGAAAAAGAAAAAGTCTATCAGATGATTGATGACGCTGCCCGTGAGATTGTGAGTGACCCTGAGAAATTCAAGAGTTTTCTTGATACGCAGAGTCGAATGGACAGATATTCCGCAGCAAATGCTCTCCTTATTTACAGTCAGTATCCGCAGGCGACACAGCTTAAAGATTTTGATGATTGGGGTAAGGACAATGTGAAGATTACCAAAGGGGCAAAGAGTATTTCTATCCTTGAACCAGTGGAATACACAAGAGCAGATGGTTCTCCGGGTATTTCCTACAATGTCAAAAAGGTATTTGATGTTACGCAGACAAATGGAAGAAAAGCTCCGGCAGTATCAGCAAACCGTGACCCGAAAGCACTTATCACGACAATGCTTGATGTATCTCCGGTGGAGGTTGCGGCAACCGATGAACTTCCGTATCCGAATATGGCAGCTTTCTATAATAATGAAAAGCAGACCTTGTATGTGAAGCGTAATGTGGGCGACAGCGTAGCAGTTGCTCAGTGTGTCGCTCAGGAACTCGGACACGCACAGCTTTCCATCAACAGCGAAAGTTACAGCCGCAGGGATATGGGATTTCAGGCAGTGTGTATCGGATATATGATTTGCAAGAAGTATGGCGTAGATACACAGAATTTTGCAATTAACCGTATTCCGGAGGGACTGGCTTCCAAAGAGCCGAAAGAAATCCGTGCGGAGCTTTCCAAGACACGAAATGCAATGGCAGAAATTCACAGTCATATCTCTGATGAAATGTTCCGCAAGAAGCAGGAGCGTTCAAAGGACTATGAGAGATAACGGAGGGCAGATATGGAAAAAGAAAAACTCTACCACATTGCTTTGGACGATTATGAACACGGTGTTGTCATTCGCTCCTTAAACGATGAAAAAACAAAGTTGATGGAGGAAGGCAAGTCCGCAGACGCAGTAGACGACCTGCTTGTAAAAGTCGGAAATGCCCCATTGAAAAAGTTCAAAGTGATTGAAAGGAAACGCTCAGATGAAGCGAGATAATGACAGGCAGACTGCCATTATTTTATCCATTGTCGGTATCGTTCCGGTCATATGGCTGGCACTTCTGATTGCACCTTCCATAAGCGGAGGATTGCCGGAGATAGCAGCCAATCTTGCGACACTCTTTGATAATCCATTTTCCATAAAATTATGTGGGGACAGCTTAAAAACTGTCCTCATTTTACTTTTATGCTATGGAATGGGTATCGGGATTTATTTCTCAACAAGAAAGAATTACCGCAGACGAGAGGAACACGGTTCTGCCAAATGGGGCAATGTCAGAGCCATTGATAAAAAGTACCGACAAAAGCCGCTGTCAGAAAATAAGCTGATGACTCAGAATGTGTGCATTGGGCTTAATGCCAAGAAGCACAGACGAAATCTGAATACGCTTGTGTGCGGCGGCTCCGGTGCAGGTAAGACAAGATTTTATGCAAAGCCTAATATTATGAACGCTGCAAGAAACAGCTATGTGATATTAGACCCGAAAGGGGAAATCCTGCGAGATACGGGACATCTTCTTGAGAAGAAAGGTTACGAAGTGCGTGTGCTTGATTTGATTTCAATGGAGAAAAGCCATTGTTACAATCCTTTTGTTTATTTGCAGAATGACAATGATGTGCAGAAGCTCGTGACAAATCTTTTCAAGAGTACCACTCCGAAAGGTTCACAGAGCAATGACCCGTTTTGGGATACGGCAGCGTCAATGCTTCTGCTTGCACTTGTATTTTATCTGCATTATGAAGCACCGCCGGAAGAACAGAATTTTGCAATGGTAATGGAAATGCTCAGAGCCGGGGCGATTGAGGACGAGGACGACCCAAGTCCTTCTCCGCTTGATAATCTGTTTTCAGATTTGATGATAGATAATCCTGACCACATTGCTTTGAAGTATTACCACTCTTATCATTCCGGTTCTTCCAAAACATTAAAATCCATACAGATAACCCTTGCAGCAAGGCTTGAAAAGTTCAACTTGGAGAGTCTTGCTGCTCTTACTTCTGCCGATGAACTGGATTTGCAGTCACTCGGAGAGAAAAAGGTGGCACTATTTGCACTGATACCGGATAACGACTCCAGTTTCAACTTCTTGGTATCCATTCTTTACACACAGCTCTTTCAGCAGTTGTTTTATGCAGCCGACCATATCCACGGCGGCTGTTTGCCGATGCCTGTTCATTTTATGATGGACGAATTTGCCAATGTTTCACTGCCGGACGACTTCGACAAGATACTGTCGGTTATGCGTTCCCGTGGGGTATCTGTAAGCATCATCTTACAGAACTTGGCACAGCTTAAAGCCTTGTTTGAAAAACAGTGGGAGAGCATTGTGGGTAACTGCGATGAATTTCTTTACCTTGGTGGAAATGAGCAGTCAACCCATAAATATGTGTCGGAGCTGTTGGGCAAGGAAACCATTGATACCAACACGTTCGGAAAGAGTACCGGAAGAAGCGGTAATTATTCCACCAACTATCAGATTAGCGGCAGAGAGTTACTTACCCCTGATGAGGTGCGTATGCTCGATAATCAGTACGCTATTTTATTCATCCGTGGGGAAAGACCCATTATGGATTTCAAATATGACATTATGAAACACCCGAATGTGGCACTTACCACAGACGGAAAGGCAAGTCCTTATAAGCACGGAGAAGTCACAAAAGATATTGCTTCGATTGCCATTTGGGACATTGACCCTGCAACACTTCCTGAAAAGGAAATGGAAGAAACGAACTGGGAACTTCTTTCCGATGAGGAGATGGAAGCTCTGTTCATAAACAATCAAACAAATTAAATTTTGGAGGTATTCAACTATGACTATTTTTAAGAAAAAAGCAACTGACATTCAGGAAACGAAGAAACTGCCTATGACCGGAAAGGTTAAGAAAGGCTTCCGTGCTTACTGCACAATGGTCATTGTCGGTGCGTTGGCACTTGGAATGACAACGACTGCATTTGCAGCGAATGACCCGCTTACCGTAGTCAATAATCTGTCCGATTTTATCTTCGGACTTATCCGTGCCATCGGTATGATTTTGCTTGGCTTTGGTATCGTGCAGGTCGGTCTTTCACTCAAATCTCACGACCCTTCTCAGAGAGCCAATGGCTTCCTGACTCTTGCGGGTGGTGTCATTATCACTTTTGCGAAAGAAATCCTTACTCTTATCACAGGCTAAGATAAGAGTTACACAGTTATCGAGGGGTGTGCCAAGTTAAGGTACACCTCTTAATTGTAAGGAGGTGCTTTGAATGAGTGATAACTGGGTAGTTCAAAATCTTGAAAATGCCCTTGAAACTTGGAATGAAAAACTGTCGGAAATATGGACGCTCATCACAACTACACCGCAGAACTTTAAGGGCGGGAATATCTGGAAGGTTATCGTTGACATCAATGGTGCGGTTCAGGCTATCGGGCTTGCCTTACTTGTATTGTTTTTTGTGATAGGTATGGTAAAGACCTGCGGAAGTTTTACAGATGTGAAGAAACCGGAACACGCTTTAAAACTCTTTGTTCGTTTTGCATTGGCGAAAGGTGTTATCACATACGGAATGGAGCTTATGCTTGCACTATTTAATATCGTGCAAGGGACAATTTCAACCATTATGAATGCTGCCGGATTTGGAACTCCGGAACAGACGACCTTGCCCGCAGAGATGGTAACGACCATAGAGGATTGCGGATTTTTCGAGAGTATTCCCTTGTGGGCGGTAACGCTTATCGGAGGATTATTTATCACAGTGCTTTCGTTCATTCTGATAATGACAGTGTATGGACGATTTTTCAAACTTTATATGTACACAGCACTTGCACCGATACCACTTTCCACATTTGCAGGAGAACCGACACAGAATGTAGGCAAGAGTTTTATCAAGAGCTATTGTGCCGTTCTGCTTGAAGGAGCAGTCATTGTACTTGCTTGTATTATTTTCTCCGTATTTGCTTCATCGCCGCCAGTAGTGAATCCTGACGCAGCAGCAGTTACGCAAGTGTGGGCATATATTGGGGAATTGGTATTTAATATGCTTGTTCTTGTCGGTGCAGTAAAAATGTCTGACCGTATTATCCGAGAGATGATGGGACTTTAAGGAGAGATTTTGAGATGAACCAAAGAGATTGTAAGAAATGCGTTTACTATGGCGGTAAACGAAAAGGCAAAGTCTTTTGCCTGAATGATAAATGCGTGAGGGAGAAAGACCGAAACCGCAGGAAAGGAAACAGATATGGAAGTAAAAATTAACCGAGAAATCAGAAATTATACAGAGTCAATGTTTTTTGGACTGTCGCTCAGACAGTTCATTTTTTCTGTTCTCGCTTGTGGCGTTGCGGTAGGACTGTATTTCTTGCTCAGACCGTATGTTGGCACGGAAACCGTATCGTGGGTGTGCATTTTGGGTGCTGCCCCGTTTGCGGCACTTGGCTTTGTGAAGTACAACGGTATGACCGCAGAAAAAGCAATCTATGCGTGGATAAAATCGGAGTTTTTGATGCCGAAGAAGCTGGTGTTTCACTCCACCAATGTGTATTACGAACTGATGAAGCCAAGCATTGAACAGAAGCAGAAGGAGGTATTGAAGTCAAATGATTAAGACTCTTACAAATTTGTTTAAGCAGGATAAAGAAAAATTTGTTGTACCGAAAGGGGTGCAGGACGTGATTCCCGTAGCAGCTATCTTTGATGATGGCATTTTCAAAGTGGGAAAGGATAAATATTCAAAAACCTACCGCTTTACGGATATTAACTATGCAGTGGCGAGCCGTGAGGATAAGGAAGCGATGTTCCTTGAATATTCCGAACTTCTGAACTCTCTTGACAGTGGTGCAACGACAAAAATCACAATCAATAATCGTCGGCTCAACAGACTGGATTTTGAGCAGACAATCCTTATTCCGACAACCGGAGATAATCTGGACGAGTATCGAGAGGAATACAACAAAATGCTTCTTGATAAGGCAACGGGTGCAAACTCCATTGTTCAGGATAAGTATATTACCATTTCCATCAACAAAAAGAGTGTGGAGGACGCAAGAACTTATTTTGCCCGTGTCGGTGCAGATTTGATTGCTCACTTCGGCAGGCTTGGAAGTAAGTGTGTGGAACTGGAAACAGACGAAAGACTTCGTATTTTCCACGACTTCTATCGTGTGGGAGAAGAAAGTTCTTTTCACTTTGATATTAAGGAAACAAGAAAAAAGGGACACGATTTTAAGGATTATATCTGCCCCGACACAATGGAATTTGAAAAGGACTATTTCAAGATGGGAAACCGTTATGGAAGAGTCCTTTTTCTTCGTGAATATGCGTCCTATATCAAAGACAGTATGGTAGCGGAACTTACGGATATGAACAGAAATCTGATGATGTCCATTGATATTGTTCCCGTTCCAACTGATGAAGCAGTAAAGGAAGCAGAGAACCGTCTGCTTGGTGTGGAAACCAATATCACAAACTGGCAGCGTAGGCAGAATGCCAATAACAACTTCTCTGCAACTGTTCCGTATGATATGGAGCAGCAGAAGAAAGAAATGAAAGAGTTCCTCGATGACCTTACGACCCGTGACCAAAGAATGATGTTCGCTGTTATCACAATGGTTATTACAGCAGACAGTAAGGAACAGCTTGAGAATGATACGGAAGCGTTGCTTACCACAGCAAGAAAACATCTTTGCCAGTTTGCAACACTGAGATTTCAGCAGGTAGATGGACTCAATACGGTAATGCCGTTTGGAACAAGAAAGATTGATGCGTTCAGAACACTTACAACAGAGAGCCTTTCGGTATTTATCCCATTCAGGGTGCAGGATATTTTCCACGAGAACGGTATCTATTACGGTCAGAATGTTATCAGCAAAAATATGATTATCGCAGACCGTAAGCAGCTTTTGAATGGTAACTCCTTTATTCTCGGTGTATCTGGTGGCGGTAAGTCATTTGCGGCAAAGGGAGAAATCATCAATCAGGTGCTTTCTTCAGATGCGGATATTATCATCATCGACCCTGAACGAGAGTATTCACAGCTTGTCAATGCGATGGGCGGAGAAGTAATCAATATTTCTGCTACTTCCGACAATCACATCAATGCAATGGATATGAATAAGGATTACGGCGACGGTGCAAACCCTGTCATTTTGAAATCCGAGTTTATTATGTCCCTTTGTGAACAGCTTATCGGAGGAACAAATCTCGGAGCGAAGCAGAAGTCTATCATTGACCGTTGCACGGCAAGCGTGTACCGCAGTTATCAGCAGAATGATTATCAGGGACATATACCGACCTTGCAGGATTTCAGGGCAGAACTTTTGCAGCAGGACGAACCGGAAGCAAAGGAACTGGCACTTGCCATTGAGCTTTTTACGCATGGTTCTCTGAACACTTTTGCAAAGCAGACGAATGTGGATACCAATAACCGCCTTATCTGCTATGACATTCTTGATTTGGGTAAACAGCTTATGCCGATTGGTATGCTTGTTGTCCTTGACTCTATCCTGAACCGTATCACACAGAACCGTGCAAAGGGTAAGAATACCTTTATCTTCATTGATGAGATTTATCTTCTGTTCCAGCACGAATACTCTGCAAACTTTCTCTTTACCTTGTGGAAGCGTGTGAGAAAATACGGTGCATACGCAAGCGGAATTACCCAGAACGTCGATGACCTTTTGCAGAGCCACACAGCAAGAACAATGCTTGCAAACTCAGAGTTTATCATTATGCTGAATCAGGCTTCCACAGACAGGCTTGAGCTTGCAAAACTTCTGAATATTTCCGACCTTCAGATGTCTTATATCACGAATGTGGAAGCAGGACACGGACTTATCAAGGTGGGAAGCTCGCTTGTACCGTTTGCAAACAAATTCCCTAAGAACACGAAACTTTATAAACTGATGACAACCAAACCAGGCGAAGCATAAGGAGGGATTTACAATGTCTAAGATTCAATTTCGCAATGCTGCACACAGAGATTTTGTATTGGAAAATCTGGATAAGTGCAAAGTCAACGACTGCTATCACAGAGCATTTTTCTATGTGATGGGTATTTCAGAAGAAACAAGAATGAACATCGGAAAGATGTTTGATTTTAAGAGGGATTGCATCATACCGGAAGGTATGCACGGCGGTTGGCAGACAAGTGGCACAGTCAAGGTTTGCCACCTTGCCTTTAATCTTTGGAATGGATTTACGGAAGAAGGCAGGGAAAATCTCTATACACCGGAGGAACTGTTCTGTTGCGGATATGCTCCGTATTTTATGGAGGGTATCAAGTTGAGGTATCCGGAGTATTGCAGAGATTTGACTCCACCTAAGAGAAACGATATGGAAAGGTAAGAGAAAATGAGCAGAAAAATCTATATTATTATTGCGATGGTGTTTACGGTAGTGTTGTCTGTAAGCACCTTCTTTATTATCCGTAATCACATTGACTCTGCCAAGCAGAATGAAGTCTATGATAACCTTGCGGAGATTGTGGAGGACGAGCCGCCAAAGGAAAATGAGGGCGTGACGTTTTCGGAAGATAAGGACTATCTTGCGGAATATTTTGAACTTTATCGGCAGAATGAGGATATGGTGGGTTGGATAAAGGTTGAGGATACCAATATCAACTATCCGGTCGTGCAGTCTGTAAATGAGCCGAACTTTTACCTGAAGCACAAGTTTGATAAGACCTATTCCGCTTATGGCTGTCCATATGTGCAGGAAAATTGTGATGTGCAGAAACCTTCAGACAACATCATTATATACGGACACCATATGAATGACGGCTCGATGTTTACGGGACTGATGAAGTACAGAAACAAGAGCTTTTGGGAAGGTCATAAGATGATTACCTTTGATACACTGACGGACAGACACCAGTATGAAGTGATTGCAGTCTTTAAGACAGTCGTTTATACAGACAGCTCCGATAGCTTTAAGTATTATGAGTTTACGGACGCAGAAAATGCGGCAGAGTTTGATGCGTATGTTGCCAAGTGCAAGGAACTTTCTCTGTATGATACCGGAGTATCGGCAGAGTATGGCGACAAGCTTATTTCTCTTTCTACTTGTGAATATTCAAGAAACAATGGCAGGCTTGTTGTTGTCGCTAAGAGAGTGGATTAAACCCCACTCTCTATTATTTTTCGAGAAAGGAGGAAACCGATGGCTGATATAAAAACAAGAGATACAAGCAAAGGTACAATCAAGACCATAAATAAGGCAGCAGTTGCCACGGAGCGAATGAAGAAAGCCTATGTGATGACGAAAGATAAGGCAGAACATTCCACCAATGCTTCGGAAAATTCCGCAGAGGAATATGCTTCCGATAAAATCGAAGCGGCAACGGATAGGGCTGTTCACGAAACTGCATACCGTGCGGATAAAGTCGGCAGATGGGGTGTGCGTGAAACAAGGCAGAATTATCAGAAAGCCAAAACGGGAATTGAGAATTTCAAGACCAAGCGTGCAGAGAAACAGCTTCAGAAACAATCGGTCAATCCTGTCGGAAAACAGAGCATCCGAACTCTGGAGCGTACGGAGAAAACAATTAAACAGTCTGCAAGGTCGGCAGGAAATACGACAGTCAAGACCGTATCGAAAGGTGCAACCAATACTGTTCAAAGGTCGGTCAAGACCGCAGAACAAACGGCAAAGACTTCTATTAAGACCACCAAAGAAGCTGCCATTATAGCACAGAAAACAGCAAAAACAACAGCCAAAGCAACACAGAAAGCGGCTCAGACGGCAAAGAAAGCGGCGAAAGCCACAGCAGATACCGTTAAAGCTACAGCGAAAGCTACTGTTGCGACAGTCAAAGCGATTATTGCAGGGACAAAAGCACTTGTAGCAGCAATCGCCGCAGGCGGTTGGATAGCGGTTCTGATTATTATGATTGTCGTGCTGTTTGGTGCTGCCGTAGCAATGTTTGGAGGAGGAAGTGACAGTAATTCCTATACTCCGGTAAGTGCAGAGGTAGAAGCCTATGAACCCATCATACAGAAGTATGCCAAAGAGTACGGCATTCCTGAGTATGTGGAACTTATCAAGGCGGTTATGATGCAGGAAAGCGGTGGCAGAGGACTTGACCCTATGCAGGCAGCAGAGGGAAGTTTCAATACAAGGTATCCGCACGAACCTAATGGAATTAAAGACCCTGAATATTCTATCCAGTGTGGAGTTCAGGAATTGAAAGCGGCTCTTACTTCGGCAGAAGTGGAAAGTCCGATAGATATGGAGCATATCAAACTTGCCTTGCAAGGCTACAACTTCGGTAATGGGTATATTTCTTGGGCAAAAACAAAGTATGGCGGTTATTCTTATGCCAATGCAGTGGAGTTTTCCACTCAGCAGGCACAAAGGCTTGGTTGGGACAGTTATGGAGATACCCAATATCCGGCTCACGTTTTGAGATACTATCCGTATGGGCGAGCCTTTACTGCCGGAGGTAATCAGGCGATTGTTGAGGTTGCCTTGACACAGCTAGGCAATCAGGGCGGACAACCTTACTGGAGCTGGTACGGCTTTAATAGTCGAGTGGAATGGTGTGCCTGCTTCGTATCTTGGTGTGCTGACCAATGCGGGTATATTGAAAGCGGACTTGTTCCGAAATTTGCAGGTTGCGTGGATGGTGCAAACTGGTTTAAGTCAAATGGAAAATGGCAAGACCGCACTTATGAACCAAAGGTAGGAGATATTATCTTCTTTGATTGGGAAGGCGACGGTACAACAGACCACGTTGGTATCGTAGAGAAGTGTGAGAATGGCACAGTTTATACCGTAGAGGGCAACTCAGGCGACGCCTGCAAGCAAAGACAGTACGCAGTCGGAAGCAGCAATATCTATGGATACGGTATTCCGGCATATTAAAAATTCCAGACGGTGTCTGGAAAATTGAAAAGATGGCTGCTCAGTTGAGTAGCCATCGGGTACATTATGAGAAATCAGTTGTTTCTCTGTTATTCAGGAAAATATGGTGTGTGTGATAAGTGAAGCTAAAAAGCATATCGGCATTTTCTTTACTGCCGTCTAAAAAGGAAATATCATCGGCAAGGATAAAAAGAATTGCTAACAGCTTCTTGATATATCCAGTGTAGCAGGCATAATCTACATAGATGTTGGCGATATATCCCTCGGCAAATTCTATCAGGTCAGCGTCAATTTCAAAGCTGTTGGATAACTCGTAAACGGTCTTGATGAATTTGTCCTTGTCAGCAATTCGTTCTTTACTTGGAACACTTCTGCGGTTCTTCTGTATGAATTTCAAAAAATCATCAGCTTCCGTAAAGTCAGGAGTGATTGTGTTGCCAGTTCCCAAATCTGTTTTGTAATCCTCAAATTTCTCTTTTTCAAACCGATTACTGAATATTATCTTTTGTTCGTCCATTCCTTTTTACCCCTAAGTTTATTCTATGGAGATTGTTTGACTTGGCTCTTGGGTTGTGATTTGTCTTTCGCCATTAACAATCGTGAATTACTACTTTTATAGTATAACATAAAAATAGTTGGGAATCATCACTAATAGTTGGTTTGACTTCCTTTGGGTGCGTGTGATTTGAAATCGACTTAACCTATACTATTAGTTATGGAAACACACTAAGGGAGGTGATGTGATGAAGCTCGATACAATCGGCAAGAATATAAGAAAGTTCCGACTTGCGAGGAAATTACGCCAAGAAGATTTGGCTGAGAAAACAGATTTGACAACAAATTATATTGGTATGGTTGAGCGTGGAGAGAAAATTCCGTCACTCGAAACTTTCATAAAGATAGTAAATGCTTTAGGTGTATCATCGGATATGGTTCTTACAGATGTTCTGGAAACGGGGTATACAGTCAAGAACTCTATGCTGAATGAGAAGCTTGAAAAACTTGCTCCTGAAGATAGAAACAGAATTTATGAAGTTATAGATACACTTGTGAAGCAATCAAAGCAAATACTTCCATAAAACACAGAAGTTCGTCTTAATCGACGAGCTTTCTTTTTTTCAGTATAAAAAATTTCAGCTATCGACAAATTTTTCGGGACTTCGACAGAGCAAATATGCTATAACAACAACTGTCAGTAATAGACACATACTAATAGACATAGGAGGAAGTAGAAGTGAACGACATTTTCAGACAAATAGCAAAAGAAAATGGAACAACCGAAAAAGCAGTAAAAGAGGAAATGCAGTTTGCCATTCGGGAAGCAATGAAAAGTGCTGAACCGGAAGCAATAGCTTTTTGGAAAGCAGTTGCACCGGACGGAAAAGAGCCGCCGATAGAAAAGGTCATAGCAATGATTGCATTGAATGTTAATAATAGAATGTATAATTGAGGTGCTTCGGCATCTCTTTTTTATTATTCTTTAAAAGAGTTGTATTAGGTGTTTGTAAAAAGTGACACCTTAGTGTCTGAAAGGTTACATTTCTGTCCGAAATCTTGAAATGCCTGAAAATTTAATATATAATGTTAAATGGTTAACTGTAACGAAGAAGAATTATAAGATGAAGAGGTGTTACTGATGAAGATATGCTATAACAAACTTCAAAAACTTATGATTGACAATCAAATGAAAAGACAGGATTTAATGCGTGCAGCCGAAATTACATCATACGCTGCAACGAAGATAAATAAGAATGAGCCAGTATCTCTTGAAGTACTGATGAGGATATGTCAGGTGTTTCATTGTGACATCGGAGATATATGCGAAGTTATTTTAGACGAAGATTAAAACACGGAGGTAATTATAGATGGCAAGGGCTGCTAAACCAAAGAAAGAAATATCAATGGAAGAAGCACTTTGGAAAAGTGCTGATAAACTGAGAGGTTCTGTTGAGCCTGCGGAGTATAAGCACGTTGTTCTGAGTTTATTCTTCCTTAAATTTGCCAGTGACAAGTTTGAGGAATGCCGTAATAAGATTATTGCTACGCACGGCGAAAAGTATGCGGATATGAAGCCGTTTTATACTTCGGAAAATGTATTCTATCTTCCTGAAGAAAGCCGTTGGAAGTACATTATTGAAAATGCAAAGCAGGACGATATTGCCCTAAAGATAGATACAGCACTTTATACGATTGAGAAGAACAACCCGGCATTGAAAGGTGCTTTGCCGGATAACTATTACTCCCGCTTACATATTGATACGGCAAAGTTGGCTTCTTTGCTTGATGAAATCAATCGTATCAACACTGATGATAAAGAGAACGACATTATAGGTCGTGTATATGAGTATTTTCTTAGTAAGTTTGCTCTTGCAGAAGGAAAAGGTAAAGGAGAGTTCTACACACCAAAGTGTATTGTAAACCTGATTGCCGAAATGCTTGAGCCTTACGATGGAATACTTTATGACCCTTGTTGCGGTTCGGGCGGTATGTTTGTGCAGTCCATCAAGTTCGTAGAAGCACATAGCGGTAATAAAAAGAAAGTGTCTATTTACGGTCAGGAATACACAAATACCACTTTCAAACTGGCAAAAATGAATTTGGCTATCCGTGGTATTTCTGCAAATCTTGGAGAGATGGCAGCCAATACATTTACCAACGACCAGCACAAGGACCTTAAAGCAGATTTCATTATGGCAAACCCACCTTTCAATCAGAAGCAGTGGAGAGCCGAAAATGAGCTTGTAGACGACCCTCGTTGGAACGGATATGAAGTTCCGCCAACAAGCAACGCAAACTATGGTTGGATACTGAATATTGTTTCCAAACTCTCTCAAAACGGTGTGGCAGGTTTCCTGCTTGCCAATGGTGCATTATCTGATGATGGTACAGAGCTGAAAATCAGACAGCAGCTTATAGAAAATCACTTGGTAGAAGCGATTATTATTCTTCCGAGAAACCTTTTCTATACCACTGACATCAGCGTTACCCTTTGGGTACTCAATAAGAATAAAAAGGCTCGTGTTGTGGAACAGAACGGAAAGCTCAAACGCTATCGTGACCGAGAAGATGAAATACTCTTTATGGATTTACGACAGATGGGCAGTCCTTATGAGAAGAAGTACATTGAATTGACAGAGGAAGATAGAGCTAAAGTTACAAGTGTATATCATAACTGGCAGCAGGAAGGCTATGAGGAAACTTATGAGAATGTACCAGAGTTTTGTTATTCTGCTTCTTTTGATGAAGTAAAGGAAAAAGGATTTACTCTTGTACCGAGCAGATATATTGAGTTTGTCAATCGTGATGAGAACATCGACTTTGATACAAAAATGAAGTCATTGCAGGGAGAACTCAAAGAACTTCTTGTTCAAGAGGAAAAATCTAAATCAGATTTGCTTGCTGTATTTAAGGAGTTGGGATATGAAATCGAATTATGATATTTTAGGAAACCATATCCGACTGATTGATACTCGGAACAGAGAAAGCATAACAGACAGAGTTTTGGGAATTAACATAGACAAGTTCTTTATGCCGTCGGTTGCAAATGTCATTGGTACGGATTTGAGTAAATATAAACTGATAACAAAAGGGAAGTTTGCGTGTAATCCAATGCATGTTGGTCGTGATGAACGACTTCCGGTTGCATTGTATGATGAAGAAGAACCTGCTATTGTTTCTCCGGCATATTTTATGTTTGAGGTAATAGATAACAGCATTTTGAATGAAGATTATCTGATGATGTGGTTTCGCAGACCGGAGTTTGACCGAATTTGTTGGTTACATACTGACGGGAGCGTTCGTGGTGGGATTACTTGGGATGATATATGCAGACTAGAATTGCCTATTCCGCCTATTGAAAACCAGCTTGAAATAGTGAACAGTTATAAGGCAATTACGGAGAGAATTGCTTTAAAGCAGAAGATAAATGATAATTTAGCAGCTTGAAAGCGTTGTTATAAAAGTATCTGCAAAATTATTTAAAGTAGAAATTTCTAACTTATTCTGTTGTATGTTTTTATAGATATTTTGTATCTTTGTTTGAATTTCAAATTCGGGAATAAATATTGGGATTTGTGCAAATGTATCCCATTTAATTCCATCTCTGATACCTTCACTTGCAAGATAACTCACCTCATTGTCAAAAAATGATTGAGAAAACCAAGATACAAGAACTTCTGGTAAAATAACATTATTATTTATAGTTTCAAAAACAGTAAAAGCTGGAGATATAATAACATTGTCTGCATCAGTTAACATTCCAACTGCTACTTTTTTATCTCTGCCAACGTGCATTAAGTTACAAGCAAATTGAAAAGGTTTAACAATTTTATAATTAGAAACATCTAAAGAAATTGTATTTGCAGGTGATTTGATAAATTCTTTAGTAAGGCTTACACCCATTAAGTCATCTATTCCATATACATTGTCTTTGTTTCTAAAATTGACAGTTTTCACGAGTTCGTTTAGTGGAAGATACGTTTTAAATGTGTCAGATTGTTTACAAGACAAAAAAATTGTCTGAATAGTAGCCGCTAAATTATCATTTACAATAGAACTCCCATCAGTGGCGGGAGTTAAAACAAGGGACTGCCACTGGTAGTCGTTCTCTTAAAAAACAAAAGGAGAATTGACTATGAAACAGAATCTAATCACAGATGTTATTCAAGGAATGTTACCTTATTTGAATAACGCACAGACAGAAAGATTGCAAGAGGTATTGCAACATACACTTTTTGATTATGAGATAACAAAGGCAGAAAAGGATAAGAAACTTTCAGAACAGAACTTAGTAGAGTCTTTCCTATCGGCAAAGCGTATTGAGGGCTGTTCTGAGAAAACCTTGAAATACTATAATGCAACGATACAGTCAATGCTTGATGGTATTGGAAAGAGTATCAAATATATCGCAACTGACGACATTCGTTGTTATTTGACAGAGTATCAAGCAAAGAAAAAATCAAGTAAAGTTACGATAGATAATATAAGACGAATACTTTCCAGTTTTTTCTCTTGGCTTGAGGACGAGGATTATATTTTGAAAAGTCCGGTCAGGCGAATACATAAGGTTAAGACCGGAACAAACATTAAGGAAACTTATTCAGATGAAGCACTTGAATTGATGAGAGATAATTGCACAGAACTCAGGGACTTGGCAATGATTGATATGCTTGCTTCAACGGGGATGCGTGTCGGAGAAATGGTGTTGCTAAATCGTGAGGATATAGACTTTAACGAAAGAGAATGTGTGGTTTTCGGCAAAGGCGATAAGGAGCGAATAGTATATTTTGATGCAAGAACAAAAATACATTTGCAGAATTACTTAAATAGCCGAAAGGACGACAATCCAGCACTTTTTGTTTCATTACAATCTCCGTATAATCGAATGAATATCGGAGGTATTGAAGTGAGATTACGACAGCTTGGAAAACGCTTGGGATTAAATAAGGTACACCCTCATAAATTCAGGCGAACACTTGCAACAATGGCAATAGACAAAGGAATGCCAATAGAACAGCTTCAGCAGCTCTTGGGGCATAGAAGAATAGATACGACATTGCAATATGCAATGGTCAAGCAGAGCAATGTGAAAATTGCTCATAGAAAATACATTGGTTAAGGTGGTAGGAATGGAAAAAGGATATAAGATATTAGGCAATTACATTCGACTTGTGGACGAGCGTAATAAGGATTTATCCGTAACAAAGTTGCTCGGCGTAAGTATAAGCAAAAAATTTATTCCCTCAATCGCAAATATTGTAGGAACTGATTTATCGAATTATAAAATAGTTAGAACGGGACAGTTTGCATACGGACCCGTTACTTCACGAAATGGAGAGAAAATTTCTATTGCTTATTTAGATGAAGAAGATTGTATCATTTCAAGCTCTTATACAGTTTTTGAAGTTGAAAATAAAGAGGAACTTGACCCTGAATATCTTATGCTTTGGTTCAGCCGACCAGAATTTGACCGTTATGCAAGGTATAAGTCACACGGAAGCGTAAGAGAGATTTTCGATTGGAATGAGCTTTGTATGGTGGAACTTCCAGTACCGGATATTGAAAAGCAGAGAAAAATAGTGAAAGCCTACAAGACGATAACCGATAGAATAGATTTGAAACAGAAGATAAATGATAATTTAGAAGAAACTGCTCAATCATTGTTTCAGGAGCAATTTGCAGCTTTTTATAATGAAAATGAACTACCAGATGGTTACAGTATTGCTACATTAGATAGTCTTTGTTCAATTAAAGGTGGGAAACGACTCCCTGCCGATGGCGAACTGCTTGATACTCCAACCGCACACCCATATATCCGTGTGCGTGATTTGGGAAGCAATCGGTATGTGTGTCTGACCAATCAATTTCAATATATTGATGAAGAAACACATTCTGCTATATCACGGTATATTGTCAATCCTAACGATATTGTTATTTCTATCGTTGGAACTATTGGCTTGATAGGAAAAATACATACTTCGCTCAACAATGCAAACCTTACTGAAAACTGCGTTAAACTGGCTAATATTCATACGGTTACCCCTGATTATCTTTACTATACTCTTTGCTATAAAAAGCAAATAAAAGAGATTGAATTATTAACAGTTGGTGCAGTTCAATCTAAGTTACCGATGTACAATATACAGTCAATGAAAATCCTCGTACCCCCAGCAGAAGTTATAGAGGACTTTCAACATAAATTCGATATATTTAATGAGCAAATCGAAGCAAATACTATCGAAATTCAAAGACTTTATGAATTGCAATCTGTTTTATTGGCAAAGCTGGCATATTAAGCCGCTAAATTATCATTTACAAGGAGGGACCTATGTCATTAGCAGATATAATTCAGATTATAATCGGAGTATTGTCACTGGTGGCAACAATAGCAGTTTCTTTTTTGATTTATTGGTTGCAATCACGACATGAAAAGGAAATACAGAAATTGCAATGCGAAAAGGAACGTATAGCATTGCAAGAAAAAGCTCGACTTTTTCTAATTGATAATCAAGAGGAAAGAGATTATTTGCCGTGGTGTATTATAGCAGCTAATCTACATCCGCTTGAAAAGCATACAAGGAAAATTTATTCGGAATACTGCCGGTGTTCTGAAGAATTACAAAATGAGATATTAAATCAAGCCGGATATAAGATTAAACAATTTACGGGAAAGTATTGGTTACAGGGATGTATAGATAAACTTCAGCAAGATATAGAGAAATATAATTTGGGAAGGGATTATTTGTATGATGGAGCAAAATATTTTCATCGAAGCTATGATAGATACAGAGAATTAGAATGGAACGGCACTCCTAATATCTTTGAACCTATAAACAAAGAAAATCGTCTGATGATGATTTTGAATGTGGCTCAAATATCTATTGGAGAGTATATTGATGAATATTTCTATTATTTCGTAGATAAAAAAATGGATTTTGATAAGGAAACACCTATACCTCCGATTGATTATGTATGGGAATATCAAAGTCTAGCACACACAAGAGAAGAAACCGTTTGTATGTGGATGATGGAACTTGTTGAGAATATAGCAACAATTATAAATAATAAGTTTGGCGAAGATGTTGATTGTCAGTTTTTCTTAGAGTATACCGACGCACAAGCAGAAACTTATGAAGATAAATATTATGAAACAGTACAAGCACTTTATAATGCTTATTATACAAGT
>OHSB01000051.1_pt1 | contig 25946 bp, 13 predicted proteins | sample 1578591 | NCBI WGS metagenome assembly OHSB01 (sample SAMEA3879508, study PRJEB24766) | human gut metagenome | biome: human-associated habitat; feature: feces | place: USA | collected 1985/1987 | reverse complement strand
GACGGCAGACCGTTGAGAGAGTGGGCTTGCTTGCGAACCAGCTGTCCGGTGGGAGAGTAGATGTCGCAGGGCTTGCCGTTCAGCATTGCGTCTGCTTCTACGGCTGTGATGCCGGTGGCACCGGTGACGGTCAGCTTGCCGTTGGTGTAAGAGAAGTCGTAGTTGTCGGCATCGCCGCCTTCCACCACAATCTCGTATTCGCCCTCGGGTGAGTTCTCGTCTGCCACACACGTTATCTGCGGCTTCTCATTGAATACGCTCTCCGTATCGCCGTTGCGGAATCCTTCGTAGCGGAGGGTGAACTCAGGATTGCTTTCGCCCTTGCCACGTGTGGCGTCTTTCACGATCACTTCCAGTGGAGCACGCTTGATGATCAGATAGCCGTCCTCAAACTCCACGTCCTCGTCCTGGATGGTTCCGCGTCCGATCTTGATCTTGTAACGTCCGGCATCAGAAGTCTTGTCTGCCTCGCATGTCAGCTCAGGCTTTCCTTCCAGCTCTGCACCGATGACGGTGTAGGTGAGTTCGGGATTGTCGTCGCCATAGATGCGTGAGAGATTGCGTGCCTTGACGGTAACGCCGAACTCCACGATGTTCGTGAATTCCTTCCACTGTGCCAAAGAAGCGTAGCGTGCCTTGCTGCCTGCACGTACTGTCAGCTTGCAGGTCTGGGTGTTGGCTGCTGCGAAGACGTCGGTGCCGAGCTGCGGGATGTCCTTAGGTCTGACCTTCAGTTCCTCCATTGACCAGCAGTAGCCGAAGGCTTCCCTGCCGATGTTCTTGACGTCGTTGCCGATGGCTATCTTGCGTACCATGCTGCAACCGGCAAGTGCATAGTCGTCGATGGTCTTCACTCCGTCGGGGATGTTGATGTCTTCTCTGACGAGAGGCGTGACAGCCAGCAGAGTGGTCTTGTCCGTATTGTAAATCATGTTGCCGTCCACCTTGAAGTTGGCGTCAGCGGCAGGAGTGAGACTTACGTGGCTCAGCTTGTTGCAGTAAGCCCATACGCCCTTTCCGAAGTTGTGAATTCCTGCCGATGGGAAGCTGATCTCCTCCATGCTGCATCCATAGAACAGCTTGTCTGGCAATGTGTTGTCCGCCTTGATGGTGAGCTTGTTGCCCTTGTCGATGAGATAATAGTCAGATCCTGCAAGGATGTTGGTGTTGCTAAGGTCGAGCTTCTGCAGCCTGCCGCGAGTGCGACCGCCGTTTTCGTCCACGCCAGCCATCTCACGGATGGTGCGGATGTCGGTGGCATTGATGTCACCGTTGACCTTCAGACCTTCGTAATGGAAGAACGATTCCTCTTTTAGCAGCGATCGGAGCGTACCTGGCTTCGTCACGCTTACTTCGCCGGAGATGCGGCTGATGGCAGGTGTCGGCTCGATGTTGATGACAGCCTCCTGCATCTGTGTGAACTTATAGCCGACGGGGTCGAGGATGGCTATGTCGTAATAGCCGTTCTGATCACCGTTCCATCCCCAGTTGACATGCACCAGACCCTCTGCGTCGTATCCGTCGAGAACGAAGGAATGGCCCTCGCGCTGCTTTGTGAATCCACCGTATACGATAGGCAGATTGCGGCTGAGCTGGTCGTAGACGACGTTCATCCATTCCTGCTCGGTATAGTCCTCACGCTCCAGATACTTCACGTCGGTCAGTCCGTAATAGCGCTGCAGACCTCTGGCAAGAGTTTCGTGGAGCGCGCCGCTACCGCCTTGTGCAGCCGAACCGTATTCCATGTCGGCTGCCACGCCAAGGTCTCTCATCAGCATAGCCACGGCATCAGCCTCTTGAGTGGAGTAGCCTTTGTCGTAAACGTCTATCATGTTGGTCCAGTCGTAGATGCTCTTCTCGAAGTCTACGCTGATGGCAACGCCTGATGTCATACCGTAGGGATAATAGATGGTATGGCTGCCCATACCGTTCTTGGGTCCCTTATGATAATAGAACACCTGTGCCGTGGCCGTGGCGGCGCATCCTGTAAGACATTTGCCAGAACCGTCAGTGGCGATGGGGCAGAGGTTGTTGAACGGTGCCTCCTGGCCCCACTTGGTGGTGAGGAGCATGGGGACTGCTTCGGGGAAGTTACCGTCGGTAGGCTTTGTGGTGCGAGCAATGGTCTTGCCTTCTTCCACATTCTTCTTCACCACCTCGCTGACAGCGCTGAGCCACCACTTGAAGCTCTCGTTCCCTGCCTTGTCGTCGAAGCTGCTCTCCGAATAGCCGAGCACGGCAGGAACAAGGTCGTCATTGGCGATGATGGCAAATCCGCCGTTGTCGTATCCGAAGACTGTGTAATCGTCTGCAGCCTTGAGCTGCTTCATCGGCGCTTTTTTGGCCTTCATCATCTTCGACAACTGTCCCTTACTGAAAGCTGCCGTGGCTGCCTGCATCTTCTGCTGTAGGGTTCGGGGCTTGGCGTTCAGTGCGCTTGGCATAAGTAATGCCAAGCACATTGTAGCCAAAACCATATTATAACTTTTGTTCATGGTTTTCGTTTATTGGTTTCACATTCCAGTTTTTTTTACTTCACTGCAATCTTCTTGCCGTTAACTACGTAGACTCCCTTCTTGAGCAGGTTGAGGTTCTTCACGCCCTTTGTCACGCAGATGCCGTCTGTTGTGTAGACGTCGAATGTCTGGTTGCTGTCGGCAGAGATGCCGTCCACTGCGGTCAGAATCTGAGCGAGTGTTGCCTCTGACTCTTCAGCAGCGTAGACTGCCGTTACGCCGTACAAGTGACTGTTGGCGTCGTCCTGCTTAATTTCCTTGTCGACGAAGTTGCGAACGTCAGCTCCTACGTTGCCGATAAGCTTGTTGTCACGGTAGATGTTGTAGCTTACCACCTCACCGGCACCATAGCTGTACGTGATGTCGTCAATCATGAAGAAGAACGGATTGTTCCATGTCTGTGTGTTGTGGTTGATGGCGAAGTATCTTGCTCCTGCCGGCAACTGCACCTTTATCTGCTGCCAAGCACCGCTCGTTATGCTATAGGTATCGCCAAGCTTCGTGAACGACTCGCGTTTGTTGTCGGTGGTGGAGTAGTATACGTTGAAGTTCTCCTCATGGGTGTTTTCGCTGTCCTTATAGTTCTTCACCCAGAAGCTTACCTCCTGATTGTCGCCTGAGAGTTCCGGACTGTAGAGCCAGTTGTTCTGAGCCATGTCATATCCTTCTGCGTCCACGCGATAGATGGCAGCCAGATACTTGTTGCCCTCATGTGCCTTGAAGTCGGGCACCTGATTGAGCTGTGCTTCCGTGAGCCATCCGTTGGTAGGCTCGAAGAGCATGAAGCCGTAGTTGGAACCCTGGTTCGGGAACTTATATTTATCGAATATACCACCCGTTGTACCTGAGTTGACAGCCTCTGACTTAAAGGCTCCGAAATTGTCCTGGCTCCAAGATGTGCCCTCCTCGAAGCTCTCGGTAACGGTCTCCGTAGATGTGACAGCAGGAGTCCAAGATACGTTGATGCCTTCAGCGGTCTTGTTGGTACTTACACTTTCGGGTCTCGGCTTCTCGCTGGTGGCGAACTTGATCTTTGAAGAAACCACGTTATCGTCCTCGAAGAGGTCGTAAGCGTAGTCGATTTCAGCCTTCAGTTCCACGTCGTCGTTCTGGTCGAGCTTGTTGCTCTGGTATGCGAAGTCGACGTCTGTGAAGCCGTAAGCTGCCAGTGTCTCAGTAATCTTCTTGGTTTCGACGAGCTTGTCGTTGGCATAGAGCTTCACCTTGAAGTTCTTGGCGGGGTTCTCGCCGAAGTTGTTCACTCTTACCTTCACGTTAGCCACGCCACCCTTCAATACTGTCTTCGGTGTTTCGATTTCGGCGTTGAGGTCGTCAGTCTGTGTGTCGCGAACGAAGAGGCGGTCGATGTATATCTCCTCATAGCTCTTGCCCTGTACGGCGAAGTCGAAGGTGATGAACGGTTCGTTAGCCCACGGACTGAGGTCGATGCCGGATGCGCTCCAGTCGCCACCCTGCAAGTTGGCATAATCCACGACGCCTGCCTCATGCTTGATGCCGTCAGGTGTCTCCACCTCTACCGTAATCTTAGCCTTGCTGCCTTCTGCTGCCTTGTGATGGAACATCAGCTTGGGAGCTGTGGCGCCACCGAGACTGATCTTGCCTGAACCGAGGTACGAGATGTCGTCGTTCACCGGCATAAGATAGAAGCAACCGCCGTCGTTGTCAACGGAGCTTTCTGAAAGCTCGAAGTCTGACTTGCCGGTTCCCCATGCTGCCCAGAGGATGCCGTAGAACATATAGTTCTTTACGCTGGCAGAGAACGGGATGTCGTAAGGCTTGCCCTGGATGTATGAAGGCAATGGTATGTACGCACTGCTGCCATACTCGTTGGCTGCGTTGATGAAGAGTGTCTTTACGGTCTGCTCCGCTCCGTCATTAGGATTGACGTCGAGGTCGAAGTATGTCTTGCCTACTGTGTTTCCCACAGGAGTATATGTAGGTTTATAGTCAGAACCGTCAGATTCGGCGAGCGTATAGGTGAGCTTCTCGGGGTTGAGATAGCCACCGTGTATGCCCTTCTCTGGAGCATTCCAGTTAAAACGTACTGAGTTGGTATTTGTTTCGGTGTTAGCCTTTACCGGAGTAGTGGGGCTATCTTCGCCTACGTATACTGCCACCGGTGTGCAATAGAAGCTTGCGCCCTTCTCGTTTACGGCTGCCACGCTGTATACGTTGACACCATTGACCGGTGTGTTGTCTGTGTATTCCACCTTAGCGCCAGGAGCTGCAGCAGGAATCTCTGCCACCACCTTACCCGTGCGACGGAGCTGGAAACCGGTGATATTGTCAAGAGTATTGCCGTTGAGGGTCTTTGTCGGAGCTGTGAAGCTGATTTTTGTGGATAGAGTTCCCTGTGGGTCGGCTTCCACATTGAGTTCCGTCACCTGGTCAGGAGCGAGATTGTCCACACCTGCCGTGACATTGATGTCGTCAATCTTTACGCCCATGGCTTCTCCCAGTACTGAGAGTGCATGGAATCCGAGATAGATAACCTCATCCTTGTCTGCTTCGAGAGTGAGCGTAACCGTCTCAAAGTCGGAACGCTTGATGGTGGTCTGCGGCATCAGAGTCTTGTTCATACCTTCCACAGTGGGTGCTGTGCCGTACTTCACCTCGAACTGCTCCTCATAGTACTTGTATAGTCCTGAGAGTCGGAAAGAGATGTTATACTTGTGGTTGGCCTTTACCTTGAGTGCGGGTGTAATCAGCCAGTCGTTGAAGCTGTGCTTCTCCTCTCCACGAAGTATTTGGGCGTAACCGTCGTAACCATTGAACATGTCAGCCTCTTTGAGAGACCATGTGATGTTGTCATTGTCTGCATCCATGACGTTGAAATAAGCCAAGTCGTACTTAGCGTCGAAGCCGTTGTAGAAAGGCGGAGTGATGGGGTCGCCGTAGGCTATGTAGTTGGTGACGATTTCGTCGCCCTTAGTGCCGTTGTTGCTTGGCGTGATGCCATATCCATAGACAGTGGTCTCGCCCTCAGGAAGTGTTTCTTCAAATGTGGTTCCCACATGGCCTGTCTTAACCACTTTGCCTTCCGGATAACGCTTGATGTCGTAGGTGAGGTCGCCGAGGTAGCCGTCGTTCTGACCACCGGCTGGTGCTTCCCATGTGACAGTAGCCTTGCCAGTGTTGGCATTTACGGATGCCTGAGCGTTGCCCACAGACTTCGGAGTGTCAAAGCCTGCGTAGTAACGGCTTGCGCACTTCGGGCTTGCGCCGTTGGCGTTGCTGACAATAACGGCGATGGTGTTATATCCCTTATTAAGTGTCACCTGCTGCGATACCTTTGCTCCAGGAGTGGTCTCGCCAGTTGCTATTTCTTCTTTAACGTTAAGGATGGTGTAGGTGAGCTTGCTGTCTGTAAGGTTGTTGCCGTCAAACTGCTTTGTAGGTGCGGTGAAGCAGACGTTGCCCGTCAGCGAACCACCAGCGAAGTCGAAGTCAATCTGCTCAACAGCAGCAGGAGCGTTGTCGGCAGCCTTTGCCTTAGGAATGGTAAGGAGCGAGACGATGTTGTTGTTAGCGAATTGTCCAACCTCCGTCAGCTGACCAGTAGTGAGGTTTACTGTATAGAGGGTTGACTGTTGGTTGTTGTCCACGCAGTCCCAATAGAAAGTATTGGTGGTCTGGTCTATTTCGCCGCTCTGATAGAAGTAGCTGCCGTCAGCCTTGGTGAGTTGCTTGCCAGTGGAACCGACCACTACTTCTTCAGCTGTTTGGGTGTCAATCTTATAGAGGTTGCCATCTTCCGCAATGCCATACAGAACATTGTCGCTGGTGATACCCATTGCCACGTAACTGTGTCTGAGTCGTCCGATAGTGGTTCTTGACTCGGTGGCATAGTCCACTACGCCAAGCTCATTATACGTACCGTCAGCGTCAAGGAAACATCCGTAGACAGTTCCGTCATTAGCCACGGCTGTCTCGATGGCAACGAGCGAATAATTCTCAAGGCGCTTTTCCAGCTTCTTCTCCCAAGTCTTGGTGTCGTAATGATAGAGGTAGATCACATCCACGCCCCAGAAGTTCTGGTACATCACGAAATAGAGGTCGTCCTCAATCCATGCACCTGCACCGGTGGCACGGAAGAAGTCGTCCAGGAATTGCTTCTTTACCTTAATGGGAGTTTCGGTGCTGAATGAGTACATACCGTATTCTGGAGTCTCAGCACCCCAGCTATTATCAAAAAGCACATTACCCCATAGAGTCTTGGCTTTCTCGTCGTTGGCTCTTAATATAGGAAGGGATGTTGCTTGCTTGGTCTTGATGCCTGCCTCAATGTTGCGGTTAAGACGCACGAGGCTGTCACGCTTTGCTGTTTGCGGCACGAGTCTCTTGTGCAAAAGCGGATGCTTGGCGATAGACTCAGCCAACTTAGCCTTGCGCTCTGCTGGTGTAAGCTTCATCGGAGCGAGCATCTCGTATGAAGACTTGTTACCTTTAAGCCCTAATTCTGTGGTTTGGGCGTTGGCGCCGAGTGACAACAACAACATTGATGCTGTTACTCCAATGGTCATAATTGGTTTTTGTTTTTGCATAAGATTATTATTTTTAACCTATTGGCAGAACTACTTGTATGCTACATATTCCACAAACAGGCGGTGTTATGTTATGATATTTATCGCTTGCAAAAATAGGTATATTATAAACACGGTGCAAATCAGTCTTTTCCATTTTCACGAAAATGATGATAAAATACCTTATAATAGGTATGAAATTCCGATGAAATGTGGCTTTTTGACAAGGAATGTGGCATTAAAAGGGGGCAACGTCCTTGATGTCGTGATGATACGGCTTCAAGAGCGTTGCCCCTAATTATGAAATGATGTCTCCTTACGGAGTTATGCTATTACTTGATGATCACCTTGCGGTCGTTGATGACGTAGATGCCAGGCTTCAGACCATTGAGCGACTTCATTCTCTTGCCAATCAGTTGACCGTCGAGAGTGTAGACTGTGTATGCTGTTGCATGATTGACAGTCTCAATGCCTTGTATTGTGTTGATAACTGTAGGAACTGCGATGGTCGGCTCAGACTCGCCGTTGGCGTAAAGTGCCGTGATGGCGTAGGTGTATTTCTTGCCAGCTTCTCCTGTTTCGTCGGTAAACTCCGTCTGGTCGGCTTCCATTGTCTTTATCAGCTGGTCGTCGCGGTAGATGTTGTAGCCCGTAATGACTTCTGTTCCCTTTTCGTATGTAACGTCGTCAACGAGGAATATCATAGCGTCGTCTTCTCTTGTCTTGCGGTGGATGGCGAAATACTTGGCGCCTTCTGGCATTTCTACGTTGATTTCTTGCCACTCGCCAGACTCTATGTCGTAGGTTTCGCCCAACTTAATGAAGTCCTTAAAGTCTGTGCCCATTGTAGAGTAGAGTACGTCGAAGGTCTCAAGGTTATATACGCCCGGCGAAACAAGATTGTTCACCCAGAAGGAGACGGTCTGCTTGTAACCTGACAGAGCGGGGCTTATGAGCCAGTCGTTTGCATCAATGTAGTCGCCATTGGCGAAACTGTAGAATGCTGCAAGGTATTTGTTGCCGCTGTGGGGCTTGAGGCATGGGAAGTTGCCCATAGTCTCAGAGTCAATCCAGTAGTCAAGCGGTTCCATCAGTATGAATGCGAACGGGTCGCCCTCGCCTGGATAAGGATAGGTGAAGATATTTCCGGTCTTAGTCTTCTCTTCACTGAATTTCGCTGTCCAGTCGCCAAATTTGTCCTGCGACCATGAGTCGTACTCTTCGAAGCTGTCCGTAACCACCTTGCGTGCATCGGCGGGTGACGTCCAGCTTACGGTGTATGTGCCGTTGTTGTTGTCAGTGACAGATGCGCTCTCCGGCTTCTGCTTGTCAGATACCTTAAAGGTCAGCGTGGTGGTCTTCGTGTTGTTCTCCGGCTTCATGTCGCCTTCGTATTCCACTTCCGCTTTCAGTTCCACAGAGCTGTTCTCCATAGTGATAGCTGCTGGATAACTGAATGTATGGACGGCTTCGTCCATATATGCGAGGGCGGTTTCGGCCACCTTGGTGTCCTGAAGTTTGCCGTCGGCATACAGTTTCACCTTGTATCCGTTGGCCTCCTGCAAGCCACGGTTCTCTACTGTCACTTTCACTTCTACGTTATCCCCCTTCTTAGCTGATGGGGGAAGGATGATGGTCTTCACAGCCATATCGTTCTCACACTGGTCGGTAATGCTGATTTCGTCAAGCATTACAAACTCGTACTGACTGGCTGAAACCGTGAATTGTAGGAAGAGATAAGGTAATGAGCCATACTTCGGGTCGATGTCTATCGTGTTTCTAATCCACTTGCCGTCCTCAGATACGGTCTGGATGGTCTGCAGTTCTTCCTCTGTGCCGTCTGGCTTCTGTATGGCTACGACAATCTTGGCGTCGCTATTCTCGTATGCCAAGTGGGTGAACTCCAGTTTCGGATGAATGGCTCCTGCAAGAGTCAGCTTACCAGTACCCATTACGCCATAGTCATCAGAGCTGTTTGATTCGTACAAGATACATCCGTTGCCGTCGGATGAATCTTCTGTCATCATAGTGAACTCGGATGCGCCGTTGCTTCTTGCCCACCACATTGGGTTGTCAAGCTTACCGTTCTTGAAGCTTTCCGCAAACGGCAGTTCGTATGGTGCGCCCACGATAATGCTCGGTGCCATGGCAACATTGCTTTCGCCAGTGGCATTAACGGCAGACACGCCGAAATCCTTCAGTTCCTGCTTGCCTTCGTCAGTGCGCATATTGAGTGTGTAGCTCTCTTTTCCTACGCCGGTTTCGGCAATGAGAGTTTTGGTGATGTTGCCGTAAATGTTCTCAAATGTATATATATTATGTGAGAGTGAGGTCTTGTCCACGTAGCCGCCATTAACACCTTTATCGGCGTCTTTCCATGTGAATACCACGGAGGTGACATTATCTTGGGCAAAGACGTCAGAAGGAGTGCCGGGACGGTCTATATCTATATCTGTATCTGCTGTGATTCTTTCTGCTGTGACTCTTGATATCTTAACACCGGCGAAGGGCTTGAGGTTGCCCCGTTGAGATTTTTTTCCTAACGCTGTGTCTTGACCTATTGCGGTGACGGGCAACAATAACATAGTTGCCGCGAAACCTATGGCCATAAAAAACGGTCTTTTTATTTTCATAAGATTAATAATTAAAAACCCATCAGCAGAACTTCTTGCTTGGCAAATCATTTCGACGGACAGGCGTGGTTAGGTTAATGAATTATCGTCTGCAAATATATAGTTTATGCTTATATCGAGCAAATCCGCTTACTCCATTTTCCCGAAAATGAAGAGAAAAGAGTCTGTATTACAATGATTTCGGGTTTTTATTCCACAGTATGCTCCTTGATCCGGTCCTCTGCCACGAACTTCTGATATACGGATGGGGTGAGTCCGGTGCACTTTCGGAACTGCTTGATGAAGGTGGTCTGCGACTTGTAGCCGACGCTCTGTCCTATGGCGGTGATGGTGAGGTTGGCGTATTCGGTGTCGTCGGTTAGACGTTCGCATGCTTTCTTTATGCGGCAGTCGTTGAGCAGTTCGGTGAACGACTTGCCGTAGTGGTCGTTGATGACCATCGAGACGTAGCGCTCGTTTGATCCGATGAGCTTTGCAAGCGAACCGACGGTGAATTCCTGCTGACAGTATTCGTCAGTTTCCTCCATCACTCTTCGTATATCCTCAAGCAACTGCTGCTTCTGGTCGTCTTTCATATTGCTGGTGCGAGTAGCCTTGCGTTCTTCTGTTTCCGCCATATTGCTACGGTTCATGTCGTAAAGCTTGCGGTAGCTCACCTCCAGATTGCGCTTCTGCCTCAGTACATAGAATAGCAATACGCTGATAAGGACGACGGCGATGATGCTGACAAGGAAGAGCAACTGATAGAGTCGGGCGTTATGACGATGTGTCTCTTCCTCCTGATGCAGACGGGTTATCTCTTTGTTGGCTTTGTCCACTTCGTAGATGAACTGCTGGTTTTTCACGACGTTGAATCGTTGTGAGTTGTAGATTGAGTCCATCAGGTTGAGGTATTGGGCGTCGTATTGCTGTGCTATGGAGGTGTTGCCGCTTCGCTTTTGTATCTCCGCCATGTCGCGCAGCGTTTCCGGCACGTAATGCATCATGTGGCTTTTCTCAGCAGTCTGCATGCAGAGGCGGATGTAATGGAGGGCATTGCTCATGTCTCCCATTTCCATATAGTTGGTATAGATGCGCGAATATACGGAGCAAACGTATATGGCTGGCAGCTTGGCACGGATGGATGTCTGGGCAAGGTTTGCAAGAATCTTGTTGGATTCGGCATAGCGTGCCTCCTCAGAAGTGAGAAGAGCTTTGGAGAAAGTTATGTAGAAGTGGGTTTCTGCTGTTTCGGGGTGTGGCGATGTCTGCATAAGCTGGCGATACTTGCGGGCTTCCTTCAGGTCCTTGCGGTTGAGGCATACGCCGAAGAGATTTGCAAGCAGCTTGAATGTCAGCTCTTTGTCGCCCTTAGGTATGATGGCATAACCTTTCTTATAATATTCGAAGCCCTTGTCATAGTCCTTGAACATGCAGTAAGCGTTGCCGATGTTCTTGTATATAGAGGCAAGATGCTCTTTCGACTTCGAGCTTTCGCTGAGTTTCAGTCCGGTCTGATAGTTCTCAAGTGCGTTGATATAGTTGCCGCGGTCATAGAAGATGTCGCCAGCCTTCATGTTGGCAAGCGAGCAGTCGGTCAGTTCCTTGTCGGTCATATTGTCGTTTGTGCGTGAGCAAACGAGCATATACATCACGAGGGCCTTGTCGTCTTCATGTCGTTGGAGCAAGGTGTCGCCCATAGCAAGAACCTTCTCGGACGACCACCCACGAACTTCGCGTATGAGCGTTGAATACTTGCTGACGCCCGAAGCCGGTGACATCAGCGAATAAAAGGTCAATATGATAAGTAGCAGTGTCTTGCAAATATGGTTATTCATCGGTATAGTCGGAAAAATGATAATGCCGTGACGGTTTCTCCATCAAGGCTTCATACGATGCAAAGTTAGCACTTTTCCGTAAAAAGAAAAACTTTCAAGGTATTAAAATCAAATTTTGGACGATAAAGGTAATATAAAAAAAGAAGCCGTCTCGTAAGCAATTACTTACGAAACGGCTTCCTATGGTATCATTATCGGAAGTTGTTTGGCTTCATGCGGTTGCCAGCAGCATCGTTGGTGTCAGCCACATCCCACCAGAGGCGTGTGCCCTGGGTGTTGTTGGTCTGCAGGTTAGGATGCTGGATGAAGTACTTGTTCTGCGACTCGCTGTTCGGATAAAGCAAGCGTTTGATCTGTTTTCCATTAGGAACGTCACCTCCAGAGAAGTTGGTCTGCTGGTTGAGAAGGGCGGGATAGTCGGTGCGACGGAAGTCAGCCCAACCCTCGTTGCCGTTCGGGAATACTGCCATCCACTTCTGTGTGATGATGGCTTCGAGGATGGCTTCGCGGTCACCGCTGCTGAATACGCCTTCGTCCCATACCTTCAGACCGTCGATGTAAGCCTGAGCGTCAGCGTCGGCAATGTGATAATAGTCCATGGATGCCTTGATACCTGCACGGAAGTAGCCCTCTGCGTCAAGTGTGAGGTCTGCTCCGGTCCATCCTCTCAGAGCTGCCTCTGCCTTAAGGAACAACGACTCTGCGTAGCCGAACCATACTGTAGGACGAGAATAATTGAACCAATGGTCATCGGGAAGATCCTTTGAGGCACCGTCCTTAACCGTACGTGTAAGACTGTACTTCAGCGGGTCCATAGAGATGTCGGGCGACTGGGCTCCACGCAGACATCCTACAAAGTCGTTGCGCAGACCGTCCTGACCGGTGGCAAGCGTAGCAGCTGTCATATTGCTGCGATACCAGCTCACAAGGCAACGCGGGTCAATCTTCTTTGTTTCTGAATTGTTGCGTCCCTTCTTGATGGTGTATTCCTTGCCGCCGTCAGAGAGGTTGCGATAAAGATTCTCCATGTCCTTAGAGAGTACGCTCTCGCCGCCATAAGCCACGGAGCACATGGCAAGACCGTTCTCGTCTCCGCCACCGTCTTCGCCACCCATCTCAATGGGAGCGTGCTTAGGCACGGTCTGCATGTTGTCGTCATTGCTCTTCATCAGACCGTACTTGTTGTTGAGCGCAGCCTCTGCCTCCTTCTTTGCACGTTCAGGATTGACGTTGCTGATGCGCAATGCCATGCGCAGACGCATTGAATTGGCGAAGCGGCACCACTTCTCGGCATCGCCGAAATAGCAGATGTCGTCCTTATCAATCTTATACTGCGATGCGTCTTCCGGCTTAATGCTGTCTACAGCCTGCTCAAGCATGCGGAACATGGCGTCATAAACCTGTTCCTGCGTGTCGTATTCCACGTTGTTGGTCTCTGGAACCTTAGCCTGCACGTACTGACGGAACGGCATGTCGCCGTATGTGTCGGTGTTGGCGAGAGCGAGGAACGCATAGTAGATGCGTGTGATGTAGTACATGTTGCGATACTTCTCAGGCGTATCGTTAAACTTGTATGCTCTCAGAAGGTCGCGATACTCGGTGGAGCGCTCCGTATAGAAGTGTGACCAGCGGCGTCCTGACCATCCGTCAGAATAGCCATAGTCAGGCGACTTCTTGGCGTGCTTGGGCTGATTGTTTGCCACGTATCCCGCATAGATGTCATGCGAGAGGTTGGTGGTTATCTGATAGTCGTTGTAATATCCCTGATAAAGGAATGTGCGGAAGGTGGCAGGAGCGTCTGCCAAAGCCTTCTTGTAAGCCACCGAGTCGTCGTGCGACACGGCATAGTTGATGTTGATGTCTGCGTATTTGCCTTCGTCCGGTTTGTCAGGAGTTATCTCGCCGCCCGCATTTTCAGAGCCTTCCACGCCGTAGGGGTCGCGACTCATTTCGTCGAGGTCGTAGCATGACGCAAAGGTGAGCAGCGTTGTGGCTGCTATCAGACCAGTATATAATATATTGCGTTTCATTGTATAGTTCTGTTTGTTTACTGTTTTTTTATTATTCCGTATCAGATGCTTCTGTTAGAAACCGATGTTAACGGAGAATCCGAATGTTCTTGTGTAAGGCACTGCCATGAAGTCGATGGCCTGTGAGAACATTGTCGTGTCATAACCGCCGTCAGGATTGCCCGGTGTGTGCTTCATGAGGAAGCAGAGATTGCGTGCCACGAAGCTGAGCTTCAGCTGTGTGAGCGGTGTGTGGCGCAACACGGACTGCGGGAAACTGTAGCCAAGAGCAAGCTCCTTCAGCTTGATGTACGAAGCGTCATGCACGAACTCCTCGGCAAATCCTTTCTGCGAGTTGTAGAGACCGATGGTGGAATAGTAGGCCTGTGCGCTTACCGGTTTTGTATTTGGCTTGCCGTCAGCGGTTACGCCGGGAACAACCATATACCAGTCCTTTACACCGTTAATCTCCTTGTATTCGCCACGGTTAATGGTGCGGTCTGACGTACCGACAGCCGTAGCCATACCCTCAGACACCGAAACGATGTCGCCGCCGAACTTCATGTCGAACATAGCTGTGAGCGAGATTCCCTTGTATGTGAATGTCGGTGTGACGGACATCAGAAGGTCGGGTTGGATATTACCGATAGGATAGTCCAGCAAGTACTGCTCAAGGTTGCCGTCGCCGGTTGTTGCCATAGGCAGACCGTCATCGCCGATGATGACGCGTCCCTGAGCGTCACGCTGCATAAGATTGTTGGCGAAGATGTCGCCGAGCTTTCCTCCGCTGACTGCACCTACCTTCACCGGCATGTTGCCGTCGCCGGCGAAATAGATGCGGTTTACGCCGTCTGCCAGTTCCTTTACTGTGGAACGGTTATGCGCGAAGTTGGCTGTGAGGTCAAACTGAAAGTCGCGTGTACGAACAGGCGAACCATATACCATAAGCTCCACTCCAGTATTGTTTATCTTGCCCGCGTTCACCCACTGCTGTGTCCAAGGAGCTGATGCGTCAACAAGCATGGCCTGATTCTTCGTAGTGCTATAATAATATGTGAAGTCGAATCCGAGACGGTTCTGGAGGAACTTCATGTCGAGACCAACCTCATACGATGTCTTAATCTCTGGCTTGAGGTTAGGATTGAGGCGTACGGTGTTGATGATAGGCTTGCGGTTGCCCATCTCGAACTGGAACTTACGCACGTTGTAGAGATTGTACGGCGACGGATCCTTACCAACCTGGGCTGCAGAGAGGCGCAGCTTTGTGAACTTGATCCATTCCGGCAGACGATGGTCGATGGAGCGCATGAAGTCGGACACCACCCAGCTGAGTGATGCAGACGGATAGAAGAATGAGTTGTTCTTTTTCGGCAGAGTGGACGACCAGTCGTTACGTGCTGTAAGGTCGAGCGAGAGCCATTCGTCGTAGGCAAACTGAGCTGACGCAAAAGCCGAATACATGGCGCGGTCGTGTCCGTCGTCTACGGCTGAGATAAGCTTGTTGCCGGTGTTGAGAATCCAGTTGTCTTTCTCCAGCATGTTCTGCACGGAAGCTGAGAGCGTCTCATACTTCAGGTACATGATGTTGGCACCAGCCGTATAGCCGAGGCGCAATTTCTTCGTAAGCTGGTTGTCGCCCATGAAGAGGAACTGCATGTTCTGCTCGAAGTGGTTCTCTTCGCCGCGTGACATGCCATCGGTCACGAGTTTCTGCTCCCATCCTGTGCCGTCCGTAGAGATGGCTCCGTCACCCAATGAAAGGTCGGATGTCTGGAGACGTGTGCGATAATAGTCGAAAGAATACTTGGCGCTGAACTTCAACCAATCCGTGAGGTTGAGGTTGGCGGCATAATATCCGAAGGCACGCCAGCGCTCGTCGCTGTTCTGGAATCTGTGGCGCACGTAGTAAGGATTGCTGTAGTGCTGGTCAGGACCGAACCAGTTGCGGTGGAGTTGGTTAGGAGAAGTATAGTTTGCCTCAAGGTCCTTAAGGCTTACGTTGCCCGGCATGAGGAGCAGCTGTGCCACCTCGCCGTTCAGACCCGTGTAAGGCCGGTTCTCTGCCTTAGTGTGCGATACGGAAATCTTGCCGTCCAATGACAGCCATTTGTTGACTGTAGTGCCGGCGTTGAGGTCTACGTTGAGCTTGTCGAGCGACTCGTCCTTGAAGAGACCGTCGTTGGCATTGAAGCCTACAGAAAGACGGAAGTGAGACTTGTCCGTGGCTGAACCCACGGCTACGGTATGGAACTGTGAGAATCCTGTACGGAAGTAATCCTTCAGACGGTCGCCTGTATATGAATAAGGAGCCTTCTCGCCGAGCCAGTTGGTCTGCATGCTGCCGTCGAAGCGCGGACCGAATGCCAGTTCGCCCGTCATTGTTGTGTGGTTGCCCTCTTCGTCCTTGTTGAAGAGCAACTGTCCCTGCGAACCTTGTCCGTAGAGTTTCTGCATCTTCAGAGTCTCTGTAGCCTGGCTCCATGTGAAGTTGCCGCTGTAAGATACGCCGAAGCCCTGCTTGTGTGAGCCTCGCTTTGTGGTAACGAGGATTACGCCGTTACCTGCACGTGAGCCGTAGAGAGCAGCAGCGTTCGGACCCTTAAGTACTGAGATCGACTCGATGTCCTCCGGGTTGATGTCGAATGATGTGCCACCACGGTCGTAGCCGCCGTATGCAGAAGCCTCAGAAGTCTGGTCGTCGGTGAAAGGAACGCCGTCAACAATCCATAACGGCTGGTTGTTGTCCGTAAGTGAAGAGTTGCCGCGGATGGTAATCTTAGTGGAACCGCCAAGACCGGTGCTTGCCGTGTTCATCTGCAGACCAGCCACCTTGCCGTCCAATGCTCCGGTCACGGAAGGGTCGCCAGTGGTGTTAAGGGCGTCCGCCTTGATGTCCTGCACGGAATAGCCGAGCATTTTCTTCTCGCGCTTGATGCCGAGAGCAGTCACCACCACCTCGTCAATAGACTGCTGGTCGGGCTGCATGATGATGTCGAGACTGGATGATCCGGAGGCTTTCAGTTCCTTATTGCGATAGCCAAGATAGCTGACAATGACTGTTGGATGTGAAGCCGAAGTGCGGAGCGTATAGTTGCCGTCGATGTCGGTAACGGTGCGCTCCTCGGTGCCCTTCACGTTTACGGTGGCGCCAATAAGCGGTTCTCCGTTCTCGTCTGTCACGTGTCCTTTGAGCGTAGTCTTGCCGTCCTGCTGGACGAAAGCGTTGAATTCGGATGCTGGAGCGTTGCTGACGTTTCCGGCAAGAGTCCACTGGAATGGTGCGGCAGCGATGACAAGTGTCATTGCCTTACGCGACCACTTCAGAGTAAGTAACGGTCGTGTTCTCATAATTTTTTCCTTATTGTTGTTTTTTTTGTTGTTCAGTAGATAGCTGATGTCGTACGATTTAGGTTAACGGATACAACATCACGTATCAATATAACAATCTATAAGGAAAAAACACTTAAGGAATCTTTATGGTTTTATGCAATTTCTTGCACAGTAAGGAAAAAAGTAATGTTGAGAATTGAATTTTGAGAGTTGAGGGTTATTATAGCCATTTGGCTTGAATGATTATTCATGGGGATTGGCAAATCTCAACTCTCAAATTCTCGATTCTCAACCTTTACTTGATGTCGTGTGTGGCAAATCTTTCTTCTGCCAGACGCTCGTACTTGGTGCCTTTTCTGCCGTAGTTGGCGTAGGGCCAGATTGAGATGCCGCCTCTTGGGGTGAATATTCCTGTCACCTCAATATACTTAGGGTCCATGAGGCGGATAAGGTCCTTCATGATGATGTTCACGCAGTCCTCATGGAAGTCGCCGTGATTGCGGAAGCTGAAGAGATAAAGCTTAAGACTCTTGCTCTCCACCATCTTCACGTCGGGGATGTAGGATATGCGAATCTCGGCGAAGTCGGGCTGACCGGTGATGGGGCAGAGGGATGTAAATTCCGGGCAGTTGAATCGTACCCAATAGTCGTTGCCGGGATGTTTGTTTACGAAAGTCTCGAGCACCTCAGGTGCGTAGTCGTCACGGTAGCGTGTGTTAGAACCAAGGGCCTTGAGTCCCTCGTCTTTACGGTTATCTGAATTTGTAGCCATTGTTTTTTTTAATGAATTGAATAAATAAGGATGTTGTTAAATGTTGAATATCTTCCAGATGCTGTAGTTGACGTTGTTGTCGTAGACATCCTCGCCTTCGTAGCGCTTTGTGGCTCTCACCACGCGGATGGTAACGGGAAGCACAAGGATTTCGTAAAGCGTCTTGAGCACAACTTGCGAGATGATCAGTATGGGCAACTCACGCAGTGGTACTACGCCTCCCAATGCCAACGGGAAGAAAATCAGCGAGTCGGCTGTCTCGCCATACACCGTACTGAGGATTGCTCGTGCCGAGAAGTTGCGTCCGCCTGACGATATCTTCATGCGGCTCATTACGTAGGCATTTACAAACGAACCGATGATGAACGCCACGAATGAGGCTGCGGCAATACGTGGAGCAAGACCGAAAATGGCATGAAATCCGGCTTCGTTCTCCCAATAGGGAGCGGCAGGAAGCAGGTCGCACAAGGCGCCGAACGTCACGAAGAGGAAGTTCATGGCGAAGCCGATCCATATCAGCATTCTTGCCTTGCCGTATCCCCACACCTCGCACACACAGTCATTGATGATGTATGAGATAGGAAATACTATCAATCCTCCCGTTATGTTGAACGGTCCTACGGATATTTGCTTTGTCTCGAGTACGTTTGCCGTAATGAGGCAAACACAGAAGAGTATGCTGAAAAGCATAAAGAGCACACTCACTGTCTTCTTTTCTTTCTGCATTGTTCTTGTTTTTTAAGAGGTTTACCAAGCACTCTGTTAATAATGTTTATTAAGCCCATTTCTTCAAATGGACTGCAAAGTTACTTATTTTCGGACAGTTATGCAAGTTTTTCAGCCTCGCCGTCCAGTTTTTAACGATGGTCTCGTATTTTTTCCTTAACTTTGCAAAGATTTTAGAGTCACTTTTTCTGACTCACATGATAATTTAATGTTACATCTTAAAGACTTACATATTATATAATGAGTAATAACAACAATCATCAGTTGGGTGAGGCACCCTGGTTTCATGTAGCGTTGTCAACGGGTTTTGGTGTCGGATTCTGGCCCTGGGGACCTGGAACATTAGGTGGCTTTGTGGCTCTTCTTACGTGGATTGGTCTTTATCTGCTGCTTTCTCCAATGTGGCTTTTTGTGGCAACGCTCGCTCTTGTGGTGGGTTCGCTGCTGCTTGGAGTGTGGACAGACAATGTCATGGAGCGCTATTGGGGCGAGGATCCGCGTACTGTCATCATCGATGAGTATTTCGGAACGTGGGTGGCATGTCTGCCTGCCTTGTTTGTTGACGGTCCTTCGTATGTGGCAATATCGCTTGCTTCGCTTGGCTTCGTGCTGTTCCGTGCCATTGACATCACCAAGCCGCTCGGCTGTCGTTGGGTGGACAAGCACATACATGGCGGTTGGGGCTGCATGCTGGACGATGCTTTGGCTGCGTTTTATGCCTGTATTGTGGTGCTTGCCGTGAGATTCGGAAAAGTGGTTGAGTTTGTTGCCGACCTTTTTTAAGAGCACATTTCATTACGCCGTGTCTCCGAAAAAGTGAGATACGGTGTGTCTATGGTCTTGTTTAAGAAAAAATATAGGAACTGACGTTGTATAATAGTCTTAATATTGGAATTATATAAAGTTGGTCGGTTTTTGTTTAAACGCATGAAGCCGGACAAGGAAAACAGGCATTGCCCTTCCCTTGTCCGGCTTCATCGTTATTGTCAGTTCCTTATTTTAAATGAATTTTCGATGCTTGATATCTCGCTTGAGAACTTGCGATCTACCTTCAGACGCTGCTCCACCTGGTTGCAGCTGTATATAACCGTAGAGTGGTCGCGTCCACCCACGAGTCGTCCGATGCGGCTTGCCGGCATCTTGGTGTATTTCTGTGCAAGGTATATTGATACTTGACGTGCCATAACATAGTCCTTCTTACGGCTGCGGCTGTTGATGTTGGCAGGCGTAACATTGTAATGCTGGCACACGCTCTCGATGATATCCTCCACGGTAAGCGGGTTGTTCTCCACCTTTACAGAGTGCTTGATGACGCGTTCTGCCAGCTTCATGTCGATGCTGCAGTTGTAAACCACGCTGTATGCCATAAGTGAGTTTACGACACCCTGCAGGTCTCGCACGCTGCCGTTAGCTGTTGAGGCTATGAATTCCACTACGTCCTCAGGTATGCTGAGGCCCTCGTGGCGTATCTTGTTCTCCAGAATGTCCACACAAAGCTTTACGTTCGGCTTCTGCAGCTCTGCTATAAGGCCGCAAGAGAAACGTGTGATGAGACGCTCGTTCATGCCTTTGAGCTGTACGGGCGGACGGTCACTGGCGAGGATGATGCGCTTGCCGTTGCGGAACAGATGGTTGAAGATGTGGAAGAAGGTGTTCTGTGTGCCCTTCTTGTCTTCCCATTCCTGAATATCGTCCACGATAAGAACGTCTATGGTCTGGTAGAAATTGATAAAGTCGTTGATGGTGTTGCGCAGTACGGCGTTGGTATACTGCACCTCGAAGAGGCGTGCGCTGATATAGAGCACTCTCTTTTCGGGGAATATACGCTTTGTCTCAACGCCGATTGCGTTAATGAGGTGTGTCTTTCCGCATCCTGAAGGGCCGAAGACGAAGAACGGATTGAACTGCATGCTCTGCGGATTGTCGGCAATTGTTTTACCGATGGTACGCGAGAAAAGGTTGCTGCTGCCTTCGATGTAGTTGTCGAAGGTGAGCTGCGGGTTGAGCTGCGAGTCAATCTGCTGCGGAGCAAGGCTGTCGAGAGTGTTTGGCGACTCGTTGGCATGCTCGCGCTGCTGTGGCTTGAGTGTGTCTTCAACGGGCTGTTCGCCTTCCATTGTCTGTGTCTGCTTGTTCTCCTTGTCTGTTACAATACGGTACGACAATTGTATGCCTGAGCCAAATTCGCGGCTAAGCGCCACGTGGAGCAACTTGACGTAGTGTTCTTCAAGATACTCACACACGAAATGACTGGGCACGCGTATCACCACCATCTTCTTTTCCTCGTTAAAGGCTTCGAAGACGATGCTCTTGAACCATGTGTTATATGTCTGCTCTGAAATGTTCTTGCTGATGAAGGCAAGACATTTGTCCCAAAGCTTTTCAGGACTAATGTTCATTGGCTGTGGTACGTGTTGTGTCTTTCGACCGTTTGTAAACTATAATTCCGACTGCAAAATTAGTAATTATTTTTGAGCTGAGCAAATAAGCTGCTTTTTTATTATTATTGAATGTATACGTTTTGTAATATAAATGACTCTTTTCCCGTTAGTTATGCTATTCTTATATATATATGTTTTGTTCTTTGTATAAATAAGCGTAATCTGCTGATAATCTGCATATTGATGTTTTTATGTGTGTTTTGGCGTTTTTAGTGAAACATTGGCTAAATGCGCTTATCTCATTGAAAAAAAAACGGCTTCAGAGTTATTCTGAAGCCGTGAAACAATATCCTTTCGGTATTTATACTAAGTATATCTATGAGCTTACTTGTCTTTCTTTCCGAATACGGAGAAATGGACGTAGCGCTTCGGATGCTGACGAAGGTCAATGAGGAGCGAGTCGGCGCTTCTCATAGTAGAGTTCATGTTGTTATACATGGTCGGATCGTTCATCAGCTTGCCGAGTGTTCCCTCGTTGCTGTTAAGGCGGTCTGTGAGAAGCTTCACGTTAGCGATGGTCTGGTCCACCTGCTGCTTTGTTGTCGCGAGGTCAAGGTCGGCGAGGTTGGATGTGAGGCGGTTGGTGTTGTCCAGCACGCCGTCAGCCTTAGCCATCATCGTAGGCACGCCCTTGTTGAGTGTCTTCATAAGTGTGTTGAGCTGTGCTGAAGATACGGTGAGGTTCTCCGTTACGGTCTGCACGTTGTGTAGGCTTTGTGCGAGAGCCGGGTCAGCAAGCAGGGTGTTGAGGCTTGAGAGGATGCTGTCCAGCTTCGGCAGCATGTTCTCTATGGCGGGGAGCATCTGGGCAGCCTTTCCTAAAGCGCCTGCGTCAACGTCACCAAGGATGGTTTCGCCAGGCATGACTCTCTCTCTCGGGTTATTGGCGAGTAGGAGGTTCACCTTCACGTTGCCCATCATGTCGCTCTCGATGACAGCTGTGCTTCCCACCGGTATGCGCATGTCTCTGTCTATTCCTACCACCACGCGTGGATCTTCTTTTCCTGAATAGTCGTAGATGACGCTCTTGACTGTTCCTACCTTATATCCGTCGGCATATATCGGGCTCGAAGCTGAGAGTCCGCTGATATCGTGAAATTGTATGTAATAGTCGTCGGTTGACGAGAATATGTTCAGTCCTTTCAGGAAGTTCATTCCGAAAAACAGTATTATCACGCCTACGATGGCTACGAGCGCGATTTTCACTTCTTTATTAAATGCTTTCATATTCTTATTTGTTTCTGTTCGTTGTTTTGAATCCTTTTTATCTATTTCTGTTCTGTTTGAATTCTCTAATAGCCTGATTGACGTCCATCTTTACGCCGTTCTTGAATGCTATGATGAATGCTTGCGGGAACTGCTCCAGTATCTCCTTGCGCTTTCTGTACGTCGTGTTATAGTTATTGGAGGCTCCTGTGGTGTATTTCCACATGCCGTTCTCCTGATAGCATTCCACGTCTGTCAATCCCTTGAAGTTAGGGTCGCTCTTTTTTAGTTGTCGGCTTGCGGCAATAATCTGCACCTTGAACACCGGCTTGCTGTCGTCCGTCTTTTCCTTTAAGGTTGTCTGCTTCGGCTTTTCAGTCTGTCTGGGCTTGTCAGCTTGCTTGGTCTTTTTGTTCTGCTGTCTTGTCTGCTGCTTTTTGGCAGGGCGGTCGTTGCTTTCAGACTGACGGTCTTTGTTTCTGATGTTCTCTTCGTTAGCCTTGGTGTCTTGTTCAGCCTGTCTTGCGTCTGCCACGTCAGAGTCGTTCTTTTGTGTGTCGCTTTGCTGTACGATCTCAGGCAATGGGTCTGACAATGGCTTGTACGGGATGGTCATTCCCGTGTCATACTTGTTCTTGTATTCCACGAAGGCGTTGTATATGCCGCGTGCAATCTTGTCTATCTGATTCTTGTCGTTCAGCATTCGCTCTTCGTCGGGTGTTGAGATATATCCGAGCTCTATAAGGCAAGCCGGCATAGAGGTCAGCCTGAGCACGGCAAGGTTCTGCTGATGCACTCCCTTATTGGGACGGTTTGCCACCTTACATACATGTCTTTGCAGCATCTTTGCCAGTTCGATGCTCTTTGTAAGGTTTCGGTCCTGTATAAACTCAAACATGATATTGCTTTCCGGCGAGTTGGGATCGAAGCCCACGTAATGCTGCTCATAGTCTTTCTCGAGCAGAATGACGGAGTTCTCACGTTTTGCCACTTCCAGGTTGGTCTTCTTGGCGTGCGAGCGTCCGTCGCCGAGCGTGTATGTCTCGAATCCTCTCATCGTGTGGTTGCTTTGGAGAGCGTTGGTGTGTACGGATATGAAGAGGTTTGCCTTCTTGCGGTTGGCTATTTCGGCGCGTTCGTACAAGGGGATAAACACGTCAGTCTTGCGTGTATACACCACAGTAACGTCGGGGCAATTACGCTCCACGTAGCGTCCGAATGCGAGTGCCACATTCAGGTTTATGTTTTTTTCCTTCGAAAAGCTGCCCGGTGCTCCGGTGTCTTTTCCACCGTGTCCAGGGTCGATGCAGAGTGTAAACTTACGGTTAGCGCCAGCTGCTGCCGACACGAACGTTATGATGAGTATTATTGAGAGCAATATTTTTTTTGCCATAAATGAGATGCTGTAGGTTGGCCCAAATGTCTGAACTGCAACTTATTTAGGTGCAAAGATAGCGAATAAATCGTAAAAACGACGGGAAACTCGGAAAAACATGTTAGTATATTTTGCTTTGTCTTGTATTTTGCGTAAATTCGCAATATATTAAAGAAAAATATACAAATCTATAATTATGGCTCTTAAGTTATTCTATAAGAGCATCATATTGCTATGAAGACGCTTAGATGTATACGCTTTGCCGCTGCTGCATTATGTGCGGTCTTGTTGGCTATATTGACGGTGGCGTGCCACTATAAGAGGCAGTCGCGGTCGTCAAGGGTGCGGTCTGTCTATTACTGGAGCACCACGCTGAATATAGACTCCACGAAGATGGCTTTCCTTCGTGCCCACGGCATATCGCGTATGTATGTCCGCTACTTTGACGTGGTGGCGGACGCAGGTGGGAGAGCGGTGCCTAACGCCACGCTTAATTTCGCTACCGCAATGCCACAAGACGTCGACATCGTGCCTACGGTATTCGTTATGCCTGAATGTCTTCGCGGCGACCGCAAGCAGTTGGCTTCGCTCATCGTCAAGCGCGTCCTCCAAATGAACGAGACCAATGATGTCAATGATGTCAAGGAGATACAGATTGACTGTGACTGGACTCTTTCCACACGCCGACTCTATAATGACTTCATGCAGGCTATGCTCGACGAATGCCATAGCCGACAGCTCCTGCTCTCCTCTACAATCCGCCTTCACCAGCTCGCACAGACTCCGCCACCTGCAGACCGTGGCGTGCTGATGATGTATAACACGGGCGATGCCACCGACATACGTTGCCACAAACCTATTCTCGACCTGCATGACGCAGCCCCTTACTTGCCTTATCTGAAAGACTATAAGCTCAGCTTGAGCGCTGCTTATCCCGTCTTTACGTGGCGCATCCTGTTCCGTGGCGGTCAGTTCGTAGGCTTTGTCCATTACGATGGTGAATACCCGATACTCTCCAGCGACTCCATTGTCATTCGCCAACCCTCCCTCTCCGATATTATCTCAGCCGTTAACGCTATAGGCAACCGACGTCCTGAAGCCAACGACGAGATAATACTATTCGATCTTAATAACAACAATATTAACCGATTAAACTACGATGAGTATGAAAGGATTTTTAATAACTATTTTGATTGCAGCCCTGCCACTCATTGACGCCACGGCATGCATATCCGAGGGAAATACGCATAATCGTTATATGTTCTCCGTCTTTCGCCATGAAGCCATGACCGACGGTCCTGCATACTTGTATGATATCGACCGTTTCTGGCAGGATTATATGGGGGAGAACGGTCCTATCGGTGTCGATTACTTTAAATGGAACCGTGACGCAATCCTAAAGACTGCCAAGGAAAGAAACGATGAGGAGATGACAGCGTACATCAATTTGCTTAATCGTTACTTCAAGGCTTGTGAGGATTACGCCCGTGACGCATGGAGCTATCCCACGAAGGGGGATTTAGCACATCGGCATCAGACATTCACCGACGTTCTTGCCGCAGCAAAGGCATACGGCGGCAAGGCATTACGTCCGCAATACGTGCTGCTGCAGATGCGTGCAAACATGATGCTCGGCAATGACAATCTTAACGTAGAATTGTGGAAGACCTCAGCATCCAGCCTTCCTCAGGGTCCGTGGCGCGAAGCCATGCGCAACATCTATGCCCGTGCCTTGCTCAAGACTGGACAGCGTGGTGCTGCCTGCGACATCTATGCCGAGCAGGGCGACGTACAGTCCATCAAGTCTGTTATGCGCAACTATCGCAACCTTGCCGGCATAAGGACCATCTATGCAGAGAACCCAAACGCCCCGTCGCTCAATTACCTTGTGCAGGACTTTGTAAATAACGTGCAGGAAACGATAGACCAGAAGGCTGGTGGCTATGACGATGCTGAATGGTTCCGGCAGATAGATGCCAAGCAGGTGTATCGTAAGGAAGCGATGGCGTTTGTACAGTTCGCCCTTAATGCCGCCAACGACAGTAAGGTGAAGTCGCCGTGTCTGTGGCTTGCGGCTGCAAGCATGATTGACTATCTGTTCGGAAATACGGAGCGTGCCATGGCGGAAGCAGAAAAGGCTGTTGCGGCTGAAGGCAGTCAGCGAATGCGCGACAATGCCCGTGCCATATGCTTGCTTGTCTCGACGCGTGCCAACAATCCTACAAAAGAATATACTGACTATCTGCTTGGCGAGTTCCGTTGGCTTGACAGTAAGATAGAAGAGGAACGAGGCGGCAGCTTCTCTTATGGCAATCACTATACTGATGTGAAGGAACGCGTGGTACATCGCGGTCTGGAACAGCTCTTCCGTCGTGCAGGTATGGACAATACAGCCCTTGCCTTGTGCGCCATGACGAATGCTGATGACGAGTATTTCTATATGGAGCAGAGTCAGGCCGACCCTACCATATATAGCGAAAACCAGAACGTGACGTATAGTCCGTGGAACGAGTATTTTTGCAAGATGGACAGTCTTACTGCCGACCGCCTTGCCGACTATTACCGTTATCTCTCGTC
>OHSB01000048.1_pt1 | contig 26800 bp, 16 predicted proteins | sample 1578591 | NCBI WGS metagenome assembly OHSB01 (sample SAMEA3879508, study PRJEB24766) | human gut metagenome | biome: human-associated habitat; feature: feces | place: USA | collected 1985/1987 | reverse complement strand
CCTTTCACAAAGAAGTCTGGCGTGCCGATGAAGCCGCCGATATCGGTACCAAACATAAGGCCAAAGCCCAGAACCCAGAAAACGATGGAACCGAGGCACATATCCATGACGTTTTTCATAACAATGTTGCCGGCATTTTTTGCTCTGGTAAAGCCTGTTTCAACCATTGCGAAGCCCGGCTGCATAGAAAATACCAGGAAGGCACCTATCAGCACCCATATAGTATCGGCAGATACATATTTGTCCATTTGCAAACACCCCTCAAATTATAATATTTTTTAACGTGTCATTGAGCAGCGCTCACATAGCATTAGCTAAAGAAAAAGGGGCGTACCCGATTTTTCGGATACACCCCATTGTGTATGAGTTTATATATATTATTTTATCTTAACACACCTTACTCAAGGCTGTCGAGAAGGCAACTGCAGCTTACTCATTTACACCAAACAACAACTCACCATAAGTCGGATAGTCGAGATACTTACCACCGGTCAAAGCTTCGGCAGCGTCAACAGCACTTCTCAGCTTGCCCATTTCTTCAAGAACAGTATCGTGATAGTACAGAGCCTGTTTCTCGCTGTCGCCGATTTCTGCTGCTTCCTTCAAGCCATCTTCCAGCTTCAGGGAGGATGCATACATTTCTCCGCCCAGCTTGCTCAGCTTATCGGCAAGTGCGCCTTCAAAGCCTGCGCTGACACCGGCAGCCTTTTTATCAAGTACTGCTTTGGTCAAATCTCCGGTATAAGCGGTAACTGCCGGGAGGATGTCCTTATGGAACATATCCAGCATGGTTGCTGCTTCGATAGAAATCGTGGTGCTGTAGTTCTCCAGCAGGATTTCTACACGGGATTCAACCTCGGCTTTTGTGAAGATGTTATGCTTTTCGAACAGCTCGATGTTCTTGGCATGTCCCAGATACGGCAGAGCCTCCGGAGTAGATTTAAGGTTCAGCAGACCGCGTTTGGCAGCTTCCTCAACCCATGCATCGGTATAACCGTTGCCATTGAAGACAATGCGTTTATGAGCTTTATAGGTTTCTTTAACCAAATCATATACTGCTGCTTCCAGATCAGGAGCATCTGCCAGCTTATCAGCAAATTCATCCAGCTCTTCAGCAACGATGGTGTTCAGTACGATGTTGGGGCCGGCGATGGAGAACATGCTGCCCAGCATACGGAATTCAAATTTATTGCCGGTGAAGGCGAAGGGAGAGGTTCTGTTTCTGTCGGTGTTATCCTTAACAAGAGCAGGAATGGTATCGTCGCTTACTTTAATGTAGCTTTCCGGATTGCCGTTGTAAACCTTGTCTGCTGCAATAGCTTCGAGAACTGCAGTCAGCTCAGTGCCAAGGAACATGGATACGATAGCCGGAGGAGCTTCATTTGCTCCCAGACGATGGTCATTGCCGGCGCTGGCAACAGATACACGCAGCAGATCCTGATATTCATCAACAGCCTTGATAATTGCTGCCAGGAAGGTCAGGAAGCGCAGGTTTTTGTACGGCTCCTTGCCGGGATCCAGCAGGTTCAGGCCTTCTTCCGTAGATAAGGACCAGTTGTTATGCTTACCGCTGCCGTTTACGCCGTCGAAGGGTTTTTCATGCAGCAGGCAAACAAGACCGTGACGCAGAGCAACACGTTTCATGAACTCCATCATCAGCTGGTTATGGTCAGATGCTACGTTGGTAGTGGTGAAAATCGGTGCCAGCTCGTGCTGTGCCGGAGCAACTTCGTTATGCTCGGTCTTGGCGAGTACGCCAAGCTTCCACAGCTCCTCGTCCAAATCCTTCATGAAGGAAAGAACTCTTTGTTTGATAATGCCGAAGTAGTGGTCGTCCAGTTCCTGCCCACGCGGAGATTTCGCACCGAAAAGGGTACGGCCGGTGTAAACCAGGTCTTTACGTTTTTCCCACATTTTTTTATCTACGAGGAAATATTCCTGTTCCGGACCAACAGTACTGTTGACGCGGATGGTATCAATGCCGAACAGCTTCAGCAGCTTGCAGGCTGCTTTGCTGGCTGCATTCATGGAACGCAGAAGCGGAGTCTTTTTATCCAGCACTTCGCCGGTGTAGGAGCAGAAGGCTGTAGGAATGCACAGGCAGTTATCTTTGATAAATGCATAGGAGGTTGGGTCCCATGCTGTATAGCCGCGGGCTTCAAAGGTTGCACGCAAGCCGCCGGACGGGAAGCTGGAAGCATCAGGCTCGCCCTGAATCAGCTCTTTGCCGGAGAAGTCCATAATAACACGGCCTTCGGCAGTAGGAGAAATGAAGCTTTCATGCTTTTCAGCAGTAATACCGGTCATCGGTTGGAACCAGTGAGTGAAATGAGTACAGCCATGCTCCAGAGCCCAGTCCTTCATAGCATTGGCGATGATATTAGCAATTTCCAGATTCAGCGGAGTGCCTGCAAGCACTGCTGCCTTATATGCCTTATAGGTTGCAGTCGGCAGACGATCCTTCATAACGCTTTCGTTAAAAACTAAGCTGCCAAACAGTTTCGGTACATCATTCATTGTAAAACCTCCCTAATTTCTCTCTGAGAATTTCCTTGGGTTTACGAAGTGTAAGCCCCTCATTTGAAATACAGTTTTTTGTGCTTTACAGATTTTCTTCTCTCTGGCTCTGTAAATAAGAAAGCACCGTCAGCTGCGCCCTGCGCTGCTACGGTGCTTCGTTGCACTTATCATGGGTAAGATATAAATTATAATTCTCACCGCTGATATAACAGAAAAAGCAACCACGAAGTTTGGACCTTTCGATCCAACAACCACGTTGTTGCTTTATGCGCTTATTATAATACTAGGATTTGAATTTGTAAAGGGGGGTGAGAGGAAAAATTTTTATTTTTTTCTGCGTATACTAAAAAAGTATGCTTTTTTTGACTACAACAGCGGGATTTTTATCAGATATAACTGATAAAAATCTAAAATCACGAAAAGTTTCAGTTATATCTGATAGAAATTTGATTTTCGTCTTGAATTTAAGATATAACTGATATACTATATAGATAGTGAGGTGATTTACATGATCAAAAGAGAATCTTACATGAAAAAAATCCGCCCATTCATTAACAGTAATTTAGTAAAAGTACTTACAGGTATCCGACGTTGCGGTAAATCTGTTATGTTAGATCTTATAAAAAAAGAGCTGTTACAACAAGGAGTTACTCCCCAACAGCTTATTTCCTATAATTTTGAAAATATGAGCTTCGCCAGGCTTTGCAATGCCCAGGCTCTTCATGATGAAATAATAAACAAAACCCAAGCTTTAACAGGAAAAATTTATCTTTTCTTTGATGAAATCCAAGAGGTAAAAGATTGGGAAAAATGTATTAATTCCTTACGTATAGAGCTTAATTGTGATATTTATATCACCGGTTCCAATGCCAAGCTCCTATCTGGTGAATTAGCCACTTATTTAGCAGGACGCTATGTAGAATTTGTTATTTATCCTTTTTCATTTTCTGAATTTATTGAGCTATATAATACTATACAGCCTAATACCAGTGAAGCAGAATGCTTCAAGAAATACCTGCACTTCGGAGGAATGCCCTATTTGGCATCCCTGCAATATAACGAAGCTGCCTGCAAGCAATATTTACAGGATGTATATACATCAGTAGAACTAAAAGATATTGTACGCCGCAACAATATACGTGATGTTGACATGCTTGAACGCATACTTACCTACATAACTGCAAATATCGGTACCATTTTTTCTGCCAATGTGCTTTCTAAATATTTGAAAAGCGAAGGACGCAGCATGGCAACAGAAACCATTATCAACTACGTTAAAGCCTGCACCGATGCCTTTCTGTTTTATCAGGTAAAACGTCAGGATATACAAGGTAAAAAGCTGCTTGCTATCAACGAAAAATATTATGTGGCTGACCATGGCATCCGCGAAGCAGTCTTCGGCGGCAACATGAAGGATATCAATCTCATTCTGGAAAATATTGTTTATCTGGAGCTTTTACGCCGTGGTTATAAGGTGAGCATCGGCAAGGTAGATACCAAAGAAATTGATTTTATCTGTGAAAAACAGGATAAAAAAATTTATATTCAAGTTACGTATTTATTGGCTGCAGAAGAAACTATTCAACGTGAGTTCGGTGTTTACAATGAAATTACCGATAATTATCCGAAATATGTGCTTTCACTCGACGAATTCGATATGAGCCGTAATGGTATTATCCATAAAAATATCAGAGATTTTTTGACAGATTCATCTATATAACTGTTTAGAAAAATACCAAATTTAACATTATTAAAACCATTACGCATGCTCCTCAGCAGGATTTTTGCGTTCTGTAAAGAATTGTACAGTATAGAGTATGCAATGCAAAACGCAATATAACTAATTGCCAAGGAGGAACCCTTATGGAATTAACCGCTGTTGCGCAGCTGCGCCGCATGGTGCTGGAGCATTTATCCCGCTACACCTGGAATAACGAATTGCCTGACCACGTCTACGATATTCTGCAGGAGGTACGCGAGGACACTCCGCGCTACCGCTGCTGTGTTTATAAAGAAAGAGCCGTACTGAAAAACCGTATTGATATGGCGCTGGGGCAGGAGTGCTCCAGCAATATCATCGAAGCTGCCAAGCTGACGCTGAACGAGCCCGAGCGCACCGATTTGCCGATTATCGACGTGCTCCCCGCAGCCTGCGACCAATGCCCGATTGATGCTTATTACGTTACCGATATGTGCCGTCACTGCATTACCCACAAATGCATGAATAACTGCCCGAAAAAGGCTATCAGCATTATTCAGGACCGCGCCTTTATCGATAAAACGAAATGTATTGAATGCGGTCGCTGCAAGCAGATGTGCCCCTACGGTGCGATTATCGAAATCCATCGTCCCTGCGTGCGTGCCTGCGCCATCGGTGCCATCAGCATCGGTGAAAACCGTAAGGCTGTCATTGACCACGAAAAATGTGTTTCCTGCGGTGCCTGCCGCAACGCCTGCCCCTTCGGCGCCATTGACGAGCGCAGCAATATCATCCGCGTTATCCGCGAAATCCAGCAGGGCAAGCAGGTTATCGCCCTTGTGGCACCGTCCATCGTAGGCCAATACGGTTTGAAGATTACCATGGCGCAAATTTACGAGGCACTGCAAAAAGCAGGCTTCGCTGAAGTTGTAGAGGTTGGCGTTGGCGCCGATATCACCAGCGTTAAGGAAGCAGAGGAATATCTGGAGAAGGTTCCTGCCAAGCAGGGCTTTATGACCAGCTCCTGCTGTCCTGCCTTTGTTAAGCTGATTAAAACACAGGTACCGGAGGCAGCCGACAAGATTTCGGATACACCTTCTCCCATGCTCACCTGCGCTGAGCTGATTAAGCAAAAATATCCTTATGCCGTTACTGTGTTCATCGGTCCCTGCATCGCCAAAAAGGTGGAAGCACGCGAGCACCGCGAAACCATCAACTATGTGCTGACCTTTGAAGAGATTATGTGCATGCTGGAGGGCAAGGATATCAAATTTGCGGAAATGAGCGGTGATACTGCTTATGAACGCGATGCCTCCAAGCTCGGCCTGAGCTTCCCGCTGACGGCCGGCGTAAGCGCTGCCGTGCAGGATACAGTTGCAGCTATGGGCGGTGAGGTGCATAATGCGCAATACTGCTCCGGACTGGACAAATGCCGTGATACGGTTAAGGCTGCTGCCGCAGGCAAGCTCGACTGTAGCTATATCGAAGGCATGGCCTGCTCCAACGGCTGTATCGACGGCCCCGCTGCCGTAGGTGACTTCCACATCACGAAGGTTGCCCTGACAAAATATGCTGCTGCAGCCCCCAATAAGCAGGCTGTCGAAGACAAGCACACAAAATAAAAACTTAAAGCCTATCCCTTCTGTCATATCGGCAGAGGGGATAGTTTGTTCATAGCAGGATTTTAGTCTGCTAAAATCATAGAGTACGCTTTACTGCGCACTAAAAGAACGGAGATTCCTAAGCAAATGCAAAACACTCGCTACATCGGTCACATTGCTGCCCTCATTACTATTGCTACCTGGGGCACGACCTTTATTTCTACCAAGGTTTTACTTACCGGCTTTCAGCCGTTGGAAATCCTTTTTTTCCGCTTTATTATGGCCTTTTGCGCCCTTTGGCTGGCCTATCCTAAAATGCTGAAAACAGATAAAAAGCAGGAGCCTGTTTTTATGGCCGCAGGCCTTTGCGGTATCTGCCTCTACTACCTTTTGGAAAACATCGCCCTGACCTATACGCAAGCCTCCAACGTTAGCGTAATCGGCAGCACAGCGCCTTTCTTTACTGCGCTGCTGGCGCATTATTTTATGCGCTCTGCCGGCAGCTTAAGCAAGCAGTTCATCATCGGCTTTTTTATCGTGATGAGCGGTATTGCCTGCATCAGCTTCAACGGCGCAGCCATGCAGCTCAATCCGCTGGGTGATTTGCTGGCTATTTCCGCCGCTGTCGTGTGGGCGTTTTATGCCCTGCTTACGAAAAAAATCAGCAGCTACGGCTATCCTGTTATCCTCGCCACTCGCAGGACCTTTTTCTACGGCATTCTCTTTATGCTCCCGGCGCTAGGCTTTTTGGATTTTGAGCTGAACCTTGCACGCTTTGCCAATACTACCTATCTTTTCAACATAATCTTTCTCGGTCTGGGTGCTTCCGCACTCTGCTTCGTCACCTGGAACTTAGCAGTTAGGGAGTTGGGGGCAGTAAAGGCCAGCGTTTATATTTATATGGTGCCCGTCATCACCGTCATTACCTCGGCGATTGTCCTGCAGGAAAAAATTACTCTGCTGGTAGCACTCGGTACCATCTTGACGATGACCGGCCTGTTTATCTCAGAATACCGCCCGAAGAAAAAAATAAAGTAAGAAGGCAGGTATTCACACTTCATTCAGCGAATACCATGGCAATAATTTATTTTGACGAAAGGCAGGTATTTACAATGACAACTAAAGCATTAGCAAAATTTACCGCAGAATTGTGCTACGAAAAGCTTTCTGCTCACAGTATCGAAATGGCTAAAAAATGTCTGTTAGACTGGCTGGGAATTGCTATCCGTGGTTCGCAGGAAAAACCGGTACGCATCATCCATGATGTTATTCTTCAGGGAGATGCCCCGCAGGCGAATATTTTCGGCAGCCTTCCCGCCAAAAAGGCCGGCGCCCTGAACGCAGCCTTTACCAACAGCGCTGCTTCCCACAGTCTGGACTTCGATGACCTGCATAACCCGTCGATTATTCATCCGGCCTGCGTTGTTGTTTCCCCAGCGTTGGCTGTCTGCGAGGCCGAACACAAAAGCGGTAAGCAGCTCATCGCAGCAATTTGTGCAGGCTACGAAGCCAGCGGGCGCGTAGGCGAAGCGGTTATCCCGGAATCCTACTTCTTTTGGCATACTACCGGTACTGCGGGCACAATCGCCGCCGGTGCTGCTGCCGCCAACGCCCTTTGTCTTGACGCACAGCAGACCTTGATGTGCTACGGCAGCGCCGGCACCCAGGCCGCAGGCCTGTGGGAATTTCTCAAAGAAGGTGCCATGAGCAAGCCGCTGCACACGGGCAAGGCTTCCTACAGCGGTGTCCTCAGCGCTTATCTGTCGCAAAAGGGCTTTACTGCCGCCAGCGAAATTTTGGAAGGTGAAAAGGGCTTCTGCCGTGCCATGGTCAAAGAACCACATTTGGAAAAACTTACCAAAAACATGAGCACCGACAAGCTGAAAATCGACATCAACTCCTTCAAGCCCTACGCCTGCTGCAAGCATGCCCATGCCGCTCTTTACGCCATTCAGGAGCTGCGTAAGGCTCATTCTCTGCAGCCTGAGGACATCGCTGAAATTAAGCTGTACGTCAACGATATTACGAACTATCTGATTAACAATCCGCAGCCGCAAACTCCCTACGGCGGCAAATTCAGTATTCAATATTGCTCCGCTGCTATGCTGAAGTTCGGCGAAGTAGGCATTGCGCAGTTCAGTGAAGAATGTATCCATAACAAAGAGCTTACGGATTTAATGCAGCGCATCGAGGTTATCCGTGATGAGGCTATGGAACAGCTTCATACGGCAGATGCTTCCAAGCTGGCCTCCAAAGTAGAAATTCAGCTGCAGAACGGTCAAACACTGACAATGCAAGTTGATTATCCCAAGGGAGATCCGGAAAATCCTCTGACTTGGGAGGAGCTCTGCGCTAAATTTATGAGCCTTGCCGCACCTGTTTACGGTGAAGCTAAAGCATTACGTTTACAAAATTGGGTAGCAAGCCTTGAGCAATGCAGTGACGTTGCCCAAGCACTGGATGCCTGTCTAAAGGACGTATAAAGTATGCTGATGCATTATCAGTTATACGTATTCCCATAGCATTTCTTACTGCAAAAGGCGTTCTCCCCTGCGGGAGAACGCCTTTACTGTAAGCAAAAACTCTTTATCAAATTCATTCCGCCTTAATTGCTTCAACCTGCTCAACAGAAAGTGAAGTAGCCTTAGCAATATCCTCTACAGATAATCCCATACTTAAAAGACGCTTTGCAGTTGCAGTCTTTTCTTCTGCCTTGCCTTCGGCGAGACCTTCTGCCTTACCTTCGGCGAGACCTTCTGCTTTGCCTTCGGCGAGACCCTGAGCCTTACCTTCAGCCAGACCTTCGGCATGTGCTTCGTCACGCAGGTCTTTCATACGCATTTCGTAAGTCATATAGGAATCCCTCACTTTCTTATCATTTTTAATTTCTACAATCGTGTCAGCAACCTCACGTGTAAAATTACTGTTAATAGTATTGCTGTTGATGTAGTCAAACAGACTTTGAATGTCCGGTGACACATCACCTTTGGTTCCCAAGGTATTGAGAAACATAATAACTGCTTCATCTGCCAATTCAATATTCATGTTTTCCAGACAACGCTTCTTAAAGGTATAAATACGCTGAGAATCCTGAAAAAAATCAAACAGGCAGAAGAAAATTATATACGTAGGAGATAATTCGTCATAATCCTGACCTTTTTGCAGCATATCCGTATCAAGCATAGCCTGATAGTAGCGAGTACGCTTAGGCAACAGAAATTTTCCTGTAGCACGATTAACAGGATTCTTTACCTGCATTTCCAAATTGTAATGAGTATTGGCAGTATCTGCAATTCTAACATCCAAACGAATACCATGGCTGTCAGGATAAACATCAATAGTCTGCTCTGCTTCAAGATAGGTAATATCTGCAATTTTGGTGTGTAAAAGCTCTTCCAGAATATGCTTGCAGATGCGCTTTCTGAGCATAACGTGCTTGAAAAGAAAATCGTTGGAAAGAGTTAGCTTGTCAAGATTAGAGATTTGCTTTTTCATATGTTTCCTCCTTTGATTATAGCATAAAGTCGAGCAAAAATATATAAGAGAGCAGATGTAAAAAAAGGCGCCTGCCGAAAGCTCGACAGGCGCCACTGGTCCGCACGACCAGGCATAAGCTCCGCAAAAATGCGGCTACCTATGCAACTAAAGTAATTATAACACAGATGTATTGCAGAAACAATAGTTTGCAAAAAGAAAAATAACGTTGCAATTATTGATATACTCACTACGACAAAAGGCGTTCTCCCCTGCGGGAGAACGCCTTTACTGTTTACTGAGCTTTATTCACTTGTCACTGCCGACAATTTATTTTGCCAGCTTGTTGCCGTAATGGTCGCGCTCGCCTTTAGTATCGTTTACGCGTACACGTTCAATCTTATCGCGATCGCCGTCTTCACCGCTGATGCGGTCTACACGGATGCGGCCCAATTCAGGCTCAAATTCTTTGATGATCTTTTCTTCCAGAGCTGCGCCGTTTTCGATTGCACGATAGAGCATTGCAGCAAATTCATAACGAGTCATCAGGCGGTCACCGCCGAAGTTGCCGTCAGGATAGCCTTCGATGTAGCCGTTGCCTGCCAGCTTAGCGATGTATTCATATGCCCAGTGGTTAGCCGGAACATCCGGGAAGAGTTTGGTCTTGGTTTCATCCAGCATACCGAATGCTTTTTCCATCTTAGCCATCTTAGCGCCCATTACTGCCAGTTGACCGCGGAGGTCGATAACCTCACGAGCCAGAGCGGTACGGCTGTTACTTACATGGTTGGTGCGGTCCAGAGCGAAGGATACGCCTGCGTTAACCATGTTTTCACCGTTGCCTACGGTACCTGCAACACTGAACATTACCTTTTCGTCAGGACGATAGTAAGCGCCGATTGCCGCAGCGTTTTCGCCTGCATAGTTGCCGTAGCCTGCGGAGAAAGTCAGTTTGTCGTCCGGATCAAAGTCCATTGGATGCAGTGCTGCCAGAGCTGCTGCGCCTGCGCCAACCTTGTTTACACGGCTACCAAGCTTGTTGATGCGGTTGGTGTTATTAACAACTTCTTGATTGGTCTTATACAGTTGGCTGCCGTTTACAGCATCCATAGAAGTTGCACTGAGTTCACCTTCTGCAACTTTGGTAATCTTTTGCTCGTTAGCATTCAGACCATTATCACTTACATAAGTTTTACCGTTAACATTTAAGCCGTCATTGCTGATAGAGGTTTGACCTGCGGTTACAGCAGTTGCGTTTACGCTTACGTCTTTACCAACCTTCAAACCGTCATTGTTCATTACGGTTTGACCGGTAGTTACGCTGTCAAGGTTAATATCTTTGTTCAGAGCAACATTGTATTCCTTGCCACCGTCTGCATTCGGACCTACGTCACTTACAGTAATATTGTCACCTGCGGCAACAGTGGTGTGCTTCTTAGCAAGTGCTTCAACCTTTTTGATGTCCGCTGCATTTTGGGCAATGTTTGCTTTATTGGTAGCAATATCTGCCTTGTTGGTTGCAATATCGGCTTTATTGGTAGCGATATCTGCTTTATTTTGAGCAATATCTGCTGCATTTTGTTTGATATCTTGCTCGTTTTTGGTTACGCGGTTATCCAATGCTGCGATATCTGCTTTATTCTTATCAATATCAGCTCTGTTAGCTGCAACATTCTCATTGGTCTGATGCAGTTGGCTGCCATTGATAGCATCGGTAGAGGTGCTGCTGATTTCGCCTGCAGCTACGCCGCTGATCTTGCCGTTCTGATCAATAGTAACCTTATCGTTAACCTTAACATTGCTGCCATCCAGAACGATGGAGGAAGCGCCGTTGGAGATTTTGTCGCCGGTTACGTCGATATCTGCCAGTTTTGCACCCTTATCAGCATATACGCGATCTTTGGTTGCAATGTAGCCAGTAGCTTCGATAGTACCATTGGTACCGCTGATGCTTACATACTTACCGGTAACATCACCCACCATGATATTATTGTTCAAGTTAACTTTATAAACCTTTTGGCCATCAACAGTAGTTTCTTCAACATTAGTGTTGTTGCCATTTACAACCTTGCTGTGTTTGCCTGCTTCGGTTGCTACTGCATGCAGCTGGCTGCCGTTTACAGCGTCAGTGGAATCAGCAGTAATTGCACCTGCTGCTACGCCGGAAATCTTGCCGTCTACAGCAACAGTTACTTTGCCCAGCTTAGCGCCTTTAGTGGTGATTTGGCTGTAGTTGCCGCTTGCATCGCCTACGAACAGCTCGCCGTCACGCAGTGCGGAATGGCCGGTGAATACGCCATTCTGCAGTACTACGTTGCCGATTTCGCCTGCAGTTGCGGTTACTTTGCCGTCTTTGTCTACTACGAAGCTACCGTTTGCACCATAGAATGCGCCGTTGCTGTTTACGAAGAACGGTACAGTGCCGTTTTCATTTGCAGTACCTACGGACAGGTTGTATTTTGCGTTCAGTGCATTGGTTTGAATGGAGTTTGCACCGGCAATGTTGCCTTTTTCATCGATAGTTACCTGACCAAGTTTAGCGGATTTCGGAGTGATTTGGCTGTAGTTGCCGTCTGCATCGCCTACGTACAGCTCGCCATCACGCAGTGCGGTATTTTTATAGAGTACGCCATTTTTCAGAACTACGTTGCCGATTTCGCCTTCGGTTGCGGTTACTTTGCCGTCTTTATCTACAACCAATTTGCCGTTGGCAGCATAGAATGCGCCGTTGCTGTTTACGAAGAACGGCATAGTGCCGTTTTCATTTGCAGTACCTACGGACAGGTTGTATTTGGAATTCAGTACATTGGTTTGAATGGAGTTTGCATTCGCATTACCATCTTTATCTACAGAGAATTTGCCGTCTGCTGCATAAAATGCGCCGTTGCTGTCTACGAAGAACGGCGTAGTACCATCTGCTTTTGCAGTACCTACTGCTACACCGCCTGCTGTTACTTTGCCACTTGTCCAGATAGTGCCTTTTCTGCCGCTGATGCCTACAAAAGCGTCAGGATCATCTCCTTCAAGAGTAATATCGTTCTTCAGAGCAACCTTATATTCCTTGCCACCGTCTTTATTGGGGCCTTCGGTTACAGTAATATTAGCACCATTGGTAACAGTAACATTAGCGTTGCTATCAACATTTGGCGCAGCCATCGCCGGAGCCATGCTTGCACAGGTCATAACACCTGTTGCAATCAGCATTGTCAACAGCTTTTTGGTAGAGCAGCTTTTACTGCCATGATTTTTTGCGATTTCGGAGACAACAACATATGCGTTGCGCGCCTCACTCCAAATTACTTTGAATACTTTGTTCATCAAAAATTCCTCCCACATAAATAATATTAGTTATATATTGTACGTGACACCTGCCTCGTGTGGAAACAAGTTAAACAACTATTGTATTAATTGTCCTGTGCCGATATTGCTGTTTTCTGCCATCCGCTGTCCTGCAGCAACACCGGGCAACAAACCTTCGCAAAACAGCTTCAAGTACACTCGAAGCTATTTAATCTTCGGCTAACTATTTCTATACATTACTTATTATAGCACTTCGAATTCCTTTTAACAAGGTGCTAACATGTACAAATAGTTTAAGTATGCTATTTTCAAAAAATACTGTAACCCGCATCCATGCTGAGTTTTACGAATTATTGCAGACTTTTTCTGAAAAATTTTCTAAAAAAAATTTTTATTCTAAAATTATCATCAACAAACTATCAACCGCCAATGGCTCTATTTAAAAAAAGATTATGTAACATATTGAATAAATCTCTTCTAACCTCACCTTTTACTGCCTTTCATTCACCCTCAACACCGTTTCTGCAAGAGATTTTTGCAACATGTTGCACTTTTCTCTTCTAAATTCGCCTCGCAGCGCCAAAAATGCAAAAAACGCAAAAGCCCCCGGAGCAGGACAAGCCTGCTTCGAGGGCAATCAAACTGAAATGCCAAAACGAACTGCTTTATTTTTCTAAGCTATCACAATCCAGTAAAAAATCATATATGTTCACGGTAAGAATTCCGTATTCATCATAATAGGCCGGGACAATATCCTTGGTAATGATAATTTTTTTGAAGGTATCATCAATATTTTTCAAGGGGCGCACCTCCTGCGCACGTTTCATTTCATCCGGCAAGGAATATGCAGACTGAATATAATACCTGACTGAGCCCATATTGCAGACAAAATCAACCTCCAGCTGTTTTCTTACTACATTACCGCTGTCATCTCTCACGGCAATAGGCACTACACCCACATCAACGCTGTACCCACGCATGCAAAGCTCATTGTAGATTACATTTTCCATAGAATGAGTTTGTTCAAACTGCCGGAAATTAATGCGCGCATTACGCAACCCCAGATCAGAAAAATAATATTTCTTCGGAGTATCAATATAGGCCTTGCCCTTTACATCATAGCGCGAAGCCGCTTCAATTAAAAAGGAATCTTCTAGGCAATCCAGATACTTTTTAATAGTGGTAGAAGTAATTTTGGATTTTTTGACACTTTTAAAGGTATTTTTCAGCTTTTCATAATTAGTTAAAGAGCCAATGGCCGAAGCCAGTATATTAAGTAAATCCTCCATTTCTCCCTTATTACGGATACGGTTGCGCTTATAAATATCACTCAAATAAATTTCACTCAACAAATTCTGCAAAGCGGCAGCCTTTTCGGCAGTCCCTTCACGCAGCACAACTACCGGAATTCCTCCGTAAAGCATATATTCCGCCAAGCCCATATACTTATCGCCGGGATAAACACTCATAAATTCGGCAAAGCTAAGCGGATACATATGCATCTCATCGCCGCGTCCGGCAAATTCCGTAATAATATCCTTGGAAAGAAATTTAGCATTACTGCCGGTAACATATACATCCATATTCGCCTTGCGCAAATACCCGTTAAGCACAGCTTCGAAGCAATCCATTTCCTGTACCTCATCGAGCAGCAGATAATACATACCCTCATCAGCAATCCTGCTGTTAACATAAGCCATAAACTTTTCCGGATTTACGCCACGCTTTTCCTTTTCCATGGCAATAAGACTTTCACCTATCTTTTGCAAATCATCGGCGGAGTCGAAAGCAAAACAGATAATATGCGCATCATCTATACCGCATGAAAGCAGATGCTGATAAAATATAGTGTTCAGCAGATAGGATTTACCGCATCTGCGAATACCTGTAATAATTTTAATCAACCCGTTATGCTTGCGTTTTATCAGCTTGTCCAAATAAAAATCTCTGCGTATTTCCATTAGCTCACCTTCTTTAGAAGAGATTTTTGCAACATGTTGCATTTTTCTCTTCTATTATAGCCTTTTTTCTCCCCGTATTCAATCTCAACGCCATTTCTGCAAGAGATTTTTGCAACATGCTGCATTTTTCTCTTCTAAATTCGCCTTTTTCTTCCTAATATTCACTATCAATACTGTTTCTACAAGAGATTTTTGCAACATGCTGCACTTTTCTCTTCTAAATTCGCCTTTTTCTTCCTAATATTCACCCTCAATACCATTTTTGCAAGAGATTTTTGCAACATGTTGCATTTTTCTCTTCTAAACTTGCCTCGCAGCGCCAAGCTCGCCGCCAAAACGCAAAAGCCCCCGAAGCAGGACAAGCCTGCTTCAGGGGCAATCATGATAAATTTTATTTTGCTTTCGGTCCCAAGCCGTACTTCTTCAGATAACGGTACAGGGTTACGCGGCTGACATCAAGCATTGTTGCCAGCTTACTGATATTGCCGCCGGCGGATTTCCAGGCTGCAATAAAGGCTTCCTTGTCATACTTCCAGGAGCGCTCCAAGGTTTTGTCACCGGGCAGCTTAATATTTTCTGCTTCGATGATGCTGCCGGGAGTGTGGAAGAAGGCCTGCTCGATAACACCCTGCAGCTGCTTGATGTTACCCGGCCAGCTGCAGGACAGCAGCAGGGAAACAGCCTCGGGAGAAAGGCGTTTTTGCGGCAGGTTATGCTGAGCGGACATTTCCACCAGAATATGCGAAGCGATAACCTCGATATCCTTCACGCGCTCACGCAGAGGCGGCACGCGCATGGTGGTATCAAGCACCAGCTCATACAGATTACGGGAGAAAAGTCCCTTATCTGCCAAGCGCTTGAGGTTGGAATCGCAGGCAGCGATTACGCGCACGTCGAACATACGCGGTTTGCCGCCCTTTTCCGTTGCAGGCAGACCGTGCGTCAGTGCATCAGCCAGCTTGTCGCCCATTTCGAGCGGCAGCTTTTCTACCTCGTCGAGGAACAGCGTACCGCCGATAGCAAGCTCCAGCTTGCCTGCGGACTGCTGTCCGTCCTCATTGGTGCCGAAGAATTCAGCCTCCAGCTCTGCCATAGATGCGTTGTGACATTTTACCGCAATCAGCGGAGCGGCAGCGCGGGGGCTAGCCTGATGAATGCCGTGTGCCAAACGCTGCTTGCCGGTACCGGGCTCGCCCTGCAGCAGGATGTTGTGGTCGGTGCGGGCAACGCGGCTTGCCTTATGCTGCAGCGCCAAAAATTCGCTGGTTTCGCCAACCATACTGTACAGGCTGTAACGGCTGCTGTAACCGGTTGCATGGGCAATGGTAGTTTTCAAATCCTCAATGGACATAGAAAGCACCAAAGCACTTTCTACCTCGCTGCCTACCTTAATAGGCATAACGGTGGTAATATCCTCAAAGGTTCTGTCTTGGGTAATCCAAGTGATTTCACGACGCTGTGTTGCTACGCCATGCAACGCTTTTTTGATAGGAATATGCTCGTAGTTCAGGAACACATCCTCCAGACGCTCATGTCCTTCCAGACGCTTGCGGCCGTTTTCGTTGCAGTATTTCACGCTGCCGTCCTTGCCCAGCCAGTAAACGGTTACCGGCAGCTGTTCCATCATAATACGGTTGATGCTCCAGGCCTCCAGCATGTTCAGGTGCTGTTCGATGGAATATTTCATCGTCATAAGCAGGCTCAAAAGCAAATCATAGGGCAAATCGTTCTGGTCCAGAGAAAAGAAGGAAATAATATAGCGGATTTTGCCGTTTACGCAGATAGGCGCACTGCAGGCATCGCCGGAATGGCTGTCCTTAATCCACATTTCCGGGCCGAACATCAAAAAGGGCACGTTATGCTCGCGCGCAATGCTGATGCTGGAGGTACCAACATCCTCCTCCAGCACGCGCATACCCTGAATATCCTCGATAATGCGTTGGAAGAACGGCATAGCGTAGTTTTTGATTACATAACCGTTTTCATCAATCAGCAGCATGCTCAGGTTATGGATATTGAAATGCTGCTTGCTTTGCTCATACAGACCGTCAACATATTTGACAATGAACTCATGTGTCTTTTGGTGTGCGATAATCTCTTCGTGGCTCAGCTTATTGATTTTGGGCATAGTCTCGTGCGGCAGATGCATAGCACGGCAACGCTGCCAGCTGTCGGCAACCCACGGATGCACGTTGGGGTCAACAATACCCTCTTCCATAAACTTTCTGTAATAAGAAGCCAGCTTATCCTTATTTCTTCTCTCACGAATCATGTTTTATACCCTCCCCAGCTGTCCGGCAGTCGGCTGCCGTCAGCAGAACTTTTATTTATAAACCTCGCCGTTCGTAATCAACACCCGGCGTGCTCCATAATAGCGTTGTTTCCAGTAATCGTCCTTCAGCGACGAAAGGATTACACCCTTGGATGAGGATGCGCTCCAAAATTGTCCGTCACCGGCATAAATGCCCACATGCGATGCGCCTGCGGCGTAGGTGGTAAAGAATACCAAATCGCCGGGCCGCAGCTGCTTCTGCGTTACAAAAATCCCCTGTAACGCCTGCTCGTCTGCCAGTCGCGGCAGCTTGGCCTTGCAATCCTTAAACACATACTGCACGTAACCGGAGCAGTCAAAGCCCTTGGTCGTGGTTCCGCCGAACACATAGGGAACACCCTTGTATTTGGCAGCACGGCTGACGATTTCCTTGCCCTTAACCTTGGGGATGCCTTCCTTGGCAAAGGCCTCCCAGGTCAGCTTATGATAGGTTGCATCATTCAGCTCACCGTCTGCCTTCAGCTTGTACTGCTTTTGGAAGCTCTTCAGCGCAGTGCTGGTAGCCTCCGTCATGCGTCCGCTGGGGCGCTCGTCACTGAAGCCCAGCACCTGCAGCTTTTGCTGTGCCACCTTCAGGCGCCAGTTGCTTTGCTGCACCTGCACCTTGGACTGCTTTTCCTTCGTTTTTTTAGACTTTTTCTTTGCGGTTTTCTTCGCCTTTTTCTCAGGCTTCGCCTGCTTCGGTGCCTTTACCTCGGCAGCAGGCTTGGCTGCGGTATCGGCTTTGACGGCAGCAGGCTCCGGCACCGCCCTCACAGGCTGCGCCTCGCTTACGGCCGGCGGCGTTGCCACCGGTGCCTTATGCGGTTTGTTGCTGACAATAGGCGCTGCAGCCTGTGCCTGCCAAGGCAGGCTGCAGGCCAGCATGATTACGGTCAGCACAGAAGCCAGCTTCTTTTTCATCTTCATCAGCCCCGCTCAAATGCAAAATCAAAAATTAATTATAGTTATATACGTCCCAACTTTTCAGCTTGCTGAGCTGAGCAATACTGTAATCAATATCGCGCAGCAGCCTTTGCTTGTCATGCGGCAGTGTTGCTGCCAGCTGAACGTAGTTCGATACATGGTTACTGCGGAAGAGGCAGTGCTTGTCCGCAGGTAAATCTATATTCTCTATTATCAGCTTCAGCTCGCGCATCAGTCCTGCCGGTGAAAGCGGATTGAATTTGCCTGCCTCGTACTGGTCCAGCAGCTCGCTGCCGCGGTACAGCATCAGGCAAAGTGCACTCAAATGCGTCGGCTTGATAATATTAATCGCCTTAGCAGTTGCCAGTGCGTGGCGTTCGCTGCCCTCCGCACCTGCCAGGCCCAGAATAATCATCATGGAAAGCTTCATACCGCTGGCAGTAACCCTGCGACCTGCTTCGATTGCCTGCTCGGCATCAACACCCTTGTTGACAGCCTTCAGCGTAGCGTCGTCGCCAGTTTCCATGCCATAATACAAAAGCTTCAGGCCTGCTTCCTTCAGCTGGCGCAGCTCCTCCTCGCTCTTGCGCAGGATATCCTTGGGTGCAGCATAGCTGGCAACGCGCTGCAGATGTGGAAACTGCTCGCGCAGTACCTGCAGAATCTTCAGCAGCTTGGCCGTCGGCAGCACCAAAGCATCGCCGTCCGCCAAAAAGACGCGGCGCACCTTGTTCTTGCCGTAATGGGCCGCCAGCGCTATCTGACGGGAAATTTCTTCATCCTTTAAAATCTGAAAGGGAACACCTCTGTACATGTTGCAGTAGGTGCATTTATTATGTGCGCAGCCGCGCGTAACGCGCAAAATAAAGCTGCGTGCCTCACTTGGAGGTCTGAAAACTGGTGTGTCGTAAGACTGAACCTCCCACGACTAAAGTCGCGGGGTTCCCAGCCAAGAATCCTAACAGATTCAGATACGCTGGGCTATCCCCGTAGTTCCTACGGTTCTTATATACGTTATCTATGCTATATTAAATGTTCTTAATCCTTCGTTTAGAATATTAATTGCTGCATTTATATCTCTGTCATGGGCTGTTTTGCATTCAGGGCATATCCATTCTCTTATTCCCAGATTTTTAACATCTTTGTTGATATATCCGCAAATATGACAAGTCTGACTTGAAGGAAAGAACTTATCTATTTTTACTAATTCTTTACCATACCATTCAGCTTTGTAGCTTAACTGTCTGACAAATTCAGACCAGCTAGCATCTGATATTGCTTGAGCTAGCTTATGGTTTTTGATCATGTTTTTTACTTGTAAATCTTCTAAGCAAATCACATCATATTTTCTTATAAGTTCAGTTGACAGTTTGTTCAACATGTCTTTTCGTTGATTAACAATCTTTTCCTGCAATCTCGCTACTTTTATTCTTGCTTTATCCCAATTTGAACCACCTTTTGTTTTTCGAGATAATTCACGTTGGAGTTTAGCAAGTTTTGACAACGATTTTTGCAGGTATCTATGATTATTATATCTGTTGCCGTCAGATGTTATAACAAAGTCTTTAATGCCCAGATCTATACCAACATATTTATCGGTTCTTACAAACGCAGGTTTTTCTACTTCTGTGCAGCATATTGAAACAAAATACTTTCCGCTAGGCGTCTGCGATATCGTAGCATTTATTATTTTCCCTTGTGGCACCTGTTTATCTCTAAATTTTACTTTGCCAATCTTGGGAAGTTTTATTTTGCCATCTACGAAAGCAATATTGTTATTAGTGTAATTGGTTCTATAGCTTCTATGTCTGTTCTTCTTAGACTTAAACTTCGGATAACCGGTTTCTTTACGTCTAAAGAAATTTTGATACGCGGCATCTAAGTTTTTAAGAGAATTTTGCAAAGAGCATTTGTCCGGTTCTTTTAACCACTCATACTCTTTTTTCAGCTTTGTCAGCTCGGCAGAACATTTACTATAATTTAGCGTCGTTTTGTCAGCCTCATAAGCCTTTATTCTCTTATCCAGAAAATAGTTATAGACAAAACGGACACAACCAAAAGTTTTCTGTATTAAATTTTCCTGTGTTTTATTTGGGTAAATTCTAAACTTATAAGCTTTTTCCATAGTTAATACGCTCATTTCTCTTTTTAACACTCTATTATTATAGCATATTTAGCAGAGAGATTTATGCGTTTGCTTAGTTTTTATTGTTTCTAGATAACATATGTAAGAATCGTAGTTCTTTTTAGTCGTAACCTTGGAGGTTGTCGTTCACGAAAGGACGCTACTCCTAACGCAGTTCTCTTATGAACTTCTTTAGCTTTCACTAAAGCACAGACTATATCTTATCCCTCGCCATTACTCGTTAGGGCCTGTCCATATCCCCGACCGATTGCTTGCCGGGTACTTCCCTCAGGAGGAATAGTCGTTGAGCTTTCTCCTATTCGGAGCTTAGTTGCTGATTGTCCATTTTTTAGCAACGGCACTTAGGTTTTAACCATATGCCATATAGCAGATTTTTTCTACTTTCGTAACCATTCACGCTTAGGCTTGTTTCATCCTTACGTTGTAGTTCTGCTATCTTTAGGAGTTTCCAGCAGTTAAAACAGTATTGGACCAGTGTAACTACTCTGGTCGCTACGTATTAATTTCTCAATACGCTGACTAGTTTATGTCGCCTAACTCATGACTAAAGTCACGAGTGTGCGGCTCCTTGTTAATCAAAAAACATTTCTACTATTCTACCTCATTTTACTTTGATTGATTTGGCGCCAGTTTGAGATCTCAGAGATTTTGTAAAGTATAGTACACTTTAATATTATTATACTAGATTTTTCGCCATTTGTAACGTCCACCTGAAAACTTTTTGTTACTTTTTTTACAGAGATTTTGTGAAACATTGTCAGAGTGTAAAATAAGTGTGATTTCCCGCGCCTGCAGGCAACGGCAAGGACGCTTGGGCAGGCAAAAACGGACGTAACAGCATATACCCGCACACAAAAATACGCCTGCGGGCACAAACAACAGCATCACCGCAGGCGCACCAAGGAGGCTGACACAGGTCAGCCTCCGATGCTTCATATCATTTTTTCGGTAAGCATAACGCTTTACAGCATCAGCTTATCATTTGCGTTTTCTGCGCAGGAAGAAGAAGGCAGCACCACCGATGATAATAACGCCGCCGATAATCGTCAGCAGGCCAAAGCCGTCATCGTCATCCTCATTTTCTTCCTCATCCTCGGCAGCGGGCAGCTCTGCCGTGCCCACAGCCACCGGCCATTGGCTCTTCATCTCGCCGTGTACTGCCGTAACGGTAACAACGCCGTCAGCCTTACCGATCAGCTTGCCATCTTCGATAACGGCAATTTTTTCATCGCTCACGCTCCACTCCGGTGTCACGCCGTCAGCCTCGCCTACAACGTAGGCCTCCAGCTTTAGCGCCTCGTCTATTCCCAAGTGCGCCGGCAGATTCGAAGCCTCCAGCTTCGGCTCATAGGCAGTAATCTGCGTCATAAAGGCCTTTTCGCCCTTTTCCAGCAGCAGCTTGCCGGTAATCGTCGCAGTTCCCGGCTTCACAGCCAAAAGCTGCACATCGCCGTCCACCTTCACTATATCACTATTGGAGGAACGCAAATCAGTTACATTATAGCCTACGCAGCCTGGCAGCGAAGCAACTATGCGTGTACGCTCGCCCACCTTCAGGCTGGCCTCCTCCGGAGCCACCGTCACCAACGGACTAAGCTCGGAGGCTGCGGTTGCAGGCAGGTCGGGGGCATCCTCGTCGCCCTCCAGCTCGCCGCTTTCGATTGCAGGGCCTTCCAGCTCCTCTTCCTCTACAAGCGGTGCTCTTTTAGCAGCCAGCATATTGATCGGGTCACCGTAAATAAGGCTTACCTCATCCTCTTTATCGTTACGGTACACAGCGCTCAAATCAGCAGCTACCAAAAATTTGGCAATAACCTCGCCCTCATCATCCAGCGCTGTCAGCTGATAGAACCAGCCGTCCACAGGCTCCTCCGCATAGAGCAGCTTATAATCATCAGCATCCTCCGGCAAGCCCGTCTGCTTTTCCGGCAGTCCGGCAAGCAGCGCGGCGGCGGCAGCCTCGGATACATCAAAGCTGTCCTCGTTGAATCTGTATTCACCCTGAACATCAAGCGGCAGCGGTCCGTCCTGATAGGCGGTAATGCTCTTGTCCTTCAGCACGAAGCGCAGCTCTACCGTATCATTATTTTGGTAATCTACCTCGGCAATACCGTCGCCATCTTCATTAATTTCAAAAACACCGGCAGTAACGAAATCCTCCGCACTGTCCTCCTCCTCACTGCCGCGCATAACCTTCAGCTCATAAAGGTATTTATCATCGCCCAAGGGCTTGATATTCAGCACGCCGTTATTATACTGGCTGCTTTCTGTCCACACATAGCAGCCTGCCGTATTCTTCCAGTCATTTTTGGAGGCGGCGCCTGCCAGCAGCGTCAGGCTGCACAGCAGCAGGGTAAGCATAACAGTTACGATAATACGCATCATTTTTTCTTTCATTATGCTCCCCTCCTCAAATGCTCAGACGGAATTTGGCAGTTTTGGGATTAACGCCGTCCATCCAATACTTCACTGTATATACGCCCTTAGCACATTTTTTGCCGCTGTTGCCGCTCGCCCAGCCGTTCCAGCTGAAGGCAAAATCCTGATTGGCATTTCTTGCCTTATATTTCGTGCTATAGACTAGCTTGTTGTTTTTATTGAAAATCTGGGCATAGCAGGTCTTGCCTGTGGAATTATTCTTTTTGAAATACAGACGCTGGTAAACATCGCCGTTGCCCTTGCGGATAATCTTGGACGCACGGAACTGCATCTTGCTCTGCGGCTTGTAGCTGATGTTGACGGTCTTTTTAACCGCACCGCCCTTGCCGAAGCTGCTGGTCGTTACCAAGCGATATCTGCCGGGCTTCAGGTTTTTCATATCATAGCTGTAGGGTACAAAGCGGAAATATTTATCACCGTCATAGTACCATTTTTTCAGCTCGCGCTGCTTCCAGCGCACAACAACCTTATTATCCTTGTTGAGCAGCACCGCCTTATCCTTCATAGGCCCTTTGCCCTCTACATAGCGCTGCACGTTCAGCTTGGTGCCGTTTACCTTAATAGTTGTTTTGTACTGCGTCGCCGCCCACGCCAATGCCGTAAAAGCCACGAGCATCGCCAGGCACGCCCCGAACACAACCTTCAGCCGTTTCATTTTTCCGCCTCCTAACCGCCGGATATAAAAAGACCCGGCATATACTTCTTCATTTAAAGTATATACCGGGTCAAGAATAACTATAAGTAACCTTTAGTTAAGAGTTGGGGAAAAAGCGCTCCAGCTGATGTCTTTTATTTTTAGCCGCCGCATCAATCTGCAGCTTGGCAAAAATTTTGTTGAGATATTGCTTAATCGTCCCCTCCGACAACGACAATCTTTGCGCAATCTCCCTGTTCGTATGACGTGCTGCAGCCAGCTGTGCTATCTGCAGCTCCTGCTCCGTCAGCTCCTGCAGACCTGCTTCGGCAAAGCGTGCGGGCATAATCCGCCTCCGGCCCGCTTCCAACTGCTGCCCCAGGTGCAATGCCGCTGCCGCCGCTGCTGAAAATTCACCTTGCAGCTCCTGCTCCAGATAAGGACGCAGCAGCGCTATGTTCTGTGCCAACGGCAGCACAAGCTTATCCGCCTCAGCCATTGCCAGCGCCTGCTTCAGCGAAGCGCGGCAGCTCGTTACATCGCCTCTGCCGGCAAAGGCCGCCGCCCTTTGCACCTGCAAATACAGCAGGCACAAGAAATTACTGTAGGGACGGCATTCCTGCTCCCAGTCAGACCAGCGCACCAAAAGCTCCGTATACTGCCCTTGTGCCAGCAGGCACTGGGCACTGATATAATTGCGGCAGGGACGCGCAGGATAAAGCACCGAAGGCTGCTGTCCGTTTCCATCCGTCAGCCAGCTTGGGATATATTCCGGCTTGCCCAGCAATGCATAGTAAAAGCCGGCGCACATATCGGCAGTATTCAGCAGCATGCTCTGCTTCCAGGGCTGCAGCTGCCACTGATGGCGGCTGTACGCCTCCGCCTTACTGCTGTAAACGCCGCGGAAAAGATCGCGCTGCATCTCCAGAAAATCACAGCAGATAGTAATGCACTCCTGCCCATGCTTTTCCGCCTGATAATACGCCTTCTGCAGAGGCATATCCACTTCGTCAATGCGTCCCTGCAGCAAAAGTGCTTCCGCCTCCGTCAGCTCGGCGGCTCCGGCACCGTGCCAGCCGCTCAGCAGATAGTACGGCGGCATGCATTCCTGCATATCCTCAACCGTCTGCCGCAGACTGCAGCCCGTGCGCAAATACAGCCCCAGAACACTGGGCGCGCCGAAGGTCCAGATGCCCTGCTTGCTGAGCGTCTGCGGAGCACCGCTCAGCAGCTTGTAGGCACGCCTGTGATGCTCGCTCATACCGGTAATGCTGTTGAAGGCCAAAAAGCTCAGAATAACCTCCAGCTCGCCGTAATAATTATCGCGCTCGCGCTGGCTGAGCGCAGTATTGCGCTCCAACGCCGTTACATACCATTCCTTGACCTGCAGCATTTCCAGCACCATATTCAGCGAAAACATGCGGCGCATAATAATCAGCACCGCCTGCGGATACTGCCACAAGATTTCCGGCGGACATTCGCGCAGCCAGTCGAAAAGATGCTGCCTGTGCTGCGGGCGCATCGACCAGTCGCGCAGCTGCTGCACTGCAGCCAGCAGGCCGTCAAAATCACGGCCGCGGTACAGCCAGTCCAGCGCTTCCTCGTACTCCTTCTGCTGCGCGTACCATTGTCCCAAGCGACGGAAGTACATTTGCTGCTCAGCCTCCGGCAGCAGGCCGAAGGCATGGCGCGTTGCCTGCTTCAGCATATGGTGACAGCGCAGTCTGCCGTTGGCCAGCCTGATAATAAAGGCGTTGCATTCCAGCAGTCTGCTTACAGACTCTCTGCAGCTTGTGCCGTAGGCAAAGGCCACCTGCTCCGGCGTAAATTCCTCCGGCTGCCCCATAAGCAGCAGCAAGCGCTGCTGCTCCGACGGCAGCGGGCGCAGCAGTACATTGGCTATCATCTCATAAACGCTGCCTGTATCAAGGCAAAAGCGCTGATACCTGTCGTAGTTCAAAAAATTAAGATAGGTAACGGAAAACCAGCCCTCGCAGGCCTCATGCAAAGCATCCAGCTGCTGCGTTGTAAGCTGCAGGCCGCATCTGCTGCTGTATTCCGCCAGCTCGTCACGCTGCAGCGCCAGGTCATGCTTATCAAGGCAAAAGACCTTACGTCCCAGCTCCAGCAGACGGCTGCCGTCAAAAATCTGCCCTCTGCTTACCAGCAGCAGGTGCAAATCAGCAAAGCCTGCCTTGCTCAGAGCAAAGAGAAAATCAATTGCCTCGCGGCTCTCCAACAGATGCAAATCATCTATAAACCAATAGACAGGCTCCTGCGGCAACAGCTGACGGAACAGCTCCAGTACCAGCGTTTTGGCATTGGCATCGGCAGGCAAAGACTGCTGCAGCAGCGCAGCGCCCAACTCCGTATTTTGCCAGCTGTGGCACACTCCCTGCCAGAAGGCCTCGGCACCGGCGCCGTAAATACTCTGGCGCAGTACCTTTTTGCCGCAGCGCTCCTGCTCCTGCAAAAAGTACTGCACTGCCAGTGTTTTGCCATAGCCCATGGGAGCAACAACCAGCGTTGTTCCCGCTGTCTGCAACTCTGCCAAAAGCTCTTTTATTCTCTTGGAATAATATAAATTATTGAGCCTTTTCATAGTGTTTTTACTTAATTACGTTCTGCGGTGCTCCTGCCAGCCATTGTTCGATGTTGGCAAAGACGATGTCAGCACGTGCAGCCAGTGCTTCGGCGCTGGCGAAGGCCACGTGCGGTGTCAGCACGGTGTTCTTTGCATGGCACAGAGGATGCTCCGGTGCAATCGGCGGCTCACCCTCAAACACATCAATGCCTGCGCCAGCCAATCTTCCTTCGTTCAGCGCCTGTGCCAGTGCCTCGCTGTCCACAACAGGACCGCGCGCAGTATTCAGCAGTACGGCCGTCGGCTTCATCTTGGCAATAGCCTCGGCATTAATCAGTCCGCGGGTTGCATCCGTCAGCGGCACATGCAGGCTGACAAAATCGCTGGCAGCCAAAAGCTCATCCAGACTTACATAGCGTACACCATCAGCCTGCAGCTCTGCCTTCGGAGTACGGCTGTAGGCCAGCACCCTGCAGCCGAAGGCAGCGGCAATCTTCGCCACTCTGCTGCCAATCGCACCGGTGCCCACTACGCCGAAGGTCTTGCCAAACAGCTCAAAGCCTACCAGGCCATCCTTCGTTCCTGCCTGACGGCAGCGTGCATCACAGGGAACGATGTTGCGGATAACGCTGATAGCCAAACCGAAGGTCAGCTCTGCTACCGCATTGGTGGAATAGCCTGCGGCATTGCACACTAAAATTCCGCGCTCACGGCAGGCAGCCAGCGCAATATGGTCTACGCCGGTAAAGGCCACGGAAAGCATTTTCAAATTAGGGCAGGTGTTGATAATCTCCGCACTCAGCGGCTGGTTGGCCAGCATGATAACATCTGCATCCTGCACACGCGCCAGCAGCTTCGTCTGGTCGGTTTCTTTCTCAGTATAATACACAAAATCATGACCTGCAGCCTGCAGCGGTGCTGCCAAGGCATTAATCTGCTCCATCTTTACGCCTAACGGCTCCATAACTACTATTTTCATCAAAGCACCTCCGAAAAAGTCTGTAAAATTTTTGCTTATCACTTACATATTACTACCGCAGGAATTGATTAGCAAGGAGGAAAATTCCAGGACTATATTCTGTTTTGCCGAAATTTGTACCCGCAAATACAAAAAAGCCGTTCTTCTTTCGAAGAACGGCATATTTTCGTTGGTGATCCACCCGAGACTCGAACTCGGGACACCCTGATTAAAAGTCAGGTGCTC